>Ga0326728_10006518_pt1 | contig 31302 bp, 18 predicted proteins | sample MB3enrmetagenome_FD_207602 | JGI IMG/M metagenome (GOLD analysis project Ga0326728, IMG submission 207602) | Lab enriched peat soil microbial communities from McLean, Ithaca, NY, United States - MB31MN | ecosystem: Environmental > Terrestrial > Soil > Wetlands > Peat | place: USA: New York...
CCAGGAAGGCATGCTGAACCGCGTCTCGGCGGTGGTGCGGGCCTACGATCCCTGTCTGAGTTGCTCGACGCACGCCGCCGGGCAGGCGGCGCTGCACATCCAGTTGCGCGGCCCCGACGGGGCGGTGGTGGACGAGCTGCGGACGTAGCGCGACCGTCACACTCAACCCGGCTGTGCCTTATTGGCCGGTGAACGGGGCTGGGCAGGCGACCGGCTGGCCCTTCTTTTGCTGCTTCTGCTCCTCGTCCAGTTTGTGGTTGTTGTCTGGCGGAAGGCCGAGCTGCGGCAGAAGATCGGCATCGTAGTATGCTTTATCCCAGTTCTTGGCCGTTTTGAGCGCAGCCATCGTGAGCCCCGTTGTCTTGTGATTGGTGTCCTGCGACCTGAAGTCGGCGAACGTCAAGTCGGCCCCGGTCAGGATGGTATTGCTCAGGTCGGCCCCGCTCAAATCAACCTGAGTCAGATTGGCCTTGGTCAGGTCGACATCCTTCAGCTCGGCACGGGTCAAGTTGGCCCCGCTCAGGTTGGCCTTGCTCAGGTCGGCGGAATTCAGGTAGGGCCCCTCGAAGTAAACCTTGGCCTGGCGTAGATCGCTGAACCTCAGATCGGCGCCCTCCAGGTGAGCGCCTGAGAGATTGGCTTTCGCGAGGAAGGCGCCGTACGCGTCGGCGTAGCGGAGGTCGACGCGCCGCCGCACAACGATCCTTGAGGTGTCCGAGAGTTCCGCGCCCTTCACCAGATCCATCTCACTATCGCTCTTGCCCGTCCAGTTCGGAGGCTTTTCAGAGACGTCCGCGAACCTGAGATTGGCAAACGGCGACCAGGGCTCGCCGGCCAGCGCCATGGCCCGCGGCACCCAGAACAGCGCCCCGCTGGTGTTCCCACTCTGCCAGTCCTGCCGGCCCGGCGGGACACCCCAGATGGCGCCTGCGGAGACGAGCATGACCGCTGCGCAGGTGGCCAGGAATGCCCCAACGGCTCCGTAGCCCCGCGAGCTCTTTAGCGCGCCCTTCCAGGAAAAAGGCCGGCGCTCGGCACCGCGTAGCGCGGCGCCCGCCAGGCGATAAAGAAGAACCGCCACCGTGCTTGAGAAAGCGAGCAGCACCGCCTGCCAGGCCGTCCAATGGAAGTCGTGGCGGCGCAGGTAGCGCTCCCAGAACAGCAGCAGACTCACCGGAACCACCCACCATGCGAGCAGAAGCGAAATGGCTTGCTGGAAGTAAGACATGAAGGGGCGGCCGGACCTGAGTAAAAGTACGTGCGACCGCACTACGTCGGTGAGTAGCCAGGGGTCGGAGGTTTCGTGCAGGCGCCGGCCGTCCGGGAAGATGGCCGGCAGAGATCCCAGCTCCTCCCATAGCTTTTGCAGGTAGAAGTGGAAGTAGAAGTAGACACACAGCAGAAGCAGCGGAGCCACCACGAAGAATCCCACAATCGGGATGCCGGTTTGGATGATGGGCAGTGGGGAGGAGGCACGGTTAGTTATCAGGTTTACGTCCGTCGTAGTAGCGATGGTCAGCCAAGAGTAAACACAGGCCACCAGCATGGCAACGAACAACCTTTGGGCGGTCTCCGAGATGTTCTCGACGGTGTCGAGGCTCTCGAAGAGCTTGGATAACGGGTCGGGCAGCTTGACGCCGGTGAGATCGGCACCCCCCAACTGTTGCTGCTGTAAGCCGCCCTTTACGCCGCTGAGATCGCAGTCCCTCAGGTTGGCATCGCGCAGCCGGGTGTCGCACAGATTCGCGCCTCCAAAGGCCGCGCCGGACAGATTGCACCCTTCGAGGTTGGCGCCGGCCAGGTTGGTCGCCTCAAAGCGCGCTTCGGTCAGGTCCCGGTCGTGAAGATCCGCTCCGCTGAGATCGCGATTGAGCGAATTCCAGCTCTCGTTCCAAAGCTGGACACTTTGCTTCAAGATTTCAAGAGCTTTAGGGTCTGCCATCGGCCAACCTCACGGTTAAATGCGAGCGTTCCGGATCGGAATTTCTCCTTTTTCATCGTCCTTGGGATGATTGTACATCTTACGCCCTCATCACGGGCGGCATGTTTTGGCGGTTTCGCGGTCGCAGGCTGAGGCGGGAAAGGCGGCGCGCGGAGCGTTCCTGGATCCACCCCCGGCTCCGCCCTCCCTGGGATGCTATAATGACAGCATATGTAGCCGAGGGTGCTGGGATAGACCTGTTCTTTTCCGAAATACCTGCCGCGGCAGGTTGTAAGTGTAGGGCCTCCATCTTCCAGACGTTAGCGCGCGGCCCCATCGGTCAACCCAGGTCCCCGAGTCCTCAGAGGGTGTTGCTATGCGAGTCGCTATGCTTAGCTGGGAATCGCTCCACTCCATTGCCGTGGGAGGCGTCGGTGTGCATGTCACCGAGCTGGCCGCCGCGCTGGAGCGGAAGGGCCATGAGGTCCACGTTTTCACGCGCATGGGGCAGGGCCAGCCGGAGTACGAACGGATCGACGGCGTTCACTATCACCGCTGCCCGTTTCCATTGAGCCGCAACTTCGTGGACGAGGTGAATAACATGTGCGGCGCCTTTGTGCACTACCTGTTTCGCACCGAGGATCTCATCGGCCCGTTCGACGTAGTGCACGCCCACGATTGGCTGGCTGCGAACGCCTTGATTTGGAGCAAACAGGGGCGCAACCGAAAGGGCGTTTACACCATCCACTCCACCGAATACGGCCGCAGCGGGAACTGCTTCGGGAACGGCCAGTCGGCGCGCATTCGGGAACAGGAGCGGGCGGGCGCCTATTGGGCGGGCCGGGTGATCGCGGTGTCGAACGCGCTGAAGCACGAGGTCCAGTGGATGTACAACGTGCCGGATTGGAAAGTCTCCGTGGTTTACAATGGCGTCCAAGTTCACAAGTTCGACGGTTGGGTGGATCCCGGCGAGGTTAAACGCGGCTACGGCATCGGCCCCGTGGATCCCACCGTCCTTTTTTCGGGCCGTATGGTTCACCAGAAAGGACCGGACCTGCTGGTCGAGTCCATCCCGTTCATCTTGAAGTTTCATCCCGGCGCCAAGTTCGTTTTTGCGGGCGATGGGGAGATGCGTCCCGCCGTGGAACGCCGGGCGCACGAGCTGGGCGTGGCGCACGCAACCCGATTCGTCGGGTTTCAGCGGGATGGCGCGCTAACCAACCTCTACAAGGCCTGCGATGTCCTGTGCGTGCCCAGCCGGAACGAGCCCTTCGGGATCGTGCTGCTGGAAGCCTGGAGCGCGGGCAAGCCGGTGGTTTCCACTCGGAACGGCGGGCCCAACGAGTTCGTCTGGCACGAGGTGAACGGGCTGAAAATCCATGCCGACCCCAACTCGATCGCCTGGGGCTTAGGGACGCTGTTCACCAATTTCGAATGGGCTCGCTGGATGGGGCGGAATGGCCGGATCGCCGCCGAAACGTCCTTCAGTTGGGAGAGCGTCGCCGACCAGGTGGCTGATGTCTACGGTGCATAGTCGAAGCGCGATGGAGGATATAATACCTCATGAGCTCGTCTTCGGATTTGAGCAACCTTGCATTGCCGGAGCGGATTGGCCGCCTCCCGGAGCTGGCCTGCGATCTTTCGTGGAGCTGGAGTTGCGAGGCCCGGCAGATGTTTCGGATCCTCGACTACCCGCTCTGGAGGATGACCGCGCACAATCCCGTGCAATTGCTCCGCACCATATCCGCGGAGCAGTTGAGAGTCGCGCTGAACGATCCGGCGTTTCTAGCGGCCTATGACGCCGCGATCGCACGGATGGATGGAGCGCGCACGGCGGCGGGAACCTGGTGGCCCAGCCGCTTTCCCGAACTCTCCGGTTCCCAGGTCGCGTATTTCTCCGCCGAGTTCGCGATCCATCAATCCTTGCCGATCTACGCCGGCGGTCTGGGCGTTCTGGCGGGCGACCACTGCAAGGAGGCCAGCGATCTGGGCATTCCGCTGGTCGGCGTCGGCTTCATGTATCCGATGGGCTACTTCCACCAGAGGGTCTCGGCCGAAGGACGGCAGATCGAGGATTACCGGCGGCTGAATTACGACGACGTGGCGGTGGAGCGCGTCCTCGCTCCGGACGGCAATCCCTGCCGGATACAGGTTCCGCTTGGCATGCACAATTTGCAGGTTGCGGTCTGGCGGGTGCGGCTGGGCCGCGTCGCGCTGATCCTGCTGGATACCGATGTGCCCGAAAACGCCACCTGGGACCGCGAGCTGTCGTCGCGGCTGTATGTGAGCGAGCACGAGGCGCGTCTGCGGCAGGAAATTGTGCTGGGCGTGGGCGGGGTGCGGGCGCTGCGGGCGCTGGGCTACCAGCCGGCCGTCTGGCATCTCAACGAAGGACACACGTCGTTCGTGGTGCTGGAGCGCATCCGGGAGTTGGTGGAGGGAGGCGAGAGCTTCCTGGCCGCGCTGGATCGGGTTCGATCGACCACCGTCTTCACCACGCACACGCCGGTTCCCGCCGGGCACGACGCCTTCCCGTTCTACTTGCTGGACAACCAACTGGCGCTCTTCTGGCAGACCGCGGGAGCCCGGCGCAATACCTTCCTGGCGCTGGGCAGCCACGATAGCGACGGCAACCTGTTCAACATGACGGCTGTGGCCATGCGCGGTTCCAGCGCGATTACCGCGGTGAGCCGCCGCCACCAGCAGGTCACCCGCCAGATGTGGGCTTCGCTTTGGCCCGACGTGGCGGAGGACCAGCGGCCCATTAGCGCCTACACTAACGGAGTCCACGTGCCCACCTGGATCGCGCCGGCGTTGGAGACGCTGTTCGAGCGCTGGCTGGGCGCCGATTGGCGGGAGCGTCACGACGATCCCGGCCTGTGGGAACGCATCCTGGAGATTCCCGACGAAGAGTTGTGGGCCGCCCGCCAGTTGCTGCGGCATCACATGCTGGACTTCGTGCGCGAGCGCGGCCGGCGTGGCTGGACCGGGGAAAACGCCAGTCCCGTGCAGGTGCTGGCCGCCGGCGCCTTGCTGGATCCCGCCGCTCTCACCATCGGATTCGCCCGGCGATTCGCCGAATACAAACGCCCCGACTTGATCTTCCACGACCACGAGCGGCTGGCGCGCATACTCAACGCTCCGCGCCGGCCGGTGCAGATCGTCCTGGCCGGCAAAGCCCACCCCGCCGACGAGCCCGGCAAGCGCGCGTTGCAGCGCGTTTACACGCACGCCATGGATCCGCGCTTCGGCGGGCGGGTAGCCTTCGTCGAGGACTACGATCTGCACGTCGCGCATCTGCTGGTGCAGGGATGCGATGTCTGGTTGAACAATCCGAGGGAGCCGCTGGAAGCCTCTGGGACCAGCGGCATGAAAGCCTCGCTCAACGGCGTGCCGCACTTGAGCGTGGCCGACGGATGGTGGTGGGAGGGCTACACCGGAAGCAACGGCTGGACGATCGAGACCGGCCAGGACGGCGGAGAGGCCGCCGCGGCGGAGAGTCTTTATCGCCTGCTCGAGGAGCGGATCGCGCCGGCATTTTACACGCGCGACGAAAAAGGCGTCCCCCGGGAATGGATACGCACGGCCAAGGAAGCCATTCGTACGGTGGCGCCGCAGTTCAGCGCCCGACGGATGGTCAAGCAGTACGCCGAGGAAGCCTACGCTCCCATGGCCAAACGCGCGCTGGAGCCCGCCGCCGTCTCTCTATGAGGGGGGAAGCATGAGCAATCCGAGCTTGCCAGAGTGCATCGGCGGTCTGCCGAATCTCTGCGGCGCCCAAGATGTCGTCGCCCAGGCGGTGGCCCGGAAGGGGCCCATCTATCTTCCGGAGTGCGGAATCGATTTCGGCCGCGTCCGCAGCGCCTTCGGTTGCGCGCTGCACATGCACCAACCGTTGATTCCGGCGGGCGGAGGCGAGCTGCGCACCGCCGCAATCATTAGCAATCTCAAGTACATGATGGACAACCCGGGCGTGGGGGACAATCACAATGCGCCGGTTTTCCACTGGTGCTACAAACGCATGGGGGAATTCATTCCCCAACTTATTCACGAGGGTAAACAACCGCGCATAATGCTCGACTACTCGGGCTGCCTGCTGCACGGTCTGAGGGCCATGGGCCTGAACGACGTCTTCGACAGCTTGCGAACCATCACTTGCGATCCGGCTTATCGCCGCGCGGCCGAATGGCTGGGCACCGCCTGGGGCCATGCGGTGGCGCCATCCACGCCGGTCCAGGACTTCCTGCTTCATGTGCGGGCCTGGCAGCACCACTTTGCCGCCATCTTCGGGTTGGAGGCAGTGAGCCGTGTCAAGGGCTTCTCGCCTCCCGAGATGGCCCTCCCCAACCACCCGGATGTCTTTTACGCCTTCGTCAAGACCCTCAAGGAATGCGGTTATGAATGGGTGCTGGTGCAGGAGCACTCCGTGGAGCGCGTCGAGGATGGGCAAGGGCTCCGCCAGAAGCATATCCCGCACCGCCTGGTGGCCCGGAATTCGCGCGGCGAGACCCTCAGTATTACGGCCTTGGTCAAGACGCAGGGCAGCGACACCAAGCTGGTGGCCCAAATGCAACCGTACTACGAGGCCAAAGGGCTATTTCGCTGGACGCTGGCGGGCGAGAGTGTTCCACCGCTTGTGACCCAGGTCGCCGACGGCGAAAATGGCGGCGTAATGATGAACGAATTTCCGAGTAAGTACTTCGAAGTCATGCGCGAGGCCTCGGGCTCCGAAACCCCGCCGGTGAACGGCACCGAGTATCTCGAATACCTCCAGGCGATGGGCGTCCGCGAGGCGGACTTTCCGGCCATCCAGCCGATCATGCAGAAGCGCATCTGGGATCGATTCCCCGATCCGGCCGGTCCCGAGGCTTTGGAGAAAGCGATCAACGCTCTGCGCCGGGAAGACAACCGGTTCCACATGGAGGGCGGCAGTTGGACCAACAACCTCTCCTGGGTGAGGGGTTACGGCGACGTGCTGGGGCCGATGGAAGCCGCCAGCGCCCTGTTCGCCCGGAAAGCCCTCGGCAAGGCGGCCACCTCGGAGGCAAGGTACCGCAACGCGCTGTTTCACTTACTAACAACGCAGACCAGTTGTTACCGCTATTGGGGAACCGGCCTGTGGACGGATTACGCCCGCGAACTCTGCCGGCGCACGAGCGACATCCTCACGAACGACTTCTAACCGGATCGCAGCGGCGATGGGGGAACGCCGCCGGGCTGCATCACTTCCGCGATCTTGGCGGAGATCCGGCCGAACGAGAACGGCTTCTGCAGGAAGCCGCTCACATGGTTGGCGCGGACGCGCCGGGTGGCTTCCAGTTCGCTATACCCGCTGCAAAGCACCACCGGCAGCGTTGCGGAATAGCTCCGGATTGCCTCCAGCGTCTCCTCGCCGCTCATCACGGGCATGGTCATGTCGAGAAGCACCACGTCGAGATCCACGCCGCTCTCCACCAGCGCAATCGCTTCCTTCCCGTTGGCGGCCAGCAGCACCTGGTAGCCGCAGCGCTCGAGAGCCTCCTGGGCAACCGCCCGGACCGAGACCTCGTCGTCGACCACCAGCACCGTGCCTCGTCCCCTCCGCCCGGTTGCCAGGTCGGGCTCCGGTCGGAGGGCAGGCGTCTTGCTCACCGGCAGCAGCACCCGGAAGGTGGTGCCTTCACCGGGAGCGCTGGAGATCCGGATAGCGCCGTGGTGGCCGCGCACAATCCCCATCACCGCCGAGAGTCCCAGGCCCCGCCCCATCAACTTCGTGGTGAAGAAGGGATCGAAGATCTTGCTTTGGGTCTGCTCGTCCATCCCGCACCCGTCGTCCGATACCTCCAGAGAAACGCAGGCGCCCTCGGTGAGTTCCGGATAGTCCCGACGGGCCTCGGCGCCGCGCACTTCGCGGACTGCCGTCGCGATCCGGACGGAACCCACTTTTTCGCCGGTGGCTTCCGCGCCGTTGATCGCCAGATTCATGATCAGTTGCTGCATCTGGCTGGGATCGGCCTCGATGGACGGCACGCTCTCGTCCAGCTCCAGGCGCAGCTCGACGCTCCGCGGAATCGAGCCTTCGAGCAGCGGGACCATGCCGCGGATCAACTCCGACAGGTTCACCGGCTCGATGACGAAGCGTCCTTTACCGGCGTAGGCCAGCAGTTGCATGGTCAGACTGGCGGCCCTCTCGGCGCCCTGGATGATGGCCTCGACGAAGGGCTGAACGCGATTATCGGGGGCCAGGTCTTCGTGCAGCAGGCTCGCGTATCCCAGCACGCTGGTCAAGATGTTATTGAAATCGTGCGCGATCCCGCCGGCCAGCAGACCAATGCTTTCCAGGCGCTGCGTGTGCCGGAGCTGTTCGTCGAGCCGTTTGCGCTCGGTGATGTCGCTGCACAACTCGAAGTAGCCGCTAATCTCGCCGTGGGCGTCGCGGAGCGGCGCCGTCCATATGCTGACGTCCCGGATGGCCCCGTTCTTGGTGCGGCGGCGCGCCTCGTATTCGAGCACGCTCTCCCCGCGCCGGGCGCGCTCCAGCAACTCCTCGCTACTGGCCCGCTCTTCCTCCGGAACGGTGGGCACCGGTTTGCCGAGGATCTCCGCTTCCTGCCAGCCGAAGATCCGCGCCGTGGCTGGGCTCCAGAGTTTGACGCGCCGCTCCAGGTCGAGCACCATGATCGCGGCGGGGCAGGTCTCGATCAAGGTTTGCAGATTGTCGTGGGCCTCGCGCAGAGCCGCTTCGGCACGTTTGCGGTCCGTGATGTCGCGGATGACGCTCTGATGAAATCCCGCGCCCTCCACCTCGATTCTCCGCGTGCTCACCTCGACCGGAAACGTCGATCCGTCCTTGCGCCGGTGCACCGTCTCGAAGACCAGCCCCTCGCCGCGAGCGGCTCCCTCCCACTGCGCCTGAAACGCGGCCAGCGTCTCCGGCGACCGCAGATCCCGTATGTTGAGCTCCAGCAACTCCTCGCGGGTGTAGCCGTAGGAGCTGACCGCGCGATCGTTAGCTTCCACGATTCTGCCGTTCGAATCCATCAGCAGAAAGATGTCGTTTGCCAGCCGGCTCAGATGCTCGTAGTGGTGTTCCAGCACCTTGCGTTCAAGCTCGGCCTCGTATTGGCGCCGATAAAACCGGGCCTGCTGCTGGCGGAACAGCAGCAGAACGCCCAGCCCCAGCCCGGCGAACAACAGTCCCGCGTTCACCGTCATCCACACGGCGCGTTCCCGCACCAGCCGGTACACTTCCTGCGTGCTCATCTTGGCGACCAGCGTCCAATCCGAGCCCGGGACGCGCCGCACCACCGCCAGGACAGGCACACCGCGATAGTCGGTCCCTTCGATCAGGCCTTCCTTTCCGAGCGCGCCCAGCGCCGCCGGCAAATGCGCCTGCTTCACCGGCAGCCTGAGCCGCAGAGCCGTGTTCTTCTGGTGCCGCAGCTCGTTCAGGTAGACCACCTGGTCCCCCTCCCGGCGGACCAGCAGCGTTTCCGCCGTTTCGCTGGGCGTCGGCCAGGATTGAACGAATGGGTACAGGTACCGGCGCGGATCGATCCTCAGCACGACGGTCGCGATCGGCGCCCCGCCGGCTTGCTCCGGGAGCACCGGAACGATCAGGTCCATGTAGATTAGCCCGGACACTTCGTCGATATACAGATCCGACAGCGTCTCCCGGCGGGTCCGGCTCGCCTCCGCCACCGCGGCGGCAAGTTGAGCAGTCGTTGCCTGGAGTTCGCGGCCTCGGGCTGCCAGCGCCTCGCGCCCAGCGCGGTCCAGGATGAAGGCGTCGTTGTAGTCGGAGGTCCCCGCCACCGTCCCCAGCCAGCGCAGAAGCTCCGCTTTGGCCGTGCGGTCGCCGTTCAGGGCTTGCTTCACCGAGCGGGCGATAATCGGATTGGAGACGATCACCGTGGCGTCGTCCCGGCGTTCCCGCAGCCAACTGGTAATCTGGCCGACCTTGATGTCCGCAATCGCGAGCAACGATTCCTGTTCCTGCCGTTTCAATTCCGCGCTGTGGCCCAGGTAATAGACCACCGCCAGGCCCCCCACCGCGGCCAGGAACAACAGGATCAGCAGGAGTGGGGCTTTTGGGCCAGGGCTCCCTTTCCGAGCCGCGCTATTGCTAGTGGATTGCATCCGCCGTCATTCCGCCCCTTCCCGGAGCATACCGCTTGCGCGAGCCGCGCCGCAAGATGGGCCGCCTGCCCCGCCGGCTCAGAGCGTGCGCACCAGCGCGCTCACGCCGTTCCAGACGATCTGCAAGCCGATGCACAGCAACAGGAAAGCCGTGAGCCGCATCATCACGCGCGTGGCGGTGGGTCCGAGCAGCGTGACCGTGCGGTCGGCGAAGCCGTAACACAGGAACACACAAAGGGAGAGCAGTAGCGCGCCGAGGACCGCCGCGAGCAGGCCGAGCGCGAGCCTGCCGCCGCCCGGCTGCGGCGCGTTCGCGCCCAGCGTGATGGCGGCGGCGATGGAGCCCGGCCCCACCGTGAGGGGCAGCGTCAAAGGGTAGAAGGCTCTGCGCATCAGGAGGCACGGGTCGGCGCTGCGCCCGATGGCCTGGCGCTCGTCGTCATCCTCGCGCTTCAGCATCGCCCAGCCCGCCGAGACCAGCACCAGCCCGCCTCCCACCTGCACGATTGGAAGCGAGATCCCGAAGAAGGAGAGGATGTAGGAACCGATCAGGAGGGACCCCAGCAGCAGGAAGAAACTGTTCCGGGCCACGCCCCAGGCGAGCGTCTTCCTCTGCGGCCGCGAGGCCTCGCGTGTCAGCGCCAGGAAAATGGGCGCGCCGCCGAGGGGGTTTACGATCGGAAAAAGAGTCGATACGATGAGCACGATCGCCGTGAAAAAACGTGCCACGCCGGTTCCTCCCGTACTACGCGGCCCCCTCCGATTCCGGGGCATTCAGAGCGCGCTCGGCGGCGTACCCCTCGTAAATGCGGTCCACAAGCGGCTCGCGCTCCGCGCCGCCGGATTGAACCCGGTCGAGAAAAGCCTGGAGACCGGCCTTTCCCCCGCCATCGAGCGCCAGCAGTCCCGCCAACGCATAGAGCGAGAATCCGCGCGGGATGCTGAGTGGGTGGAAGGGGCGGAACTTCACCAGGCGGGGAGCGCCGCCTTCGAGCGCGGCCTGCAGTTCGCCGATATTGGTCAGGCCCGCCGCGGCCAGCCAGTTCAACAGGCGCCCGAAGTTCAGCGCCTTGGGTTCGTCGATGAGCGGCGCGCCCACGCTGGAAGCCAGCGCGGCGTCGACCCGCTGCAACAGCGCATTGTGCGCAATGAAGGCCGTGAGCGAGGACTGATCGATCCCGATCGAGGCCGGCTCCCTGCTCAGTTGCGCGGCCACGTGCGTTTCGTACTCGCGCAGGCCGTCGCGGATCTGCATGAACTCGTGGTCGGCGATCTCTAGCAAGCCCGCCAGCCGCGAGAACTGGCGGCGCAGGCCGCGCGGAACGCTGAGCTTGCTCTTGTATCCCAGATCGTGCTCGATCTCCGCCCACACGTGCTGTAGAACCGAACGAATCTGGATCTCCGCGCAGCAGCTCTCGAAACGCTTGTTCTCGGTCAGCGCCAGGCGGTGTCCGGGCAGCCTCGCAATGTAGTGGACCGAGACGTAGCCGAAACGGTCCGCGTCCAGAGCCGCGCGCTTGTCGATCGAGTTGGCCCGGTCGATCTCGAACTCGCGCTCGATCGCCTGCGCCACCCGGTCCACGTCGTCGGAGAAATAGGTCGTGATCCGGATGCCGCACAGGTCCGTGACGTCGTCCAGGCTCCGGCAGTCCCCGCGGCCCAGTTTTTCCGCCAGGCTGGCCCGCGTTTTGAGGCGGCTGGTCACGGCCTGGATGCGTGTTCCGCTGGCCAGCAGCAGATCCGAAACCAGCCGCTGCATTTCCGCGACAAAGGCGGAGTTCAGATCGGCTTTGCGGTCGTACTCCTCTAGCTGGGCCGAAATCGGCGCGGTGATGGGCGTTGAGTCCGTCACAGTCTACTTGTCCAGGGCGGCCAGATCGAACTTGCCGAGTAGAAACGGCGCGGAAGTGGGCGGCTCCGAATTCGTGTACACGATGGGGTAGGGCGCCTTAGTTCCCGTCGGAAAGCCCCAGATCTTGCCGGTACGCAGGTCGACGACCATTTTGCCGAGTTGCTCCCGCATGCCGTCCGGCGAGCGCAGCGAGTGCACGCCCGGCTCGATGTACAGGTCGGACGGCGAGAGGCCGGCGTAAGCGGTCGGCGGGTTCAGAAACGGCCGAAGTGCGATCACGCCCAGAAGCAGCGCGATCGAAGTCAAGACGATCTTGGTGTAACTATCGAGTCGCATGATTCCCGTAGTATACACGAAGCGCTCGCGGCGCCGGCCTGGATCGCGGGCCTGGCCGCGCCGCTGCTACCACCACGTTTCCATTTGCACGCCCGTCGTGAATCCTTGATTGCGGTTGGCGAAATCGAAGCCGCCAATCTGCCCCACGAAGCCCTCCGCCCAGCGGGCATAGGTGAGAAAACCCCGAATCACCGGACGGCTCATGAATGCGTTGCCCAAGGAGATTTGCGGGGCCAGGGTCAGCTTGGTCAGATAGCCGCTTTGATGCGTGTTCTCGTCCTGGGTCCAGTCCACGAAGGGTTCCAAGGCCAGACTCACGAAGCCATTGAAGTGAACGACCGGGCGTACGCCGGCGGAGAACCACCGCTCGATTCCTCCGTACTGCTTGTAATCGGTCAATTGATACAACACCACCGGGCTGAAGGAGAAATGAGGCGAGGGTTGCAGGATCACATTCTCGGTCACTCGGAAGCGGTAAGAGCCCGGCGCATCCGGCCGGATGAAGGTTCCCGCGCTGGTCGTGTAGGTTTCGAAACCGGAGGTGAAAGTCTTGGCCGCGTCCGTTCCATACTGAATCGAGAACGTATTGATGCCGTTCTTGTCCGCGAAGCGGTTGCTGGTATGGATGAATGTGAAGGCGGCGCCGGAAGTATTGGGAGCCGTAACTCCGTTGGCATCCCGGCCGCTGGTAGAGCGCGAATAGGTCAGGCCGAATTCCCCTTTCCCGCCGGGCAGCGGGGTGTCGTACAGGCTGAGAATCCAGTTCGTCTTGCTGAATCCGGCGCGGTTCGTGGGATCGGGTTGCGGAACGTCGCTGAAGGCGCTCTGACTGCCCAGACCGATCCAGGCCAGGGCCGCTTTTCCCAAGCCGGTCTTGATATCCTCCACGCCGCCGCCTCCTCCGCTCATGTTGTAGAAGAAGAAATCGTCGATGTGGATATCGTGTCGCCGGTAGAATCGATTCCCCGCCCAGAGCTTCATGTCGGGCTGGCTCGCGCTCAGGTTCCCGATGGAGGCCCAGGATTCCGCCAGCCCAAAACTGGTAGCCGTGGAGGCCATGTAGTCCTGGTAGGGATTGAACATGGACAGGCGCACCTGGAAGTGGGCGATGGGGCCGCTCGGAATATCGTCGCTGCGTGGAATGGGGTCGAGGGAAAAGGCGCCTGGCAGGAAGAGATCCTTGGAGAAGATCAGCTCGCCGTAGTTCTCTCCCTCATTGCCCAGGCGGCCTTTGGCCATAGCGCCCGGGGCGATGAAGCCTGATTGGGGCCCTCCTTCGCTATCGCGGCCGTAGCCGGCGCGAAAATATCCGGAGATGTCCAGGAAACCTTGGAGCACCTGTTCCACCCGTTTCCGGATAGCTTGGCTTCTCTCGTCTTCCAGGGCCTGGTCCCGCGATTCGGTGGTGCTGCGAAACAGCTCGTCGGCGTAGTCCTGCCGGCTTTGCTGAGCCGTGGGACCGGCTGAGGCGGGCGCCGGAGCGGTTTGGCCGGCTGCGGCAACTGGCGCTGCCGCGGGAGTAACGGCGGTGGGTTGCGCGGTGGCTTCCGCACTCGCGGACTCCAGTTGCTTCAGGCGCTCCTCCATCTTCTGCATGCGCTGCTCATAATCCCGCCGCAGTTGCTCCATGTCCTGACGGAGTTGCCGAATCTCGGACTGAACGGAGGGATCCGCCGCCAGGCACAGGGAGGATAACAAGGCCGGGCCGATCAACCGCAAAACAAGCCGAGGGTGCTGCATATCAGATGCCTCCAAAACCAGGTCTTCCGTCCCGGCGCCGCCTTGCGCCTACGGATTCGCGGCCACGGGCTGGCTCTCCGCCGCCGCCACTCGCTTGGCCATCTCTTTGGCGATCTGTCCGGCGGTCTTCTTGATGGTCTTCTAGGTGGCGTTCTTTTCCATGACGAACTTCACGGCCGCGCCAATGGGACTCATCGTGATGACGGCGCCGGGCTTCTTCCCGCTTTGGCCATTGTCCGCGGACGAGTACAGCGGCTGCCCCGGATGAGCCAGATTGGTCACCGTGACGTAGAGGCTCATCTTCACTCCGCCCAGGCCAAAGCCGATCACGGCGCGGGTAATCTGGTTGCCTTCGTTCAATTCGGTGAAGATGCCATGAATCCACAATCCGGACGCCGGCCTCGCCGATGCTAGCAGCAGCCGTTGCGCGGCAAAGCCGGCCTTCGTCAAATCGGCCACCAGACTCGTGGACATCAGATCCACCAGCTTCCTGGCTTTTGCCTGTGGATCCTCGTCGCGCCTTCGAAGAACGCGGCGACGGGTTGCTTCGGACTGCTGAGCGCCCAGCAATCCCTGTTGCGTAATCGTTTGGGCATCCAGTTCGAAATCGCTCACGTATACGGGAATGGGCGGGCGCTCAGCCGCCACATTGCCGGATGACTCCGCCGCCTGGGGCGGCTGGCCGGAATCCTGCGCCATGCCCACAGCAAAGCCAAATGCGGCCAGGAGGAACGCCCGCAGGATTGGCCGGCAATGGCAACCGGCGATTTCGAGTTCACTGTTCCGTGTACGCACGGTTACTCCTCCCTATTCCTATTCCTTCTCTTCCCAGCGCACGATCTTCAGATCGAGCACGGAGATCGAATACAGTACCGGAACCAGCAGCAGCGTGATGAAAGTCGCCACGGCCAGTCCGCCGATCTGCGCGAAGCACAGCGGCTGCCAGAGCGGCCCGCCATGGCTGGCCAGCGGAAACAGCGCCAGCACGGTCGCGCCCACGGTGATCAGCACCGGCCGCAGCCGCTCGATGCCCGCGTCGCAGATGGCCTGCGCGAACGGCTCGCCCTTTTCGCGCATCTCCTCGATGAAATCGAAGAGCACGATAACGTGGCTCACGATCACGCCGACCAGGCTGATGGTACCGAGGAAAGCCATGAACCCGAACGGGGTGCCCATGGTATAGAGAGCCAGCAGCGCGCCCACCACGCCGTAGGGCGTCGCCGCGAAGACCAGCAGCGGCTTGATGGCGCTGTTGAACTGTACCAGCAACGCGGCGTAGATCCCCAGCACGCAGGCGAGCAGAACGAAGGTCAGATTCCGGAATCCCGTCACTTGCTTGGCCCTCTCGCCTCCGATCACCATGCTGTAGGTGGGCGGCAGGTGGCGCTCGAAATCAGCCAGTTTCGACTGCACCCTCCCGAAGATCTCCGAGCTCAGCACCCCCGGCTGCGGCCAGGCGTGCACGCCGATGGTGCGGAAGTGCTCCTGGCGCCGGATGCGTTCCGTGCGCAGCCCGGTTTGAAGCGATGCGACCGATCGCAGCGGGACTTTCTGCGGTCCCGACGCGGGATAGACGTAGAGATCGCGCAGGTCGGACAACTGTGCCCGCTGCTGCGGGATGAGCCGCGCCACTACCGGGATCTGGTTGTCGCCCTCGCGCAGCGCGGTTACCGTGGTTCCACTGATCGCGGCCGAGGTCGAATTCGCCACGTCGCGGTTGGTGACGCCCGCCAGGTTGGCGCGGTCCGGCGAGATCTCCAGCCGCACCGCGGGACTCTCCGCGAACCAGTCGTTCTGCACTGTTTGAACGCCCGGCGTGGCGCGCAGCATCTCCTCCACCTGGCCGGCCAGCCGCCGCAGGTTCTCGATGTCCGCGGGTTCGTCCGCCGGGTCGATATCGGAGACGCTCGACAGCCGGATCTCTACCGGGAAACTGACCGGATTCGACTGAAGTTGCTTGACGATTACGAACGCTCCGGGGATTTCCCGGGAAAGCGCGGTCTGCAGCGGGCCCACCATCTCCGGGGTGGCTTCCTTGTCGCTCAACTGAATCAGCACCTGCGAGTAGTTGGGCTGCTGCTGTTCGGGCAGGACGGAAAACCAGAAGCGCGGTCCGCCGCCGCCCACGAAGGTTGTGATCCCCTTGAGCAGCGGGCCGGAGGGCCGCGGGTGGCCCTGCTCGTATTCGTGCAGCACGCGCAGGATCACCTGTTCGGCGTGCCGCGCCGTCTGGTCGGTGAGCGCCAGTGGCGCGTTATTGGGAAGCCAGACGTCGGCATAGGACCAGTACTGCACATCCTCGGGAAAGAACTGGCTCTTCAGTTGCAGGCCGAAGTACCCTCCCACCGCCAGAAACACCAGCGAGACTCCCAGCGCCGCCCACCGATGCCGGATGGCGCCGCTGGCCAGCCGGTAGTAGAAACCATAGAAACCCCGCTGGCGGCGCTCCTCGAGAGTAGGCTCGGGCTTCTTGCGAGGGCGCAGCAGATAGTAGCCGAGCAGCGGAATGAACGTCATCGAGACCAGACGCGAGCTAACCAGCGCCGCCGTCATCAAGATGGGCAGGCTGCGGATGAAATCGCCGGTCGAACCGGGCAGCAGGGCCAGGGGAAGATACGCGATGATGTTGGTCGCGGTGGCGTAGAGGATGGCGCGGGCTAGTTTCGTGGGCCCCAGCCAGGCGGCGACGATGGGCTTATAGCCGGCCGCCAGCTCGCGCTTGATGGCGTCGTTGGCCACCACCGGATCGTCCACCAGCAGACCCAGCGCGATGATCAGCGAGGCGATGGAGACCTGCTGCAGGTCCATGCCCACCATGTGCGCCATCCCGAAGGTCATGGTCAGCGTGATCGGAATCGAGAGCGCCATCAGCAGGGCCGACCGCCATTCCCAGAACCCGATCAGCGCCACCAGGACCACAAGGGCGATGGCCTCGTAGAGCGCCTCCATGAACAGATCGATGTTCTCCTTGACCTGGAGAGGCTGGTCCGAAGTGCGCGACATGATCAAGTCGGAGGGCAGCAGGTTCCTCAATTCCGCCAGCCGCTGGTCCACCGCCACGCCGAACTTCTGGATCTGCTCGCCCGAGCGCATGTACACCGCCAGCGTGATGGCGCGGTTGCGATGCGCGTGGCCGCTCTTGTCCGTCCAGGTGTAGTAGTTCAGGTAATCCGCGGGGCTGTGGTAGGCGCGGGTGATATCGACCACGTCGCGCAGATAGACCGGGGCGCCCGCCGGCGAGGCGCTGACCACCAGTTCGCCAATCGCCCGCGTGTCCTCGAAGTTCCCAGACGGCTCCAGGCGCACCTGCTGGGTGCCAGCCTGAAAAGTTCCTCCCGGCAGCGTGATGTTGCGCGCGTTAAGGACTCGCGACAGGTCGGAGACCTGCAAGCCGTAAGAGGCCAGCCGTTCCTGCGAGTAGTTCAGATAGATGGTCTCGGGAAGCACGCCCTTCCGCTCCACGCGCGAGGTTTGGGCGATGCCCAGCATGTTGCGGGCAATGAGGTCCGTGTAGTGGTCCAGCTCGACGTAGGAATACTTGGAGCCGGCCACGCCCTGGATACGCTCTTCGGTCTGGGCCGGATCGCGGACGATGGCGGCCGGCCAGATGTCCGGGCCGATTCCGGACGGCTGCAATCGTGTGGCTAGGTAACGGCGTCCGTACTCGTCGATTTTCTGGTCGTCCAGGCGCGAGCCGCCGTCCATGGCGATGAACCCGCGCCCGGAGAGCAGAGTGACGCGATCCAGGATGCCGTCCTGCTGGGCGCTGATCACAAACTCGGCGGCGGCCTTTTCTATCGTTTTCCGCGGCAGGCCCAGGGGGTAACAAATCACCATGCTCACCGGGGCCAGCCGGGAGCGCCCCGGAGCGGCGCGAGCGGCGCGGATGGCCTGCTCCACCGCCTGCGCGCGCAGGCGCACGTCCAACTCGCCGGCGTTGGGACTGGCTACGGTCAGCATCAGGGCCGACGTGTCTCCGAAATCGCTCTGAAACTGGATGGGACCCGCGCCGTTCGGCAGCATGGGGTTGAGATTCTGCAGCTTCAGGTTGATGTCGTTGAACTGTTCCTTTGTGTCGCTGACGTTCTCGGCCAGTTGCACGGTGACGTAAGAGACACCCGGGAGCGAGATCGACGTAATCCCGGAATCGTCGGCGGCCGGCGCGTGGATGGTCTTGTTCTGAGCGATCATCCGCTCGATGGGCCGCGTGATGAGCTGTTCCACCTGCTGCGCGGTAGCGCCCGGCCACTGGCAGGCGGCCACGGCGACACGGATCGCGATTTCCGGATCCTTTCGCTGCGGCATGGCCAGGTAGCCGTAAACGCCCCACACGGTGCAGGCCACCAGGGCGGCCCAGGCGAGCAGGCGGTTCTCCACAAAAAACCGGGCTGTGTTGCGTCCTTTTTCGATCAGGTCGGAGTCTGATTTGTGTGCCACGGTCGCCTCGTCAGAGAAGAACCCGAACCTGCTGCCCGTCGTGCACCAACTCGCCGCCCAGGACGATGATGCGCTCCCCGGCGTCCAGGCCGCTGACGACTTCGATCGAATTGCCGTAGGTGTCGCCCACGGCGATTTCCCGCGCCACCGCGAAGGTCCCGCCGCTGCGCTCTTCAATCCGGTACACGGCGAAGGCCTGGCTGTTGTTAGGCGCCCGCACTACGGCGCTGAACGGGATCGCCAGGCGGCGGCTCGGCTCGGCCCGCGCGCCCAGGGCCAGGGAGCCGATCATGCCGGGACGGATCTCGTCGCGGGGGTTGTCGAGGGAAACCTCCACCGAAAACACGCGGCTCTTGGGATCGGCCTGCGGCGAGATCGCGGTGACAGTCCCGCTGACCGGGCGCCCCAAGGCCTCCAGCGCCACCACCTGGCGCTGCCCGATCCGCACGCTGCGCAGCGAGGTGTCCGGCACGGCGAAGACCGCCTTCACCGCGGTCGTGCTCATCATGCTGAACCCCACGGTGGCGCCGCTCACCAGGCTCCCGGTATCCACGTTCCGCGCGACGATCCAGCCGTCGCTGGGCGCGCGCATCGTGGTGTCGCTGAGCGCCAATTGGGCCTGGCTGACGGCGGTTGCGGCGGCCGCGACCGCGGCCTTGGCGGCCTCGGTCTGCGCCTCGGTGGATTCATAACGCGCCCTCGCCTGGTCGTAGTCGGGCTTGATCAGGCTGGCCGTCTTGTAAAGGTTCTCGGCCCGGGTGAAGTCCAGCTTCGCGTCCCGGAACGCGGCTTCGGCGGCGGCCTGCTGGGCCTGCGCCTGGCGAAGTTGCTCCTGGGTCTGCTCCACGCGCTGCACGTAGTCCACCTGCCGAACCACAGCCAGCTCCGCGCCCTTCGCCACTTTGTCGCCCGCTTGCACGTCCCGCATCCGGCCGTCCGCGCCGCGCACCTGGAGAATCGATTCGATCGGCCCCGGCGACTTGAACGCCAGATCCACTTGCGAGAAGGGCACTATGGTCGCAGTGTAGCGTTCGGGCGCCTCCGGGCGGACCTCCTGGACCACCCCCGCGCGCACCGCTTGCAGCACGGTCTCCGAAGCCCTAGGCTCGTTGCGGCACCCCGCCGTGAACGCCACCGCCGCCAGAGCGGCCCAGGCCGCACGGCGCATCCAAATCCTATTGGTCGTGTGTCGTGACATCGTCACTCCTCCCCCAGAGCGCGGTGGAAGGACGCTTTCGCCGTCCAGAATCCCGCCACCGCCTGGCTCAACTGGCTGTCGGCCTGCGCCAGCGCCGCTTGCTGCTGCAAAACGTCGGCCGTCAGGGCCGCTTTCTGCTCGAAGCGCTGCATGACTACGCGAAGCTTCTCCCGTTCGGACTCCTGAACCGCCGTCTGGGCCTCCAGCAGCGCCCGGGCTTCGGCCAGCTTCCGGTACTGCGCGCCGACCTCCAAGAGCACCTGCTGCCCGGTCTCCGTGCGGGCCAGATCGGCCTGCTTGGCGGTGCTTCGCAATTGCTCGAGTTTATGATGCTTCCGCCCCCAGTCGAACGGCTGCCACGAGAAGAGAAAGCCCGCGCTCGAGAAGTTCTGGGGCGCGAAACTGATGTTCGCAAAGGACAGATACGAAACCTGGAGGCTCAGGTCGGGCAGGTACTCGGCACGCTCCCGCCGGATGTCGAGATCCGCCTTTTCCACCTGCAGCTTGGCCTTCCGGACCTCTGGCCGTTGTTCGAGAGCCTTGCTGCGGGCCGCCGCCAGATCGAGCTCCTCGAAGGCCGGCGTCGCCAGCAGTTCCACCGAAAACGCGACGTTGAGGTCCCGCCCCAGCATCCGGTTGAACGCCTCCTTTTGCGTCTCCAGGTCGTCGCGCAGAGTCAGCAGTTGATAGCGTTGCTGGCTGGTCTTGGCGCTGACCGATAGCACGTCGGATCGCAGCACCGCTTCTTCGGAGCGGCGGTGCTCCATCAGCGCGCCCAGTTCGGTGAGATAGCGCAGCGAAGTCTCGGCCGAGGCGAGCTGGGCCTGCGTTTGCGCCATCTGATAATAGGCCTGCCGCACCTGCTGCGCCGTCTCCTGCCGCTTCTGCCCCAGGTTCTCGCGGGCGAAGGCCTCGCCGATCCGCGAGGCGCGCAGGCCCAGGCCGATCTTGTAAAGCTGGCTAAGCGGCTGGGCGATCGAGGCGTGAACGACCGCGGTGATGCGCCGTGGCGTGGTGATGTCCGCATCGTGCGCGGGCAGCGGGCCGATGCCCGGAACGATGCCAATGGTCCCCTCCGGAATGGTGAGCTGTATCGGATTCAGCGCCACCCCGCTCAGGATCCCGACGTCAAATATCGGATATCGCGAGGTGGCCAGTTCGGCGGTGGCCTGCTCGGCTTTGGAGACGTCCAACTGAGTGGTCTGAAGCTGGCGGTTATCCTTGAAGGTCGTACGGATGGCTTCTTCGAGCGGCAAGACGGGCGGCGCGCCGGATAGTTCCGTGGTTTGAGCCCAGCACATCGGCCAGGCCAGCAGGAGGGAAATGGCGTAGGGGCGGAATAGGAATCTGATCATAAGTCGCCATCGCATGAGACGGCGTGGCCGGCTCATCGTGTACTCTAACACGACTCCGCGGCAGCGCGGAGGGTCCCCTGGCAGCCTCGTCAGGCCTGCCGCGAGGGAGACCGGCCCTCGTAAGCGTCCAGCACTTCACGCACGGGGCCGTCCATGACCAGTTCGCCCCGCTCCAGCCACAGCGCGCGCTCGCAGAGACCTTCGATCGCCCCCGCCGAGTGGGAGACGCACAGCAGGGTTTTGCCGCTTCGTTTCAAGCTGGCTATCCTCTCGGCGCACTTGACCTGGAAGGCGCGATCGCCCACCGAAAGCACCTCGTCGACGATGAGGATGTCCGGGTCCAGGTGCGCCGCCACCGAAAAAGCCAGCCGCATTACCATTCCCGAGGAGTAAGTGCGCAGCGGCTCCGCGATGAAATCGGCGATGCCCGCGAACTCCACAATGCTGTCGAACAGCTCGCTGGTCCGGCGGCGCGTCAGGCCCAGCAGCGCGGCGTTCAGGCGCACGTTCTCCGCTCCGGTCAGGTCGGGATGCATACCCGCCCCGAGTTGCAGCAGAGGGCCGATGCGTCCCTCCACCGAGAAGCGCCCGTCGTCGGGCGATACCAGGCCCGTAACCAGACTGAGCAGCGTGCTCTTGCCCGCGCCGTTGGTGCCGACCAGCGCCACGCTCTCGCCCTCCCTAATGCGGAACGTAACGTCCCGCAAGGCGTAGAAGCGTTCCTTAGGCGCGTGCCGCAGCCATCCCTCGAGGTGCTTGCGCAGCAGCGCCCTCCCCGCGTGCCGGTAAAAGTACTTCGACACTTCCTCGCAGACGATGGCGTCCCGTGCGCTCATAAGTAGTCGTAAAGCCGCCGCCGCAGCCCCCGGAATACCAGCACGCCAGCCACAAAGACCAGGCTGGAGCTGGCCACCAGCTTGAGCAGCAGCGGAGTCGGCGGCGCCGCCGCGTGCAGCAGGATGTTGCGGCAGGCCAGCACCAGCGCCGCCACCGGGTTGAACTCGTAGAGTTCGCGGAAGCGCTGGGGAACGGCGCCGAAATCGTAAAAAATGGGCACCAGCCAGAAGAGCATGGCGTTCGAGGATTCCACCACGTAGCGCATATCGCGGACGTACACGTTGAGCGCCGAGAACATCAGCGAAAGCCCGCATACGAAGACGATTTCGCAGCCCCATACCACGGGCAGCCACAGCCACTGCCAGTTGATCCCCCGGCCCGCCAGCAGCACCGCCGCCAGCAGCAGGCCGATCTGAATCAGCAGGTGGATGCCGATGGCCAGCACGGAGGCGATCGGCACCACCTCCCGCGGGATCGGCATGCGCTTGATCAAGGCCGCATTCTCCACCAGCGAAATCGTTCCGGTCACCCAGGCCAGCGTGAAGAAGTTGAAGGGAACCAGGCCGCAGAGCACGAAGGCCGGGAAATGGGGAATGTGGCTGTTGACGTACACCCTGGTGAAGATGAACCACAGCACGCCCATGATGATCAGCGGATTGAGCAGCGACCAGAAGACCCCCAGGGACATGTTGCGGTAACGGACTTTGAAGTCTTTCGCCACCAGGCTCTGGAACAGAAACAGGTAGTCCCCGCGCCATTTAGGACCACTTGACGGAATGTCCGATCGAGCCACGGAACTCAGATTCTAGCGCACCCACACCGTTCGCCGGGCGGCCACCACGGTGACGTCGTCGGTGGGGGGCTGGCCGGCGACCCAGGCGGCCACGGCCTCGTGCACCGCCTGCACGATCGCCGCCGCCGGCTCTCCGCGTTTGGCGGCCGCCGCCTCCTTGATCCGCTCGTCGAACTCCTCGCCGGCGGGGTTGAAGGCCTCCGTTACGCCGTCGCTATACAGCAGGAGAACGTCGCCCGGTTCCATCTTCGCGCGCTCTTCCTGGTAGCGCATGGCCGGCAGGATGCCCAGCGGCGGGCCGCCACCCTCCAACGGCGCGATCTCTCCGTTGGCCCGCAGCAGATAGGGCGGGTTGTGCCCCGCGTTGGAATAGGCCAGCTCGCCGGTGCGCGGGTCCAGGACCGCGAAGAACAGCGTTACGAACCGGTTGCTCGGGCAGGTGGCCGCCATGCCGCGGTTCAGGCGGCCCACCATGTCGGCGGTATCGCCCGGCGTATCGGCCAGCGCCTGCACTTTGGCCTGTAGGCTGGCCATCACCAGGGCCGCCGGCATCCCCTTGCCCGCCACATCCGCGATCACCACGCCGATGCGGCCGTCGGGGTAGGTCAGGAAGTCGTAATAGTCCCCGCCCACGGTGCGGCACGCCGCGTTGTATCCGGCCAGCTCCAGTCCCGCCACCACCGGCGCCGCCGCGGGCAGAAGGCCGCGCTGGATCTCGGCCGCCTGCTCCAATTCCGCGGCCATCAGCCTCTCCGCCTGCTCGACTTCCGCCAGCCGCTCCCGCTCGATACGCATGCCGGCCACGTTCGCCATCACCGTGAGCAGGTTCAGGTCGTCGCTCGTGAACTCCCTGGTGATCGGCGGCGAATCGACGTACAGCAAGCCGATCACCTGGTCGTCGGTCTGCAGCGGAACGGCCATCAAGGTCCGCACGCGTTGCTCGATAATGCTGAACTGCTGCCGCAGCGCCTCGTCCTGCTGCGCGTCGCGGACCAGCAGGGAGGCCTTGCCATCCAGCACGCGGTCGCGCACGGTGCTGCTGATGCGGAACCCCTCTCCCCGCGACGCCTGCACCACCAGGCTGCCTTTCTCGAGCGTGAGCAAGACGCCGCGGCGCGCGCCGCAGGCCTCCAGCGCCAGGCCCAAAATGGCGGGGTAAAGCTCCGCCAGCGGCCGCCGCGCCGTGAGCTCGCGCCCGATCCGCACCAGCGCCGTGAGCGGGCTGGCCCACTCCTTCGCGCCCGGTCCTGCCGCCAGCTTGGGATCTTTCCCCTCGCTCTTCATCAGGCTCTCCAGCGTCATAGCCACCGTCACGTTGGAGGGAACCGAAGAGCTCAGACCCTCGAAGAACACCGTCCGGTTGGCCCCGGCCTTCGCCTGCTCGTAGGTCAGGGCGACCCGGCTGGCCACGATGCGGTCCCCCGGCTTGAGCCGCTGCTTCTCCAGGATGCGGACCCCGTTGAGGAACGTGCCGTTCTTGCTCCCCAGGTCCCGCACCGTCCAATCCTCTCCTTCCCGTTCCAGCAGCATGTGCTGGCGCGACAGGCCGGCGTCTTCGGCATAGCACAGTTCGTTGGCGCCCGACCGGCCCAGAGAGAGGGTGGCGCCTTCCAGGAGGATGGTCTTCGTCTTGCCGTCCGGAGATGTGATCGTGAGTTCGCGGGCCATAACTCAAATATAAACCGCGTGCTTCGCCGCCGCAGACGCCCCAGGCACGCCGTCCGCCACGCAGACGGCGCGGGGTATTCTGTAATCGTGAGTCCTGGAGAGCCGCTAGAGCCGCAGCCCGGAGATGGCCGCCAGACCGGAAACAGTTTCATCCCCGGGTCCATCGGGACCGTCCGGGTTGGCGGCGTGCCCATTCGCCTGCACTTCACCTTCATCCTGCTCTTCGTTTTCCTGTTGGTCGTCGGACTGGGCGAGCGGCAGTCCGCGCCGCTGCACATCGCCTACATCGCCGCGCTGTTCGGCTCGGTGGTTCTGCATGAACTGGGGCACGCGCTGGTGGGGAAGATCCATAGAGTGCGAACGCTGGAGATCGTGATGTTCCCGATCGGCGGCGTGGCGCGCATGGAACGCAGCCCCTCGCCGCGCGCGGAGATCTGGATCGCGCTGGCCGGACCGCTGGTCAATCTGTTGATCGCGCTGGCGCTCGCCGCGGTGTTGCTGTGGACCAATTCCTTCACCCCTCTCGAGGAGCTCGCGCTGCCGAGCGACGGCAACCTGCTCGAGCGTATCGCCGCCGGCAATATCGTCCTGGCGTTGTTCAATCTGCTCCCGGCCTTCCCGATGGATGGCGGGCGCATCCTGCGCGGCGTGCTGGCGCTGCGCAAAACGGGCGACGAGGCGACGCGGCTGGCGGCCCGCGTGAGCCAGTTCCTGGCCATCGGGATGGGCCTCTACGGGCTGCTCAGCACCAACTACATGCTGATCTTCATCGCCTTCTTCGTGTACCTCGGCGCCGCGCAGGAGGGGGCCGCGGCGGTTGGCCGCATGCTCACCCACGGCCTGCCGGTTCGCGCCGCGATGGTGACCGATTATCGAACCCTGGCGCACGCCGAAACCATCCGGGACGCCGCCAACCTGCTGCTGGCCACCACGCAGCAGGACTTTCCGGTGATGCACGGCGGACACGTGATCGGTTTGCTCGGCCGCAACGCGCTCCTGCGCGCCATGGCCACCGGCGGGCCGGATTCCTACGTCTCCGGAACGATGGACCGGAACTTCCTGCGGCTCTCTCCCGATCAGGATCTCTCCGAGGCCATGCGCCTGCTCACCCCGCCGGGCTCCTGCGCCCTGGTCATGGACGGCGACGAGCTGGTAGGGCTGCTGACCGCGGAAAAGCTCTCGGAATTCCTGCTGCTCCGCCGCTTCGGCATGCAGCCCGAGACCACGCCGCGCTCCGGCGCCGCGGACTGACGGTGCCGGCCCTTCACTGCTGCTGAATCGTGATGAATGCGTTGCCCTGTGTCTGTGCCCCGCCCACTTGGGCAATCACCGAGGCGTCCCCGTCCGGCAAGCTGTTGGGAAGCTGCACGTTGATCTGCCACAGACCCGCGCCGCTGATTCCGGCCCATTGCGCGGCCGCCTGCACGCCGCCAATGAACACCGTCACTTGATTCGCCAGCGGCGCTACCTGAGTGACGAGTTGTCCAGCGGGAGTAGCCGGGGTGCTCGGCCCGAGGCCGGTTCCCCAGAGGATGATCACCTCACCGGGTCGGGCGGGGGTGGTGGTAACGCCCGAAAGCAGATTCCACTCACCCACATAGCTGTAGTCGGCGTGCTGGGCGGCCAGGTACTTCCCATCGAACGTGAACAGGCCCGGTGAGAATGGCTGCATCTGGGCCGTTGCGGCGGCGGAGCCCAGCGGGGCGGTCACCTGTACCGGGACAGATCCGGCTGCGCTGTCGTCCGGCGCCTGCACGTTGAGTTGCGTGGGGCTGATATAAGAGACCGCGGCGGGTCTGCCGTTAATGGTCACGCTCACGCCGTCCAACTGCGTTGGTAGTACGCCGTTGACGATCTCGTCGCTGCGCCAGCTTCGAGTGGTGGACGCGAGGTTCGCTCCGAAAATGGAGATCCACGCGCCTGAGGAGATACCCGGCTGGAAGCTGGCCGCGTTCACCACGCCGCTGATGCTCACCACCGGCGCGCTGACCGTGAGCGTGACAATAATCGGCTGCGGAGCAATCCCGTCCGACGAAATCGTGATGATTCCGTTGTACGTGCCGGTTGCCAGACCCCCCGGCGCGACCGATATGGTAACGGTCGATGGCGCCATGTCGGATGCGGGCGTCGCGCTCAACCACGCCGCACTCGAACTGGCGCTCCAACTGAACTCGCCGCCACCGGTCTTCGTGACCTGGATCGATTGCCCATCGGGATTCGCTCCGCCGATGCTGTAAGCGAACTGGAGCGTGGAGGGCGTGAGGGCAATGACCGGGGGCGGGTTAGGGGGCGGAGACGCGGCCGCGAGACTGGCCGAGAACTGGGACGTATTCCCATTGATGTCGGTGGCTGTGGCCGTGATATTCGGACCAGTCAGCGGATTGCCCTCATCGAACGCGAATGCGCCCGACACGCCGGCCAATGTGCTGCCCTCGAAGACCTGGCCCTCGTCGTCGGAATCGGAGAAGATCTCCACCTCACAACCGGGACAGGCAGTGCCCGAGACGCCGGTTGCGGTAACACTGTTGATGACGGGCTCGGAAATGCCCGCGTTGCCACCGTCCGAGAGAACAATGCCGCCGCCCGGGTTGTCGAAGATCAGGTTCTGGCGAATCGTGTTGCCGGCCATTCCGCTCACGGTGACGCCGGAGGTGTGGGCTATCAGATTACCTTGAACGATGTTGTGTGTCCCCTGGCTGATCAGAACGCCGGCTCCACTGCCGACGCCCGTCTGCCCGCTGGGGTCCACGCCGACATAGTTACTCCCGATGAAGGTGTAGTCCACCACCGGCCCTAATTGAATTCCACCGGCGCTGACTACGTTCCTTTCGCCCGGCGTGGTTCCACCAATGAAGAAACGGTTGCTGCCGTCCCCCAGTCCAACGCCCGGTTCGCCCCCTCCCAGCCAAAGAGTACCGGTCACATCGGTTCCAAGGAAGTTACCGATGACCAGATTGCCGGGCCCCGTATACCGGGGGGCCGCCACACCGCCGATAATCACGTTGCGCTCCGCCGGCGTGGTTCCCCCGATCCGGTTGAACGCTGCACCCATGCCTATCCACACGGCCTGCCCTGACGCCAGAGCGACTCTCCCGCTGGCGTCGGTGTTCAGGAGATTGCCAACAACCGTGTTGTAGGAAGTGCCCCAGTCGCTGATGGAAACGCAATTCCCGCCGTTGGAGACAATCACGTTGGCCTGCATGAGGTTGCCGTTGCTTCCCAAGCCCAGCCCAATGCCAAGGGACCCATTGCTTAGGGCTTTGATTCCGCTAGCATCCACCCCGATGTAGTTGCCAACGACGACGTTGCCGGAGCCGCCGAGTCCGATGCCCACGGAGCTGTTCCCGCTGACGATATTCCTCTCCTCCGAGATGGCTCCGCCAATTCTGTTGTTGGTGCCGTCCACTACAATCCCCCCGGTCCCGTTGCCCATGGCAACAGTTCCGGTGACGTCGGTCCCCACGAAACTGCCGCTGATAGTATTATTGGCGGCCTGAGCGCCGACCTCGATGCCGGCGAACCTGTTCCCGCTGGCAAGATTGCCCTCGCCCAGGGGGCCGCTTCCGCGAGCCCGGGAGCCACCAATGAGGTTGCCGTTGCCCCCAACCCAGACGCCAATGTTAGAGAAATGAACTATCTGCAAGCCTTTGATCGAGTTGCCGTCCGACGTTATGTCGAGACAATCGTAGATCGACCCTGCCGAGCTGCCATCCAGGATCACTCCGGCACTGGAGGCGTCGATGGTCACATTGCCTTGCCCGACGACGATTTGGCTGAGCAGAGCGATCGTCGCAGGACGCTCAGGTGGGAAGACGGTCGTGTCGAAGGTGATGGTGGTTCCGCTGGAAGCGCGGTTCAGGCAATCGCGAAGCGTGCCGGCTCCGCTGTCGGCGGTGCTGGTCACGACGCACGAGGACGCGGCTTGCACCGAGAAGGCGGCTTGCACCGAGAAGGCGCGGGCAGATGTGGCCGGCTTAGCACTGGCGCGCAGAAGAGGAGGCGCCACGTTTGGTGGCAGCGCCACGTTTGCGGGAGATGCCATCGACTGCGCCTGTGGTTCCCCCAGCACCAACAGCCCGCCCGACATGTCCCCGACGTATGCGTCTTCCCCGTCAACAAACACCGATTCCGCGTAGCCCGGTGTTCCATAACTCCAGACCGGAACGGGTGAAGCGGGATTTGAAACGTCCAACACGGAAAGTCCGCCTCCACCGTCTGCCACGAAGACCTGGTCGCCCGCAAGGGTCAGGCTCTCCGCGAAGCCGGAGGTCGGGTATGACGCAAGCCAAACCGGCGCTCGCGGATTGGAGACATCCAGCACGGTGAGGCCGTTACTGTCGGCCACGAACGCTTTCCCCTGGTCCACCACTACGTGCTGAGCGCCCTCGTTCGACCATTGGAGTTGCCCTATGACCGCCGGTGCCGACGGGTTTGATACGTCGACAGTCAGGAGGCCCTGCTGTACGGCAACGTAGGCTACGCCTCCACTGACGGCCACGCCCACCGCCACAATCGGGCCGTTCCCAATCTGCAGGAGCGACAACGTCTGGGGTGCGGTCGGATCGGATACATCAACCAGCCATAGCCCGTTTTCGTCTGCAATGTAGACGACCCCGCCGACAACGGCCATGTCACGGGTTGGATAGGGATCGAACAGGAACCCAACACGGGTGGGGCGGGTTGGGTCGGAGACATCTACCACGTGCAGCCCCCTCTGAGGTTCCTGCGACCCTTGGGTGCCCACATAAGCATAATTGCCCACCACGGCTACGCTCTTGGCGTATACCTGAGTGTCGTAAGCTCCCACCTGCCGAGGCTGGGCCGAATTGGAGATGTCCACGATCCGCAGACCGTAAGATCCCGCCGCTAGGTAAGCATAATTGCCTGCTACGGTGACTCCGTCCGCGTATCCCAGCGGGCCGTAGAATCCCACCTGGACGGGGCTGGCCGGCGCCGACACGCTCACGGCTTCCAAACCCCAGTTTCGGTCTGCCACGTAGGCGATCGTGCCAGCCACGGTCACGTCGGCAGCGTCTCCCCCAACAACCGCCAGACTACCGACTTCGGCCGGAGCCGCCGGGTTGGAGACGTCCACCACAACCAGTCCACCCAGGGCGGCAGCCACGTATGCCTGGTTTCCGGAGACGCTGACCCCCTTGGCCCATCCCTCGGTCTGATACTGCCCTAGGAGGCGAGGCGCGGCTTGGGAGGCGACGTCTACGATCGCCAATCCCTCCCAACCGCCGGCAACGTACACCGTGTTGCCACTGACGGCAAGCCCGTATGCGTAGCCGGGAGTGGGGAGGGTAGCAACCTGCGCGGGCTTGGCCGGGTTCGTCAGGTCCGCGATCAGCAGGCCGGCGCCCGCCGCCGCGACGTAGGCGTAGTGCCCAGCCATAGCGACCTTGAAGGCGTAGTTCCGTGTGAACGCGGAGCCGATCTCGGTTGGACTTGCCGGCTCCGAGACATCGATCACGCGCAGGCCGTACGGCCCGTCCGCCAGGCAAACCGTGGTTCCCGAGACGGCGACGCCTTCCGGGAAGCCGCGCGTTTGCAGGGCTCCGATCTGTGCTGGATGGGTTGGATCGGAGACATCCAACACCAGCAACCCGCTGTCGGCGGCGACGTAGGCGACCGTCCCGCTTACCGCAACGTCCTGAACGAAGCCGGCGAACGGCGCGCTGCCGCCAACCTGCTGCGGCGCGGTCGGGTCCGAGATATCCAGCACGATGAGCTGCAATCCCACACCCACATAGGCGTACTTCCCTTGTATGGCGACGGCCTGGGTTGGACCGCCGATCTGCCCGATCAACTTCCATGCGGGCTGGGAACCTTGTGCGGCTACGGTTGCAGCCGAGGCGGCGAAGGCGAACAGCAGACTGGCGACCTTGCAGGACATCATGAGAACCGATGTTCGATTGTACGCCAACTCGTCCGGTGCAAGCTCCCCACTCCGCCACTTCGGCATGCAGTCGGACACGCTCGCCCGAGCCGGACAGGGTGCCGGAGGCTGAGCTCAGTTCCCCTTCTGCGTCCCCGAGGCGGCCTGCAGAAACTTGTCCACGTTGCTCTTGTCGATCAGCGTGGTGCCCGTGTCGATGGAACTCGGCACCGGCGAGCGGGTGTCCTGCGCCCAATTGACTCCCAGCGATGGCGGCAGGTTGTGATGCACCTGGTCGAGCACCAGCGTGCCGAAGTAGGCCATCGTGAACGGTTTCTGCGCGATGGTGGCGACGATGTAGCCCTTCTGTATCCCCTCCAGCGTGCGCGGGTCCGTATCCATGGCCACCACGGTCTTACCCTTGGTCTGCTTGCGGCTCAGCACCTCGGCCACTTCGGCGCAGGATTGCGCTTCCAGGCACGCGAAGGCGTCTACCGGCGTATTCTTCGCCAGGATATCGCTGACCTTGTCGAAAGCGATGGTCGGATCGCCCTTAATATCCACCACCTCGACGATCTTGATGCCGGGATAGCCGCGGAACACCTCTTCATAGCCGTGCAGCCGCTCTTTCAAATTGGCCTGGTTCGGCATCGTGAAGATCAACACGTTGCCCTTGCCCTGCAATTCCCGCGCCACGATCTTCGCGCCCATTTGCCCGGCGCCGTAGTTGTCGGTGCCGATGAACGTCAGCCGCTTGCTCGCCGGCGCGTCGGAATCGAACGTGATCACCGGGACACCCTGGGCGATGGCGGCGTCGATCACCGGCGTCATCAGCTCGGGATCCGCCGGAGACACCAGGATTCCGGTTGGCTTGTGCTGGCTGAGCACCTTCTGGAATGCCTGTTTCTGCCCCTGTGGATCGTAGTCCTCCGGTCCCACCGTCTCCCACCTCACCTTCAGATCGCGGCCCGCCTGCTCGATTCCGGCCGCCGCGGCCTGCCAGTAGGGGATCTTGCTGTGGATGGTGACCAGGTAGTAGATCTCGGTTGGATCGTGCGCGCCTCCTCCGCAGTTGAGAAGCGGAAGCGCCAGCCCGCCGGCCAATATGCATAGAATGAGAAGTTTTGTCCTCGCCATAGATTCCCCATGCGAGCGCGGGAGCGCCC
>Ga0326728_10006519_pt1 | contig 31301 bp, 23 predicted proteins | sample MB3enrmetagenome_FD_207602 | JGI IMG/M metagenome (GOLD analysis project Ga0326728, IMG submission 207602) | Lab enriched peat soil microbial communities from McLean, Ithaca, NY, United States - MB31MN | ecosystem: Environmental > Terrestrial > Soil > Wetlands > Peat | place: USA: New York...
GGCGCGGCCGCGCCGCCCAAGATTTCAGGGCAGAGCGGCAACCAAAACTGAAGCGACCACAAAGAACGCAGCGCGGCAAAGCCGCAGGCAAAGGAAATGGACCGCGGATTTCACGGATTTCACGGATTTCACGGATTGGAAATGGTCTCGGACGAGACGATCATTATCCGTGTCATCCGCGCGCCTTTTCGCGGCTATTTCATTGTATTCCATCCCGCGGACTCCTCTGTAAGTTGGCGGCAACATCGTTTGTGAGAGTCGGAAGGCCGCGGATGCAGGACAAGAATCTCCACGGCTTCGATAGGACGGCGCTGCTGCCCAAGAGTTCAGGGCAGAGCGGCAGCTCTGCCCTACCGGTTCATTTGCACCCATCACTGACGTATTAGCCGAATCATTGGCGATGTGCTTGAGGACTCACCCAAAGGGCGGGTCAGTTCCGGGCTGGAAATTCCGTCGGCGTGACGCCGAAGGGAGCGGTCGGGACGACCGCGCTCCCAGGACAGTCGCTAATGATCGGGGTGCGCGTAGCGGCGGGCAGGGGACTGCCCGCCCTACCTTCCACCAACGAAGAATGACCGGGGAGGATGGGTGGTACTGCGTCAGTCAGAGGCAACGGTAGGGCGAGACTCTGTCGAGCCGTGACCTCTTCTCAGGAAATCGAGTTTCGGCTCGACGGAGTCTCGCCCTACCGTCTATGATTGACGCATGACGATGGTTGGAGGTTTTTTGTTGACATTGGCGGGGCAATGGTGTCTATTTTCGGCATGAGACTGGGGCTGGGCATAAAACGAAGGAACACCGGGCACATGCACCCGGCGATGGGTTGTCTGGGGGCGTTTGTGTTTCTGCTCTTTTTGGACAACGCGGATTGGAGCGGCGCGCAAGGGCAAACCGCGCCGCCGGCGAGCGGAACGGTCGCTCATCTGGAGTATCGCGAGGTGGATTTCGCGCCGGTGGCGACGGAGATTTCCATTTTGCCGGGCGCCCACTTCAAGAAGGCGCCGGTTTTCAACGGACACAACGTTTTCCGCGGCTTTTTTTGTTTCGGGACGGACACAAATCAGTTCATCCCGTTTGCGTGGGACGACGAGCAACGGAAACTTTACGTGGACGCGAACCGTAACGGGGACCTGACGGATGACGCGCCCGGCGGTTACACGGCGGCGGACAGGAGCCTGGAACTGTTCCGGGGCGTGCGCCTGGAATTTACCTCGCCGCAAGGCACTTACCAAGTGCTGGTGGATGCGCATGTGTTCGGGCAACCGGTCTTGTTGGCGGGCGGGCAAGCGCCGAAGCCGCGGGTGTTTCTCTATGTCCGCTCCCTGTGGGAGGGCGGGGTGGAACTGAATGGCAAGAAATGGTATGTGGCGGTGATTGACGGTCTGAACGGGCGGATTGGGCCGGGGACGTCCTTGACCAATGTGTCGGACCGCATGGTGCTGCGGCCGTGGGAACAACGGCAGGAGCCGTTTCTCTGGTGGCACGCTTCGCTGGCGAAGGTGCATTCGCTCGCCCATGTCAAACTGGTGACGTTGCCTTATCGCTATGCCAGCAACGCGGAGGTCTATGACGCGTTCAACCTGCCGGAGAACCTGTTTTTTCAAGACCGGGCCTATCATTTGGATTACCACACGGAAAGCAGCAACGGCACGGCCAATCTTGCTGTCACCTTCAATCCCGTGCAGCCCGCCCTGGGCAAGCTGCGGGTCAATGGGGAGTATTTCCGGCGCGTGGTGCTGGATGGCGGAATGGCGCCGGGGGGATTTACGGCAATTCTGGATTCGGCCTTGCGGGACCGCCCGGGCGCGGAAAGCGGAACGGATGTGCAAGTCCCTATGGGCAGTTATCCGCGGCAGATTGTTTTGCTGCAACGGGAGGGCCATACCAATGTGGCGGTGGGGATTGCGACCAACCCAATCATTATCACTGAAACCGGCACGAACGTCTTCACCGCAGGCGGGCCGCTGAATAACTCAGTTCAGATGGCCCCCATGGACGATCAGGTGAGCATGAGCTACCGGCTGACGAACGCTTCCGGCGTCCTTTTCCACCTGGTTCAACAGGACCAAAAGGCTCCGCCTGGAATTGAGATGAAGCAGGGGGACAAAGTGGTGGGGCAAGGGACCTTCGAGTTTGGCTGAGGCGGCAATTGCTCGTACTCATGGCGAGTACCTCCTCAACTCAAAGGCGGCGTGAGCATGATCGCCCACGCCGATCTTGACGGACTGGGAGCGTTGGAAGGCGCTTCGATCATTTGGACCATCCCCGCCAACATGCGCCGGGATCAGGCGGGCGGTTTTCCCGGCCGCCCGGCCTACGGAATGGCGGTCCAGCCGATGAATCTGCCCACCGCGGCACGGAGCGGGAATTATGACTCATCCTGGTGGTTCTTCGCGGCCGTGGTGTGCCTGGCAATTTTCCTGGTCAGCCGCCTGAAGTCAAGCGGCAAGACAAACGGCAGAAGTTAGAAATAGCGGGCGGGGAGGGCTGATGGGGAATTGCGGATTGCGGATTGCGGATTGCGGATTTCATGGAATTTTGAATGTTGAATGTTGAATTTTGAATAGAGAAGTAAGGAGAGCAGCAAGAAGGCCGCCCTTGGTGACCACGAGCCGGGCTTTCACTATTCTCAATTCACTATTCACAATTCTTGTTTTCTATTCACACTTCACTATTCTCATTACGGGTCCGAAAGGCGGGAGGCGCAGGAGGCCAAGGCGCTGCGCTGGCTGGCGGAAGAGCTGGGCCAATTGGGCTGGGATCAAGGGCGCTGCGTCAGGCGGGCAAAAGCGATGAACGGAAAGTGCGCATGGCGGCGCGGCTGAGAAAAGACACCACCATGAGCCTGAAATGGATCGCGGAACATTTGGAGATGGGCAGTTGGACTCACGTTTCCAACCTGCTTGGAGCCAAGCGAATGACAGAAACTTTAAAAAGAACTGACACTTGTCACGCAGGCATTATAGTAAATCACGCCAAAGTATCAGTAGCAGATACATCTTGACAGCTTCTGATGTTTGTGCGCTAATAGTGAGCTAGGCGAGAATAAGGTGGCCGGCGTTTGTTCAAGCTGGCTACCTTTCGTGGGCATTCTCTCCCGTGCTATGCTTGACGTGACGCGCATGTTGCAGGCAATCGAGCGCGGCGAAGCGCCTAACAGCGCGGAACTGCTGCCGTTGGTTTATGACGAATTGCGCCACCTGGCCGCGCAGAAACTTTCCCACGAGAATCCCGGTCAAACCCTCCAAGCCACCGCCCTGGTTCACGAGGCCTGGCTGCGGCTCACACGCGAAGACGGCCGGAAATGGAACGGCCCACGCCACTTCTTTTACGCCGCCGCCGAAGCCATGCGCCGCATCCTGATCGAGAACGCCCGGCGCAAGCAGCACCTCAAACACGGCGGCCAGATGCACCGCGTCAACCTGGACGACATCACCCCGGCCAGTCCCATGAAACCGGATGAATTGCTGGCTCTGGACGAGGCCCTCGAACGGCTGGCCGCGGAAGATCCGGACGCCGCCCGGCTGGTCGAGTTGCGGTTCTTCGCCGGGTTGCGTCACCAGGAAGCCGCCGAAATCATGGGCATCACCCGGCGGGCCGCGGACGGGCTTTGGGCCTACGCACGGACATGGCTGTTCCATGAGATGCGGCACGATCGAGTTGAGAACTGAAGGTTGAACCGCCGCGGCTTCCGCCTGCGCTGGCTTCGGCGCGACGAGTCGCTTGGGCGCGGCGTGGAGTTGAAAGAAGTTGGAAGCCGGACGACGGGAACAAGTTTTTCGGTGCAAATGGACGCGCGGCGTCGCTTTATCAAATGATGGGCGAACAACAGAATGAAGTGCGGACGGTCTTCCTGGAAGCCCTGGCTCTCACCGCGCCGGACGAACGCGCCCGGTATCTGGACGCGGCCTGCCGGGACAAACCCGAATTGCGCCAGCGTGTCGAAGCGCTGTTGCAGACCCGCGAGCAGGCGGGCGAGTTCCTGAAGCAGGACGCCTTGGGCGGGGATCTCGACCCTCTCGAATCCTCCATTGCCGAAGGCCCCGGCACGGTCATCGGCCGCTACAAGTTGCTGGAACAAATTGGCGAGGGCGGTTTCGGGGTCGTTTTCATGGCCGAGCAAGTCGAACCGATCCGGCGCCGGGTGGCGTTGAAGATCGTCAAGCCGGGCATGGACACCAAACAGGTCATCGCCCGGTTCGAGGCCGAGCGCCAGGCGCTGGCCCTGATGGACCACCCGAATATCGCCCATGTGTTCGACGCGGGCGCGACCGACACCGGGCGGCCTTACTTCGTGATGGAATTGGTTCATGGCGTGCCGCTCACCCGGTTCTGTGATGCCAACAACCTGCCGCCGCCCGAGCGATTGAAGCTGTTCCTGACCGTGTGCGAGGCAGTCCAGCACGCGCACCAGAAAGGCATCATTCACCGCGACCTCAAGCCCACCAACATCCTGGTGACGCTGCACGATGGCAAACCCGTGCCCAAGGTGATTGACTTCGGGACGGCCAAGGCGCTGCAACAACCATTGACGGAGAAAACCCTGTTCACGGCCTATGGGAAGCTCATCGGCACGCCACAATACATGAGCCCGGAGCAGGCGGAGATGAGCAGATTGGACGTGGATACACGGGCTGACATTTATTCGCTGGGAGTGCTGCTCTACGAATTGCTCACCGGCACCACTCCGTTGGAGGTGGAGCGGCTGCGCGCCGCCGCGTTTGAAGAGATGCTGTGCATCATCCGGGAGGAGGACCCGCCGAAGCCCTCGGCGCGGGTCAGCACGCTGGGCGCGCGCGCCACGGAAATCGCCGGTCACCGGCAGGTGGATCCGGCCCTGCTGCGCCGCGCGCTGCAAGGCGACCTGGACTGGATCGTCATGAAGGCGCTGGAAAAAGACCGCGCACGCCGCTACGACACGGCCAGCGCCCTGGTGGATGACATCCAGCACCATATCAATCACGAACCCGTGCTGGCCAGTCCGCCGGACCGGGTATATCGGGCGCGCAAGTTCGTCCGCCGACATCGCCTGGGTGTCGCCTTTGCCGCCGCAGTCGTGGCTGCCCTGGCTCTGGGCTTGGTGACTTCCCTCATTGGTTTTTCTCAAGCACGACACGAACGGGACCGGGCGGTGGCGGCCGAAGGAAAGACTGGGCAGGAGCGCAACCACGCGGAACTGCTCGCGGCGGAAGGGGCGCTCGCAAAGGGACAGTCGAAGCTGGAGGCGGGAGACAGTGGGGGGCTTCGGAACATGGTTGAAGCCTTCGACCTCGCAAAACACAATCCGGCCTTTCAGGAGACGGTTGGCCGTCGCTGGTCCACCTGGCACACGTATTGGGACCGGCTCACGATAGCGGTGCGGCCCGCGCCCGGTTCGCACAGCCCGGATCACCTGCAGTTTACCTCAGTTGATAATTGGCCGCCACATGCCAGAGGGAGCGTGGTTTATCTTTACGACACACTGAGCGGAGCACAGCTCATCGGGCCGCTGGCGCATGATTCGGTCGCCGTCTCAAGCGCGTTCAGTCCGGACGGCCGTTGGCTCGCAACCTTGACCCAGGAAGGTGTCATCCACCTGTGGGATCGCAAGACCGGCGCACCCGTGCGCCCACCGTGTCCGACGGGGATAGCCGGACTGGAATACCTCTCGTTCAGTCCATGCGGACGCTTTCTGGTCGCTTACGCCAACACGTATGACGATGGTCCGTCAAGAGTGGCCCTGATACGCCTCGACCAGCCTCAAGAACCGGCACACATCCTTGAACATCATTACCCGGTCCGCGATGCCCGTTTCAGCCCGGACGGTGAGCTGCTGGCCATCTGTTGCCTCCCCCAGCTTCAATTGTGGCGCACTTCTGATCTCCAACCCATGGGACCACCGCTCCCGGCAAACTCATACCCTGCCCTGCTTGAGTTCAGTCCGGATGGGAGGCGGTTGGTGTTCAACCCGCTTTCGTCAACCAGTGTTGGGCTGCTCGATACCAGCACACTGAAGCTGATCCGCATTATCCCGGCAGTGGGAGACAAGCATAACGCAAGGTTCTCTCACGATGGCCGAATGCTGGCTTGGGCCGATTACGACGGAACGGTGGAAATCTGGGATGCGCAATCGGGCATCCGGCCCTCGGTTGCTCATGGCTTGGGAGCCAGGATATATGGCTTTCCCGCCTTCAATCCGGATGATTCCCTGCTGGCGGCTGTATCAACCGGGGGCAGAATTGATGTCTTGCGAACCAGCCATGGTGAAGTGGTCCAGGCATTCCAAGTTCCCCCCTACGCCACTGCCGCCTTCCTCACCAACGGAATTTTGGTCGGAAGCGAGGAGGGGAAGCTCGTGCATTTCTGGGATCTGGCGGCGACGCCGCTGCCCGGGAGTCTCTTGTCCGACGACGCGCTCGCTTATGCGGTCGCCTTCGACCATTCGGGCAAGTTCCTCGCGACCGGCGGCCAGGGCGAGCTTCGGCTGTGGCGGATGCAGCCTTCGCCAACTCTGGAACGGGTCGTCACTTTGCCCGGTTGTGTTCTGGCTCTGACATTTTCGGAGGCTGACGGCCAGTTCGTGGCGTTCACGGACGATGGCACAATATCGTTGGTGGACCCGGAGACAGGCAAAGCCACCGCGAGAGCCAACTGCGGCCGCGGTTACGATTTGTCAGTGGCGCTCTCGCCGGATGGCCGCAAACTCGCCCTGTTCCGGTGGGGGGAATTGCTCGCCGTCAACACGCAGACAGGAACGGTTCAGCCCCTCAACGATGATACCCACGGGACGCTGTCGGTCGCTTTCAAACCGGACGCATCGGCGATGCTCGTGGGGTTCGCCTCTTGGGTCACCATCCTCTACCACGCGACATCGAAGTCGAATGCGCTTCTGGGAACTCCGTCGTGGCAAGGCTGGGGAGGCTGGGTTGAGGGTGTTGCGTTTCACCCCGGCGGGAACCTGGTCGCGGTATACGTCAGCACCAGTGGCCTTTACCTATACGATTCCGGGCAGAAGCGCGGCATTGGAGAGAACCGGAAATTGTCTATGAGCGAGAGCGTTTTGCGGTTCTCCCCGGATGGTTCATTGCTGGCCGTTGCGGGCCGGAAGCCAAACGGCGGGTATGCGGTGGAACTTTGGCATGTGGATCCGCAGCGCGGCTTGTTCGCCAGCGGCGTGTCGCTGCCCTGTGACCAGCCAGTCTGGAGCGTGGCCTTCAGCCCCGACAACCGGACACTCGTCGTGGGCGGACTGGGAACAACGCGGCTCTGGCACTTGCCGTCAGTGCCCAAGGATTTCCAGGAGATTCAGGCGCGAACCTGGGCCACACTGGGTTTCCGCAAGGATGATCAAGGGCGGACGGTTTACCTCGATCCTCCGAAAGCCGGGAACGAGGAAGTCCGCGCCCGGATCACGCAAGCTCCCGTATCGTCCGTCCCCCCGCTGGACGCGGCGCTCAAACTGGCCCCGGCCGAGGCACTGACGGCGCTTCAACAACTGGCCGGCCAGCATCCCGGAACGAAGGTGTATCAGAAACTTCTTGGCCGCATTCACGCGGCCTGTGTTTCTACCGCAGCGGATCAGGGCTTGTGGAGCGAGGCGCTGGCCCATGCCGATGCCGCCATCCGCTTGGAGCATGACGATCCCTACACACGCTTCAAGCGCGCGCTCGCATGTCTGGAGGCGGGCGATGCCGCCGGCTACCGGGCAACTTGCCGCGACATGGCCGCGCGCTACAAATCCTCGAATGATCCGGACGTCATCAAATGGGTTGGCTGGTCCGCCGCATTGGCGGCAGGCGGGCTTGACGACTACGGGGGAATCATCGAACAAATACGCCGCGCGGCCCCGCGAGTGACTGGACTGCACGGACCCGCCTATCGGTTCTACCTGGGAGCCGTGCTGCTGCGGGACGGACAATACCAGGGGGCGGCGGACGAGCTTGAGCAGGTGGATCGCCATCTGAAAGCCGCAGGCACGGGTGTGGATTTCTCACCGATTTACAACGAGTTCCTGCTGGCCATCTGTCAGGCGCATCTGGGCAACGACGCGATGGCCCGGCAGCGGTTCGATGCAGCTCAAGTGGACGCGCAGAACCTGCTGAAATCCGATCAAGGAGCCACACCGTCAGCCAGCACCACGTCCTGGGAGCGCCGGCTCACCATTCGTCTGCTTCAGGAAGAGGCCGAAGGATTGTTGAACATTTCTGCGCCACCGCCCGCACCCTTGCGGTAGTAGGTTGGTTTCCGCTGCCTTGCAATCCACAAACAAAGACCAACCTGTTGGTCGAAGCGAATATAAGTTGTTTGCCTCCAGCATGTTGCGAAGCCTCTTTTTCTCAGCGAAGTCTGGGAAAAAGCGTGTAGTGCTATGTCGGAAAGTTGCGCATTTCTGGCAAAATTTTTCCGCCTCTGTTTTCTCTGTGTGCTCCTTTTCAAATTCTTTGGTTGCGGCTGGCCGCGCTGCGCCCTCCCTCCTCCAATTTCTGGCTGCCCGCCGCTCTTCGCGCCTGGCCCCGATTTTCGTTTTCTGCTTTCGTAATTTCTGCTTTTTCGTTTGTCCGTGTCCATCAGTGTTCCTCCGTGGTTCAGAGAAAACTTCAAAAATTCTCCGTGCAAACCGCCCCGAAAAATCGCTTAGAACCATTGGAATGGCATGAACAACTTATGTCGGTGAAACCGAAGCAAAAGGACTGAATTAACTATGAAAACAACCAGAATAATGAAAAGTCTCTTCGGAGCAGCTTTACCACTGCTTCTGTTCGCATCAACCAACGGCGCAATGGCGCAAACGGCGCGCATCGCGTTTAACGCGCCGGGCACAGGCAAGGGGCAGAGCAGCAGCTACCTTCAAATCTTCTCAATGAATCCCGGCGGCAGCGGCGTGGTGCAGTTGACCAGCGCGAACGCCAACGCGTATGCTCCGTCCTGGTCGCCGGGCCAGCAATACATCGCCTTCAGCCAAAACCAGACCCTCTATGTCATGGAAGCCAAAGGGGAAGCTAACGGGGGCCGAACCTTTGCGGTCGCGCCCCTCGCGGGCGGAGCGGGTTGGTCGCCGGACGGCACCATGCTGGTCTACGAGGGCTCCAGCGGCAATCTCTACATTGTCCCGGTGGACGTTGTCAATGGGACGGCTGGCACCCCGGCGCTTTTTCGGTCTGGTTCGTATTCCAATCCCAGTTGGTCGCCCGATGGAACCAGGATCGCCTTCTGGGGCAGTGATAACGGCAACCTGCCGTTTTCCATAAAAGTTCGCAACGTGCAAACCGGCGCAGAGATCTCCTTCGGCGTCTCCGACCCCGCCGCCGCACCTGGTTTTAGCAATATGACTCCACAGTGGAGCCCGAATGGCAACTTCATTGCCTTCGCCGGGCCAGTGACGTGGACGGTGACCACCAGGAAAAGCACCAGCACGAGCACGGCAGAGGAGATATTCATAGCCAACGCCGATGGCACTGGCATCACCCGCGTGACCTTTTTGCAGAGCTTCACCTCCTCTCCCACCTGGTCCCCTGATGGCACGACCATCGCCTTCCGCAGCGATGTCAGCGGCACGCCGTCGGTGTACAAAATGGTGCTCGGCAGCAACGCAGCCACCCTGTTGCGCTCGTTAGCCATCGCCCCCGACTGGAATCCGTGACACCGAGACTGAGCAACACCAACCTGTATATTTCACAGTTTGGCAGGGCGAAGCTGCTGCTTCGCCTCAATTCAGGGCGGCGCGGCAGCGCCGCCCTACCATTCAGGGTGTGGCATGGTCCACCGTAAATGTAAATGGGGTCAGTCGCGCACAATCACATATTTCATTGACGTTGAACTTTAAACCGGCCCCGCCATTCAGCAACTCACAACGACCGGAAAGGAGGCTGCAATACTCCAACACTGCAGCACTCCTTTTCTGCATTTCTTGGGCGATTGGCGATTGCGCGTGGCGGATTTCATGGAATTTTGAATGTTGAATTTTGAATAGAGAAGTAAGGAGAGCAGAAAGAAGGCCGCCATTGGTGCATGAGCCGGGCTTTCACTATTCACAATTCTTGTTTTCTATTCACAATTCACTATTCCCAGCGGATTGCGCCTCGTAGAACGAGGTAAAGATTGCGGAATGGGGATGGATCGGGCAGGATGGGCGGACGATGAGATATGCGCCGATCAACCAGGAATTGTTCCGGCTGAACCGGGCCAATTTGAAGAAATTGCTGCCGCGCAACGCGCTGGCGGCGGTCAATGCCAATGATGTTCTCCCGGTCAATGGCGACGCGGTTTTGCCGCTGCAGCAGAATTCGGATTTGTTTTATTTGACAGGCATCGAGCAGGAGGAAAGCCTGCTGCTTTTGTATCCGGACGCGCAGGAGCCGAAGCATCGCGAGACGCTGTTCCTGCGCCAGCCCAATCCGCTGCTGGAAACCTGGGAGGGCCACAAGCTGACGAAGGAGGAGGCGCGGGAGATTTCCGGGGTGGAGCGGGTGGAATGGCTGGGGGATTTCCCGGCGCTTTTCCACCGGCTGATGTGCGAGTGCGCGCAGGTGTATCTCAATTCCAACGAGAACAAACGGGCGCAGGTGGTGGTGCAAAGCCGCGACGCGCGGTTCATCAAGGAAGTGCAGGAACGCTATCCGCTGCACGATTACCGCCGGCTGGCCCCGCTCATGCACCGCTTGCGCGCGGTCAAGTCGGAGGCGGAAATCGCGCTGCTGGGCCAGGCTTGCGCCATTACGGAGGCGGGTTTCCGGCGGGTTGGCCGCTTTGTCAAGCCGGGGATTAATGAGATGGAGGTGGAGGCGGAATTTTCCCATGAATTTCTGCGGCTGGGCGGGCGATTCGCCTACAGCCCGATCATCGCCTCCGGACTGAACGCCTGCGCGCTGCATTACACGCAGAACGACCAGCTTTGCCGGAAAGGGGAGTTGTTGTTGCTGGACGTGGGGGCAAGTTACGCGAACTATAACGCCGACATGACGCGCACCATCCCGGTGAGCGGGCGTTTTTCGCGGCGGCAGAAGCAGGTGTATAACGCGGTCTTGCGGGTCCTGCGCGCGGTCAGCCTGGGGGCCAGGCCTGGGAAATTGCCGCGGGACTGGCAGACGGAGGCGGAGCAATTGGTGGAAAAGGAATTGGTTGGCCTGGGATTGTTGAGCCTGGCGGAGATCAAGAAGCAAAATCCCGAGGACAAGGCATTGCGCAAGTATTTCATGCATGGAGTGGGGCATCCGCTGGGGCTGGACGTGCATGACCTGGCGTTGACGGTGGAACCGATCCAGGCGGGCTGGGTGCTGACGGTCGAGCCGGCCATCTACATTCGGGAGGAAGGATTTGGCGTGCGCCTGGAGAATAACATCGTGGTGCGGGAGGGCGGCAACGCGGACTTGATGGAAAAGATCCCGATCGAGGCCGATGAAGTGGAGGAGTTGATGAGGCGGTGAGGGGGAAAGGCAGGGCGGGCAGTCCCCTGCCCGCCGTCGGGCATTGATACAGCAATTAGCGTCGCACTGCCGTCGTGCGGCGGGCAGGGGACTGCCCGCCCTGCCATCCAAGACTGAGCAATAAGTTTTTTGGGCTTGACCGGGAAAGGGGGTAAGTTCTTACTCACGCCATGAATAAAACATTTCAAATTTCACGCAGATCATTTGTCAAGCGTTGCGCGGCCACGGCCGCGGTAACGGGATTGCCCCTGTGGTTCGTCGAAAGGGAAATGGCCGCCGCGCAGGACGCGCCGGCTCCCTCGACCAGCCCGAACAGCAGGCCCGGCATCGTTTGCATCGGCATGGGCGGCCGGATGGGGGACGATGCCAGCGCGTCGCGGCGGTATGGGGACATCATCGGGGTTTGCGATGTGGACGACGGCCGCGCGAATCAGGCGGTGCGACGCTACACGGCCAATGGCAAAACGCCGGCCAAATTCAGCGATTTCCGCAAGGCGATTGCGCTGCCGGGCGTGGATATCGTCGTGCAGGCCACGCCCGATCATTGGCATTCGCTCATCAATATCGCGGCGGCCAAGGCCAAGAAGGATATTTATTCGGAAAAACCGCTGACGCTGACGCTGGCCGAAGGGCAGAACGTCATAAAGGCGGTGCGGGACAACAAGGTGGTGCTACAGACGGGAACGCAGCAGCGGAGCGACCGCAATTTCCATCTGGCCTGCGAACTGGTGCGCAACGAGCGGATCGGCAAGCTGAAAACGGTCAATGTGTGGGTGCCGGCCGGATTGAGAAAAGGGCCGTTCCAACCTTCGCCCGTGCCGGCGGGATTCGATTGGGACTTCTGGCTGGGCCAGGCGCCGAAGGAGGAGTATGTGTCGGATCGCTGCCAGGGCGGGAACTTTCGCTGGTGGTGGGATTACTCAGGCGGACCGGTGACGGACTGGGGCGCGCATCACAACGACATCGCGCGATGGGCCATCGGCCAGGACGCTCCGATAGCCATCGAAGCGAAGGTGATCACGCCGCCGATCCCCGGCGGCTACACCACGCCCAGCGAATATGAAGCGACCCTGACTTGGGCCAACGGCATTACGCAGATCGTAAAAACGACGCTGGATGACAGCCCCTATGGAGTGATCCTCAACAAAGATGGGCAGCGCAATGGCCTGAAATTCGAGGGGACAGACGGCTGGATCTGGGTCAATCGCCTCGGAATCTCGGCGAGCAATGAGGACATGTTGACCACGCCGCTGCCCGCGAGCGCGGTGAAACTGGAAAGCTCCCGAGACCAGATGGCCAATTTCATGGACGCGGTAAAATCGCGGAAGGATCCGATTTCCGCCGTGGAAACGGGCCATCGGTCGGCGGCGGTGGGTCATCTCATCGTCATCGCGCTGAGAACGGGCCATAAATTCCAATGGGACCCGGTGAAGGAAATCTTCATCGGCGAGAACGCGGCGGAAGGCAATGCCATGGCGGCCCGCGAGATGCGCAAACCCTACGATATGACGATGTGAGGTTCCCTGGTTGAGGGCGGGGGAAACCGGTGGGGCGGCAGCGAGATTTTCGGGGCATGCGCCGGGGGGACTGAATGGGAATAATGGGAGTAATGTGACTTATAGGAGGCACAGAGGATCTGAGGCATGCGCCCGGCGGGACGCCGGGCGCGGCGGGCCAGGAGGCCCGCGCTCCCGAAGAATTGTCCTGGGCGCCGGGAATTGATGGCCGGGTTGCCGGGGAAGTGGTTTCAGCGAAACTAATGGGGGAGATTATGTCTGCCTAATTCGTGAATAAATTCACGAAGTCACTTGCGGGGGGGATGGAAGTCGCGTAAATAAATCGGAGGTTGTCGCCTGATTTTGATACGCAGACATGTCAGACACATTCCCAAAATGGACGAACCGGTTGCCGCGCAACATTATTGTTGGCGCGCTCCTGCTCAGTTCCGGGGTGCTGGCCGGGGTGACCTATTATTTCACGCCAAAGTACACGCGGGTGGGTTATGAACCGATCCAGCCGGTGGCCTTCCCGCACAGCGTGCATGTGGGGCAATTGGGGCTGGATTGCCGCTATTGCCACAACACGGTGGAGAAATCGTGGTATTCGAACATCCCGGCGACGGCGACCTGCATGAACTGCCATGTGCAGGTGTTGAAGGACGATGCCCGGCTGGCGCTGGTGCGGGAAAGCGCCGCGACCGGCCAGCCGATTCCCTGGGTGCAAATCCACCGGCTGCCCGATTATGTCTATTTCAACCATTCGGCGCATGTCAACCGGGGCATCAGTTGCGTGGAATGCCACGGCCAGATCAACGAAATGGAGGAGGTGGCGCACGCCAAACCGTTGAGCATGACGTTTTGCCTGGACTGCCATCGCGACCCGGCGCGGCGCGTTCGTCCGCTGGCAGAAATCACGCATTTGGATTGGAAACCCGCGTCCGAGGCCAAGCAAGAGGCGGACGGCCAAAGGATGGCGCATGATTGGCACATTCAATCGCTGGAAAATTGCTCGACTTGTCACCGATGAAAATGCCACCAGCCCAGAACGTGATGCGCCAGCCATGGATGGTAGGGCGGGCAGTCCCCTGCCCGCCGTCGGGCATTGGCAGAGGAACCAACGTCGCACAAACCCGGGTATTTCATACCCTCGCTGGACGATGCCAAACCCTGAATGGTAGGGCGGCGCTGCCGCGCCGCCCTGAATTGGGGCGAAGCAGCAGCTTCGCCCTGCCAGACCATGAAACATACCGGCCAGCGTCATGCGGCGGGCAGCGGAGTGCCCGCCCTACCAAGTGCCACCGATGAAAAATCCACCGACAACAGAACCGGCCGGCCCGGCGTATTGGCGCAGTTTGGACGAATTGGCGGACACGCCGGAGTTCCGCCAATGGGTGGAAAAGGAGTTTCCGTCCGGCGCGGGCGAGTTCTTTGATCCGGTGACGCGGCGTAATTTCGTCAAGATCATGTCGGCGTCGTTTCTGCTGGCGGGCCTCGGGGCGACGGGCTGCCGCCAGCCGACGCAGAACATTTATCCGTTCGGGAAGATGCCGGAGAATTATGTCCATGGTTTGCCGCAATTCTTTGCGACGGCCATGCCCTCGCGCCGTTGCGCGGTGCCGCTGGTGGTGAAATCCAGCGACGGCCGTCCCACCAAAGTGGAGGGCAATCCCGACCTCGCGGACAGCAACGGGGGCACGGACCCGTTTGCGCAGGCGTCGGTGTTGAGTCTTTACGATCCGGACCGGGCGCGGCGCTATGCCCGGAACGGCAGCATCGTCAAGAAGAAGGAGGCGCTGGATGCGTTGACCGATTTGGCCGGGAGATTTGGGGACGGGGACGGGGTGGCGTTTTTAATGGAGCAGAGCAGTTCGCCTTCCCGCGCGCGGATGCAACTGATGGTCAGCGCAAAATATCCCAAGGCGCGCTGGTTTGTTTATGAGCCGGTGGATCTGGATGCGGCGCGGTATGCGGCGTCAGTGGCTTACGGGAAATCGGTCGCGCCTTATTACAACCTGGACAAGGCGGAGAAGATTCTGGCGCTGGACTGCGATTTTATCGGCAGCGAGGAAAATGCGGCGGTCAATATCCGGCGATTTGCCCAAAGGCGTCATGTTTCGGGGCAGGAGGACGCGATGAGCCGGCTCTACGCGGTGGAGAGCCTTTTCACCTTGACAGGGATGAACGCGGACCATCGTTTGCGGGTCGCGCCCAGCCTGATGGTGGCGGTGGTGGCGCGGCTGGCGCTCAACATCCTGCCGTCCGGCGAATGGGACGCGAAGTTAAAGGAATTGTCGGCCCTGGCGGCGGCTTACGATGATTGGATTGTGCCCTGCGCGGCGGATTTGAAGGCGAGCGGGGAGAAAAGCCTGGTGATGGCCGGGTATCGTTTGCCGGCGGCGGCGCAAATGCTGGTTCTGGCGATGAATGAGGCGCTGGGGGCAGTCAATCAGACGATTGAATTTCATGAAGTTCCCAAAACCGCGGGGGAAGATGTTTCCTTGCTGATGGAGGCGCTCAACAACGGAAAGGTACAGACAATGGTCGTGATGGGCGGCAATCCGGCTTACAATGTGCCTGTAGATTTGCACTGGCAGGCGTCGCACCCTGGCGACAAGGGTACGACGTTGTGGCGGCTCGGATATTACGAAGATGAGACATCTTGGAATCAGGAGCATTCTTGGGGGGAGCATTGGGATTTGCCCATGGCGCATTTTCTGGAGTCGTGGGGCGATGCCCGCACGGCCAACGGGACACTGGTTCCGATTCAGCCCTTGATCGAGCCGCTGTTCGACGGGCTGACGGAATTGGAAGTGCTGGCAATCCTGGCGGGCGCGGCCACGACCAAGCCTTACGAAATCGTGCGCGAGACATTCCGCCTCCTCGGCGGGCCTGGCGAGAATGAATGGCGGAAATTTTTGCGCGACGGTTTTCTGGCGGGCAGTGCGGCGGAGCCGGCGAGCGTGGAGTTCAACGGGAAGGTGTTCGCGCCGGTGCTGGAATTGTTGGAAGCGCCCAAGGCAATACCCGGCCCGGGCAACCTGGACGTGGTTTTCCATCGCGATTACAAGATGGACGACGGACGCCATAATAATAACGGCTGGTTGCAGGAGTTGCCGGACCCGATTACCAAGCTGACCTGGGACAACGCGATTTTGATGAGTCCCAAGACGGCGCAGGAACTGGGAGTGGCAACGCCGCTGAAGCGGGACCAGACCCAGCGATTTTACGATCGGGTGGTGGAAATTCAGTTGGGCGGGCGGACGGTGCGCGGGCCGGTCTGGGTGCAGCCCGGCATGGCGGACTATACCGTGGGCCTGGCGCTGGGATACGGGCGGGAAAAGACGGGGCGGATCGGGCGCAATTGCGGCTACAACGCCTACGCGCTGCGGACGAAAAGCGCAATGCACTACGCCTCGAATGCAAAGGTGACGCCTGTCAATACCACGTATCAGTTGTCCACCACGCAGAGCCATTGGAGCATGGAAGGCCGCGCGCCGGTGCGGGAGGCCAATCTTGAGGATTTTCGCAAGCAGCCGGACTTCGCCGGGAAAATGAGCCTGGAAAAGCCGCCGACGGTCGCGCCGATGTATCCCAACCCGTTTGACGCGGCCAAGGCCAAGGGACTGTATCAATGGGGCATGGCGATAGATTTGAACAAGTGCGTCGGCTGCTCGGCCTGCATGGTGGCCTGCCAGAGCGAGAACAACATCCCGATTGTGGGCAAGGAAATGGTGGGCAAAAGCCGGGAGATGCACTGGATTCGGATTGACCGCTATTATGCCGGTTACGGGAAAAGCCCCGAGGAAGACCCGCAGGCCGTCGTGCAGCCGATGCTCTGCCAGCATTGCGAAGCCGCGCCTTGCGAGAATGTCTGCCCCGTCAATGCCACTTCGCACGACGACGAAGGGCTGAACGTGATGACGTATAACCGCTGCGTTGGCACGCGGTATTGCTCCAACAACTGCCCCTATAAAGTGCGGCGATTCAATTTCTTTGATTACAACCGCCGCCCGCTGGACAATCTTTACCAAAGCCCGCTGGATCCGAGGAACCGGAAGGATGGGAAATGGGAGTTCCTGAGATGGTGGGACAATCCGGACAAGGGCAACTTGCCGGAAGACCAATGGCAACTGATCCGGATGGTGAAGAACCCCGACGTGACGGTGCGGATGCGCGGGGTGATGGAGAAATGCAGCTTCTGCCTGCAACGGCTGGAGCAGGCGAAGATCGCGGCCAAGGTCAAGGCGCGCGATTCGGCCCCCATCCCGTTGTCGGAGCGGGAAGGGACGATTCCCAGGACGGCCTGCCAGCAGGCGTGTCCGGCGGAGGCGATTGCCTTTGGCGACATTTCCGACCCGGTCAGCACGGTGAGCCAATGGAAAAAAAATCCGCGCAATTACAAGGTCCTGGATTTCTTAAACACCAAACCGCGCCTGACCTATCTGGCGAAAGTGCGCAATCCAAACACCACGATGCCGGATTACAAGAAGCACGCGGCGCCGTACAGCTACGACCAGTATTCAAAAACCATGGGCCGTCCGGCCCTGGAAGGGGCGGAGCCTTCTGAGAAAGGATTCCGTTAATGGCGGACGCAGCTCAAGCCCTGAAGATGACCCAGAGTGCGCCGCTGGTCGTGCATGCGCCGCCCGCGGAGTTGGAGCGCGAACCGCTGGTGGCCAACGGGCGCGGCATCGGCTGGCTGTCGGACACCATCGCCGGAGTGGCGGAAGGCTCGCCGGCGGCCTGGTGGAAAATTTGTTTCGCCATCAGCGTGACGATGATGACGGTGTGCTTTCTCTGCATTCTGTATCTGATGTCCACGGGCGTGGGTGTGTGGGGACTGAATCATCCGGTGATGTGGGGGTACGCGATTGTGAATTTCGTCTGGTGGATCGGCATCGGGCACGCGGGGACGCTGATCTCGGCGATCTTGTTTTTGCTGCGGCAGAAATGGAGGACTTCGATCAACCGGGCGGCGGAAGCGATGACGATTTTTGCGGTGATGTGCGCGGGCATTTTTCCGCTGATCCATATCGGGCGCATCTGGCTTGGCTGGTGGCTCTTTCCGATACCCAACTCCTACAGTATTTGGCCGCAATTCCGCTCGCCCTTGATGTGGGACGTTTTCGCGGTATCCACTTATTTCACGGTGTCGGTGCTGTTCTGGTATATGGGCTTGATCCCCGACCTGGCGGTGATGCGGGATCGGGCCAGGACGAAAATAAGGAAGATCGGCTACGGGCTGTTCGCGCTGGGGTGGACGGGGTCCAACCGGCACTGGAGCAATTATGAGAAGGCCTACCTGATTTTGGCGGGATTGTCCACGCCGCTGGTCCTTTCGGTGCATTCCATCGTGTCGTTGGATTTCTCGGTGTCGCAACTGCCGGGCTGGCATACCACCATTTTCCCGCCTTACTTTGTGGCGGGGGCGGTCTACTCCGGTTTTGGGATGGTGCTGACGCTGCTGGTGCCGCTGCGGCGGTTGCTGAAACTGGAAGAGATTATTACGGTGCGGCACATCGAATTGATGTGCAAGGTGACGCTGCTGACCGGCTCGATTGTCGGCTATGCCTACGGGATGGAGTTTTTCATCGCCTGGTACGGGGGCAATCCCTATGAGAAATATCTTTTCCTGCACAGCCGCGCCGCCGATCCGTTCATCATCGGGCCGCTGCTGGGCATCGAACCGGCCCCTTACTGGTGGGCTTATTGGACGATGATTATCTGCAATGTGGTGGTGCCGCAGTTGTTCTGGTTGAAGAAGGTGCGGACCTGCATGATCGCCGTGTTCGTCCTTTCGATTTTGGTCAATATCGGAATGTGGTTTGAACGGTTTGTCATCGTGGTGACGTCGCTCAACCGCGAATTTCTGCCGGCCAACTGGGGTTATTACAGCCCGACCTGGGTGGACATTTTGCAGTTTCTGGGGACGTTTGGATTGTTTTTTACATTTTTCCTTTTGTTCCTGCGCTACGTGCCCTTGATCGCCATTGCGGAAGTCAAGGGTGTGACGCCGCAAGCCGACCCGCACCATCCGCTGGGCGGGGCGAAAACCGGAGGACGCCACCCATGAACGACCGGCCTTACGCCATCCTGGCGGAATTTGAAAACCCGGCGGCCATTTTGCGCGCGGCGGACAAGGTGCGCGGAGAGGGATTCCGCAACTGGGACGTCTTCACTCCGTTCCCCATCCACGGGATGGATCGGGCCATGGGCATCCAGAATTCCAAGGTGGGCTGGTTTTCCTTCATTGGCGGGGTGACCGGTTACGCGACGGGGATGACGATGATTTGGTTTATGAACACGGTGGATTATCCGATCGTGATCGGCGGCAAGCCGATGTTCAGCCCGTTTTCGGCTTTTCCGCCGTCTTATGAATTGACGATCTTGTTTGGGGCGTTTGGGGCGCTGCTGGGGATGCTCTTTCTCAACCGGCTGCCGCGCCTGCACCATCCGCTGCTGAAGAACAAGCGGTTCAAGCTGGCCAGCCACGACCGTTTCTATGTGGTGATCGAAACCAATGATCCCAAGTACTCGGAAACGGCGACCCGCAAGATGCTGGAGGCGCTGGGAAGCAAGCACGTTGAATTCGTCGAGGAATAATGCGCTATTTTTACCTTATCTTTTTCCTGACCTGCGTGACGGTGATCGGCCTGGCCGGTTTTCGCGGCAGCAAGTCGCGGCGGCCGCCGATTGAGCTGTTCGCGGACATGGTGCGGCAAAACAAGGCGCGCCCGCAGTCGCCGGGCGATTTCTTTGCCGACGGGCGCAGTTCGCGCGAGCGGCCCGAAGGCGCGGTGGAGCATAGTCAGCCTTATGAAGTCAACGGGCAACTGCTCCTGGTCAACGGCAAACCGGTTTTTCCATACGAAGACGCGCCCATGAACACCGGGCGGATCGCGGGGGCGACGAATTTCATTGATGCCAACCCGCTGGCCGTCACGCGGCAATTGCTGGACCGCGGCCAGGAGCGTTATCAGATTTATTGCCTGCCGTGCCACGGCCCGGCGGGAGACGGCAAGGGGATCACGGGCAAGTATGGGATGATCAGCATGGCCAATTTCCACGACGAGCGGCTGGTGAAAATGGGGGATGGCGAGATTTTCAACACGATGACGGTGGGGAAACTGCCGCTCATGCCCGCCTACGGGGCCTTGGTCCCGGTGCTGGACCGGTGGGCGATCATCGCTTACATCCGCGTCCTGCAAAGGAGCCAGTTGGGGACGGTGGAGGATGTGCCGGAAGTGAAATGGGGGGATCTGAAGAAATGAAAGGCTAAAGGCTGAAAGCTGAAAAGCTGAAACTTGAAATAGGAACCGAGATTAAGATGAGGATTAAGATTAGGGGTAAGATTAAGAAAAAACAATTAAGAAATGAGATTATGATAATGGATTCGCCACCTTCATCATCGGTTGCGCCGCTGGATTTGTCGCGCTGGCGGAACGTGCCCGTCATCTTGAGGGCGGCGGGCGGGGTTGGGGCGGGGATTGGCGCGGCGGCCTGCGGGCTCAAACAGTTTGCCTATTCCTGGCTGCTGGCGTTCATGTTTTACTTGAGCCTGTGCCTGGGGGGCTTGTTCCTGGTGATGGTGCATCATTTGTTTGACGCCAGTTGGTCGGTGCCGACGAGGCGGTTCTGCGAACATCTGGCCTGTCTGGCGGGCTGGCCGATGCTGCTGTTGTTTCTCCCCATTGCCGTCCTGGCGCAGCACCTCTATCTCTACGAATGGATGAATAAATTGGGGCATCCGGATCATGCGTTGGCGGCCAAATTTCCGCTGTTCACCATGCGGGGTTTTTATATCGCGTCGGCGGTTTGTTTCGGGGTGTGGTGGCTTTTTTCCAACCGCTTGCGCCACTGGTCGCTGCAACAAGACAAGACGGGCGCGGCCGTTTGCACGCATCGGATGCGGTTCTATTCCGCCTTGGGCATCATTCTCTTTGCGCTGACGCTGACGCTGGCGGCGATTATGTGGATGAAAGGGCTGATGTATGAATGGGCTTCGACCATGTACGGGGTCTGGTATTTCGCGGCGAGCGTGTGGGTGACACTGGCCACGGTGTATGTCATTACGATGATTTTGCAGCGGACGACGGCGTTGCGGGAATTGGTGAAGGACAAGACGTATTACATGATAGGTTCGCTGCTGTTTGCCTTCACCGTGTTCTGGGCCTACATCAGCTTTGCCCAGTACTTTATAATCTGGAACGCGAACATGCCGGAGGAGACGTTTTGGTATGTGTTGCGCGAACAGGGAACGTGGTGGTTCACGGGGGCGATCATCATCATTTTCGGCCACTTCTTCATCCCGTTTCTGGCGCTGTTGCGGATAGACGTGAAACTGAAGCTGGCGGCCATGCTGCCGATTTGCGCGTGGGCGTGGCTGATGCACTGGGTGGACCTGGAGTTTCAAATCATGCCCAGTTTGCATGAGAACGGGGTGTTCACCTTCACGTTTCCGTTTATCACGCGCAGCCTGCTGGTGGACTTGGCCTGCCTGATGTTTATGGGCGGAGTGCTCGCGAAACTTTTTCTGTGGTCGCTCAACCGGCATCCGGTCTATCCGCTGAAGGACCCGCGCATGGCCGAGGCTGTGGACATCTATGTCCCGCCCGCCGGCGCCGTGGCCATCGTCCCTGAACACGCCAATGAACACTGAATCCAACTGCCGAAAATGCGGCCAGCCCTGTAGCGGCGGTCTATGACCGCCGCCGATCAAATGAACACTGAATCCAACTGCCGGAAATGCGGTCAGGGCCTCACGGTGCTGGCCGTGGCCGGATCATTCCTGGTGATGGCCTGGCTGGTCTGGCTGATGCGCGACTACACGCAGCCGCCCGCGCTGGCCCAGGTGCGCGCGGCGGAGCGGCTGAAGATCAAGGCCGATTTCGACGCGGCCAACGCGCCGCTGCTCAACGGGTATGACTGGGCGGACAAGGGGAAGGGAATAGTGCGCATTCCGGTGGAGCGGGCCAAGGAATTGGTTTTGCAGGAATGGCAGAATCCCGCCGCGGGCCGCTCCAATCTGGTGGCGCGGGCGGCCAAGGCGTTTGCCCCCGCCGCCCCGGCGGTGAACCCGTACGAATGAAATGCTAAAGGCTAAATGATAAATGATAAATGAAGAAGGCCGCCCTCCATTTGACACGTACCAACTCTAAATTTAGCATGTAGCATTTATCATTTAGCATTTAGCATTTATCATTTCCCACCATGAGCATGACTGAGGCACCAACGGCAACGGCGGCAACGGCGGCTTCGCCGCAGGTTTCGAGGACGGAACTCGAAGCTGCCGGAGCGGTGCCGTTGCTGTGCCTGTTCGCCGGCGCGGCGGCCTGGCTCCTGCTCGGCTCGCTGCTGGCGCTGCTTGACTCGATCAAACTGCATGACACCGCTTTCCTGGCGTCCAGGCCGATGCTGACTTATGGGCGCGTCCACGCGGCGGCGGACACGGCGCTGCTCTATGGTTTTGGCGTTCCGGCCGCGCTGGGAGTCGGGCTGTGGCTGCTCTGCCGGCTGGGACGGACGCGATTGGCGGGGCCGGTGGTGGCAACGGTGGGGGCGCTGGGCTGGAATGCGGCGGTGGCGGGGGGTGTCTGGGCGATCCTGCGCGGCGGGGGGACGGGTTATGAAGTGTTTGAGATGCCACGGGCGGTCGCGCCGCTTTTGCTGTTGTCTTACGTGCTGATCGGGACCTGCGGGATGATGACCTATCATCAGCGCGAGGCGGGGGCGCCTTATCCGTCGCAATGGTTTGTGATCGGGGCGCTTTTTTGGTTTGCGTGGATTTTTTCGACAGCGGGACTGCTGCTGCTGGGCGCGCCGGCGCGGGGGGTTCTCCAGGCGACGGTCAACTGGTGGTATGAGCATAATCTGGACACGGTGTTTTTCGGTTTTGCGGGGCTGGCCTCGATTTTTTATTTCCTGCCGAAGTTGAGCGGGCGGGCGCTGCACAGCTCTTATCAGGCGGCGCTGGCGTTTTGGATGCTGGCGCTGGCGGGCAGTTGGGGAGGAATTCCCAGCGGCGCGCCGGTGCCGGCCTGGCTGGCCGGGTTGTCGCTGGTGGGGACGGTCCTGACGATCATCCCCATCGCGGCGGTGGCGATGAATTTGTATTTGACGGTGGGAGGAAGGCTGCCGGCGCCGGAGGCCGGCCCCAGCCTGCGCTTCACCTGCGCGGGCCTGATTTGCTGGTTGATCGCGGGCGCGCAGCAAGTGGCGGGGGCGCTGCCGCCGGTGGGGAAGCTGACCGATTTCACCTGGTTCACGGCGGCGCAGCGGGATTTGTTCCGCTACGGATTCGTGGCCATGACGATGTTCGGGGCGATTTATTATATCGTGCCGCGCCTGGCCGATGCGAAGAGCCGCGCGCCGGACGGACTGTGGAAGGAGAGTTTGGCCAAGCTTCATTTCGGGCTGATGCTGTCGGGAGTTGTGCTGGGCTATGTGGCGTTGCTGGCGGCGGGTGTCTGGCAAGGAGTGGAGTTCAATGATCCGGCGAATTCGTTCGCGCCGGTGATGAAAGGGACGATGATGGCGCTGCGCATGAGCACGCTGGGTCCCCTGTTGCTGACGCTGGGCATGATCGCTTTTCTGCTGAATTTCGCGCTGCTGATGAAAGGTCGCTGCGCGCGTTGCCGCCGGGAAGGAGCGGACAGCCGCGAAATGGGGAAGGAGCAGGTATGAACAACGGGATTAGGATTGGGATTAGGATTAGGATTAAGAGTAAGATTAAGAGGGGCGGCGAGATGGGAAAGGGGGGGGCATGAACAATGGGCCGATGATTTTTCTGGGCTTGTTTGCCTCGATGGCGATTTCGTGGGTGGCCTTTGTGCTCGGTCCGCAGGCGCAAATGGGAAACCTGCAACCGGCCAAAACGGTGGCGGCGCTGCCGGTGGATTATCCGAACACCACGCCGGGCCTGGCGCGGCAGGGGGCGGAGGTTTACCGGGCGAGCGGTTGCGCGTATTGCCATACCGAGCAGGTGCGCCCCCAGGAGCTAGGCTCGGACCTGGCCCACGGCTGGGGTGTCCGGCGGAGCGTGGCGCATGATTACATTTATGATGCAACCGTGATGCTGGGGACGCAGAGGGTCGGCCCGGACCTGGCCAACGCCGGGTTGCGCATGGATGCCAGGGCGGTGCTGGCGCGCCTGTGGGATGCGCGCTTGTTCGAACCCAAGTCGCTTATGCCCCCTTACAAGTATTTGTTTGAAGTTCGAAAAATCGAACCCGGGGGCACGCCATCGCCCGACGCCTTGGCGGTGCGGCCGGAGTTTGCGGCGCCGCAAGGTTATGAGATTGTGCCGCGACCGGCGGCGCGGGCGCTGGCGGCGTATGTGGCGAGCTTGCGCCAGGAGCCGTATCTTTTTGAAGCGCCGCCGCCGCCGGGTACGGTTATCAAAACCAATGCGCCGGCGGGCGGAACCAATACGGCGGCGGGTGGAACGAATGCGGCGGCGGGCAGGGGACTGCCCGCCCTACCTGGCGGGACGAATGCCTCCAATCCGCAATCCGCAATCCGCAATCGAGCAACGCTCCTCCAAGATGAGTCCGAATCCCTCACAGACCCGAGCTGATGTGGAACCAGACGAGCCGGTCGCCGGCCAGGCGGGTGTTCCGATCTGGATCATTCTGCTGCTTGGCTTGTTGGTTTATTGCGGAATGCTCTATTTGGATGAACACGGGGGATGGTTCAACCCGGAGGTATTTGAGCCGTTCAAGTCGTACGCGGAAGTTTCACTCAGCCAGCCGTACGACCCGGAGAGAAGCTATTACGCACTGGGGGAGGCGGTGTTTAAGGAATCCTGCGCGCTGTGCCATCAAACGACCGGGCTGGGCAAGGCAGATCAGTTCCCGCCGCTGGCCGGTTCGGACTGGCTGACGGCGCCGGGGCCGAACCGGATTGGGCGCATTGTTTTGAACGGCCTGACCGGGCCTATCCGGGTCGAAGCGGCCAACGGCGTGGTCAGTCTGAACGCCACGATGGCGCCGCTGGGAGTGACTTACAACGATGAGAAGGTGGCAGCGGTGTTGACTTATGTGCGCCAGCAGTGGGGCAATAATGCCTCGAAGATCACGCCGGAGCAGATCAAAGCCATTCGGGCGGCCATCACGGGACATCCGGGTTCGTTCACGCCGGATGAGTTGTTGAAGATTCCGGTGCAGTAAAAGAATTATGAATTGAGAATAGTGGATAGTGCAGTTTTCTATTTCTCAATTCACTATGCACAATTCTCACTTCCCAAACGGCGCCAGAGGAGGGCGCTCATGCGGGAGCCTTTTTCGTAACAATCCAGGTTGAATTTTTCGTTGGGAGAATGGGCGTTGTCGTCGGGCAGGGCCAGGCCCAGGAGCAAGGAATCGGCGTGGAGGACTTTTTTGAACTGGGTGACGATGGGAATGGAACCGCCTTCGCGCATGAGAATCGGTTCGCGGCCAAAGGCTTCCTTGAGGGTGGCCAGGCCGGCTTGGGCCAGCGCGCCGGCGGGGGAGACCAGATACGGTTCCGCGCCATGCCCCGGCGCGACTTCCAGGCGCACGGTGGGAGGACAGATTTTCCTAAGGTGTTTGAGAACCAGTTTGCCGATGCGCTCCGGGTCTTGATCGGGCACGAGGCGAAAGGTCAGCTTGGCCCTGGCCCACGCCGGAATGATGGTCTTGCTCCCTTCCCCCTGGTAGCCGCTGGTCAGGCCGTTGATCTCCACGGTGGGACGGGCGCTGCGTTGCTCGATGAAATTATAGCCGCGCTCGCCAAACAGACGAGGGACACCCAGGGACTTCCGATAGGCGGACTCCGTCATGGGAAAGCGGGCCAATTGTTTTCGTTCAAAGGCGGAGAGCGGGGCGACGTCGTCGTAAAAACCGGGAACGGCGACGCGCCCGTTTTTGTCGCGCAGCCGGGCGAGCAACTGGCAGAGGGCCAGGGCCGGATTATCCACGGTGCCGCCATAGATGCCGGAATGCAAATCGCGGGACGGCCCGCGAAGGGTGATTTCCACGGCGCAGATGCCGCGCAGGGCATAGGTGAGGGCGGGATGATCCAGGGCGGGCATGCCGGTATCGGAAATGACGACAGCACGGCAGTCGAGTTCGTCGCGATTGGCCAGGAGGAATCTGTCCAGACTTTTGCTGCCGACTTCCTCCTCGCCTTCGATGATGAAGGTGAGATCGCAGGGGAGCGGGGTCTTGGTGGCCAGATAAGCTTCGACGGCGTTGAGGTGGGCGAGGTTCTGGCCTTTGTTATCGCTGGCGCCGCGGGCGAAAAGGGAACGGCCTTCCAGGCGCGGCTCGAAAGGAGGGCTTTTCCAAAGATCAAACGGCTCGGCCGGCTGGACATCGTAATGGCCGTAGATGAGAAAGGACGGCTTGGCGGAATGGGGCGAGCGCGGCGTTTTGGCGACGACGACGGGATGGCCGTCGGTGGGGCAAAGACGGGATTGGAGGCCGATTTTTTTGCAGCGGGCCACGAGCCATTCGGCGCAGGCGAGGAGATCGGCGCGATGGGCGGGTTGGGCGGAGACGCTGGGGAAACGGACGTAATCGCAGAGAAGGGCGAGGAAACTCGCCTTGTTTTGCCCGAGATAGTTCAGAACAGCTTGCACAAGTGATGGCGAAGGTACGGAATTGCGACGGGGTTGTCGAAACTAAAATGACGTAAAGGACCAAAAGGACCAAAGCGGCCGGATTGTGGCTGCCAGGAGGCGCGGCTATTCCTGCTCGGTCACGTTGACCAGGACCGCCCGCGCGGTTTTGCGCTCCATCACCAGCGCCTTGAATTTCCATTCCTGGCCGGGGACGATGGAAGGGGTGTAGTCGGTGGCCGAACCGACTTTCTCACCCTGGTCGTCGAGCAAGTCCAAGTCCACCTTGACGCCGAATCGCTGGCGATTGGATTGGTTGCGCAACATACCGACCGCGTAAAAGAGTTCTCCGTTTTCCGCCTTTTCCAAAGTGACGGGGCCGGCCATTAATCCGTGCCAGGGGTCCGGCGGGGGTGCCGGCACGACCGGCTCCGGCGCGGGCGGCGCCGCATCGGCCGGGATGGTTTTTCCAGGGGCCGGAGGCGGCGTGGGCCGGTTGGCGAGGAATTGCCTCGCGGCTGCGCCGCCCGCAGCCGCCAAAACCACCACAGCCGTCGCGACCGCGAAGAACTTTCCGCAGGGCGGGGTTTGGGGATTAGCGGGACTGGCGGCAGTGCTGTTGCGGGCCGCATTGAGGGACGCTTGGAGGACGGTTTGACAGCCGCAATGGGGACAGGGGATGGTTTCGCCAACCCTGTCGGCGGGGACCTCGACATGGCCTCCGCAGTGTTGGCAGGCGCACTTGAAATGAGTCTCGGTTTCTGGCACGAACTGTAGCCAATCTACGACGCAGCCGGGCTTCTGAACACGGAAAACTTGGGGATTGGCGCAGGATCGGCGCTACGCGCCGATTTCGAGCCGCAGGCTCGGCGCCACAAATCAGGAATCATCAACGGCCACGGCTTAAACCAACCAGGCGTCCTATACGGGCTTCCCAACCTAAAACTTCCAATTCCCGCCGCTCGCGACGGAGGACGGCGGGTGGCGCGGACATTCTGCGGGTCGCGGGGTTCGTGACGTCTTTGTCGCCGTTTCGTGGCACAATTTTCAGATTAGACTCTGTCTCCCAAGTCTCCATAGGCAATGTTTGCGAGTTTATTCTCATTCAATCCACAACGCCAGCGCGCTGCTTGCGTCATAAATAGCATGACCAGTGCCAGAACCCGCCAAGGGCAGTTATGTGAGTGCAAGTTGTTATAGTTAAAGTACTTACAACCAAATCAGCAAATCATATATAATCAGCAAATCATGCAAGACCGGCAAAATTACATCAGAAATGCGTGAAATTGCCGCACAGGCGTGGAGTTTTGAATGTAGAATTCTGAATTGAGAAAGGGGGGGGCTGAATTTTGAATTTTGAATTTTGAATAGGGAAGTAAGGAGAGCAGCAAGAAGGCCGCCATTGGTGACCACGAGCCGGGCTTTCACTCTTCACAATTCTTGTTTTCTATTCATAATTCACAATTCTCGGCCGGTTCGGCGATTGCCGCCAAGTCGTCTGGGTGCTGCGCCGCCTCCACGGCTTGGCGGGCGATGGCCAGTTCATTGGGGGTGAACAGGTTGAGGAGGGAGATTTTCAGCGGGCGCCGGCTGCCTTGCAGGGTGATGTGGTCCCATTGCGCGGAGAGGACATGATCGGAGAACTTCTGGATGCACCGGCCGCGGATGCAGGCCCGGGTGCTGGGCGGCGGCTCGGCGATGGCGCGGCGCACCGCCGCCTCGTCGGGCGCCCAGGCCATGGCGCCGGATTGTTCCAGCGCGTAATAGAGGCCGGCCTCGAAATCCAGCCGGTGATATTCCAGGTCCAGGCTCCGCAGCCAGGGATCATCAGCGCCAATTTTTTGCGCCGCCTGGAATTGGCGGATGAGCGCCAGCTTGGCCACCCAGTCCAGCCGGTCCCGGCAGCGCATCGGGTCGGTTTCCAAGTCTGTCAGAACTTGGTTCCAGTCCGCCCACAGCGCCGCTGTGGCTTGGTCTGTCAAGTCGCAGAATTGGCGGGCCGCCTGACACCAGGCCCTTTGCACGGCGATGGCGCTGGAGGCGGCGCCATCTTGCAAGACGACCGGCCAGCGAAATGCCGGGTCGCGCGAAATCTCGCGCAAGGCGCGGAGCGGTTCGGCCAGAACGGGGCAGGGCCAGCGGGGATGGCGCACCAAGACTTCGAGCATGAGGGCGGTGGCGCCGGTTTTGAGGCGGGTGGCGAAGGGCGACATGTTGGCGTCGCCCAAAATGACGTGGAAGCGGCGGTATAAGCCGGGGTTGGCGTGGGGTTCGTCGCGGGTGTTGATGATGGGCCGGCGCTGCATGGTGTCCACGCTTTGCAGTTCGCTGAAGAAATCACTGCGTTGGGCGATCTGGAAGCCCGGCCCGGCAAGGCGGTCCTCCTCTTCCAAGGCAAATTTTCCCGCGCCGGCAATGATTTGGCGCGTGACGAGAAAGGCCTGGGCGGCGCGGGCCAGAGTTTCCCACGGCAAGGAGCGGGGCAGCAGGTAATTCTCATGGCAGCCGTAACTGTGGCCGCGGAAATCGGTGTTGTTCTTATAAAGGCGGACCGTGCCGCCGCGCTCTTCGGAAAGCTTGCGGGCGCAGCGCATGAGAATCCGTTCGCCGGCGCGGTCATGCGCGGCCAGTTCGTCCAGGGTGCCGCATTCGGGGGTGCAATACTCCGGGTGGGCGTGGTCGTTGTAAAAGCGGGCGCCGTTGCCCAGGACGAGGTCGCTCTTGATTTCCACAAAACTGAGTTGCCGCGCGGAATCCTGGGCAAAATAATGGGCCTCGTCGAAGTCCTGGCGCAATTCCTCGACATGGAAGCCGCGCATGTCGGCGTGCGGGTCTTCGCAGTCATAATCCCAGCGCATGAGCACGCCGGACTTGGTGGCGCTGCGCACCAGGGCGATGGACTCGGCCACCACGTCCAGGTTTTCCTCCCCGTCGCGCGCGATGCCGATTTCGGTTTCGATGCCGAACTGAATGAGCGGAGGCGAAATGTTCGCAGAAGACATTAGCGTGAAACTAACAGAAGAAACGCGCATTGGCAAAATCATCGGAACGGCGGAAAGACCGAGGGCATGGAAATTGCGGATTGCGGAATGGCGCGAACCCCGAAGGCCTGCGGCGGAGTTGGCACGAAATACGTCCATTGTTGCAAGGCACGAAGCATAAAAAAATACCTTGACCAGCCTTGACTGGGCTTGACTGGGCTTGACTGGCAACGATCATCCAAGACGTGTAAATGGTTCATGGAAAGGCACTTCAGTTGATTTTCCGCGAAAAGGCGCAAACGTCCAGCGCGGCAAAGCCGCAACCAAACTGAATTGACCACAAAGAACGCAAAGATCGCAAAGAAAAAACACCATAAGTTCTTGTCTCTGCGTTCTTTGCGTTCCTTTGCGGTTATCATCTTGGTGGAATTGCATGGGTTTGCACTGGTGTACTGTAAAGCATTTCAGTTTTCAGCATTTCAGATTTCAGCTTTTGCCTCCTTTGTCCCGTTGTCGTCCGACACTATATGCCTTATCTTCACGCGACACAAATTAGCATATAAGCGATGAGGGTCAAGGCAAGAACGCGGATTTTTGAGGATTTCCTCAAGGCCTTGATCATTAGCCACTTGTGGAGCTTGCTTGCCTCATAGGGAACCCGTTGAAAACAAACAGGCGGGTTTTTGAAGAGGAGTCCCATCCGGCCCATTCTTCCCTTCCCTCCCCTGCCCCTTCACGGTTTGGGGCTAGTCTTACGGTGAGGTGCTTCGGCCTCCAATTGCTTGACGCGGCATCCGTGAGGCGTATGCTCCCTCATCGTGAAGGCGAGCTTATGAACCCTTCCCCGGAGGAACCTACGCGCACTTCCCGGCTTTTCGGGAATCGCTGGTTGCGCCGCTCCCTGGTCTGCATTGGGGCGCTGGTCGCGCTGGTGGCGGCCTTTTACGCGGAGGAGGATTGGCGTAGCCAGAGGGATTGGAAGCAATATCGGAAAGCCACCGAAGCGCGCGGCGAATCGCTTGATTTCAGGACCTACATCCCAAAACCAGTGCCCGATGACCAGAATTTCTGCGCGACGCCGGTCCTCAAATCGTCTTTTCAAACCAACTACTACCGCGACGACACCATTACGAATAACCTCTGGTTCCGCGCGTTCCTCACAATCGCTGAAAACATGGGCTCGAAGGACAGGAGCCACCGGCATTTTACCGACTTGGCGGCGTGGCAACTGGCTTTCGCCGCGCTGCAAAACGGCCCGGTGAAGAGCGGACATTACTTTGAGACGACCAACACCAGCCTCGCGGCGCGGGCGGCAGCGGCGCCGGCCGTTCTGGAAGGACTGAAACCGGACGCGGCGGTCTTCGCGGAACTTCGCGCCGCCAGCACCCGGCCGTATGCGCAATGTCCGGTGGCTTACGATGTGGAAAATCCGGGTCCAATCTTGTTTAATAATTCCGCCCAGTTGAAATACCTCTGCCAGCGCCTGGTTTTGAAAGCGTGCGCGGAGTTGGCGGCGGGGCAGACGGACGAGGCCCTGGCCGATGTGAAACTGGCGCTTGCCCTGGACGATTCCTTCAAAGCGCAGCCGTTTCTTCTTTCATATCTGGTGCGAGTCGCTTGCTTTCAGATTTCGACACAGCCGGTTTGGGAAGGCCTGGCCGAGCATCGCTGGACCGACGCCCAGTTGCAGGAACTCCAGGCGCGTTTTCTAGCCTCAGAACACCGAAGGTGCGGCGCATGATTTGATTCCTCTTGGGATTGGAGGCTGATACCATTTTGGGCAAACACGCCGTTCGCGTCAGGGCGGCCCAAATCAAAAAGCGTATTATGCCACAGCCTT
>Ga0326728_10006520_pt1 | contig 31299 bp, 37 predicted proteins | sample MB3enrmetagenome_FD_207602 | JGI IMG/M metagenome (GOLD analysis project Ga0326728, IMG submission 207602) | Lab enriched peat soil microbial communities from McLean, Ithaca, NY, United States - MB31MN | ecosystem: Environmental > Terrestrial > Soil > Wetlands > Peat | place: USA: New York...
TCACCTTCAAAGAATGGGTCCAGGCGTTCGGAATCAACGCCACGGCAACGCTTTGCAGCGTTTCTGAACGGACGGTATACAACTGGTTAACAGGGCACACCCGGCCCTCTCACGCCAACTGCCTCGTGATCTTGCAGCGGGCCAAGCGCCTCTCTTACGCCGACATCGTGGGGGGTGCGCAGTGAGCACAGCCCTCCTCGAACTTCCCACCCCTCAGCAAATCGACGATGAGCGCAAAGCCGCCTGGCTGGCCGAGCGCCGGACCTGCATCACCGGCACCGACATTGCGGCCATCTTCGGCCTCAACAAGTGGACCAGCCCGATTGAAGTCTGGCTCAGCAAAAAGAACCAGATCGAGAAGCCGGACAACGACGCCATGTTCTTCGGGCGCAAGTTTGAGCGGCCCATCCTCGAAGCCTATTCCGAGCGCCTTGGGATTCCAATCGAGTTCGCCCAGCCTTGGACGCTGATCCGGGTTCCCGGCTGCCCGCTCCTCGGAGCCTCGCTTGATGCCCGCTGGCTGGGCGGCGACCGCCGCCCGGTGGATGCCAAGAACACCCGGTTCAAGTCGCCGCAATGGGGCGACAACGGCTCGGATGTGTTCCCGGTCTATTACCAACTGCAGCTTGCCGTCCAGATGATGGCCACCGGCACTCAAGCCGCCGATCTGGCCGTCTGCTTCGCCGGTTCCGAGTTCGCCCGGTACTCCATGGTCAACGACCCCGAAGTGGAGGATTCCATCCGGGAGCGCGCCCTGGACTGGTGGAACAAGCACGTCGTAGCCGACATCCCGCCCGAGCCCGACGGCTCCGAATCCTACAGCAACTACCTCAAAGCCAAATTCAAGCGTTCAAGCGAGATCACCCGCCCCATCACCGCTCAGGTGCGCGAGTGGGCTGAATCTCTGCGCGTGGCAACCGAGCGCATGAAGGCGGCAGAGGCCGAAAAGCTGGCGGCTGAAAACCTCCTCAAGTCCTACATGGGCGAGGCCTCCGCTATCCCCGGAATCGCCACCTGGAAGAACAACAAAGACTCCGAAACGACCGACTGGCGCGCCGTGGTCTCCGAACTGGCAACCCTCATCGACGGTGCAAAGGTGGCTTGCATCATCGAGGCCAACACATCCACCAAACCCGGCGCCCGCGTGTTCCGGCCCTCCAAGTAGAAAGCGAGACTCGCAATGGCAGACGAAAAAGCTCTGACGTACACCCCCAAGGAAACGGCTCTCGCGAAGGTCGTCGAGACAGCCTCAACCGCCCTGGCCGCGCAAGCCAAGGCCACCATCGAAGCCCGGTACATCATGGCCGAGCGCAACCCTCGCGACTTCGACGTTGTCCGCGAAAAGCTCCTCAAGGATTGCAACCGGCCGAGTTTCGCGGCGGTGGCCATCTACCACAAGCCCATCGGCAATGGCATCGAAGGGCCGAGCATTCGCTTTGCCGAGGCCGCGCTCCGGGCCATGGGCAATGTGGACGTGTCAACCCAGACCGTCTACGACGACGATGACCGGCGCATCGTGCGCGTGAGCGTCACCGATCTGGAAGCCAACCTCCCGTACTCCCAAGACGTGACCATCACCAAGACGGTCGAGCGCCGCAAGCTGTCCAAGGGCGACACGCCGCTCCGCACCCGCCTCAACAGCTTCGGCGACATGCTCTACATCCTGCCGGGCACCGACGACGACATCCTCAACAAGCAAGGCGCGCTCATCTCGAAGGCCGTCCGCACCCTGGGCCTCCGCATCGTTCCGGGCGACTTGATTGACGAGGCCATGGCTGAGGTTCGCAACACCCAGCGCCGCAAGGACGCCGAGGACCCTGACGCCGCAAAGCGCAACCTCTTCGACTCCTTTGCCGACCAGGGCGTGACGGCGGAACAACTCAAGGAATACCTGGGACACGCTGGCGCCACGCTCAACCCCAAAGAGATGAAGGAACTCCGGGGCCTGTACGCGGCGCTCAGGGATGGCGAGACGAGTTGGCGGGAGATCATGGACGCCCGACAGCCCGCGCCGGCCACCGATGCGCCCCCGCCCGCAGCCAGCGGTAAAGGCGGTGCCTCAAGGCTGAAGGATGCGATTAAAAGCGCCGCCCCAGCAACGCCAGCCGCCCAGCCCACGACCCAAGCCCCCACCAACGCCGCGAAGCCGAACGGTCACGACGATAGTGATTTCTTCGCAAACTAACCGCAAGCCGAACTGAGACCCGAAAAGAGGTTTGAAATGGCAGCACTCGCGAACAACCTGACCATCTTCGAGGGGCGGATAGACGCCGCCCCCGATCTGGTCCTCGTGGACGATGGCGAGAAGTACGCCATCACGACAAGCAACCTGCGCGACCTGTTCACCGCCGATGGTGGCCTGGCCCTGATCGTCAACGCAATCGAAGACAAGGTGCAGGGCTACGAACTGGACGTGACCACAGTCAAGGGCCGCGCCGAAATCCGCGCCCTGGCTCACAAGGTCACCCGGTCGAAGACTTACTTGGACACCATCGGCAAAGAAATGGTCGCCGAACTCAAGGACTTGCCCCGCCGCATCGACGCCAACCGCAAGATGATGCGCGATAGCCTTGACGCCCTGGCCGAGCGCACCCGCGCCGATCTGACCGCCTACGAGGAGCGCACGAAGGCCATCAGCAACCGGCTGAACAGCATCGACTCCATGCCGGTCATGTACGCGCCCTCGACCAGCGCCGAAATCGCCGCGCAAATTGAAATCCTCGCCAACATGCCTCTGACGGCCGAGGCCTGGGAAGGTCTCCTCGATGAGGCGCTGACCATCACCCACCGCACCATCGCCGCTCTCAGGCAGATGTACACGGCAAAGCTCAAGGCCGAGACCGACGCCGCCGAACTCACCCAACTGCGCGAACAGGCAGCAGAGCGCGAACGCAAGGACGCCGAGACCAAGCGCATTGCCGAGGCGCAAGAGCGCGGCCGGCGCGAAGCCGAACAGCGGGCCGAGAGTGAGCGGCAAGCGGCGCTGGGGCGTGAGGCTGAGGCGAACCGGCAAGCAACGCTGGCGCAACAGCAAGCCGAGGAGTCTGAACGGCGCCGCGTGGAATCCGAAGCGCGGGCCGCACAAGCTGCCATCGACGCACGGCTCAGGGCCGAAGCTCAGGCCGAACAGGCGCGGGTGGATGCGATCAAGGCCGAGCAGGACCGGGTCGCAGAGGCTGCGCGAATCGCCGCCGAGGTTCAAGCCGCCCGCGACAACGACAAACAGCATCGCAAGCAGATCAACAGCGAAGTGCTGGACAACATCGAAGAGGCTCTCATCAACGCCGAACTCCTTGTAGGTGCGGAGTTCGACTTCAACAAAGCCGCCAAGGCCATCACCATCGCAATTATCAAGGGCGAAGTTCGCCACACAACCATCACCTACTAACCCAACAGGAGACCGACAAATGGCAGAAACAGTGAAAGTGAAAGAGTACCTCCGCTACCCGTTTACGGAAGACGAAACGAAGGAAATCGCCAAGCAACTTGCCCCTTCCGTGACCAGCAAGACGCGCGCCGAGGAAGAGCAGAAGTCAGCCCAGGCGCAGTTCAAGCAGCGCATCGAGCTTGAGGTCACCCAGATTCAGCGCCTCTCGAACAACATCAACATGGGCTGGGAGATGCGCGAGATTGAGTGCGTCGTCGAGTTCCACAAGCCCCGGCAGGGCGTGAAGCGGATTATCCGGCTCGACACTGGCGAGATCGTCCGCGAACAGCAGATGTCCGGCGGCGAACTGCAAGAGAAGCTGTTTCCGGCAAACGCAACCGCCTAACAACCGCACCCAACCGGGGCGGTCCACCAGCCGCCCCCACAACCCGCAAGAGGGGGAACGATGGCAGCAACGATCACATTACGCGAACACGCCGCCCGGATGAACAGCGTGCTGCACCTGACCGCGAAGGCCTCGGCCATACCTCAAGCGGTCACCGTCCTGTCTTATGCGTCGATGCGTCTCCGCTACCCCGGCAGCGCCCCGACAAAGCCCGCTGAGCTTGCCGCCTGTATCCGGCTGCTGAAGGGTCACCCGTGGATGCGGGAGCCCGCTTTCGAGTTCCTGAGCGCGGCGAAGAATTCATCTTGGCCGCTGCTGATTGCCGAGTGGGCCGAGCTTGAAGAGACCGCCCTCGAAGAGATGGGCCTCCCGCGCCAGTTCGAGCCTGACACCTACGCGCCCCGCACCTTCCGCCTCATGCGTGAAATCGTCGCCTGTCAGTGCGACAAGGCCTATTGCGGCCACCACATCAAACAGCACGCCCGCAACGAGACGGGCCAACCATGCCGCTGCACCGTTGAAGGGTGCAAATGCGGCTACTTTCTGAAAGGAGACCGCTGATGTTATCTGCCCAACTGTCCGCGTTCTATCGCGACGAAGGCATTGAGAAGGTCATCGCAACCGCCGAATTCAGCCGTTGCTACATCGCCATCGCTACCGCCGCCGCGCAACATGCTGAGATTACGTCCGATGAGGTCTGGACCATCCTTGAGGCCGTCGCCGTCACCAACTTCCTGCACCCGAACGCAGTAGGGGCCGCATTCCGCCGCGCCGCGGGGAACGTACTCATCACCCAGACAAGCCGGTTCCGTAAGTCGAGCCGGGTATCTGCGCGCCGGCGCAATGTGCAGGTCTGGAAGTCGCTGCTCTTCCTGGGGGTGGCCGATGGGCGCTAGCACCGCAATTGCTTGGACCGATGCGACGTGGAACTGCTGGCAGGGCTGCCACAAGGTCTCAGCCGGCTGCAAGAACTGCTACATGTTCACCGACAAAAAGCGGTATGGACAAACCCCCGATGTGGTGGTTCGTTCCGCCGCGGCGACCTTCAACGCCCCGCTGAAGTGGGCAAAGAACCGCGAGAAGTACGGGCACATCAACCGCGTGTTTGTCGATTCGTGGTCTGACTTTTTCATCGAAGAGGCCGACGCCTGGCGCGCTGAAGCTTGGGCCATCATCCGGCAGACGCCGAAACTGACTTACCAGCTTTGCACCAAGCGCCCCGAGCGCATCGCGGCGTGTCTGCCGGCTGACTGGGACACCGGATACCCGAACGTCTGGATTGGCGTCACCACTGAGAATCAGGCGACTGCCGATCTGCGCATCCAGATCCTTCTACGGACGCCGGCGGCGGCGCGGTTCATCTCGGCCGAGCCACTTCTGGGGCCGGTGGACATCAAGCGTTGGACGCGAATCGCATGGCAGTGCTCCGGATGTCGCGAGTATTTTTCGGGTGGGCTACGGAAGACTTGCCCGTCCTGCGGTCGCGAGAACTACTGGACCGGCTCCCATGTGTTCAATCCACCGGGACGGCAAGTGGGAAGCGGTCTCAATTGGGTGATCTGCGGCGGCGAGAGCGGCCCGAACGCCCGGCCCATGCATCCCGATTGGGCGCGCAGTCTCCGCGACCAGTGCGCGGCGGCTGGTGTGGCCTTTTTCTTTAAGCAGAACGGCGAGTGGCGCCAGCGTGAGACCACCGACTCTGACTTACAGCCGCGTATCCGTCTCACCGATGCGGGCCAAAACGGGGAGTGCCTTGACTCCGACGGCGGTAACGACGTGTGGATGCAGCGCGTAGGCAAGGAAGCCGCTGGCGCCATGCTCGACGGCCGCGAGTGGAAAGAGTTTCCGGCGGTGACTGCATGACGCCTTACTACGAACACGCGGGCATCACGATTTACCACGGCGATTGTCGGGACTGGTGCCCGCCAACTGAATCCGTCATAACTGACCCGGTTTGGCCAAATTGCCCTGCAGGGTTACTGGCGGGTAGCGATGACCCTCAGGGGCTGTTGGGCGAGTTTTGGGCCTCCATTTCGATGACGCATATCAAGCGGGCAACTTTCATCCTTCGCCACGATTCAGACCCTCGATTCCTAGCACCTGTCCCGCTTCCTTATTGCCGAGCCTCAATCCTTCCGTATGTCATGCCCGGCTATCTCGGTCGGTGGCTGGGAGGCGACGAACTGGCCTATTCGTTTGGGGAGCCGATTGAGCGCCGCGAGGGCCAGATTGTCATCCCTGGCCGCGCCCCTTCCGTACAGCCGGGAGAGCGCCCGAGAAATGGCCACCCTTGCAGCCGCGCAATGAAGCACATGGAATTCCTGGTGCGCTGGTGGAGTGAACCGACAGACACGGTTCTTGACCCATTCTGTGGCTCAGGGACGACTCTCGCAGCTGCAAAAAACCTCGGCCGTCGCGCCATTGGAATTGAGATCGAAGAACGCTACTGCGAGATAGCGGCCAAGCGCCTGAGTCAAGAAGTTTTCGACTTCAGCATGAACGAGGTGTGCGCTTGAGGCCCTATCGCGACACCTTCGACCGCGCCCGCTACAACGACGCCTATCTCCTCGGATGCGTATCCGAGGCCACCGTCCAGAAGGACGCCCTCGCTACGCTCAACCTGCATCGCATCCCCGCCCTGGCCGTTGACGCCGGCGGCGCGAAGCTGCGCGGCAGGGCTTGCAGGATGCTCAAGAGCGCTGGAGTCCGCAACGCTGCCTCAATCATGAAGGGCGGCACTCAGGGCGCTTGCTCTGCCGGGCTGTCCGACATCCTCGGCACTCTCCCCGGCGGCAGGGCGCTCTACATCGAAGTCAAAGCGCCCGAGTGGCTGACTAGATCGCCCAAGACAGGGCGGCTGATTCAAAAGGCCGCGCCGGGCAAACCATCCGATGAGCAGCTTGCCTTTCTCGACACTATGGCCGAGGCCGGCGCGCTGGTGGGAATTATCTGGTCACCGGATGACCTGATGGAACTCTTGACAGGAGCACGCTGATGGCACTGAGGGGAACACTTACCCACCGGAAGACAAGGCGACTGGGGAGCCTGATGCATATCCCCGCTTGCTTCGCTCTCGGCATTGTCGAATCTCTCTGGCACGTAACGGGCGAACAGGCCCCGACGGGCGCCATCGGGAAGATGACCGACGAAGACATAGCCATGGAGATGTTTTACGACGGTGACGCATCGGCCATGGTCCTTGCCTTGGTGCAGTCTGGCTTCCTTGAGCCGAATGATGAACACCGCCTCATCGTCCACGACTGGCATATCCACAGCGACGACGCCACCGACAACAAACTCTCCCGCAACGGGATGAGGTACGCCAACGGTGAACTGCCTCGGATGCGCCGCCTCTCGCTCAAAGAAAGGGAGAAAGCGTGCGCACGTTATGAGGAGCCGTGCGCACAAATGCGCACAGAAACGCACGAAATGCCACTACCAGAGCCAGAGTCCTGTACCAGAGTCCAGAGCCAGAGTCCTGTACCAGAGCCAGAGAAAGAACAAGAGCCTTTGTCGATTCCATCGACCGCCGCCGCTGTGAAATCTGCCGAGGTGGTCACGATCTGGAATGAACTCACCCAGGGCAAGCTCCCCCACGCCAAGAGTTCGCTCAACCGCCAGAAGGTGATTCAAACCCGGCTCAAGGAGCCCGGCTGGCTGCCGGACTTCCGCGCCGCCTGTGCCTACCTCGCCGAAACGCCCTGGTACACCGGGCACAACGACCGGCAGTGGGTTGCAACCATCGACTTCGCGTTACAGGCCGGCAAGGCTACCGAACTGGCAGAGAAGGCAACGCAGCAAGCACCGCAGAGTGCAGGAGCAATGAACCATGGGAATGTCCAGCATCACCGAACTGCTACCGACCAGCGTTACATCGATCAACTTGCCGCCCGTGATGAACGGCGGGCGCGTGAAGCCACCGAACACCCCGAGGCCGCTTTGCCGGTCCTGCAATAGCAAGCCCTCGATGAGCGAACCAGAGCCCGAGTTTGAGGGTTTGTGCTGGGGCTGCTGGGAAGACGCGCAAGCCATCCGGTATGCCGAAACGGAAGCCAAGCGCATCGAGACCGAACTTGAAACCCAGGTCACCGAGGATCTTCGCCACGTCTGCGGCCTCGCCTCTCGCGAGTGCAAAGCCGACTGGCAAAAGGTTCCCGAGGCCATCAAGCGGGCGATGCCGCGGGCTACCCTGCTGGCGCTCAGCGGCGGCAACGTGCCCGCAACCGGCTTCGGGTTGGGCGCTGACACCGGCTCAGGCAAAACGATGGCGCTGGCGGCGATCCTGCGCGGATTCCAGCGGGCCTATCGCAAGGCTTACGCCGTCCGGCTGGTGGAAGAGACCCGTCGCCACGGCAAACGGGCCGACGTAAGGTTTCAGCATCAGGCCGTGTGGCTGAGTTGGCCTGACAGCGTGACGGCCATCCGGCTCCACGCAATCGACGGCATAGCCGAGCAGATGCTGGAACGCGCAGAATCCGCGCCCCTCCTGGTGCTAGACGATCTTGGCCGGGAGCGCATCAAGGGCGCTTACGTGGACGACTTCGCCGCCTCGCAGCTTGACCGCCTGGTGAACCACCGCTACCGCGAAGAGTTGCCGACGCTCTGGACCTCAAACCTGCCCGAAATCGACCTGACCAGCATCTACGGCGCCGCGCTGGTCTCACGGCTCACCGAGGACGCACCCCTGATCTGGCTCGACAAGCTGCCGAGCATGAGGTTGAAATGACCGCTTTCACGTACATGTCCATGTGTTCCGGCATAGAAGCGGCGTCTGAGGCGTGGTCTCCGCTCGGTTGGCGGCCGACCGTCCTTTCCGAGATTGAGGACTTCCCGCGCAGTGTTCTGATTCAGCGTCAAGGAGCAGAGGATATGCGCTACGCACGGGCCGAGGTTGGCCCCGGCCTCTGGGGCGACTTCACCGCCCTCCGGGTCCGTCACCTTCGCCGGTTCGGTGTCCCGATGCCGGATGTTCTCGTGGCCGGAACGCCCTGCCAAGCATTTTCGGTCGCCGGTTTGCGTAAATCCCTTCAGGATGACCGCGGAAATCTAACCCTTTCCTTCGTGAGGCTAGCCAATGCAATTGACAATGTTCGACTTCGAGAGGGCAGTAAACCCCTCACTGTTGTCTGGGAAAACGTACCCGGAGTGCTCTCCGTTGGAGACAACGCCTTCGGTTGCTTCCTCGCCGCGCTGGTGGGAGCAGACTCCCCACTCGTTCCGCCAGCAGGACTCCGCTGGACAAACGCAGGTTTGGTTACTGGACCCAGGCGAACCGCAACGTGGATCGTCAAAGACGCTCAACATTTCGGCGTGGCCCAGCGACGGGAGCGCGTGTTCGTTATGGCAAGTGCTAGAGACCCAGCCTATCCCGCGCAAGTATTTTTTGAGCGCAAAAGCCTGCATGGGCATCATCCGCCGCGCCGGGAAGAGGGGCAAGGCTTTACCCACGATGTTGCTCCGAGCCTTATGGGCAGTGGTCGAGGCGTGGAACGGGGGGGAAGAGCAGAGGACAAGATCCAGTAATTCCGGTATTCCAGAGGTCTCAGGAACTCTCGGGGCGCACAAAACCGGGGGATGGGGAGCAGACCTCGATACGACCGGCTGTTTCATTCCCACAGGTTGTGGGTGCTCTTAGCGACGGCGCTCATTTCGGGGGGGGGCAGAATGGTCAGGACGCCTATTCTGGCCGAATCATCCCTTGCTCATTCGGTGACGTGCCATCAGGTCAAGGGCGGCGACCCGACAACCGACAACTATGTGGTAACCGGGGGTTTCTTTGACCAGCCAACGCATAGTCTCCGGGCCGATGGATTCGACGCCTATGAAGACGGGACCGGGCGCGGAACTCCGCTTGTGCCGGTGATGACTCTCGCCATTCGCGGTCGGGACGGTGAATCGACGCTGGAAGTCCGCACTGACGGGCTTGCAAATGCGGTCCTTACTCCGAACGGAGGCCGCGCCGGAATGGGCGTGGGCGCTATCGCATTCGATACCACGCAAATCACCAGCAAGGCGAACTATTCAAACCCGCAACCGGGAGCACCTTGCCATCCTCTCGCGGCAAACGCTCATCCCCCCGCTATCGCTACGCCGATGGCAGTTCGCCGGTTAACCGTTGTGGAGTGCGCAAGGCTTCAAGGGTTCGATGACCTCTACACCCACATCGAAACCAGCACCCGCCGCAAGATCGACCCCGATGAGGCCGATTACCTCACAGCGCATAGCCTGAACTGCTGGCAGGAAGACGGTCAGTGGTTCACGAGGATTGCAGCCGATGGACCCATGTACAAGGCGTACGGCAACAGCCAAGCGGTCCCGTGTATGCGATGGATTGGGGAACGGATTCAGGCGGTGAAGCCGTGAAAAAGAGACAGCGCGGCTTTCGGATGGTTCGGAGAGTTGCGCTATGCGTACCCCTGCCGGGGTCGTCTCCCTGTGCCTTAGCCGCGTTTTCGCGGGCGCTCAGTATGCCGAGCGGGCAGGGCCGGGTCAAGCCGCGACAACCGATTCGCGCAACGTCTTGAAGTATAACCCGCAAAAGTTGCCGTTTCGCGACGGTTGAGGACCGGAAACACCCCTGAAAAGCCTCTAAAGTGGAACAAAAGGGGAATCCACAAGAGGGCGGGAAGATGCCACAGCAAGCCAGCGGCGCGAAGATCACGCGGACGATGAAGATTCAGCAGGCGCTCGAACTCCGTCGTGACGGTCTCGGCTTCTTCGAGATTGGCCGGAAGATGGGCCTGTCGAAGTCGCAGGTTCACCGCCTGGTGCTGGCTGGACTGGCAGAGTTAAACAAGACCTTGAAGGAAACCGCTGACGAGGTGCGACGGCTTTCGCTTGAGCGGTTGGACCTCGCTGCGGCTGCTGCAATCTCTCGCATCAACACCAAGAAAGACATGAACGCCGTTCAGAAGCTGGTGCTGGTGGAAGAGCGGCGGGCTCGGTTGCTCGGCCTCGATGCGCCTCTCAAGACAGCGCAGACCACGCCTGACGGTGACGCTTTGCCGCCATCCCTTGACCTGTCCAAACTCACAGACGAGCAACTGGCGGCGCTGGATTCGATCTACGCCGCTGGTGCTCCGCAACCCAGTACGACCCTTGAGGAGGTCTAGCCGTGACGCTCAGCAAGAGAGAGCGCGAGAAGTTGCGCATGATGTTCGGCGGGCGGTGCGCGTACTGTGGATGCCCGTTGGGCGAGAAGGGCTGGCACGCTGACCACGTCGAGCCGGTCCAGCGCAAGACGAAGTACGCGACAAACCCCAAGACTGGGTACGGGATGCTGGTAGCCACTGGCGAGGTCTGGTGTCCTGAACGCGACGTGGCAGAGAATCTATTCCCGGCTTGCGGGCCGTGCAACATCCACAAAGGGCCTTATTCGCTTGAGGGATGGCGCAAGGAACTGGAGAGGATCACCGGAATTCTACAGCGCGGCTATCCCACTTACCGCCATGCGGTGAGGTTCGGGCAGGTGGTAGAGGTCGCTGGCCCTATCGTGTTCTGGTTTGAGAAGTACCGGGCAGCCCAAACGGAAGCGGCCTGACCTTGGACCTCATCCCCTATGAGGCCATCAAGGCAGAGATGGCCCGCCGGCGGTTGGCAGAGTTCGTGCGGCAATCCTGGCCGATCATCGAACCCTCGACGCCGCTGGTCTGGAATTGGCACCTGGACGTCATCTGCGACCACGTTCAAGCCCTCGTAGAAGGCCGTCTCGCCCATCGCAACCTGATAATCAACGTCCCGCCCGGCTCGATGAAGTCGACAATTCTGTCGGTCTGCCTGCCCGCGTGGATCTGGATTCAGCGCCCCAAGGAAGGCAGCGACCTCGGACCCGGCTGGCGCGGCCTGTTCACTTCAGGCAGCAACGAAGTCGCCCTCCGCGATTCGATCAAATGCCGGGACATTCTCGACAGCGCATGGTATCGGCACACCTTCGCGCCCACCTGGGCATTCACCAAAGACCAGAACGCCAAAGGCCACTACAAGAACAGCGGGACCGGCTTCAGGCGCGCAATCTCGGCCGGGTCGAAGATCACCGGCAGTCGGTCGCATTGCATCCTCGTGGACGATCCCAACGACGCCACAGAGCCTTGGAGCAAGCCAGCGCGTGACGCCATCATCCAATGGTGGGACAACGCCGCGGCGAATCGCCTGGCCGACATGTCCACCGGCTGCCGCGTCATCATCCAGCAGCGCGTGCATGAAGAGGACTTGACTGGGCATATTCTGGCTACCGAGCCGGAAAACTGGGAAGTGCTCATCATCCGTGAGGAGTACGAGCATCCCAAGCCCAAAGACCCCGACTTCCTGCCAACGTCGCTGGGCTGGTCCGATCCCCGCACGATTGAGGGTGAGCTATTCTTCCCGGCGCGCTTCCCTGAAGCTGTGCTTGACGGCGAACGCAAGCGCCTCGGCTCGGCTGGTTACGCTGGCCAGCACCAGCAGCGTCCGGCACCAGCCGAAGGGCAAATCTTCAAAAAGCAGACCGCAGACGGTCGCCCATGTGCGAGGGAGTTCTCTCTCGAAGAGTCGCGCCGCCGCATGGCCATGATCGACCCCAACACCAAGCAGCCGATCAAGGTTTACAGGCGCATCATCCTCAGCGGTGACACGGCGTTCAAAGAAAAGGAAGAGAACGACTTCTCGGTTGTGCTGGCTGTCGGTGAGCGCATTGATGGCCTTGGTTATAACCTACTCAATCGCTGGAAGGAAAAGGCGGGCTATCCTGCGCTGAAAATGCAGGTCAAGCTACTCAATGCCGAGTGGCACCCGCAAGCCTTCCTGATCGAAGACAAGGCCTCGGGGCAATCGCTGATTCAGGAGCTACGGCTTGAGTCCTCAATCCCGCTGGTGCCGATCAAGGTTGACACCGACAAGGTGAGCCGCGCCCATGCCGTCGTTCCCCAGTGGGAGGCTGGCAACGTCTTCGTTGACCCGTCGCTCGGGTGGGTTGCCGACTTCCTCGACCAGCTTTACGGCTTCCCGAAGCTGGCCCACGATGACGACGTGGACGCCTTCACCCAGGCGCTCAACTACCTGCATCATGGTTTTGAGGGTCAAGGAGTCGTAGATTATTACACTCAACTCGCCGCGAAGATGCTGGCGGGCGAAAATCCGGGCTAAACTGTTGCAGACGAGGTACAGTCTGTGGCAGAAAAGACACACACGTCCAATGTGGCGAAGGAAGCAAGAGCGGCTGGAATCATCCCCGCATGGCCAGCGCCGCCCGCTCCCGATGCGCCGTCCCTTGAAATCCCCAAGGACATAGGCCGCCGGCTGGACCGCTACGCCGCTGAACTCGGCAAAGAATACCTCTTCCCCGTTTCCCGGCAACAGGCTTGGGAGCGGCTGGCGAGGACATTCCTACCACACGAAGGTACGGCCAATGCCTCCTAAAGCTGCTCCCTTGTCCTCTGGCGCTGTCGGCGCTGGCGCGAAGTTGCTCCCCATCGAACTCGACATGCTGGCCTCCGCAACCGGCCAAAGCCGACAACAGCTTGCCAACGGCTGGTTCTCGCCGGGCGAACCGATGGCGCCGCAAGCGCCTGACACGGTGCGCGGTCGCCAGTTCGACTTTCCGTTTGCCGTCAACACCAGCCCGCGGCCTCGTGGTGAGCAGGGTGAACGCAACATCGACTTTCCCACCTTGCGGCGCATGGCTGACCCTGCACAGGGCGGCCTTGACCTCATCCGGCTTGCTGTCGAGACCTGCAAAGACAAGATGGCCGGCCAGAAGTGGCAGATCATGGGCCGCGACGGCAAGGACGGCGGCGACAAGGCAAAGCGTGTCATGGACCTGCTGGCCGAGCCTGACGGCGTGAATGACTTCCTGTCGTGGCAGCGGTTGATTCTGGAAGATCACTACGTCATCGACCAGCCCGCCATCTACTTGCGCCCGACAACCAAGGGCATCTTTCTGCCTGAGATCGTGGACGGTGGCACTCTCAAGCGCATCGTCTCTGACCGTGGCCGCGTTCCCTTGCCGCCGCTTCCTGCCTACGGGCAAGCCCTCAAGGGCATGGCGGCTATCGAGTACACCGTAGACGAGATGATCGTCCGGGCCTACAACCTTCGCCCGAACCGCATCTACGGCATGAGCCCCGTCGAGCAGGTCATCAACATCGTCAACCTGTCACTTCGCCGGCTGCTCCACCAGACGGAGTTCTACACCGACGGCACGATTCCCGATGCACTGCTCGAAGCGCCGCCGGGAATGAACCCCGACCAGGTGCTCGACTTCCAGACCTCGTGGGACATCGTCATGACCGGCCAGACGGCTACCCGTCGGCATGGGCGCTGGGTTCCGAGTGGCACGAAGTATCAGGCCACCAAAGAGCCGAGCCTGAATGACCCGATTGACGAGTGGCTGGCGCGCATCATCTGTTGGTGCTTCTCTGTGTCGCCCCAGGCGCTCGTTAAGCAACAGAACCGGGCAACGGCTCAGACGGCCAAGGAGACGGCGCAAGAGGAAGGCATCGAGCCGCGCAAGCTGTGGTTCAAGAGCCTCATGGACGCGATTCTTCGCCGCTGCTATGGCGTGGGTGATCTGCAGTTCGCCTGGCAGGATGAGGAAATCACTGACCCGCTTATCAAAGCGCAGGTCTACCAGATCGCACTCGGGGGCGGAGGTTCCAAGCCGTGGATGACGCCCGATGAGGTGCGCGATATGGGCTACGGGATGGACCCGCTGTCGGATGAGCAGAAAGACCTACTCTCCCCGCCGCCTCCACCTATGCCAACGATGTTGCCGGGAGCTACCAAGCCCGGCGGCAAACCGGGGGCGGTTGACGAGTCGGCCTCCCAGCCACCCCCGGCAATCAAACCCGGCAAGAAAGCGCCCGCGGCCAAAGCTGGCGCGGTTCAAAAAAAAAAGCGTTCGGATACCCTGACGCCCATTGACCGTGAGCGTCCAGCCGTAGTCAAGGCCCGCAAGGCGCTCACCGGCATCATGCGGAAGACGTTCGACGCTCAGCGCAAGAAAGCCCTCACCATCGGCAAGGATGCGCTGGGCAAGGTTGCCAAAGCTACCAACAGCGACCCATTCAAAGGCGTCATCAGCGGCTTGGCTCTCAAAAAGCTACAGGATGACCTTGAGCGCGAGCTTGAAGCGATGGCCCAGGACGGCGCCAGCGCGGGGCTTGCCCAGGTTGCGCATCTCCTCAGCGGCGGCGAAGACGAACTCGATGCCATGCTCGACCAGGCCAACGGACAGGCCTCGAAGTGGGCAGCCGAACACGCCGCCGAACTGGTCACCGAGATCCAGCAGACGACGCGAGACGGCCTGAACGAACTGGTCGACACTGCGCTCAAAGCGGGCGCAACGAACGCGGAACTGGCAGAGGCTATCGCGGAGTACACCGGCTTTGACGACGTCCGCTGTGACCTCATCGCCACGACAGAGACCGCCTTTGCCGACGTGCAAGGCAACCTGGCCGGCTGGAAAGAGTCGGGCGTTGTAGAGGGCAAGACGTGGATTGTAGCTCAGGACGAGGTGTGCGATGAGTGCGAGGCGATGGACGATCAAAGCGTTCCTCTGGACGATTCTTTCGACTATGACGGCGAGGCTGTCGACGGGCCGCCCGGACATCCGCGTTGCCGGTGTGACGTTGTACCCCAGGTGATGAGTCAAGAGGACATCGACGCCGCAACGGGCGACGAATAACCGGGCGCAAGCCCCACAACCGGAGGAGGTTCCATATGGCAGTTGCTACCACCAACATGCTCGGCCCGGCGGCGGGCTGCATCCACATTCAGGGCATTGACTACAAACCAGTCAATGGCGTCTACACTATCCCGACCGCGCTTGTCGGCCTGGCAGAGCAAAGCGGGCTGGAAATCGTCAACGTCAAGAGCGCGGCTGGTGCACCGACGACCGTCAACATCCCGGCCGGCGTGGCTGAGGTCTGGAAGAACACCAGTGACGGCACGGTGAAGCTGTATTACAACGACGGCGGGACACTGAAGAGCGTTGCACTCGCCTAACAGAAAGAAGAGCCAATGATTACGCTGATTCGGGACGGCTCCTGTCCGCTCCACATGTGTTCAGGCACCGGCCACACGGTCTGCAACAAGACGTATGACTGGGTAGAATCCTTCACCACAGCCGTGAACCGGCTCATGACGAACCACGCGCTGGACATCCCGGCAGACCACCGGGACGAAATAGCGGGATTATTGGCACTCACGCCGACAACCTCCGAACCTTGAGCGCATTTGGCTCATATAATCACCACACGCGAGTCTCCTGAAATCTGCATTTTTCTTACCCCGCTGAATCTGGCGGGGTTTTTCTTTGCCCTTTTCGTTCTACACTGTGTCTGTTTAGCCACAAGTTGTGGGGAGAATGGCACACATGGCAAAGGCTCGGATGATCGGCCAGATTACCAAGGTTGAGGATATGGGCGACGGAACCCGCATGGTTTCCGGGATCGCCAGCACCCCCACGAAAGACTCTGACGGGGAATCCTTCACTGGCGACTGCCTACGCGGGGCCATCCCCGATTACATGGCAAAGCGGCGGGCTGTGCGCGAGATGCATGACCCCCAAAAGGCTGCTGGCGTCACCACTGAGATGTACGTGGACGACGACGACGTTACGCACATCACCGCGCATGTCGTTGACCCGGTCACGGTACTCAAGGTCGATACCGGCGTTCTCAAGATGTTCTCGATTCAAGGCAACGTCCCACCGGGCGGGCGTGATGCCAACGACCGCAAAATCATTCACAAGTTGAAGTTGCGCGAGGTTTCGCTGGTGGACGTTGGCGCGAACCCTGACTGCGACGTGACAGAGGTTGTCAAGCTGGACGGCGACGAAGGAGACGACGTGGAAGTTGAAACGGATGTGACTACCGCCGCGGCTGGTGCCCCGGTTGAAGCGGCCACCGATACGGCGGTCAAGGTTGAAACGCCCACCGGCGACACGGTTAAAAAGGGCTTGTACGGCGTCTCCCGGTTTGCTGAGTTGCTGGCATCTCTGGGCTATCAGGCTCAGGACGCGAGCTACGAAGCGCAGTACGAGGGCGACAATTCGCCGCTTCCCGAGCAGATGCGCGCCTGGCTGGCGTCGGGTGCGGAGATCCTCAAGGCCATGACCGAAGAGGAGACGAGCGAACTGCTGGCATCGCTGGCGCCGCCCGATCCTGCCCCGGTTGTCGAAGTCATCGCCCTGGCTGACTCAAAGCCCGGCGCGGATGCGGTCGAAAAGAAGGGCGCGAAGTTCTCAGCGGCCACGAAGGGCAAGCTGGCCGAGGCCCATGACCACATTCAGAAGGCGGCTGACTGCATGAAGGCCAGCGGCTATGACGATTCGGCCAAGGCTGAGACGGCCGTCGAGGGCGAGGACACAATCGCCAAGGTTGCCGGTCTCGAAGATTCCGTCTCGAAGCTCAGCACCGAGCGGGACGCCCTCAAGGACACCGTGACGAAACTCCAGAGCGAAGCCAAGCAGCATGAGGCCCAGCTTGACGAGATCGTGAAGGGCATGAAGGCGAAGGGCTTTCTCAGGGTTGTCGAGAAGGGCAATGACGACAACGTAGGCAAGGCAGACGCGGGTGTGGAGGCCGAACCCAGTGACCCGCTGGACGCAATCAGGAAGATTCATAAGTCCGGCGGCGTAACCATCCAACCCCGCGCCTAAGAAGCGAGGGCAATCCAGTCAAGGAGTCGCACAAATGAGTATGCAAGAGACGCTGGACCTCGTAAAAAAGGCCCTCAGTTCGCCCGCAGACGACACGATTCAGAAGGCCATCACGGTAGCCACCGGGCTTACCGCGTATGACCTTCAGGCACCCGCCAAGAACCTTTACCCCGTGGCAACGCCCATCCGCAACGCCCTGCCACGCATCGGCGGCGGAACCGGCCCGGCGACCAACTGGAAGGTTGTTTCCGCTCTGCTGGGCTCTGGCTTTAGCGGCATGGGATGGGTTCCCGAGGGTCAGCGCTCTGCCAACCAGAGCTACACCACGGCAGCCAAGGCCGCAAGCTACGTGACGCTGGGTGAGGAAGACTACGTCACCCGTGAAGCGATGAACGCCGGAAAGGGCTTTGAGGATGTGAAGGCCCGCATGGTGCTTCGTTTGCTTCAGGGCATGATGCTGAAGGAAGAGAACGCGCTGCTGTTCGGCAATGCGTCCGTCAACCTTGGAATCTGCCCGACTGCCACGTTGTCTGCCTCTGGCTCTGGCGCCACTCTGCCCGCTCTGACCTATTCGGTCATCTGCGTTCCCCTGACCTACGAGGGCATTCAGCAGCAGTCCATCGCGGCTGGCCTCGTCCAGACCAAGACCATCACCGGCATGGACGGGTTGACCTTCACGCTGAACGGCGGCGTCGGTCAGGCCTCCGTGAGCGCCACCCAGGCCATCACTCTCGGTCAGATTCTGACGGCGTCGGTTGTCCCGGTTCGCGGCGCGGCTGGCTATGCGTGGTATGTGGGCGCGGTGGGCGCGGAGCGGTTGCAGATCATCACCAACGTGGCAACCGTGACCTTCTCGGCCCCGCTGAACGCCACCAATCAGCTTGCCTCGGCTCTCACCGCTGCTGACTACAGCGCGAACCCCAACCTGGCCTTTGACGGGCTGGCGTCGGCTGCATTGAATGCGACCTCGGGCGCGATCTGGCAGCCTCTCACCAACGGCGCAATCCTGACCACCGGCGGGCGCGGCAACGTGAACGAGATCGACAACCTGCTCCTGGCCATGTTCAACGCGACTCAGGTAAGCCCCTCGGTGCTCTATGTCAACGCCCAACAGGCGAAGGACATCGCATCCCGCGTGCTGAACGGCTCGTCTGCCCCGCTGCTCCGCTACACCAACGACGACCAGGGCTTTGCCATCGTCGCCAATGGCGTCATCAAGAGCTACTTCAACCCGTTCGCTCTCAACGGCGGGCGCGAAATCCCGATCAAGATTCACCCCAAGATGCCCGCTGGGACGATCTTGGGCTATGCCGAGGACTTGCCCGCGCAGTACCAGTCCAGCGAAGTTCCGAACGTCGCCGCGGTCAAAACCCGCGCTGACTACTACGAACTCGATTGGCCGATGCGCACCAGGCGTGAGGAAGTGGGCGTCTATGCCGAGGAAGTTCTCGCCGTCTACGCTCCCTTCGCCATCGGCGTAATCAACAACATCACCGCCGGCTAAGTCAGAGGCTCAACCGTGGGGAGTCAATGCCGCACCAGGCAACGGCTCCCCATTTCACAGCAGCATGAAACAGAGGCAACCATGAAGGTCTTTCACGCGGACGCCACCGGATGCAGTTTCGACGGCGTGAGTTACGAACCCGACGAAAACGGCGCTTTCGACGTTCCACAAGAGGCGATTCCAGCCTTGCAGTGCATGGGCTTCACCACGGAAGCGCCGAAGGTCGACACCACGCCTGTGACGGTTCTCGCTGGCAACCCGGCCAAGTGGACCAATGACGTTTTGGCGGCTGAAGCTACCCGGCTCGGTCTTGACACCACGCTGGCGCGTCCGGCGCTGGTCAAGGAAGTTGCAGCGGCCCGCAAGGCTGAAGCTGATGCGGCTTACACGGAAGCGGAAGCGGAGTAACAATGGCCACTCCCGGCGATCTGACGACACTCGCGGATGTTCAGGCAGCTTGCGGCGATACCGTCACCGGCATCGACGCCAAAGTGTCTCTGCTCATCACCGCCTGTAGCGCGTGGGTGAAGTCGTATCTGAACCGGGACATCCTGAGCACCGCTTACACCGAGACACTGAATGGGACTGGCGGCCGGCAGATCATGACCGCCAATTACCCCGTTACGGCCATCACCCAGGTTCTGGTGGACAACATCGATGTGACCACCTACGCCGTTTGCGATGGGCGGCGAACCATCAGCCTGACCAACCTCAATAACAGCCCGACCGGCTTCTCTTTTGGCTGCCCGACCTTTCGGCGCGACATCATGAACGTCGTCGTGAAGTACACCGCCGGGTTCGCCACCGTTCCCGCCGATCTGGAATTGACCGTGATTCGCCTGGTGCAATGGGCTATCGCGGAGATGAAGCGGCCCCAGCAGAACTCGAAGAGTATGCAAGGCGAGGTCATCACCTTCAGCACGGCGTCTGCCCCGAAGTGGGCTCTCGATAATCTGAACAACTGGAAAAAGGTCGTCGGATGAGCGAGGGCTTGATTGTCGGGCAGATCGTGGGTTCAGAGTTGGTGCAAGCCAAGCTCGCGCAGATCGGCGCAATGCAGCGCAAGCGTATCTCGGCAACGGTGCATCGGCTGGGCTTGATGACTCTGAAGGCGGCGAAGGAGTACTTGAACGGTCCGCGGCCCGAGAATCTTGGCGATGTGTCCGGGCGATTGCGCCGCTCAGTCAATGAGAACTTCACCGAGGACGGCAACACCTTCAGAAGTACGGTCGGAACGAACCTCCCCTACGGCGCTTACTGGGAAAAGGGCTTTGACCGCAAGGTGGGCTTTGGTGCTCGTGGCGGTCCCAAGACGGCGCTCTCACAGTACGGCGAACAGCGGGCCATCATCCGCAGCTACACGAAGTACGGCAACAGCCCCGGAATGACAAAGCACTTCGACGCGCGCCCATTCCTCACCCCGGCCCTGGCCGACATGAAAGACGAAATCCGCGCCCGGCTGGCTAGTGCGATGGGAGGCTCTTAATGGCCCTGAACCGTGAACCGATCTTCGTTGCTCTGGCTGCGCGTATGCAGTCCGTTGCCGGGTTTGTCACACCCTGCTCTCGCATCTTCAAAACCTTCGAGGACGTGGCACCCGAACAGCAGCCAGCGATGTTCCTACTGGTGGGCAATGAAGAGGCCAGCGGAGATCCACGGCAGCCCACCAGGTGGAAGCTACTTGCGCGTCTCGTGGTCTATAACCGGCACGATGCAACGCCGGGAGTGGTACCAGCGACTGCACAGAATGCTTTGCTGACAGCCATCGAAGCCAAGCTTGAGATGACACCAGGCGAAGCTGCAACCGCCGGGATATTCCTCGGCGATGGCGATGCGCCACACACCACGCTGGGCGGCCTCGTCAACACTTGCCGAATCTTTGGAACGGTCGAGAAGGATGAAGGCTTGTTCCAAGAACAGGGGATCATGGAAATCCCTATCGAACTCACTACCACCGCTTAGGAGGCGGTAAACAATGGCCGACGAAACCAACACCGATGCCCCCACAACCCTCACCGAAGCCGTCGAGATTGTGGCCGAGGTTCCCGTTGTCGAAACAGAGCAAGCCGCCGAAGAGGTCGAGGTCAAGGCGGAAACCACCTTCGGCAAGGTCGAGCGCGAAATCGAGACGTGGTTTGCTGATCTGCGTGGCAACCTTCAGGGCCTCGAAACCGAAACCCACAACAAGATTTTTGCAGCCAAGGAAGCTCTCAAAGCTCGCCTGACCGCAATCCTCTAACTGTCACATCAACCGGGGTGTCATCGGAGGCCGACCCGATGACCACGCCAGAAAGCGAGTATAACCATGCCTCAATATAACTTTGGCGTCGGCCAGCTTTTCATCGTTCCGCCCGGCGCAAACCCCACCCCCGTCAACGTCGGAACGCTTCAGGATGTCTCCCTTGACATCTCCCGCGCCGTCGTCGAAATGTATGGCGCGAACGCCTTCCCCGAAGACATCGGTCTCGCAAAAGGGAAGATCAGCGGCAAGGCGAAGTCTGGCCGCATTCAGGGAACCTTGATTGCCGCCATTATGGCTGGCGCAACTACCGCCGTCGGACAGACCGGCGCGGCACAGAACGAAATCGGCATCATCCCTGCCTCTCCGTTCCTTGTGACTCCAGTGAACGGAGCGACTTTCGCTCAGGACGGCGGCGTCTATGACTGGACCGCTGGCAAGCAGTTGCAGTGTGTAGCCTCCGGGCCGACCACCGGGCAGTATGCGCTCACCGCGGCCGTCCTTGGCGCAACAGCCTCGTTTGCCACCAATGTCATGACCGTGACCGTCGCGCCGACAACTGGGACGTTCCAGGTTGGGCAGACCATCACCGCTACGGGCGTGGCAACTGGCACAACCATCACCTCGCTGGGCACTGGCACCGGCGGAACCGGAACGTACAACTTGTCGACCGCCCCCGGAACCATCGCTGCAGAGTCTGTCACGGCGGGCGTGGCATATCTTTTCGCTTTGGCGGATGTGGGTCACCAGGTCGGCTTGAATTACCTCTACACCATCGTCACCGGCCTCACCGTCAGCCTCAGCAACCAGTTGATGGGATCAGCACCAACCTTCCAACTTGTGGTCGCCAACACCAGCAAGGGGATACAGTTCGGCTACAAAGTCTGGGCTGTCGTATTTCCGAAACTCTCGCTGGCCAGCAAGCAGGATGGCTACACCGATGCAGACATCGAGTTCCAAGGGTTCACGGACTCACTGAATCGCGTCATTTCCTTCTTCACCGCTGCCGCTTAACCTCACTGCGCGCCGCTCTCTGCATGGATGGCGGCGCGCACCACCTTACACCCTATTGCACCATAACTCAGCCATGGAGGCCGAAATCATGAGCACCGTCGAAATCAATGGAAAGAAGTACAACCTGATCCCGTTCAACAGTGGGCAGATGCGTAACCAGATCGATCCGCTCATCAAGCGCATGGGCGTCCTCTACCACAGCGCCAAAGAAGCTGAGAAGGGCGCGGCGACGGTCGATCTTGCTTTCGAACTGAACGAGGCCCGTCGGGAAATCGAGCGCGAGAATGCTGAAATCCTTGTTGCAACCATTCAGCGCAAATACCCGGACTTCACCGCCGCCGAACTTGACTCCCTGACCGACTGGCAGGTTACCGCACTGTTCAACGAGTTCCTGAGTTTCACGCGCACTGGCGGTGACGAACCGGGGGAAGTGACCGCCCCGGCCGGGAAAAAGAGCCGTTAAGTTGGGGCGAGCTATACAGCCTCACTGCTACGGCAACAGGCTGGACAACGGCGCAGATCGACGAAACACCTTGGCCCGCCATGCTTGACCTGCTGAGCTATTGGGGGAAACACCCGCCGGTTCATGTCATGGTCAAGGCGTATCTCTATGGCAACGACAAGAGCAGCAGCGTGAGCAAACCGGCGACCGCTGACGATATGGCCGAAATGGCCGCAGCGGTCGAAGGATTCTAGGAGGCGACATGGCAGACGACGCGGGCGAGATAAGTGTACAAATCACCGCCAACATCGCAGGGCTCACGGCGGGGTTGAACGCCGCCACGGCAGGGGTGAAGGAATCCACTGACGCGATGGCCTCGTCTTTCACCGGGGTAGAGGGGTCAACTACCGAGGCCTTCGCCAGCATGACGAGCGCATCGGAACGGGCCGCAGACAGCATGGAGGGCGACTTCTCGCGCACAGAGGCCCGCCATGCTGCCCACATGCTGGGCATGAACCGGGCGGTGGGGGGATTCGTCTCTACACTTCCCGGCGTAGGTCAGGCCCTGTCGATGGCCTTCGCGCCTTTGGCCATCATGGAGATGATCGAGTGGATTGCCAAAGGCGTCGAAAAGATCATGGCGTTTCGGGAGGAATCAGCCAAACTCGCAAAGAGTCAGGAGGACTTTGAAACAGCCGCTAATAAGGCATATAGCGCGCTGGGCGACAAGATACTTGAGGCCGAGAAAAAGACTGACGAGCTTGCTGGCGACCATTTAGGGGCGCTTCAGAGGGAACTTGAGCTTATCGACCATACCTCGATGAACGAGTTGGTTTCATCTTTTGAGCTTATCGAGAAGGCTGCCGACGACGTTTTTACCCATCTCCAAAGCCGCTGGTATACCTTCGGCGAAGGATCTACCGGCGCAAAAAATGCGCTGGATCAATTCACGGCGCAATACAAGGAACTCCTGTCTGAGGGGACGGACTCCGGGAAGGCTCAGGCAAGCAATTTACTCTCGGGCACATTGCAGACGGCTTATGCGGTTTTGGATGCTCAGCAGAAAATTGCAGCCAACCGTAAGAGCGGCGGCGGAATGACCGATGAGGTCTATGCTGCCGAGCAGGTTCTAAAGCAGCACCAGGTGAGTCTTGCCGTCACCGGAGATGAAATAGCCGCACAGAAGCAACTGCTTGAAACCCTCGGTAGGCAGGTGATGAACGAGGAGAGAATCAACCAGTTGCAGGCGGACAACTCAAAGAACGCCACGACGGCAGCCAACAAGCCGAAAAAGACCAGTGACAGCGGCGCGGCGACCGAGACCAAAGACCAGTCCGGCGAAGCCCTGACGGCACTCGCCAAAGGCCTCGAAGCCCAAAAGGACGCGAAAGAGAATTGGTATAACTGGTCCACCGCGAGAGAAATAGCCTACTGGCAGCAGATGCTTGGCTACGTGGATCAATACAGCACGATGGGCCTTGCGATCACCGAGAAAATCAACCGGCTACAGCGCGAACAGGCCGAAAAGAGCGAAGCGGACAAAGAGAAGGATGCCGGGCGGGATTACAGCGCGGCCAAAGAGGGCAGCAACGAGCGAATCGTGATTGCCTCTCAGGAGTTCGACCGCATCAAGGCCATCTTCGATGCCACGACCGAGCAATACAAGGCGGCACAGGCCAAGATGACTGAGGCGATTCGTCAGGCGCAAGATGCGCGGGCGAAGCTTCAGGCGGCTGCAGACAAGAAGTTGGAAGTAGAAGAGACGAGGGCGATCAACAAGAGAATCGCCGACGAAAAGAGGATGTGTAACAGTGTCGCCAACGGCTATGCCGAGATGACGCTGGGTATGATTCATGGCACAAAGAGCTTTGCTCAGACCGCCGAATCGCTAGCTGACAAGATGGCTGAGAACGTCGTTCGTAGCCTGATGCGCCAGATGATGGTGCATGTCACGGTAGAGCAGACGAAGACCGCGGCGACCGCGGTGGGGACAGCCCAACGGGACACTGTAGAGCGCGCATCAAACCTGAAATCTCTCATCGGGTCGGCAGACACGGCGGCTGCGCACGCCTACAGCGCAATGGCTGGTATCCCGGTAGTAGGCCCGGTCTTGGGCGCCATAGCCGCAGCTGCTGTTTGGGCGGGCGTCATGGCGTTCGATTCGTTCGACAACGGAGGCTTGGTCAATCAGACCGGCTTCGTCTTCGCCCACCAGGGGGAGGGCGTCTTGACAGCCCCCACAACGCAGATGCTTCAAAACATGAACAAGCTTATAAATAACGGGGATGTTGGTCGCTTAGGCGCTGCGGGGGGCTCTGGGAGCTCATCAGGCGGTGACACGTTCAACGCGCATTTCCATGGCGTATTGGATGCGAAGAGCTTCTTTCAGAACAATCAGGGGCACATCGTATCTACAATTCAGGATGCGGTAAAAAAGAGAAGGATGTAGGGTTTACCAAGCGGCTTTCTCTTTTGCTTGCTGTGCCCCATCTCTCCGCTCTTTGTCGGCTACGCGCTTTTGCAGATCAGCGCACACCTTCTTATTGGCGTCCTGGGTAGGTGGCTCCTCGTGGCATTTTCGGAATGCGAGATAGCGTCGGACACCTCCGTCGGCATCGCTGCGGAATAAACCGACAGCGGTTGCGTCGTCGAGCTTCCATTGCAAGGCGTCCTGCTGCGCATTCGCCACGTCCTCGAAGTGCTTTTGCGCGGCGGCGAGTTTGGCGTCGTGGTCAGAATCGCAGCCGGATACCAGGGCAGAAGCGGCGAAAAGCAGGGAGGCAACAGCAGCGACGGCTTTCATGGTCGTACTCCTTACCCTCCCTACTTCACAGCACCAGCCGCCAACACGTCAACCTTTCGCCTCAGCTTCGCGCATAAAACCCCAACCCACACAACAAGATGCAACCCACAGGACATTTGCAAAATGCGGGCAATGTGGCGCAGAATTGGGCCATGGTCCGCCCGAACCGCTACGCCGTTGCCGCGTCGCACATCAACAAGCGACAAGAGGAACTGCGAAAGATCATCGCCGAAGCCAAGGAAGAGTTGGCCGCCCTAACGGACGCCGGCTTTGCCGTCGAGCTATGTGAGCGTGACGAGGCGCGTGTGCGTTCCCTAGACCCGGCGCGAATTCGCTTGGACGCAAGGAAGGCGCTCAGAAAGACAAAGATTCCACCAGAGTGTACCCTCTCGGAGGCTGACGAACAGGAAGCTCGGCGCGAGGGTGAGCTTCAGGAGCAAGTGCGTGGCATCATGCGCGAACTGGACGAGGTCCGCAAGCGGCGTAGCGTCTTCCGGCGGAAGGTTGACGTGCAGAGGGTCGCTGCGGCCGAGGCCGGGCTTCCGTCGGACATTATCGTAGTCACCCCCAAAACGCCTCAAAAGCCCAACTGAGCACAATCCCTTCTTTCGCCACTTCCCAAGGCGGTTTCTTGCCCCAATTTCGCTCTAAACTGTGTCTGAACGGCCACACATCGCGGCCAATATGACACAGAGGGCGGCGCATGAGCACCCAGCTTTTCCCATCCGGACTCAAGGGCTTGGACATCGAGGTTGACCGGACCTCGCAGTTCGCCACGCTGATTCAGACCGGCGCCAGCGGCAAAGAGCAGCGCGCCACGTTCTGGACATCGCCGCGCTGGACCTACGAATGGACGCTGAACTTCGTCCGTCAGGCCGGTTTCAGCGCCAAGACGCTCTCTGACGAGCTTCTGCAGCTTGCCTCTTTCTTCAACACCATGCGCGGGGCCTGGGATTCCTTCTACTTCATCGACCCGGTGAACGGAAGCCCGACAGCCTGCCCGTTCGGGACCGGGAACGGCGCGCAGACCGTCTTCCAGCTTGTCGATAACGAGGGCTTTTCGGCGGGAATCATCCAGTCCGCGGCGATCTATGTCAACGGCGTCTTGCAGACTTCCGGCGTGAGCTACAACGCCACAACCGGCGTGGTGACCTTCACCACCGCCCCCGCCAACGGACTGCCGATCACCTGGACCGGCCAGTTCGCCCGCATCTGCCGGTTCGTTGACGACGCCATGACCTTCAAGCGCTTCATGCAACTGGCCTGGGATGGCGGAACGGTGAAGGTGATCACCCTCAAATGAAATATGCCAGCGCCGCTCTAATCGCCTATCTCAACTCGAACGCCGTCTTCACGATGGCCGACTGCTACACGATCACATTGCAGCCGGGCGGCGTCTATCGCTGGACGAATGCGGACATTCCGCTGACCCTTAACAGCCTCCTGTTTACCTCATCGATCGATCAGGGCGGCCAGCCTCTCGTGAAGCGCGGGGCTATCCGCAACGCCAGAGGGACTGAAGTTGACACTCTCGACCTGACGCTGATGGCCGGCGGCTCGGCTCAACTCATGGGCACGAACATCAGCCTTGCAGCCCATAACGGCGCGTTCGACGCGGCGCGGGTGCGCGTGGAGCGCGTCTTCTCGGCCTATCCCGGCGACACGTCCATGGGTTCCGTGGTTCTGTTCGAGGGTAACTGCGCGGGCGTTGACCCGTCCTCGACTCAGGTTGTCTTGCACGTCAAGTCAGACCTCGAGCTTTTGCAGTACCAGATGCCTCGGATTCTCTTCCAGCCTGGCTGCGCGAACTGCTTTGGCGACTCAGGTTGCGGCATCAGCTTGCCGAGCCTCACAACGGCCGGCTCATGCCAAGGAACCCCAACGTCAACGGCTATCGCTACCGGCATCAGCGGGAAGGCAAACGGCTACTACGCCCTCGGTGTGCTGGTGATGACTTCCGGGGCCGCATCCGGCTCACGGCGCACGGTGAGCACCTACACCGGCGGGACGGCCGTCTTGACCGTGCCACTCCCTCAGACCCCGGCAACGGGCGACACCTTCACCATCTACCCCGGTTGCGCCCGCACGGCCTCAGCTTGCGCGGGTTACTCGAACTCGAACAACTACCAGGGCTTTCCCTATGTCCCGGAAACGAGCACGGCGCTATGACCTCACTCGAAGTGATGCTGCAACGCGAGGATGTTGTCGAGGAGGCCCGGTCATGGCTTGGCACTCCCTACCATCACCATGCCCGCGTCAAGGGCGCTGGCGTCGATTGCGGCATGATCCTTGCGGCTGTCTACGAGGCCGCTGGCGTCCTTCCGCACGTTGACCCCGGCGAGTACGTCCACGACTGGTTTCTGCACCGTGACGAGCCAGTCTATCTCCAGATCGTCGAGAAGTTCGCGGCCAAGATCGAGATCACGCCCGACACGCCGCCCCAACCCGGCGACATTGCCATGTATCAGTTCGGGCGTAACCCGGCGCACGGCGCAATCGTCATCGAGTGGCCCGTTATCCTCCACAGCTACCAGCCGACCGGAATGGTGATTCTTGACGACGCGGTAGCGAACAAAGACCTTGCCGAGCGGTTCGTCGGCATCTGGTCGCCCTGGGCGAAGGTGAGGGAGTAATGGGCGGTCTCTTTGGCGGCGGTTCCTCGAACGCGCAAACTCCGGTCAAGCTGGCATCCGTCCAGGTCTCGACCTCGATGTACGGCAAACCCAAGGCGCTCGTCTATGGCTGCACGCTTGTTGCGTCGAACATGATCGATTACGCCGGCTTCAAGTCTCAAGCAACCAATTCCGGAGGCGGCAAGGGCGGCGGCGGGGGTGTGACCGGGTACAACTACTGGTCTGACTTGATTCTCGCTCTTTGCGAGGGAGGTCAATCCGGTATCGTTGGCGTTCAGCGCGTCTGGCGGGACAAAGACTGCTACACCCTCAGCTATTACGGCCTCTCGCTGATGACCGGCGCAAGGCCGCAAGCGCCCTGGGGGCCGTGGCAGAGCAAATGGCCCAGTCGTGCGCTCGGCTACAGCGGGACAGCTTATGTCGGCGTTCTTCAGGCCGCTCTCGGCTCGGACGGCACGCCGCCCAACTGGAACTTTGAAGTTCAGGCGCTCCTCGGAACCGAGCAAGACCCGAACTGGGCTGGATCGTATGACGCCAAGCCGTCGGCCGTCGTCCTCGACATGCTCACGAATCCCTACTACGGGGCCGGGTTCGTGGCGGCGCGCATCGCTGACATGGTGACGGGCGCATCAAGCTTCCAGACCTATTGCACAGCTTGCGGCTTTGCCATCAGCCCGGCTTTCACGGACCAGAGCGATGCGGCGACCTGCCTTCAGCAGATCCTCGACGCGACAAACTCGGAGGTTGTCTGGTCAGCCGGCACAACGGGAATGCAACTCAAGATCGTTCCCTACGGCGACACGCCTATCACGGCCAACGGCGTCACCTACACGCCGAACACCACGCCGCTCTACAACCTGACCTTTGACGACTTCCTTGGAGCCATCGGCAAAGACGGCAAGCCCACCGGCACAGACCCGGTATCAATCTCGCGGTCCAGCACTCAGGACATCAAGAACGACGTTCCGATTGAATGGTGGGACCGCACCAACAGCTACAACGTGAGCGTTACCGACACTCCGGAGCCTTCGGACGTGTCCCTGAACGGCTTGAAGCAAGATTCGCCGATGACTCTCCACCTCATCACGCGGGCCGCTCACGCGCAGCAAATCAGCGCCATCAAGGCACAGCGGAACGTCTTCGTCCGCAACACCTACACCGTCAAGATCGGCTGGCGGTACATTCTCCTCGAACCGATGGACCTCGTCACTCTGACCGACTACATCTCAGGGCTGCTGCAAAAGATCGTCCGCATTGTCAGCATCGACATGCCGGACGAGACCAGCGAAGAGGACGGCCTGACCGTCACGGCTGAGGAGTGGCCCTTCGGCATCGGTACGGCGGCGCTTTACACGGTCCAGGTCAATTCCGGCAACTCCCCGTCGACCAGCCCGGCCCCGACAGTCTCAGGCGCGGTTGTCTTCGAACCGCCCACGCTCATGACCGAATCCGGAGGCCCGGAGATCTGGATAGGAGCTTGCGGAACTCCCACGCTCTGGGGCGGCTGCAACGTCTGGGTGAGCCTTGACGGCGGCAACAGCTACGGCGTGGCGCCAGTGGGCGTCATCAACGCATCGGCGCGCATCGGAACGCTCACCGCAACCCTGCCTCTGACTGCTGACCCTGACACGACAGACACTCTCGCCGTGAGCCTGGCCGCCAGCCTCGGGACGCTCAACAGCACCAGCGCCAACGGGCGCGATTCCTTCGCTACTGGCTGCCTGATCGGCTCGGAGATCGTCTCCTACCTCACGGCCACGCTGACCGGCGCGAACGCCTACAACCTCACCAGCTTGCGGCGCGGCGGCTACGGCTCGGCCATTGCCTCTCACGCATCCGGCGCCAGCTTCATGTTCTTGGATGATTCCATTTTCAAGCTGCCGTATGAGTCTGCGCTTATCGGCCAGACGATCTACGTCAAGCTGCAGAGCTTCAACGCTATGGGCTCAGGGTTGCAGAGCCTCAGCGCTTGCACGGCCTACGGCTACACGCCTGTGGGCACCAAATTCCCGGCCCCGCCTATCGTCACGGTGACGCAGAGCGCAACCAACACCAGCGGGAGCGGTAGCAGCACAGCGGCAAGCGCGGGCGTGAGCGTCACCGCAAGCGGCGGCTTGACTACCGCGGCGATTGTCTGGCTGACCATCGCCTGGACCTGGCCGGGCAACTTCCCAACTCCGACCGGCGGCTTTGAGGTTGTGGCCTTTACTGGCAGCGATCCGACAGCGGCGGCGAATTACCTCTTCGACATCGTCACGGTTGGGCCGACGACTCTCTCCGTCACCATTCCCGTGACCCCAACCGCCACCATGGGCACCGTCAACGCGGCTGTGAGGGCCATCTATGCCTGACTCCTCTTGGACTGAAACCGGAAGCTCGATAAGCCTCGTACCGACGACAACACCGATTGACCCTGGCAGCAGCCCGAGCAACGTCAACTACCTGACCAACGGCTACAAGATCGCGCTCATGGCGCAATATGCGGCCGAGCTTGCGATGAAGACTTCGCTCGACTCGCTGGCGTCAACGTGGGGATGCTCCTCGACGGCCTATGACTCGGCAGTGGCCACGATCAACACGACGCTGACCGGATTCGGCGCGCCGTCCAACTGGGCAACGACTTGGCCCGATGGCACTATGAGCGGCCCCTGGCTTGGCGTTCAGACCATGCTTTCGAACGACTGGTCGAGCATCGCTACACTGCGCACGGCGCTTCAGGGAGCAATCTCAGCCGCACAGGCCGCGGCGGCGCAGACAGCCGCTATCGCCGCTGCGGCAACCGATGCTACAACCAAGATGAACACGGCCGTTACGACCGCGCAAAACTCGGCGCCCATCGTGGTCAACGGTTTGCCGACTCTTCCCAACTCTACCTACCCGGCGAATCGGCTGGTCTATGACACGGTGACGAAGGCTCTCTATATGAGCACCGGGAGCGCCTGGCAGTCGGCTACGGTTGCGGCTGGCAACATTCAAGGCACCATCACGGCGGCGCAGATAGCGGGCGTTGCAGCTTCACAGGTGACCGGGCAGCTAACAGCCTCGCAAATTGCATCCGTGAACGCGGCGGCTGTCACCGGCACACTGATAGCCTCGCAACTTGCAGTCAGCATCGGCGGGGGGAATCTCCTAGGAGCGCGTCTGAGTAAGGTCTTGGCGGATAGTGACGGTGGGCTTCGGATTGGCGGAAGCCGGAGCTTGTTGTTGAAGCGGCGGATTAACGGCCGGTAGGCAACGTTTTGTGCTTGGGCGGCC
>Ga0326728_10006521_pt1 | contig 31293 bp, 19 predicted proteins | sample MB3enrmetagenome_FD_207602 | JGI IMG/M metagenome (GOLD analysis project Ga0326728, IMG submission 207602) | Lab enriched peat soil microbial communities from McLean, Ithaca, NY, United States - MB31MN | ecosystem: Environmental > Terrestrial > Soil > Wetlands > Peat | place: USA: New York...
GGAGCAGGTGTGGACCCCGGAGGGCATGCGCCTGCACGAACGCATGGCCATGTTGCAGGTGGTGGATACCCAGTGGAAGGATCACCTGCTGGCCATGGACCACCTGAAGGAAGGCATCGGCCTGCGCGGTTACAGCCAGCGCGACCCCCTGGTGGAATATAAACGCGAATCCTTTGAGATGTTTGAAGCCATGATGGACCGCGTGGAAGACGAAACCTTGCGCATCCTCTTCCTGATGCGCACGCCCGAGGAAGCGGCGGAAATGGACCGGCAGTACCAGATGCGCAAACGCCGCGAACAGCGGGAAATGCAGATGGTGGGCGGCGGGGCGGTGGAAAAACCCAAGCAGGTCATCCGGCGGGAAAAGGTCGGGCGTAACGATCCGTGCCCCTGCGGAAGCGGCAAGAAATATAAGAAGTGCCACGGAGCCGGAACGCCGGGCGCGGGCGGGCCCGGAGCACGGGGATCTGGAGGGGGAGGCCCTGAGGCCGCGGGGCCGGCAGTTCGCGTGCCTAAAGGCGGCGGGCCGGCAAACCCTGCGGCGAGCGCCAAAGCACCATTGGGTTGATTTTCCTACTCTCGCCCCCTTGGGGGAGTCCGATTTCAGGACCCCGGGGTCCATCGGACCCCAGAAATCGGGGAGGGTGGACCGCAACCGGCGCTTTCACAAGCCGGGGCGGGCCGGGGACCCCACGCTTTGCTTGTCGTGGGGGTGAGGGGGTCGCTTTTAGCCCATGGACCGCTCCCCTACGGAAAGCCGCCCGGACAATCCAACACCAGCGAGGAACGATGGAACCCGACGAACTCCACGAGATGCAAGAGCACGCCGAGCACGCCGCGGGCAATCCTTCACTGATTCCCGTCACCTTTACGATGGCGGTGCTGGCCGTTCTGCTGGCCGCCACCACTTTGCTCGGGCACCGTTCCCACACCGAAGAACTGCTCATGCAAAGCAAGGCAACGGACCAGTGGGCATATTATCAAGCCAAGAATATCCGGCTGCATGGCTATGAAATGTTCCTCGACCTGCTCTCCGTCACTGCCGCCAAGGACCCCGCGCAGGCCGCGAAGATGAAGGAGAAGTACACCGACGGAGTGGCCCACTACAAGGATGACCTTCAGGAGATCGAGAAGGAGGCCAAAGGGCTGGAGGGCGAGGTGGCCGGGGCCCAGCGCCGCGCCAATCGCTTCGACCTCGGCGAGGTGTGCCTGGACGCCGCCATTGTCATCGCCTCCCTGACCCTGCTGACCAAGCGGCGGGAATTCTGGCAACTGGGAATCGTGATGGGAGCGGCCGGCCTGGCCATTACTCTCACCGGATTGCTGATGCGCTGAGATCGGGCGTTCCGATGATCGGGTGATCCGATGATCGGGCGATCGGGTGAACAGAGAACGATCCACTTTGGAATTTAGGAAGTCTATAAACTTTCTGATAACAGCACTATTTAATTGATATACTCTCTATAAAGCCCTTCAGGCAAGCCAGGTAACGCTCTCCCCCCGCTTCTAGCACGTTGTTGTGGCCCGCCCCCTCGATGGGGAAGAAGCGCTTGGGTTCCGGCGCCGCCGCAAAGAGCTTCTGCCCCATGGCGAAGGGCACCACTTCATCCCGGGTGCCGTGGACAATCAGGATCGGCGCGCGCACTTCCCTGATCCTCTGTAGCGAGTCAAAGCGCGACTTCACCACATACTCGATGAGGGGAAGGGCGAACATCCGCCGGGCCATGGCGCGCGCGCGGGTGAAGGAGCTCTGGACGATCAGCCCGCCACAGGGCCGCCGCGCCGCCAGGTTGACCGCCACCGCGCCCCCCAGTGAAACCCCATAAATGACGATGTCCTGGGCGCGAAAATGGCGCTGTTGGATCAGATAGTCATAGGCCGCGTCGGCATCCCGGTAAACGCCCGCCTCATCGGGCCGGCCCGCGCTTTTCCCGTAGCCCCGATAATCGACCGCCAGGATGTTGACGCCGGTCCGGGCGAGCGCCCGCTGATGATCAAGGCCGGAGCCAATGTTTTCGGCGTTGCCGTGGAACCACAGCAGGACTTGTTTGGATGCGGGGTGGGCGCGATAGAAGGCGTTGATTCTGACGCCATCCGCGGTGACCAGCCAGACCTCTTCAACTTCGCCCTGGTAGGTTTGTGCGGAAGGGAAGCCCGCCGGATAGCGCGGAGGGAAGTAGATCAGTTGATTTTCAATGACTCTGATGAAGACGACACTAACCACTATTCCGGCTGCGGTGGCCATTAGAACAATCGTCAAGAGTCTTTTCACCTTGGGGACGATCGCCATCTGCTCGCCGGGTGCGGGGGCTGGGGAAGCCAGGTTGCAACCTGATCCCCAGCCCCCAGCCCCTGAATTTACTGGCCGTCACCGCCCTCGTCAGGTGAGACGACCACAAACACGCCGTTGCCCTGACGGTTGATGCGCAGCAGCGTCTGGCCTTTGGCCTTGGCCGCCAAACGGTTATATTCGCCCACGTTGTGCACCGGCTGACGATTGATGCTTTCGATCACATCGCCCTCCTGCAGACCGTATTGAGCCGCCGGGCTATTGGGATCAAGTTGGGAAATCACCACTCCCGAAACGTTGGAAGGTATGCCGGCCTGATCGCGGATCTGCGGAGTGAGGTTTTCCACCGCGATGCCGCGCAGAGCGCCTTCCTCCACACCTCCCCCACCGCCCGCGCGGGTCCCGAGGTCGGAAGGCCTCTCGCCGAGCGTCACCTTGAGAGTCACCGGTTGGCCGTCACGCAGGATCTCCAACTCGGCGACCGTTCCGGGGTTGAGGTTGGTCACCTGGGCCGTCAACTGTCCGGCATCGGGAATCGCCCGGCCGTTGAGTTTGCGGATGACGTCGCCGGTCTTGAGCCCCGCCTTGTCAGCCGGTCCGCCCGGGGTCACGTCCTCGACGAGGGCGCCCGCCGTGTCCGGCACCTTGAACTGTTTCGCCAAACCGTCATCCAGGTCCTTGATCGAAACCCCCAGGAACCCGCGGCTCACCTTTCCGGTCTTGACCAGGTCTTCCATCACGTGCTTGGCCATGTTGGAGGGAATGGCAAATCCGATACCCACGGACCCGCCTTCCCCGCCGGGGCCGGAATTGCCGCTCAAGATGGCGGTGTTGATGCCCACCACCTGCCCGTGCACATTCACCAGCGCTCCTCCCGAGTTCCCGGGATTGATGGCGGCATCGGTCTGGATGAAGTTCTGCAACTCCTCAATCTCTCCCCCGGAACGGCCGAGGGCGCTCACGCTGCCGCGGGTCACGGTGAAGTACTGGCCAAAAGGATTCCCAAATGCCATCACCGTATCCCCGACCTTGAGATGGTCGGAATCGCCGAAGGGGGCGGTGGGCAGGTTCGTTCCGTCGATCTTGATGACGGCGACGTCGGTTTGGGGATCTGCTCCCACCACCTTGCCCTTAAACGTCCGCTTGTCGTAGAGCGTCACCGATATTTCCGCCGCTTTAGCGATGACGTGGTTGTTGGTCACAATGTATCCGTCGGACGACACGATCACCCCGCTCCCCAGCGCGTGTTCGCGCTGCTCGCGGGGAACCTGCGGGAAAATGTTCCCAAAGAACTTCTGGAAAAACGGATCGTTCATGAAGGGGGATTGCTGCACCTTGATAACCTGGGTGGACTGAATCGCCACAATGGCGGGGGTAACGGTTTTGGCAATCTCCTCGTAGGCGCGGTTCTGCCGCTCCAGAACCTCGATGTCAGGCCCATCCAACCCCTTCTCCTGTGCCAGCGCGAAACCCGGAAACTGGTGATGTCCCTGATAGAGCATTAGCGACAATCCCAGGGTAAGGATGCCGATCAAAGTCAGGCTTAATCCCCCCAGGTTTTCCCGTAAGAATCGCTTGTCAAATCGCATGGAATCTTCCTCCTTGAGACGACCGGTCGAATCTCCTTGCCGGTTTGTCTTGCCGGGTGTCATGCCGGTCGTTGCATTCGCGCCGAAGATGTTTTGCCCGGCGCGTCATGAGAGCCCGCCACCACCGTGTCAGCTCGCCCCGTGATTATCCCGGGGCATCTCTTAACCAGCCCCCTGAGTTCTTAGACGGAGTTCAACTCGTAATGTCATCAAGGCAGGTGGCGGGTCAGTTTCCTCAATTGCCATTTCTCTCCAGCAGCTCTTTTTGATGCCCCAGCGTAACCCTATATTGGACTACTAGTATAATTGATGCAGAAGCGGAGAAGAAGGGTTTGCCTGTTTTGGCTACCGATCTCCGTCGCCTCCTTCCCCATGGGGTTCCCTGCGCAGCCGGAGTCGCCCCCTCCTCTCCGATTCTACCCAACCATGCGCTCGGCGACCAGATTCTGCAAATTCTCACGGAGCCGGGGGATGCGGCTCAAAAGGGGATCGAGCAAAGGAATGGGAATAGCCAGGAGGCGCATGTTGCTCATCGCTTTGACGTTGGCAGTTCGAATATGTCCCTGGTTGATGACCGCCATCTCCCCGAACACGGTGGGCGCCTGGAGCACTGCCAGGTAGCGGAGTGGATCGCCGTCACCCCGGTAAATTCCCGCCGAGCCTTCCTGCATCAGATAGACGGTGTCTCCCACCTGGTCTTGATGGATCACGACGTGCCCCGCCGGGACCGTCTTTTCCTCGCAAATTTTGGCAATTTCCGCAAGTGAGTTGTCGTCGAGACCCGCGAACAGTTCAAATGCCCGGAGCTTCGCGATCTCCATCTTCTTCTCAACGCCGCTCCCCGACCATGCCGTGAGGAACTGGGTGGCAAGTTCGCTGGGGCAGGCGGGAGAAAACAGGAATCCCTGGCCGCACTGGCATTTTAGCGCTTTCAGATATTCGAGCTGGTGGGGTGTTTCCACGCCTTCCGCGATCACTTGCAGTCCCAGGTTATGGGCGAGCGCGACCACCGAACGCACAATCGTCGTGCTTCTCTCGTCAGCGTCCAGCCGGGAGACAAAGTCACGGTCGATTTTGAGGGCATAAACCGGAAGCTTGGCCAGGTAGCTCAAGGAGGAATATCCGGTGCCGAAATCATCTATAGACGTCTTCACTCCGATGGCGTTGAGATCGGAGAGGGCATCGGCAACGGCCGCGGGATCCCCCATGATTTCGCTTTCCGTGATCTCCAACCCCAGGAACTCCGGGGCGAGCCGGTGTTCCGCAATCAGACGGCTGATTTCCTGCAACAGATCCGGTTTCGCCAGATATTTGGCAGGCAAGTTCACGCTGATGCTGAAAGGAAAATCCGCAGAAAACTGAGATTTCCAGATGCGCGCCTGCGCACACGCTTCCTGCAGCACCCACTCGGTGAGGGAAATAATCAGGGAGGACTTTTCCGCCACCGGAATGAAATCGGCGGGGGAAAGCAGGCCAAAGTCCGGGTGCTGCCAGCGCACCAGGGCCTCGAATCCCGTGAGCAGCCCGGTGTGCAGGGACATGATGGGCTGGTAATGAAGGCGCAGCTCCTTGCGCTCAATGGCCCACCGCAAATCGGTTTCGATTTTCAGCAGCCGGACGGCGCGCTCGTGCATGGAGATGTCAAAAACCTCATGGCGGCCTTCTCCCAGCGCTTTGGCGCGATACATGGCCGTGTCGGCATCACGCAAAAGGTCTTCGGCCTGTTGGTAGCCGGTGGAACCGAGCGCAATTCCCATGCTGGCGCTCGTAAACACGTCGCGCCCGTCCAGGTTCAACGGCGACAGGAATTGATGCCGAACCCGCTCCACCGCCCGCGGCACATCGCTGGCATCCCTGACATCGTCCATGAGAATCGCGAACTCGTCTCCCCCCAGACGCGCCACCGTATCCGAGGCGCGCAGGGACGCCAGCAGCCTGCGTCCAACCTGCACCAGCATCTGATCGCCGAGCAGATGACCCATGCTGTCATTGATCATCTTGAAGCGGTCGAGATCCATGTAGAGGACGGCAAACAAATAGTCGGGATGGCGTTTGGCGCGCCACAAGCATTGCCGCAGCCGGTCCAGGAACAAAGCCCGGTTGGGCAGGTCCGTCAGAGAATCATGGAAAGCCGAATGAACGAGTTTCCTTTCCCATTGCTTGCGCTTCACCTCCCGCAGCCGGGTCTGCTTCTGATGCAGATAGGTGAGAGTCAACGCCAGCAAAAGGGAGAGTCCATAAAAAGGCCGGTCCGGAGACTTGAGCAACCCCCCGCGCTCCCAGAATGAGACCGGAAACATCAGGCTGAGGGTGCCCACGCCCAGCACAATGATCAGCAGAAAGGAAAGCAGCCAGAGTTGCCAGTCCCGGCGATCGATGGACGCCCAGGACATCTCGAGCGTTGGTTCCTTCAACTCCGGAGTTTGTTTCGTATCCATGAATTCGTATCTCGCGCCGGCCCGGGGGGATTTCTTCTTTCCGGACGGAAGCGCACCGCACGCGAGAATATCACAAACCCTGAAATTGCGGCATTGCCTTCGATATCGACGTGCGCTGCCCACTAATATCTGTGGTCTAAGCGCTTACCTTGGACCCAACCTTGGTGCTCAGGAAGGCCAGCACTTCCTTGCTGTTCCACGTTGAGAATGGGACGATTTTGACTTCCGGGCGGTCGTGAAAGAGGAGTTGCACGCGCCCTGTGAGCCGGATTCCCGTTGGGTGACGCACCGTAACGGCTTGCACAAAGTACAGATCTTTCCATAAGCAGCGTTTTCCATTGCGCAAGGTCAGTCCTTCATCGTCGAGAACCTGATTCTGAGTTTCTCACCTCACCATGCGCAGGGACTCGAGCACGCCAAGCCCTCGCAGCTTGAAGAAATTGAAGTCAGTCCATCGGGCTTCGGCATTCACTTTCCCAAGCTTGACGCCGACCTCTACGTGCCGGGGCTCCTGGAGGGTTTCCTCGGCTCGAAAAAGTGGATGGCTTCCCGGCTTGGTCAGGTTGGCGGCCAATCCCGCAGTCGCGCCAAGAGGGCGGCCTCCAAAACCAATGGAAGGCTGGGGGGTAGGCCCCGAAAGGCAGTTGCACTATAGGAACGTTCAAGTTCCCCTTTCGCGCTGTTTGGCAGCCTTCCGCGCTCTATGGCAAGGGGTGGATTACAAGGCGGGGAGGACATCAGGCGATGAATGTCAAGGATTGACATGGCTGGGATTCACAGGTAAGTTGCAGATGTGGAACCGGTCAACGCAACCGCGAAGGGGTAACTGATGGATCAGATGAATGTGTCGATTACGGACCGTCTCGCCGGATATGTTCGCAAAAAGGTGAAGAGCGGGCGGTACAACAATGCGAGCGAGGTGGTGCGGGATGCATTGCGGCGGATGGAAGATGAGGACGCAAGGGCAGTACGTCTCGCAAGCCCCACTGCCGAGGATATTGTCTCTGACCTGACCGGGGAACAACTCGAAGGCATTCGGCATCGTGTCCGGGCCAGCATCGAGTCAATCGCTGCGGGTGAATACAAGGAATATGAGGGGCGCGAAGGGCTGAAGAAACTGGCGGATAGGGTGAAAGTGAGGGGGCGCAAGCTTCTGGCCCAGGAAGCCTCCGGCCAATAATGCGCTATCGGGTTTGCACAGACGCGGAGCAGGATCTAGCTGAGATTTTCCTGTATTGGGCAAAACGGGCAGGGCTGACGGTTGCAGACCGCCTGATCGACAGTGTTACGGAACGTTTCTGGCTGTTGAGCGAATACCCTGATGCCGGCATATCCTCGGAGGAAATCGCCCCCGGGGTGAGACGCTTTCCGGCTGGAAAGTACCTCATCTACTACCGCAAGACGCGGCGGGGAATAGATATTCTGCACATCTTCCATGGCGCTCGAGATCAGATGCGGGCATTCAGGAAGGCAGCAAAGCGCTGAAAGGAGCTATGAAGCCTTTGCTATTCGTACCGCAGTGCTTCCACGGGATGGAGGCGGGAGGCGCGCAGGGCGGGGGCCAGTCCGCTCAGCAAGCCGACGATGAGAAGGATGACAGTGGAGATGCCGATGGTGTTCAGGGAAATGATGAGGTGAATGTCGCCCTTGCCGGAGGTGTCTTCATAGAGCGGGCCGTAGAGGGGCATGGTGCCGATGGCGGCGGCCAGGCCGTAGGCGAGCAGGATGCCCAGAACGCCCCCCACCAGGGCCAGCACCAGAGCTTCCGCCATGAATTGCGCCTGGATGTGCCGCCGCCGCGCCCCCAGTGCCCGCCGCAAGCCGATTTCGCGGATGCGCTCATCAATCGCCACCAGCATGATGTTCATCAGGCCGACGCCGCCGATGCCCAGGGTCAGCGCCCCCACAAACGTGAAAAGGGCCTCGAAGCCGAGGGTGATGCCGTCGATGATGGGGCGAAACTGCTCGCGCCCGAACATCAGGATGGCGCGCTCGTCGGTGGGCGAGAAGCGCTGGCGCTTGGCCACCGCGGCGCGCACCTGGGCCATGGACTGCTTTTCGAACTGTGGAGCTTTGGGCTCGAAAACCAGCACCGAGGCGTAGCGCGTATCCCAAAGATCGCCGGCCGTGGAGTAGGGAATCCAGGCGCACTCGTCGTCGGGCTGGAAGTAGTTGCTGTCCTGAATCTTGATCTCCATGGCGCCAATGACCGTGAAGCGCACGCCGCTGATGCGCACGGTTTCGCCGATCGCAGGGCGGCCGGCAAAGAGCTTTTCGCGCAGGCGATAGCCGATAAAGACCACGCGGCGGCGCTCCTGTTCGTCCTCGGCGCTGAGCCAGCGGCCCTGGCTGGGAACCTCGTTGCGCATCTCGCCGTATTCCGGGCACACGCCCCGGATGGCGGTCTGGGCCATGCGGTCGCTGTAGGAGATGGGCAGAAAGCGGACGCTCTCCATGCACACCGTCTTCACCAGAGGGGCTTCCTGCTGGATTTCCTCGATGTCGGCTCGCTCAAATCGCACTTCTTTGCCGGCGCGCTCGCCGCCCGCCTGCTCGCTGGTCTGCTGCGGCCAGCAAATCACCACGCCCTTGCCGAAAGCATCGAACGAGGCCACCACCACGGAGCGCAGGCTGCTGCCGTAGGCAATCAGCAAAGCCACCGCCGCAATCCCCCAAACGATCCCCAGCATGGTCAGCAGGCTGCGCGTGGGCTGGCGCTTCAGTGACGTCCAGGCTTGCTTGAGGATTTCGATTAGCATTATTGCCCTCTCGTGAATCACCCAATAAACAAGTCAAAAGGCAAAATGCAAAAGGCAAAAGTCAAAAGTAAGAAACCCGGCGGCTTTGAACTTTGACTCTTGCGTTTTGCCTTTTGACTTGCTCTTCATGCCATTCACCCTACCGTAGAAGAACCGCAGGGCCGGAGAGCGGACCCTGCGCTACCCCCCCGCCTCAAATCTCAGTGCTTCGATTGGGTCCACTCTTGCCGCTCGCGTGGCGGGGTAGAGGGCGGAAAGGATGGCCACCGTGCCCAGCACCGCGAACGAAAGCGTGCCGGATTGCCAGGTGGGAAGCATGCCGGCGAAGAAGGGCGGCATGGGGACGAGGTTGACGAGCCCGCAGAGGCCGTAAGCAATGCCCATGCCTGCTCCCCCGCTGAGGAAAACAATGATGGTGGTCTCGACGAAGAATTGCTGAAGGATGGCGCGCGAACTGGCTCCCACCGCCTTGCGCACCCCGATTTCCCGGGTGCGCTCGCGCACCGCCACCAGCATCACGTTCATCACGCCAATTCCCCCCAGCAGCAGGGTGGTGATGCCGATGGCGCCCAGGAAATACGTCATCGCGTCCATGAGTTTTCGAAACGCCTTGGCCTGCTCCACCGTATCCCAAACGGGCGCAGCTTCTTTGTCCAGGGGATCAAACCGGTGCAGGCGGCCCAACGCCCGCTTCACCTGGTACTTGCACGCTTCGTACTCGGGAAGGGATTTGGGCACCACCAGCAACTGGTCGATATCGGTGGGAAGCAGGGGCGGCTTGTTGGGGAAATCATGGAGCATGGCGCCAAAGGGGACAAAGATCTTGTCCACGTCCCAGCCGTCGTAGCTCGAATTCTGGTCCTTGGCGGTCATCATGCCAATCACCGTGTAGGGAATGTCATTAAGAATGATGGTTTCGCCCACGGCGGGACGGCTGGAGAAGAGCTGCTTCTTGATGTTGCTGCCCAGGAAGGCCACGCGGCGGCCCGCGTCCTCGTCGCCCCAGTCGTAAAACCGGCCCGCCTCCACGCTGATGGAGCGAATTTCGGCGAAAGGAGGGTAGGAGCCGGTCACCGTGGGCGTGGCATTGTTATAAAGGCTGCGCACTTTCAAGTCTTCGCGCTCAAGCTCCGGCAACACGTAGCGGCAGGCGGTGGCCTCCTGCTGCGCCGCCGGGGCGTCACTCGCTTCCCATCTCACCTCCCGGCCGGCGCGCAGGCCTCCAGCTTGCAGGCTGGTCCGGCCGTCGAAGATAATCATCAAATCCTTGGCAAAGGTCTCCTGCTGCCGCTGCTGTCCGACGCGCAAGCCTTCACCCGCCGCCACCATCAGGGTAATGGAGATGATCCCCCAGGCGATCCCGAACATGGTCAGGAAGGTGCGCAGCTTGTGCGCCCATAAGGTGCGGAGGGTGTCGAGGAGGAGGTCCGTAAAAACCATTGTGGGATCACTTTATTGGTCATTGGTGATTGGTGATTGAAGTCTATTGGTGATTTTTGATTGCGGATTGCTGATTAATGAACGCCAACCGTCAAAATCTTCCATCGTAAATATCCTCACCCGGCAATCTTTTCAATCACCAATCACAAATCACCAATCGCAAATCACAAAATCCACGGATGTCCTTATTGCAACACCACTTCCTGCCCTTCCTTCAATCCGCTGATCAGCTCGGTTTTGACTCCGTTGGAGATTCCGAGCGTAACAGGGAGTTTCTGCTTGCCGGTTTTCGAGCCGGGGGCAGGTGTTTCCACAAAGGTGTGACGGTCCTTGTCGTAGATCACCGCCGCCTCGGGAAGTTGCAGGACGTCATGCTTCTCTTCCAGGATGATTTCGGCGTTGGCAGTCATATTGGCCTTGAGTTCGCCGGTGGGGTTCTGAATGGAAACCTTCACTTCGAAGGTGGTGACATTATCCTTTTCAACCCCCATGGGGGAGATCTTGGTCACTTTGCCCTCATACTTTTTGTCCTTGAGCGACTCCACGACGATGCGTGCTTTTTGTCCCAGGTAGACCTTGCTGATGTCCGCTTCATCCACCTTGCCTTTGACGTAAACCTCGCTCACGTCCCCGAGGGTCATTACCAGGGTCGCCTGGGATCCGAGAATCAGGATCGAGCTGACCGCGTCGCCCACCTCCACGTCGCGGGAGAGCACCAGGCCGTCCATGGGGCTGACGATGGTGGAATTGCGCAGATCCTCCTCAGCGCTCGCGAGCGCCGCTTGCATCTGGGCCACCTGGGCTTTGCTCCGCGCGATCTCCGCCCGGCTGACGGCCAGGCAGCGCTGGGCGGACATTTGCTTGTTCAGGCCAAGTTGGTAAGCCTTCTCGCTTTCGTCCAGGATCGAGGTGGACACCAGCCCATCCGCCGCCAGCTTGCGGTTGCGCTCGACGGTGGCCTTAAGGAAGGGGAGGTCCGGCCCCTCCGCGTCCACCTTGTTGCGTTCGTAGGTGGCTTGGGAAGATTCCACCGCGGCCTGGGCCGCCTGGAGGTTGGCGCGGGCTTCGGCCACGTGTGATTCCAACTGCTCCTTGTCAAGCTCCACCAGAACCTGGCCGGACTTCAGGTGGTCGCCATAGTCCGCCAGAATCTTCTCGACGATGCCGCTCGCTTTGGACTTAACCTCAACCTTGACAAGCGGTTCGATCTTGCCCGTGGCTACCACCGAACGAGCCAGGTCTCCCCGGGTGACGGCGGCCAGTTTCGAAGGGTCAATCGTATTATTGGGGCGCAGCGCCGCGGCAATGCCCAAACCCCCGCCCACCACAATGACTCCGGCAATTGCCAGCACATACCATTTCTTCCGCTTGCGGTGATGGTTATTGGTCATTCCTGTCTCCAGGCAATCGGAACTATTGCCACCCTCTAGGCATCCATACGCGAACTTCCCCGGGAATGTTCCCTGCTCCGCCAAAAGGGCGGAGCGGGTCGGCTGGCATCAGGGGGAGAACGCTGGCAATTCCTTTTCTTAGACGAGCGTACCCCTAAGCCGTAAGCAGGGAGTGGGGAATTCGTTCTGAACCGGGTGATTTGCCTGGGGTCTAGTTGAGCTTGGGAGAACGTAAGCTGGTCATGTGCCGAAGGCAAGTATTGGGGTAGGTGAGGACATCGACTTCAACGCGAGCCAGGCCTGCGTCCACGAAACCCAGCTTTTTTGCTGCCGCCCACGAGACGTCAATCAAACGACGAGCGCTACCGGGGCCTCGGTCATTGATCCGCAGCATGGCGGATTGGAGGTTCTTCAGGTTTGTGACGCGAACCGTGGCGCCTAAGGGAAGTTTTCGATGCGCTGCGGTAAGTTTATCCTTATCAAAAAGTTCACCGCTCGCTGTGGGCATTCCCTGGCGCTCGATCCCGTACCAGCTCGCTACTCCCACCTCGCCCCTGGGTACCTGAAAAGCTCTGGGTGACGGTCCCGGAAGGGAAGGGGGCCTTGCTTCGGATTTGGGACACAGAGCAATCAGTCCAGCGATCGCGCAGCCCATAACCAGTTTCTTCATTCGACCTCCAAAGAATAATTTTCCTTCATCCCGTAAATACTCAACGTAAATACTTAACGTGGATGGAACAGATTCGTAGGTGTTGGAGACGCATCCATACTATAAATTCAGGCCGAATTTGTCAAGGAAAGTATTAGGTAAGATTAATAGTCCGGCTGGTCTAACCTACCGGCCGGTAGGTTTTTGTTGGCAGGCTTGTCAGGTGAATTACTCGGAGTGGTTTTGTCCAAACTCTCACATCCGGATCGAGTGTTCGGCGCCCCCTGCCTATCGCGGGAGATCCGGACTATTTAAAGGATATGGACAACGGCGTTCCTTGCGATCCTGAGGGTTGGGTCAGACCCAGAATCGCTGCAAAAGTTGCCGCTAAATCGGTCGGCTGGCACGGCGTGCCATAAAAACCCGGCTTAAAAGCGCTTCCCCAAAAAATCAGTGGGACCTGGGTGTCGTAGTTCCAAGGGGTACCGTGAGTGGTGCCGGTGGGATTCGAACTTGGAACCGCAAAGGGCATGAAGACCAGGAAGACATCGCCGCTTCGCTTCGGGTTAAAGCTGTTGGCGGCCTTTCGGGCGAGGGTGGAGTGCGGCAAGCTGCCGGTCATAAACTGCGTGCGCGTGAATGCGGCTGCCACGTCTGGCTGCGAGGCGGCGGCCTGGGCGGCGACCTCCTCGGCTTTGGTTTCCGGAACGTTTCGCATCTTGAGCGTCTTGCGGTTCAAATAGAGGTAGGTTTCGTCCTCATCCTCAATCCAGGGACCCGGGCCGAAAGCCTTGGTCAGAGCTTGCTCAGCCGCGTTGCGGATGGCGGCCGGCTGAGCCATCCCCATCCCCAGTTTGTGCTGCTGGATAAAAGCCGGAGAAGGAGCCACACCGTGGTCGGCGGAAAATGCGATCCAGACATTGTCGAGCCCCACCAGCTTGTCGAGGTCATCGAAAAACGCCGCCAGATCACGGTCGGTTCGCAGCGTAGTGTCGGCAACTTCCGCGCTATAGGGACCATATTCATGGCCGATATAGTCATTCACGCTGAGCGACAGCGTCAAAATGTCAGTTTCAGGGCCTTGGCCTAAGCCCTCATTGCGGATGGCGCCGGAGGCAAAACCAAGTTCGATCTCGTTCATGAAAGGTGTTTCATCAAGCCATCCCAGAAATTTGGGATCGGGGCACGTTTCCCCGGGAGACGGCTCAAATTCCGACAGGACTTTCCCTTGACCCCCCGGAGTTTCCGCCAGAGCCTGCCATTTCCCGCCGCAATACCGGCTGACAGGGGAATTTTGATTGAACTCGTCCGCCCACGCCGGCAGGGTTGGCAGGTAATACGTGCTGGTGACAAAGCGGCCCGATCCCTCATCGTACCAGTACGCGGCGGAAGGATTACGCCCGCCCATCAAAACGGCAGCGCGGTCCTTGAGGGAGATGGAGACCGCCTTGGAGCGAAAATCGGTTGCCAGGCGCAATTCGTCCCCCAGCGTCGAAGCCGTCAGATTGCGGGGCGAATACCCGGGCGAGGGACTGGCCTTCCCGCGACCGGCCACCATGCGCGTGGTCAAATCCTCCACGCAGTAAACTTCGCGCTGGCTATTGCGGTCGTACCAGTTATTTCCAATGATCCCGTGCGCGTCGGGATAGGCGCCCGTCAGCAGGGTGGCGTGCCCGGGACCGGTCATGGTGGTGGCATAATCGAACCGGCAGTCGGTAAAGACCGCCCCGCCCTCCAGCAGACGATTGAATCCGCCCTGGACGAAATAAGGCCGGAAGCGCATCAGGTAGTCGTAGCGAAACTGGTCAATCACCAGCACCAGCACCAGCTTGGGCCGGGCAGGGAGACTGGGGTTTGCCGCCGGCCGGGGCGTGCTCCAGGCGAGCAGGGTTACGGCAACCAGCGCACAGAGCATGGCTCGTCTTGGCAATTTGTATCCTCCCAGTCGTAAGCTCAAAAGTCTACCAGACAGTCCGCTCACTTGTCGCCTCCTGCCGATTACAGGAAGTGAGCATTCCTGTGAAATCCCTTGACGATAGCATATTGCACGGACCCCCTCACCCCCTGGCCCCTCTCCCCCAAGGGGGCGAGGAAGAGTTGAGTTGAGTTGAGTCTACGCCTTCGCCCCCTTGGGGGAGAGGGTGGCCCGCAACCGGCGCTTCCATCAGCCGGGGCGGGACGGGTGAGGGGGTCCATCTGCCACGGCATTTTGCAGCACTCATCCGGAAATGTCGGCAAGCCCGCGCTCCCGTTCGACAAACAGTAAAGAGAATCACGGTTTATCTACCATCCACACGCAGCGCACGCCGAAGTCGGGGTTGGCGACCTCTGGATACTCGGCGTGCCGGTCTGACAGCCGCGCGAACCGGTTATCCCACTGATATGACCCGCCCCGCAGGCCGCGCAACGTGCTGCTGGGCGCCCCGGCGGGATCATGCGCCGGGCTCTGCGCATAATAATGATCGTCGTACCAGTCGTTCACCCATTCGAACACGTTCCCGAGCACGTCATAGAGCCCGAACGCGTTCGCGAGTTTCTGACCCACGGCGTGGGGATTGCCGCCGCTGTTGCCCGCATACCATGCGATCGCATCGAGCTTGCCATAACGCGCCTCGCCGCTCCCGCCCCGCGCGGCGTATTCCCACTCGGCCTCAGTTGGAAGCCGGCCCCCTATCCAGTGGCAATAATCGGTCGCTGCGTACCAGCTCACGTTGGTCATCGGCATGTTGTCCTTCACAAGATCGGGACGAGCTTCCAGCGCCCACGGCAATCCCCCTCCCGAAGCGGCCGCAAAGCGCTTCCAGGCGGCGACAGTAACCTCCGTCTGACCAATCCAGAAGCCCCTGGCCAGGGTAACCTGATGCGCAGGCTTCTCCTCCTCAGAGCATTCGTTATCGCCCGGCGAGCAGCCCATCATGAACGCCCCCGGCGGAATCCAAACATACTTGAGCCCGTCTTTCGGATTCTCCCACACCACGCCGGGCGCTTGCGCCGCCTCCGCCAAGCCCCGCGCGCTCCAGTTTGATTGCGCTCTCCGAAGGGCGCCGGGCAGAGATTCCTTCTCTTTGGAGGGACAAAGGGTTGTGGCCAATAATGGCATCGCGCTCATCACCGTCAGCATGGCTTTTCGCGTCATAAGATCACTCGCTCAAAGACCTTCCTTTAGGTCGCATGACTATCCTCTTTCGCTCTCGCCTTCGGACTCATAGTTTGGTTCATTTTCTCACCGACCTCAGCCGATTACCGTTGCGGGGAAGTCTATCACGCGGGGGGATTGCCGATCGCTGTCGCCCGTTTTTCCCTCTCTCCAAACAGGCTCTTTCCTTTCCATCGTCACTCATGACGGGTGCTCTTCATTTTCAATAACTTCCTTTATTTTCATCAACATCGTGGAAATAGCGATTTAACTCGTTTCTTTTCATTAACATCGTGGAAAGGCGAAAAACTGACATTTTTTCTATATTTGTTTTCAATAACTTACCGAACATGTTCCTCATTTTCTTATCCCCCTTTTTTCCGTGACCGCAAACCGCACATGTCGAGTAACTATCTTATTTTCAATTACATAGAAATTTGCCGATTTTCCCCTCTTCACTACTAACCCTTTTCGTTTCTGGCACATCGGGGAAACGCCCGCTTCCTGTTTTTTCTCGTGACCCCAGAATTCTCCTTAACTCTTGTTATTTGAGTGAGATATTGATTCGTGACATTTTGACAAGAAAATGATATCTCCTTTAGTTTCTAGTATATCGTTGAGCGGCAATTTATTCCGATGAATTTCCGTCATGAAAAATTAACTCTTTTCATTCCCTTGATCGGGACGGGTATGCCACGTCGAGGTAGGGCCCGGGAAAAGGTTCCTCACAGCTTTCCTCCCCGCACTTTTCCTCCCCTCTGCCAGTGACAATTTGGCTTTCCCCTTGGCAGGCACTATGTCACACTACTTTCGCCTTTCGCCTGATTTCTTGTAAGCGGATTTTTCTTCAGCAAGTTCTCAGCTTTGGGAGGGGGAAAATCGGTTTCTCGACCCTTTTTTTCAATAAGTTCTCAGCTTTGGAGGAATTGTCCCAGAAGGGACATCCCGTCGCATGGCAGTTGATCCCTTTTGTCTGTCCGTCCTCTCACCCTTCTTCCTGCCCGGCCGCCAAACTCGCCGGGCGCTGACCCGCCGGCCGGAGTGAAGGCCCCCCATCGCCCTCCCTCTAGCCTCCATTGTAGCCGACATGGTTGATCTTGTCAAGAACAAAAAGCTCAGCGGGCGCGGACCTGGTTTGGTCCGCAGCGAGTAGTGCGAACCTGCCGGTCAGCGCTCCGTCGGACGCTCAGCGCGGGCTTTTTGGTGAATAGCAGGGGAGCCTTCCGGGGCAGTGGAGAGTGAGGACGTGGACACAAGTGCGTCGGTTGATGACTTCGCCGATAAGCGACCGCAACCGCGTTACCCGCAATCAATCTGGCGATTGCCCAGCCAGCGCAAACCTCCTCGAAGCGGACGGGGGAGTCAGGAGTTGCACTTCTACCAGAAGGCCGTTGGAACGGCCAAGTGACCCCAATAGACGTGAAGGTGACTTTCAGGCCGAATCTGTTCGCTCGCCGCCGTAGTTACTTCCCCCTTTTAAACTGCCCTTGGCTGGACCTCACTCATGTTCCCAAAAGTTCCGTGACCAAGAGAATCCTAGGGGGAGGCGACCACCTGAATGGCGTTGACCAGAGGATTGCCGGCCGACCCTGTAGTGAACTTGATGGTGATCGTGCCGCTACCGGTCAAGGTCACGGGAAATGTCTCGTCCACTGCCTTGAACTCGGCCCCTGCAGCGGCGAAGATATCAAAATTGGAAAGGACGGTCGTACCATTGATCGCTACATTGAACACGCGCTTCCCTTTGGCCGACCAGACGGGCTCGGCGAATTTGAGCGTCAATGAATACTTGCCCGCCGGCGCGCTGATGGTGTAGCTGAAGGACGCCCCGTAGCGCGAGGTCATGTAGAGGGTCGGGTCAGCCGTATTCGTAATCGTGTGGGTCGTCGAGTAGGGACCGCCGCCCGTGTATCCGGTATCCGCACTCCAGTGCTGTCCCATGGAATCGGTGTAGGCCGGTCCGCCCGAATTGATTCGCACCGAAGTGAAGCTTGGGGGCGGATTGACGGTCAGAGTGGCAGTGACGCTGTTCGCTCCACTGAGTGCGGCGGTAATCACCACCGATGCCTGCGAGGTGACGGAAAGAGACGTGATCGTGAAGGTGGCGGAAGTGGAGTTCGCAGGAACTGTCACGCTGGCCGGCACGGTGGCCGCGGAGGTGTTGCTGCTGGTGAGCGTCACGAGCTTGCCGCCCGCAGGGGCGTAGCCGTTGAGGGTTACCGTGCCGGTTGAGGTGGCGCCACTGCCCGACACCGTCGCCGGATTCAAGGTTAAGGAGGTGAGGCTGGTGGCCGCGGGATCCACCGTCAGCGTTGCTTGCGCCGAGCCCGAGCCGTTGGCGGTGGCCGTTGCCGTAATCGTGGCGGTCGTGGAGGAAGTAACCACTTGAGAAGTCACGGTAAACGTCCCCGTTGAGGAACCGGCAGGGATCGAAATAGGTTGAGACGGAACCGTCGCGGCGTTGGGATTGCTGCTCGCCAGGGTAACTTGAACCGGGCTTGAGGTTGAAGGAACTGGGCCGCTCAGTGTCACCGTACCGGTCGAAGAGGCGCCGCTGCCCACCACGGTTGCCGGATTCAGCGCCAGCGATGAAACTGATGGTGAACCCGAGGTCGCCGGCGCAGGTATGTTGTACGAATCGGCGATAGCTCCGTTGGTCCCACCGGCGGCCGCGAGTGACGCTCTTACGTATTGGACGGTCACACCATGAATGGGATCAACCGTCACGCGAAGGTGGCCGGAGTTCGGCAAAACCTTGAGCGTATACACACCATCTGCCGTATATTGCCCGAACCCGTAGCCATAGGTTGCATCGGCAGCCATGGGGACTTCTTGATACACCACACCGTCGCGCTGCTCGTGGGCGTACTCATGGTCATGTCCGTGGAAGAAGGCGGTCACGTGGTTGTTAACCAGCAACTGGTGAACGGGGACAGTCCATAGATCGTTCACGTCCGTCCGATTCGTATTAAATGCCCAGGTCACCCCGTCGTCGTTGTCCCCTCCCCACTCGACGTAAGGGACTGCGTAGGCGCCGCCCCGCCCGTAGTCGTCCAAGCCTCCGGCTACCTGATGAGCGAAGATAAACTTGAACGGTGCCGCGCTGTTTTGCAGCGTTTGCTGGAGCCACAGGTACTGCGTGAGTCCTAAAGTCCAGTCCCATCGGTTACCGGACCCCGGGGTACTGCTTTCTCCTCCTCCTTCATCTCCGACATAGGGCTTGGTAGTCGAGTACCAATAAGGATCAATCACCACAAAGAGCGCATCGCCCCAGGTCCAGGCGTAGTAGTCTTGAATCGTGTGGTCGCTGCTGGTCGTGATGCCCGCATAAGAAGTGTCGGTGTTGCCCGTGTAAAAAGAACTGAGCAAAGGATCGGGATTGAGAAAATACTCGTTGCGCGCGTTGGCGCTCATGATGGGGGGTTCGACGGCGAAGCCCGCATCTTCCATGTGCCAGCCCTCTTCTTGCTCGTGGTTTCCCAGAGCCAGGAATATGGGCACCGAAGGGCTGATAAGACTAAAGTAATTGGTTCGTATATTGAGGTAACTACTATTCGCTTGCGCCTGAGTCGTCACGTTGGTACATGGTTGAATACACCCGTCATCCATCGCGAACGTGTCGCCCAGGTCGAGGTGAAAGTCAGGGCTCTCACCGGCAATATTCTGCAAGGTTTGCTGAAACAAGGCAGGATTGCCAAACTCGATGTTGATATGAGAGTCGGAAGTTACCGTGAACGTAAATGTGTCGCCCGGGGACCTTGCCGTGTGGAAGGAGTGCTCCGGCCTTGTAATCCAGGAGGACGTAGGGCTCTGACGGTAGACCATGTAGTAGTAATACTGCGTATCGGGCGCGAGACCGCTGATGACGGCCACAAGTGGCAGATTGGCGGCTGCTGAAAGCGGGCTGGCGGGGGCTCCAGAAGTGGCGCTCGTTTGGTTTTCTCCCCCAGACTGCGTGCCGTATTCGAAATACGCCTGTATGGCGGCGTTGGCCACGACGTTTACCGTCACGGACTGATCCGTGGGACGCCCCAGGAGTTCAGGCCCGGGGAAGGTAACCTGTCCTCGCAAACTCGATACGGGAAACAGCACCGCAACCAACCCGCCCGCGAGCATCAGCACCATGGAAGGCTTCATGTCTTCCCTCCTTTTCTGGAAGCTCAAGAAACCGCGTTGGGTACAGTTTCGCAGTCTCGCCGCTCACTCAACAGTCTAGTCCCGCCCGCTTTGCAGCCTGTAGTTGCCGTTGCTCAGACCATGAACAAAAAGAAGTTCAAGCATGTTTCTTGTATCCTGGCTTGTACGAAATAGATCTCGCTCCTGATATAGAGTGGCGTTGAGAGTGCGGTCCACGCGGCTACCACCGGCCCTTTTCGGCGTTCGTCCTTGGCTTTGGAAATCCAATCCTTCAAGTCTCCGATCCTACCGATCAAGCGCAAGTCATCATCCGCCGTTTCCGCTGCCGGTCCCGCAAACTCGAAATAATCTGGAATTTCCCGTATGGGCTTTCTGCCCGACCGATAGAATATACCTGACCACCGCTGAACGCAATTGTCAGTCGGGTTTGAAGACTGAAGAAAAAGTGGTAGGCTGGCAGGCGTATGGATTCCGATGTACCACGCCCGGAGGCGATTGTGCGGCCCGCCAAGGGAGAAATTACCCTACTCCTGGCCAAGTGGAAAGACGGCGACTCCTCAGCCTTCAAGGACCTGATGCCGCTCGTCTACCCCCACCTTCGCGAGGTGGCGGCGGCCTACATTCGGCGGGAGCGCAATCCCGACGTCCTCCAGGCAACGGCCCTGGTCCACGAACTCTATCTCCGGCTGCTCAACCAGAAAAAGGCGGCGTGGGATGACCGCCAGCATTTCTACACCTTCGCTGCCAAGGTCATGCGCATGATCCTGATCGACCATGCACGCCAGAGCCAGGCACAGATGCGGGGGGGCGGCTATGATCGCATCCCGCTCAGTGACGACCTCGTCTGGGTCAATATCGGCAGCCCGGAACTGCTGGATCTGAACCTGGCGCTCGACGAACTCGGGGCGCTTGATCCCTATAAGGTCCAGCTTGTCGAATTGCGCTACTTTCTTGGCTGTACGGCCGAGGAAACCGCGTCCCTGATGCAGGTATCCAAGGCAACTGTCGATCGTGACCTGAAATTTACCAAAAGCTGGCTGTACCGGCGTATTCACGGGCGCAAGCTTGGGGATGCGGCCTGATGCAGGAGTTCCAATCCTTCATCGATCGCAACGGTAGCTTCAGAAAAAGGGGGCGGTGCCGGCGCATCCCCCCGGAAATCATCGCGGATGCAGCGCAGCGATGATTCACTTTGGGTCCGGTCCACGCAGTCTCATATTGAGCGGGACAAACGATAGACGGGACTGTCGCTCATATGGACCAAACGACGGAATGGTTTCTGCGGGTAGAGGCGATCTTCCACGAGGCTCTTGCGGCTCCCGAGGATGTAAGGAAGAAATTCATTGAGACCGAGTGCCACGGGGACCAGGAACTTGCGGCCGAGGTGTGGTCGCTGCTCGAGGCCTGCGCGCAGGAAGAACAACTGACGGCATCCCACCGCCCGGAGCCGGGCGCCCGCCAGGAGAATCCGCCGGCTCGCAAGCGGGTGGGACCTTATGAGCTTGACCGCCTCCTGGGACGCGGCGGCATGGGCGCGGTTTATCTCGCGCATCGGGCGGACGGGCAATTTGAGCAGAAGGTGGCCATCAAACTCATTGACCTGCCGCTGGCCACCGACCTGTTTCGGGAAAGGTTTCGCCAGGAACGGCAGATTCTGGCGGAGTTGCAGCATCCGTACATTGCCCGCCTGCTGGACGGCGGCGTCACCCCCGAGGGCGACCTCTACCTGGTGATGGAGTACGTGGATGGAGTTTCCATCCAGCGCTTCTGTGAAAAGCAGCGTCTTTCCATGCCCCAACGGATCGCGTTATTCGTGCGGGTTTGCGAAGCGGTGCAGTTTGCCCACCAACACTTCATCGTTCACCGCGACTTGAAGCCGGATAACATCCTGGTGGCCGAAGACGGCAATCCCCGGTTGCTGGACTTTGGCACCGCCAAGCTTCTCTCACCGTCTCTTGGCGGGCCGGACAGTAAACTGACCCGCCAGGGATATCAGTCCTTTACTCCGCAGTATGCCAGCCCGGAGCAGGTTTTGGGCAATCCCATTACCACGGCATCGGACACCTATTCGCTCGGCGTGCTGTTGTATCTTCTGCTGACGGGAACGCTGCCCTATGAGCTCAAGGAACTGACCACCGCCGAGATGCTGCGCGTCATCTGCGAAGAACCTCCCCGCCGGCCGGCGCACGCCGTGGACTCGGGCCAGCGGCTTGATGCCGATCTGGAAGCGATCCTACTGAAGGCTCTGCGTAAGGAACCTAAGGAGCGTTATCGCACCACCGAGCAACTCACCTCCGACCTTCGCGCCTTTCTCGAGGGGCGGCCGGTGGAGGCGCGGCGCGGCACGCTTCGCTATCGAGCCGGTAAGTTCATCCGCCGCCGCCGGTTCAGTCTGGCGGCTGCGACACTGCTGGCCATCTCCCTGGCGGCGGGCGTGGCCGGGGTGTTGTGGCAGGCCCGGGTGGCCAATGCGGAGCGGCGCAGAGCCGAGGCGCGCTCCGCCGACCTGCGCCAGTTGAGCAACAGCCTGCTCTCCGAACTGGACGAGGCGATCAAACAACTGCCCGGCTCTACGGGCGTGCAGAAACTGCTGGTCACGCGCGTGCTCGAGCACCTGGACCGCATGGCCAGCGACGCCCAGGGCGACCGCCAGACCCAACTGGATCTGGTGGATGCGTATACTCGCCTGGGAAACATTCAGGGCAATCCCTACGACCAGAATCTCGGCGATCCTTCCGGGGGACTCCTCAGCCTGGGCAAAGCGCTGGCCATCGCTGAGCCGCTTGCCACGTCCGGCTCCAGGGATCAAGACGCGCTTCGGGCCCTCGCCCTGGCGCAGGAATCCCGTAGCGAGATTCTGTTTGGAACGGCCAAGACGCAGGACGCCATCGCTTCCATGCGCGCCGCGGTCGAAACCTATGACCGTCTGATTGCCGCGCCGGATGCCCCGCTCACCCTGATTTGCGACGCCAGTTCTGCTTACGGAACGCTGGGCGATGAGTTGGGCCAGACGGGCACCGCCAGCCTCGCCGATCCGGCCGGGGCGCTTGCCGCGTTTCGCCGGTCCATCGCCCTGGATGATCGCGTTCTGGGCCTTGATCCCCATGTTCTGCGTGCCCAGCGGGGTCTTGCGATCTCGCAGATGAAGATCGGCAGTGTCGAAATGGACACCGATCCGGTTCAGGCGTACAAAGACTTCCAGATTGCCCTCGAGCGCGCCGATGCCCTGCCCCAGGCGGAACAGAGCGGCCTGCCCACCTTGCGGATGCGCGCCATGATAATCCGCAAGGAGGCCAATGCCCTGGTTCAGTTGGGGGAATACTCCAAAGCCAATGTGCTCTTCGCGGAGGTTACCACCATCCACCAGCGCCTGGTGGCCGCAGACCCGCAGGATTTGCGCGCCCTTGCGGATCTGGAGGTGGTGCTGGACGACCGGGCGTATGGCTATGAGGACGCGGCCAATCCCGTTCTGGCTGTGGCACCCGGCGACCGGCGCCAAAACCTCGCCGAGGCGGAGAAGCTGCTGAATCGGGTGGCCGCCATCTTTGAAAAGATGCTGCAACGAGATCCCTCCAATGAGAACTGGAAGGCGGTTCTGGCCGGCGTGCAAGTGCGTCTTGGCGCCATTCAGTCAGCTCTGCACACCTCTGAAGACGTCGGGGCGCTTGCCAAGAAAGGCATCGCCACCCTGAGGGATATCGCCGGGAAGGATCAGGCGTCGCCCATGATTCTCGATCAGGCCGCCAGCGCCTTCCTGAGAGCGGAACCGGCCTCGCTCCGCGATCCCGGATTTGCCGTGGCCTGCGCCGAGCGCGCGGTGGCTCTGAGCCACGGGAAAAAGCCCTCCCTGCTGCTTACCCTTGCCCAGGCCTATCGCGCTTCCGGCCAGATGGAGAAGAGCCGTGCCGCCGCCGCGGAAGGATTGGCGCTGTTGCCCGCCCTGCCGCCGGGAAGCGTGAAGGCGAACATCCGCAAGCTGCTCGAGAACGAAGCGCCGGCGCACTTCTGAACGGTGGTTGTCCGCCGCATCTGCCTATTCCAGCCGCTCCACATGCCGCAGGCGGAAGACATCGGCCGAATGTACCAGGCGGGGCCCAACGGCAGGCGCTCGCCCGGGACCGGCTCAGGATGGACCTTGTTGAGAGGCACTTGACATTTCCAAAATTAGGACTAAAGTGTAGGCAGGAAAAGTAGCGGTTTCGCCGCATGATCGGCCCGAAGGGACGGCGGCGCTACAAACTGCACCCCGCAATTTGCAACGCTCCCTTCTCCTGCGGTCCCATATCTTGCGGCCTGAGTAACTCCCAGTGGACAACCTCCACGCCCGAGGAAGTGGGCGCGAAACAGGGAGGTCGCCATGTTCCAGATGATTGATCAGACAGCCGCCCAGCCCGGGGATCGCCGGATACTTCTATATAAGATTGGCATGTTTATCGTGGCCCTGGCTGCCGTGGGTGGGATTGTATTTCTTTGCGTGCGGTCCCTAAGCTAGACGCGGGTTACTGCCGATGGACGGGGAACTGCTCTTCGACGAGGCGCAGGGCCTGGGCGTTGTTGTGTATGCGCCCTTCCAACTGCGCGTCCTCCACTGTCTGAAGGATGATCTTGAAGGCGGGCCCCGGAGCGTAACCGTGTGCAATCAGATCATCGCCGCGCAATAAAGGTGCGGGCTTAATCTCTTCCTCGGGCGTTTCTTCCAACATCTTCCGAGCCAGCTCATAATTGGTTAAATCACGATGGCTCGACAGGCAGTCGAGCCGGTGCAGTTCCAGGTGTTCCTCAAACCCTTCCATGCGCAGGAAGCGGAGCTGGGTGGAGCGTTTCATGCGGGGAAAATCCTTGAAGCGCAGGTGATCCCGCACGAGTTCCACAATGCGTTCGGTTTCCCGCGCGGACATGCGCAGGCGCGCGCAGATCTCCCGGGCCATGCTGGCGCCCACTTCCACGTGATTGTCAAAGCGAATGCGCTCGCGGATGGAGAACGTCGGCGGCTTGCCGACGTCGTGCAGAAGCACCCCCAGCGCCAGCGTGGGCGTCGGTTGCCGCAAACCCTCCAGCATCATCAGGGTGTGAATCCACACGTCGCCCTCGGGGTGGAATTCCGGAGGCTGCTCGACGCCCTGGAGGCGCTTGATCTCCGGCAACACCTCGGCCAGCAGGCCGGTCTGGTCCAGGAGCTCGAACCCGGCCCGCGCCGGCCCCTCGGTGAGTATTTTCACGATCTCATCGCGCACGCGTTCGGCGCTTACGGAGCGGATCTGCGGGGCGAGTTCGCGGATGGCCTCGAGCGCCGCGGGATCCAGACGGAAGGCGAAGCGGGCGGCGAAGCGCACGGCCCTCAGCATGCGCAGGCGGTCTTCACTGAGGCGCGCCACGGGATCGCCGATGGTGCGCAGGCGGCGGGCGCGGATATCTGCTTGCCCACCTACGTAGTCCAATACCTGGTCGCTGAGCGGGTCGTAGAGAAGCCCGTTGATGGTAAAGTCGCGCCGCTCGACATCTTCCTGCGGGGTGCGGCCGTAGCGGACTTCGCGGGGGTGCCGCCCGTCCGCGTAAAGTCCATCGCTGCGGAAGGTCGCCACCTCGACGTTTCCCGCCTCGTGCGGAACGATGATCACGCCGAATTGCGCGCCCACGGTGAGCGCGTCAGGAAAAAGCCTCAGCACCTCGTCGGGCGTTGCCCCCGTGGTGACGTCATAATCCCTGGGCGCGCGGCCCATCAGCATGTCGCGCACACACCCGCCTACCAGATAGGCCGCAAATCCCTCCGACCTCAAACGGCGCACAATTTCCGTTGCCGCTGCGCGTTTTGAATCCATGGTGGTCTGGAACATCCCGGGTAAACGAACTACCGCCGGAAAGAGAGCGGGGAGGAATCTTCGCGGCTGGCCTGCGCCGGATGTTCCCTTTGCATCAAGTCGCGATAGAAGCGCCCGGCGATTTCGGCGGCGTGAGGGCCAAACATCATGCGCCCGCCGCGCAGCAGGACCACGGCCACATATTGGGATTGGGCAATGCCCCCGTAGGAGACGAACCAGCCGAGGCGCGCCCCATTCTCGCTGCAGGTCCCGGTTTTTCCATAGATGGAAACGTCGGGGTCGTAGGCGGAGCGGCCTGTGCCATAGAGTACGGACCCCGCCAGGCCATCGTGGATCTGCGGGATGTACTCCGCCAGGTTTTCAAGGCGCCGCCGCACGACGGGTTGGAAATCGGCAATTTCTTCGGCGGTGCGGGGATACTGCAAAGCATAGAGGGTGCCGCCATTGGCGATGGAGGAAATGAACGCGGCCATCTGCAGGGGAGTCACCTCCACGTCGGTGCCACAGTAAGCGAGAAATCCCACGCCGCCTTGCTTGGGCGGCTCTTGAGGATAGCGACCGGCAGACTCACCCGGAATATCCAATCCCGCCTTTTCCCCGATGCCAAACTCTTTCGCGTATTCGGTGATGCGTTTGAAACCCAGCATCTCTCCCAGCTTCTGGAAAAAGGGATTGTTGGAGTGAGCGAGGGCATCGGTCAGGTTCATGCGCTCGCGGCTGCCGACATAGAGCCGGGTGTTGGGGGTGATGATGCCTTCCCGCAGGGCGGCGAGCGCCACCAGCGGTTTGAAGGTTGAGCAGGGGGTGAAGCCGCTGGAAAGCGCCAACTTCTGATTCACCATACTCAGAATGCGCCCGGTGTTCGGGTCCACCACCACAATGCTGCCATTCCAGGCGCCCAGGGCGTTCAAGGCCGCCTGCCGAATCACCGGATCTTCGCCCGTGGGGTTGTCTTCCGCGGCCGGATCGCCGTAGGACCCCAGGTGCCAGGGATCCGCCGCCCGCCGCAGCCGTCGCTTGCTGCGTCCCGCAGCCGTCGTCTTATGGGTGGAGGATTTCGCGGCGGTGGATTGGTGCGGAGGCGTGACGGTGGGCGTGGCGGGATTGCCCGCTCCGCCTCCCGGCGCAGCCGTAAAGGCGTGATCAATTCCCAGCAACCAGACAGTTGCCATTGCCAGAATGGCAAGTCGTTTTATCAAATTTTTCACTGCACTCCTTAAGTCGAAGGGTTGATGTTGGCCCTTAGTTCGCTTCCGCTGGCGCCGGAAACCAAAGCCATCCTACCAAACTGCGTGGGGAATGCCTGCGGGGCCTTCCCCACTTGCTATTTCTTCGCGCGAGGCAGGGCCGTGCCCTCCACGGCACCTACGGCGGCGGCTTGCTCGTGATGGCCGGGGATGTTCATCGCCTTTCGCACCTGGCCTTCCAATTTCTTGCAAATATCCGGGTTGTCGCGCAGGAACTGCCGGGCGTTTTCCCGGCCCTGCCCGATGCGCTCTCCTCCGTAGGAGAACCAAGAGCCGCTCTTCTCCAGGATGTTCTGCTCGGCGGCAATATCGATCAGGTCGCCCTCTCTGGAAATCCCCTCCCCGTACAGAATATCAAATTCTGCCTCCCGAAAGGGAGCCGCCATCTTGTTTTTGACGATTTTAACCTTGGTGCGGTTGCCCACCACGCGGTCGCCGTCCTTGATGGCGGCGATGCGGCGGATGTCCACGCGCACCGAGGAGTAGAACTTGAGGGCCCGGCCGCCCGTGGTGGTCTCCGGGTTGCCGAACATCACGCCGATTTTTTCGCGAATCTGGTTGATGAAGATCAGGCAGGTCTTCGATTTGGACACGATGCCGGCGAGCTTGCGCAGAGCTTGGGACATCAGGCGGGCTTGCAGGCCGGGAAGCGAATCGCCCATGTCGCCGTCGAGTTCGGCTTTGGGGACGAGCGCCGCCACCGAGTCAATCACCAGCACATCCACGGCGTTCGAGCGCACCAGCGACTCGGCGATTTCCAGCGCCTGCTCGCCGTAGTCGGGCTGCGAGACCAGAAGGTTGTCAATGTCCACGCCCAATTTCTTGGCGTAAGCGGCGTCCATGGCATGCTCGGCGTCAATGTAGGCGGCCATCCCGCCGCGTTTCTGCGCCTCGGCCACCACGTGCAGGGCGATGGTGGTCTTGCCGCTCGACTCCGGGCCGAAAATCTCCACCACCCGGCCGCGCGGCATTCCGCCCACCCCCAGCGCCGCGTCAAAAGAAATCGCCCCCGTAGGGATGATGTCCACCGGCACCAACGCGTCCTTCGAACCCAGGCGCATGATCGAGCCTTTGCCAAATTGCTTCTCAATCTGGATCAGGGCCAGATCAATGGCCTTGTTCTTTTCCGTTCTGTCTTCCGACATTGCAAATGCTCCTCTCCGCACTGCTCCGCGGACCTATGTAAATTTGTATCATATTCTGGAAATGACCTCAGCCGTACTTTAGGTCTGTCCGCTTAGTACGATTGGGTCATCCTCCGTCTTTATCTTTCGGCTGCCTAACGGGGAAGCATGAGAGAATTTTAACTGCGCCCGTTACCCACCCGAGCCTTTTGCTTTGGTGGCTTGACGGTGTAGCTCTGAGGTCCCGCAGATTTTCGGGTCATTTTAATTGGCGCTTTCCGCGTTTCGAGCCAGCGCTTTAGCGACGCCTGACTTTCGCCTGACGCGCGACCGAAGATTATGCTGTCAACGCTCAGATCCTCGTCAAGGTCGGGCCAATGTATGCCTTCGCCTGCGCCAATCAGCCGCCAGTTATTCCTCTCTCTCGGGCTTCCATTCACCAGCCGTGGGTACCATATCAGCGGTACTGACACCGTCCGCCCGTCGGAGAGATCAACGGCTAGCGAATCTTCAGTTACGGTCACCCTCTGCGCGCTCACGGTCTGTATCTTGAGGCTCAAAGAACTCATTCCAACTCCTCAGCAAATCATCTGCGTTCTCGCCAACGAGTTTATGAATACGGTTTAGTTCATGCCTACCGAAACCCTTATTATCCTCTAACCGCACTGGATCGAGCCAGAACTTCGCCTTGTTGTCATCCCTTTCGATATGGACATGAGGAGGCTCTTCCGAATCTGCGGAGTAGAAAAAGAATCGGTACGGACCTTCCCTGAGTACAGTGGGCATAGGATGAATCGCCGCTGAGACCTCGCTTGGTCGTCCCGCCAAGACCATCATACCTTACGCCTAGCTGCGCGGGTACTCGTAAAACCTCCTGCCTGTACTGCGAGCCCAGCCACCCCCGCGGCGACTCTCCTTGAATTCTGGTCACCGCGTGCACAAAATGCAAGGATCATCCTTTGTTCGTCAGCCTTGCTTTCTGCCAACTGCCTTCCGCCTACTGCCTACCGCCTACTTCCGAGGATACTCGTAGAACCCCCGTCCCGTCTTCTGCCCCAGCCAGCCGGCGGCCACCATCTTTTCCAGCAGCGGGCAGGGGCGATACTTCGAGTCGTGAAAGCTCTGGTGGAGGACCATCATAATGTCGAGGCACACGTCCAGGCCGATCAGGTCGGCGAGCTCGAGCGGCCCCATGGGATGATTCATGCCCAGCTTCATGACGTTGTCCACGCCCGCGGCGTCCGCCACGCCTTCCATCAGGCAGAAAACCGCCTCGTTGATCATGGGCATCAGCACGCGGTTGGAAACGAATCCCGGAAAATCGTTCACCCGCACCGGAGTCTTGCCCGCCGAAGCGGCCAGCGCGATGGCCTTCTCAACCGTTGCGGGCGCGGTCTGAAGGCCCGGCACCACTTCCACCAGCTTCATGACGGGCACCGGATTGAAAAAGTGCAGGCCGACGAATTGGGCGGGCCGATGGGTGGCTGCCGCCAGTCGCGTGATGGAAATCGAGGAAGTATTGGTGGCGAAGATCGTTTGAGGGCGGCAGTGCGGTTCGAGCGAGCGGTAGACCCCGGCCTTCGCCTCGTAGTTCTCCGTGACCGCCTCGATGATGAAATCGGCCGCGGCGAGGTCCGCCGCCACGGTGGTGGTCTTCAGCCGCGCCACCGCCTGCTGGCGCTGGTCTTCCGTCAGGCGCGCTTTTTCCACGTCGCGAGCGAGCCCCTTGACGATCCGCCTGGCGCCCGCTTCGACGAAGTTGTCAGAAGTATCGAGCAGAATGACCTGATGCCCGGCGCGCAGCATGACGTGGGCAATCCCATGCCCCATCTGGCCGGCGCCGACGACCGCGATCAAGTAATTTGGTGACTTAGCGATCTGGTGATTTTCCAATTCATTCATGTGGGCCCCCACAATCTCGTGATTTTGCGATTCAGTGATTCTGCGATTCAGTGATTCTGCAATTTGAAAACACTAATTTCCGGCAAATTTCCGGCAAGTTATCCTTATCAAAGCCACCATTTTCTGCAAGAATGCCTTCAATTGTGCATCTGTGCCCGTTTTTTAGGCCGACATTTTGTCCGTCACCATTTGTTTTCATATACATAGCCGGATCGATCTTCATTCTTGACATCTCTAAGGGATGGCGGTGCCCCATGAGTGATTTTTTGTTGGTTTAAGGCGGGGCGGAATCGCTCCAAGGGGCGGAGGTTGGAGCCTTCCCGGCTCGGCATGGGTCAAGCCTTTCATTCCCAAGTACAAACTTCAGCCTTCACTATACCGACATATCTAGCCTTTGTCAAGAACAAAGCGAGGCGGTTTGGTGCTTGTGCTAAAATCCCCACATTCATATGGGTCCCAACACCACACCCCTGTTGCCCCCCCGACGCTCACTGGCGGCATGGGCGGCGCTGGCCGCCGTCCTGATTGTGGGATTCTACATCCTCACGCTGGCTCTCGCCACGGCCTGCGTCTACTTTCCCTATCTGCTCTTAACCGCTCAGAACGGTGCGGGCCTGCAAGTGCTCTTACTATTCCTTTCCGGCGTGGTCATAGCGGGCACGATTTTATGGTCCCTCATTCCGCGCCGCGAAAAGTTCATCCCGCCCGGCCCGCGCCTGGAAGCCTCCCGGCACCCGCGCCTCTTCGCCGAAATCGAACGCCTCGCGGCACGCTTCAAGGAGCCTGCGCCGCAGGAGGTGTACCTCATTCCGGAGGTCAACGCCTGGGTGGCTCAGCGGGGAGGAAGGGAAAGCCGCATCATGGGGCTGGGATTGCCCCTGCTTCAGATCCTCACCGTTTCCCGATTTCGGGCCGTCCTGGCCCACGAATTCGCACACTATTACGGCGGTGACACGCGCCTTGGTCCCTGGGTTTACAAGACCCGCCTGGCCATGGTACGGACGCTGAAGGGGTTGGGCCAGCCATCCGCGGTGCTCAACGTAGTGACCCGATTCGCGTTGGCGCGCCTGGCTTACGTCATTGTCACGCGCGTGCTGATTGCCTATTGGAATCTGTTTCTGCGCATTACCCAACTGATTTCCCGCCGCCAGGAGTACCGGGCTGACGAGCTGGCCTGCGCGGTGGCTGGTTCCGGCGCCCTGACGGAAGGCCTTCAGGATATTCACCGGGCGGCCGTGGCCGTTTCCGCCTACTGGGGTGAACTGGGCCAGGTACTCGGAGCAGGGTACCGCCCGCCCATCGCCGAAGGCTTTAAGCGCTTTATGGCGGCGGAGGGCATTCGCGAGGCGGTGGGGGCGCAACTCGAAAAAGA
>Ga0326728_10006522_pt1 | contig 31290 bp, 33 predicted proteins | sample MB3enrmetagenome_FD_207602 | JGI IMG/M metagenome (GOLD analysis project Ga0326728, IMG submission 207602) | Lab enriched peat soil microbial communities from McLean, Ithaca, NY, United States - MB31MN | ecosystem: Environmental > Terrestrial > Soil > Wetlands > Peat | place: USA: New York...
GTCTTAAATGTCTTCTGATCTTCTTTTCTATTTCAGGGGAATATTGATGTACCCATCTCATTATAGTACTGTGATCAACTTGAATTCCTCTTTCTATCATCATTTCCTTTAAATTTCTATAGCTCAGTGGGTATTTTAAGTACCATCTTACATTCAATAGGATAATTTCCCCTTCATAATGCTGCCATTTAAAGGAATTAAATAGCATATTACTATCTTTGATTTTCTTTTTATTCTTTTGTATCATTAGAAAGGATTTTTTGCAACGGAACCTTTACGAATATCAAACGAAATATTTCGAAAATCGTTTCAAGAAATAGGAAACGAAAAAGAGTTGCTGAGAAGAGCACTAGATTTAAATTTTAATATAGCTCAGGATATATTTAATAAAATAATAGAAGAAGGTACTCAGGGATTATACCATAAAATGGTGGAAATAGATAATCATCAACGAAAAATCCAATATGATAGTCCCTTTATTATTTTTGAACATTGCTTTGAAGATGATATATTAAATGATACTGTTTCTGACGAAGAAAAAGAATTTATGAAAAGAAAAAAAGGTTCCGTGAAAAAAGACAACGAAGGCATCATAAGCTATGATGAATGGTACATTAAATCAAAACTTAACGCTTCTGATGACAGAGAGGCGATGAGCGAATGTACAGTTTATGATGATTTATATGATGAATATTTAAAAAAATATATGATTCCATGTATTGAAGCTTCCTGAGCTGTAGGAATTCTGTTTATTTTTCCTGAAGATATATTATGCATAGCTTTTGCTATAAAATCTATGCATAAGAAAGCTGTTTATATTCAAAACTTAATCCAGGAAAACGGTAGTCATAACAATTCAGCTTGGATAAAAAAGCATGACAAAAATTACCTTTAATCAATTTGCATTGAAAACTGTTTTAATTCTTATCCTTACACTACTAAGTGCTTCTGCTACATCAGACAACCTTCGAGAGTTTGATATAATAAAGGAATTAGCCGAGTGAAACTAAGCAAATTAGATGAAACAATAAGAGCATATGACAAAGCAATTGAACTTAAGCTGCTGTTTTCAAAGTCAAGGTAACTAAACACTGACGTCTGAAATTTAATATAAAAAGCTTCAAAGAACAGATTAAAGAGAAAGATTTGAATAAGAATCCTATTAAAAATAAATCAGAGGTATAATCCTCTGTAAATTTGTTGAGTTTTTATTTGGTTAGAGCTCCAGGTGCTGGAGCTCGCGTTTGAGTTCCAGTTTGATTTTAATTTTGGTCTTGGGTTTTCGCGTTCTTAATTTCTTATTTTCTACCAATTTATAATAATTTCCAATTTATAATAATTTATATAATTTCGTAGCCGAGACTTAACCTTTAAATCGGTTACCAGCCCCATCTGCCGTAGCCACCATAGCCGCCCCAGGGATAGTACCAAGGCCAGCCACCATAGCTGCCCCAGCCACCATAGCTGCCGCCCCAGCCACCATAGCTGCCGCCCCAGCCACCATAGCCGCCGCCCCAGCCACCACCAACGCCGCCACCATGGCCGCCACCGCCACCACCGTGTGCTTCAACTGCTACTGATGTCAACGATACAACAAAAAGTACTATCAGCGAAATTGCAAGTACCTTTTTCATTTTACTAGATGATTGTTTCAACATTTATTTCACCTATTTTATTTTTTCATCATTTTGTACTCAAATTTATCTGTTATATCAAAATCGATATTAACCAACTGATTTTTTGTAGGTTGAATAGTTACATCTGCTATTTTATGTTCAAGTATATATTTGTCTGATAAAATCACATACTCTTCAATGCGTGTTTTATTTATGGCATTATTTTATGAATCTTCTAACTTTTTTATATTGTTTTTACTTGTACCGGTAAATTTGCAACAAAGCTAGCATCATACATACCTTTCCTAACAGATTGCACTACAGCCGGTTTCACTCCCGCTCTTCTGGCAATTTCGTCATCACTTAAGCCGCTCTTCCTGATGCCAACGAGGATGTCGTCCAACTTGAGATAAGATAAACCAATTAACTTTTCGTTTGGCATGCTGTCCCCAAACAGGTCAGCAGAAGAGGTTTTGTTTACGATGTGATCCGGTACCCCAATATGCTTAGCCAGCTGTTTAATCTGCGTTTTGTATAGATGCGACATGATAGAAATGTCACAGGCACCATCACCATACCGGTCATACACGCCCATAGTTAACTCGGAATTGTCATCGGTGCCCACAAGTAGGTAATTTTTGAGAGTGGTATAGAAATATAATATAGTCATCCTAAAGTGTATTTTTGCTGCCCCAACAGCCATATAGTCCTTAACAGATGTGGAACATGCACCTACAGTAGCCGCTTGGTTGAATTTTTCAGGCACCTTATCACTGACTATGGCAACGTTTTTGAAGGCCTGCTCTACGTCAAGACCTTTTTCGCTAGAAAGGATGTCGTACGCACCCAGCTCTTTTAGAAAAGGTGAGATCACGATCTTCTGGTGAGGTATTCCGAGGCTCTTAGCCAAGTTCATACCATCGTCTGTGTTCTGTGGCTTAGTATCACGATCGGGCAGTATAAGACCGAAAACCTTATCCTTGCCTAGTGCTTCAACACACAGGTACGCAACTGTCGATGAATCCAGCCCACCAGAAAGGCCAACCACTACGCCGTCTTTTTTAAAATTTTTTACCTCTTTCTTAACAAATTCAACGATTTCCTTCCGGGTCTTTTCTGCGTCAAATTCCAGATATTCCGGGAAGCCTAATTTTTCTGTTTCTGTCATAAAATCATCTCCATATAGTTTCAATTTTCTCACACACTGTATCTACAGCAGGACTTACGCGCTTAGATATATAATCAACAGCAATAGGCCAATAACTTTCTAATCCTGCTATAGATAAAAATAATAAACAAAGATTATTTAAACATGTTGTTACCATTGTGGTGACATGTATTTTAAGATAAATCTGCAGTTAATTCATAATCTTGAAAAGCTCGAGCTAACCGAAAATGAAGCAAAAAATGTAGCAGTTTAGATGTTAAAAATATGAACAAAATACGTTGGCAGAATTCTTGGGAGGAGATTGTAGCTTACTTGAATATTCTGATTAAATGTATTAATCTGCCTTTGTAGCAAAAATAATATTTCGGCTGTTTGTACCATAATTCTTACCATTAAAATTTATTTTCCGGTTATGAGGGCTATTATTTTTTTTCCTTATTATGAAGGTTTACACTGATTTTTTAATAGAGCCAGATTTTTGTACCAGAACAGATTAGTCACGGTTAAGGTTACCTCCCTACTAATACTATCCTATTTCAAATGTCTCCTGCAAAACTTACTATTTTCAGTGAATTCCTCTCATAATTTTTCATAACTAAACACTTGCAGAAGAGTTAAGAGATTTGAGAAATTTGGTTAACTCTAAAAATAGCTGTTACCTGTCTTCGATGATATAACTAGGCTCAATTAATCTTTCATAGATTGATTTTTGTAAATAGGCTACCATAGGCAAGCTAATTACCAAACCTTCTCTTTTGTTCCCTGCTCTGTAAACTGTTATTGATACCTTTCCATCGGCAATCATAAAAAATTCTTCTTTATATTGAACACCGTCAATTGCAATTTTATTCATAAAACTTGTAAACTTTTTTGAAGTTTCTCTGAAATCAAAAGACATTGATGTGAACTTGTCCAGTTTATCAACGATAAGCTTTACACTATAAATTTTTTCTACTTCTATTATTTCGGGCTCGAACTCCTTTAGAAATTCGGGATTGGTAGAATAGATCATCAATTCTTCCCTAATTCCGTCCATAATTTCACGTATACGGGTCTTCAGTACACGGTCACTCTGAATATACCAAACAGGAGAATTTTTTGGGAGTTCATAGTTTAGTTCCTTGAGCTGGTTAAGTGTATCGATTGAGCAGTTTAAAAAATCGTCTCTTATTTCTTCTATTACATTTTTGGGATCAACTGCTCGGAAATATGTTGGAGATCCCTGCCTCACTTCAAGATAGCCTTTTTTCGCAAGCACGTTAAGAATCTCATATATTTTAGATCTCGGAACATTTGTAGCTTCATGAATTTCACTAGCCGTAGCTTCTCTCAAACTCACAAGTCCTGCATATGTTTTTGCTTCATTTTCGGTTAGCCCGAGCTTTTCAAGATTACTAATTAACTGAAGATTTATTTGAGAATACATGTTACCTCTATAGTAACAACAAATTTAAATAATTTTCTGTTTTATTGTCAGTATCCTATCAGTATAAACTCAAAAAAGTGATGGGATTCAAGGATATGTTGGAAAGGGCTCAAAGAAGCCATCCATATACTCAATGAAACTGAATCTCGATATCTGGATAAAATAAACAATACGAAGATTGGGTTCAGTTTCAAAAATTTCAGAATAAGTATGTAAATATATGGAGCGTGAAATGAAAAAGGTACTTGCGATTTCGCTGATAGTACTTTTTGTTGTATCGTTGACATCAGTAGCGGTTGAAGCACACGGTGGTGGCGGCGGCGTTTCTGGCGGTTATAGCATCGATGGCGGTATTTATGACAACCCATTATATTTCCCAAATGGGAACCCCTATAAATCCCCACAACAACAAAATTATGCAGCTACAAACCAACAAAATTATGCAGGCTATATATATTAGTCATAGAGAGCTAGCTCTAGCTATTTGGGACTTACTCAGTTTAAATAAATAAAGATCACTTATTGCGCTGAAAAATTTAATATTGAAAATATCGGCCAAGTTCTTTTTTTCACAAGAATTCTATTAGCTATTTTTTTAAGGTTACTCCCTTACCTATACCATCCTATCTTTTTATTTTGGACTCAAACTCCTGTAGCAATTCGTGATTGATAGAATAGATAATCAATTCTTCCCTAATTCCGTCTATAATTTCACAAGCTGTAGCTTCTCACAAGCTCATAAGTCCTACATCTGTTTTTGCTTTATTTTTAGTTAGCCCGATTTTTTTCAAGATTACGAATTAATTAAAGATTTATTTGAGAATATATGTTACAACCATCGTAACAACAACATTAAATAATTTTCTGTTTTATTGTCTATATCCTATCAGTATAAACTAAACAAAGTGGTGGGGTTCAAGGTTAGTGAAAGTGAAAGAAACATCGGACTTGACCAGACACAGCATGGTGAAGTCGCATATAATATTTGATTGACTACAGGTAAAGGTTTACCTGTATTTTTCGAAAAGCCTCTAAATTAATAAGTAGAGATAATAGGAAGTGGTAACATGGCTGAAAGACAAGTTGAAAATGTGATTATTGAAATCCCAAGAGGAAGTCGGAATAAGTATGAGTATGATAGAGAAAAAAAAGTGTTCAAACTCGATAGAGTGCTTTTTTCTTCAATTGTGTATCCATGTGAATATGGTTTTTTCCCAAATACTTTAGCACTTGACGGCGATCCTTTAGATGCACTTGTTTTAACATCGGAACCGACATTTCCGGGATGTGAAATAGATGTGTACCCTGTTGCATTGTTTGACATGGACGACTATGATGGAAAAGACCAAAAGATACTATGTGTTCCAAAAAATGATCCATTATGTAACGTTGTAGAAACACTTGAGCAAGTTCCCCCTCATTTATTAACGAAAATCACTGATTTCTTTGAAACTTATAAGAAGTTGGAGGGGAAACAAGTGATAGTTATAGGTTGGAAAGGGCTCAAAGAAGCTGTCAGCATACTCAATGGAACTAAATCTCGATATCTGGTAGCATGTAAATATATGAAAAGTGAAATGAATGTTGAAACAATCATCTAGTAAAATGAAAAAGATACTGTCTATTTTGCTGGCAGTTTTTTTGTTTTGTCTGTGACAGCAATGGCAATAGATGCACGTGGCTGTGGCGTTAGATATGCTAACGGTTATGGAGGTTGGTATGGTGTTGAGTATAGTAGCGGTTATGGCCCCGACGGTATTTATAATACCCAATATTATGCTGGGAACCCTAACAGAGATTATGCAGCCGCAAACCAACCAAATTATGCAGGGTATATCTATTAGTCATAGAGAGTTATCTCTAGCTATTTTGGACTTACTCAGTTTAAATAAGTAAAGATCACTTATTGAGCTGAAAAATTTAATATTGAAAATATCGGCCAAGTTCTTTTTTTTCACCAGAACTCTATTAGCTATTTTTTAAGGGTACTCCCCTACCTATACCATCCTCTATCTCAAAGATCTCCTGCAATATTTGCTAGTAGGATATTACCTGTCTTCGATGACATAACTTGGCCCAACTAGTTTTCCATAGATGGCTTCTTGCAAATAGGCGACCATCAACAAGTTAATTATCAATGCTTCTCTTTTGTTTCCTGTTCTGTAACCGTTATTGATGCTTTTTCATAGGCAATCATAAAAAACTCTTCTTTTTATACTAAACGCCGTCAATTGCAATTTTATTCATAAAACTTGTAAACTTTTTTGAAGTTTCTCTGAAATCAAGAGACATTGATGTGAACTTGTCCAGTTTATCAACGATAAGCTTTACACTACAATTTTTCCCAAATTTTTTATATCGGGTTCAAACTCCGGTAGCAATTCGGGACTAGTAGAATAGATAATCATTTTTCCCTAATCCCGCCTATAATTTCACGAGCTGTAGCTTCTCTCAAACTCAAAGTCCTACCTACGCTTTTGCTTCATTTTCGGTTTGCTCGAGCTTTTCAAGATACGAATTAACTGAAGATTTATTTGCGAATATATGTCACCACAATAGTAACAACATATTTAAATAATTTTCTGATTTATTGTCTGTATCCTATAAAGTACAAACTACGTATGTAGAACATCTATTGGTGGTGATTTATTTGAAATATATAATCGCAATGATAAGACCTGAAAAGCTTGATGCAGTCAAAAAAGAGCTTCAGAAAATTGAAGTAAATGGACTTACGGTGTCATCCGTTTCAGGCTACGGTTCTCAGAGAGGATAATTGGAATTGGATAGAAAAAAAGCTCAAAATTACGAAGCACACCTGCTTGAAATGATCAAACTTGAGATTGCAGTTAATGATTTTAGTCTTCAAATGACGATGGACGCGATCAAGAGAGGAGCAAAAGACGAAGACGGCTATGTCGGTAGCGGAAAAATATTCGTACTGCCTTTAGAGAATGCAATCAGAATTCGTACTAGTGAAAACGGATACAATGCTATTTAAGTGGTGATCGAAAATGACTATTGTAGCTGCAGATACTGCGTGGGTATTAATTTCTTCAGCACTTGTATTATTAATGCTTCCTGGGCTTGCACTATTCTATGGAGGGCTAGTCCAGCGTAAAAATGTCTTGAGCAGCATGATGCATTCATTTGTTGCAATGGGTGTCATAGCTGTTGAATGGGTGATACTAGGGTATTCGCTTGCTTTTGCACCAGGAAACTCGTTCATAGGCGGCCTTGATAATATATTCTTGCGAGGCATTAATCCTTACACGTTAACAGGTACAATCCCAACATATGCGTTTATTGCGTTTCAGGGTATGTTTGCAATAATTACTCCTGCCCTTATTTCAGGCGCTATTGTTGGCCGTATCAAATTCAAGTCTTATATTACATTCATCTTATTATGGGGTATCCTCGTCTATGCTCCTATAGCTCATTGGGTATGGGGTGGTGGATTTCTCACGGGAAAGGCACTTGACTTTGCAGGTGGCACGGTTGTCCATATATCATCCGGTATATCCTCCCTTGCAATTTTAACTTATCTGGGCAAGAGAAGGGGATATGGAGTGGATTCACTCAAACCTCACAACATCACATTCACTCTAATTGGCGCTGGACTACTCTGGTTCGGATGGTTCGGGTTCAATGCCGGTTCTGCCCTTGCTGCAAACGAGATCGCAGCAGTTGCATTTTTGACCACTTTAGTGGCACCCGCAACTGCAGGCCTTTGTTGGATGGCTCTAGAATGGCATCACTTAGGTCATCCAACATCGCTTGGTTTTTCAACAGGAGTTCTGGCTGGATTGGTCGCAATCACCCCTGCAGCTGGTTATGTCACACCTGCAGCAGCGATTCCAATTGGTCTAATAGCAGGTATCATATGTTATAAAGCTGTGGAACTCAAGGGAAAGTTGGGATACGATGATTCCCTGGATGTTTTCGGCGTCCACGGGGTCGGTGGTATGACAGGGGCACTTTTGACTGGTGTATTTGCAAGTGTAGGGGCATCAGGGCTCCTTCTTGGGAATTCTAGTCAAATGATAACTCAGCTTGAAGGCATCGTTGCATCAGCTGTATATGCAGCTGTCAGCACATTGATTCTCGGATTTGTGATCAATAAAACGATGGGACTCAAAGTTAGTGAAAGTGAAGAAAACATCGGACTTGACCAAACACAGCATGGTGAAGTCGCATATAACACTTAAGTACAGGTATACCTTTACCTGTATTTTTCAAATTTTGGTCATGTACATCTAAAGACTTTTCTCAAAACCAATGATTCCAGAACAAGCATCACTTTCAGTTATGGTGACTGGCATGGATCTAAAAGATGTTATTTCAATTGTATCACTTATATTAACTATAATAATAGCGACGTTTACCTTTAGACTTAATAGTGAGCAAACAAAAATTAAGCACGTTTTGAAACATGACATCATGAATCGTTTTTTAAGTTGTTATAGGGATATTAATCAACTTAATGACTACATTTGGCTTGCTTATAAAATTGGTGCACCTATAAATAGAGATTTTGTTTTAGAGTTTTACTCAAAGAAAGCATTCGAACTTAGTGATATTCAAAGCACTGGCCATTATTTCTATATTTTCAAAGTGCTAGAAATATTTATGATTGGAACAAATATTAAATCAGAAAAACAAAATATAATAAAAAGCTACGAGTCGTATGTTAAAGCTTCAAAGGCGGAATATACTTATGATGTGAGTCCATTCTTAAATGATTATTTGAACAAAAACAGTAATAGAGAAGTTAATGAGGTACTGAGGGAGCTTATATACAACAGTTGGCATCATCTTCTTTGTATAATTCAAAAGTTAAAGTCTGAGCCCAACTCTATTGAAGACTCTAAGCTCATTAAATTTACAGGAATGGAGATTAATACCCAAGAAGACCGCGAAAGAGCATTTATCATGCACACCATTTTGAATAGTTATAGTAAAAATATTAAATTTTTGTTAAGTTTCTTATATTGTTATGAAAGTTCACTTAAAAAGCAAGTTGATAAAGTAAAAATAATATTTAAGTTCGATTTTTAGACCGTAATCTGTTGTAACATGGTTAGGCCCCTTTGTAAAAATTTCAGTACAAGTATGTAAATTATGGATGACGAACAAAAGTCAAAATATCCGAGGGAAATTTATCAATATTATAAATCTGTTCCAAATAGCTGATTTATATATATGACTTCACTAAGAACAGAGTAATTTAAATTATTGATTTGTTCTTTTTTAATCACATTCAAAGCTTCAATTACTTTTAAAGTCTTACTTAAAAGCAAGAATCTTGAAAGCCTAGCTTTTAGTTTTTTTAAATACTCTAACATTATTTTTTTCTTATTTTTCCTATTTATATTTAGAATTTAGGCTAATTAATTTCAGTGTTCTATGAGCTCCATATGTTCTATAAGTTATATAAATTCTGTGAGTTCCCTGAGTAATAGAGTAGCAATATTTTCTCATTTTGAATGATGCACAGTTTTTGTGGCAAAACCTATGCATCATATTTTAAGACAGATTGTATTAAAAATATTTATAAAAATAAGAAAACAATTACTGTTCTATAGAACATATAAAAAAACATCATACCGTAAAATTAGATACTGTTGATGTGTGCATCTTCAACAGTATCTCCTCTCCAATTCATTATGATTTTTGATTTTCATAATGGTTAATTTTTGAAACGCTCAAACCCCTACCCCAAATTTTATCGTATTGCAACTGAGCCTTTGTTAGATATCAGTTGTACTAGAAATACTATTTTTGCTTCGAGTTCGCCCCTTTAAGGACATCCACATATTGATGACTTACAAAACTTACCTGCTTAAACGTCATCAGAGGTCATAATGGGCTTATCGGTAATAAACTATAAATTATACATATACATTTATATATCTAAACGTATTATTTGCATTTAGTGTCAAGTTGAACAATATAAAAGAGCATAATAAAATATTGAAACAATCATCTACTAGAATGAAAAAAGTACTGTCCATTTTGTTTGCAGTCCTTTTTGTAGCATCAGTGACGGCTATGCAGTAAGCTCTGTACACTATCACCATCAACACTATGGATACTGGGGAATGGTTTTATGGTGGTTATTATGAAAAACTAGTTGTAGTAGGAGTTCCTTTTTGGAGAAAACAAAGATGAATGTACTACGAAACCCTTGGTATTCGTCTGTTATAATATTTCTAATTTGGTTAATTGTTATAATGAGAGTACAAGATTTACCGTTTGTAGCCCATCACAGATCAATAGATCAATTTGCAGGAAAATCTATAGACTTTCTAGAGCTAGAATCACTTGTCTTTTTTTTTGGAGCTATTACTTATTTGAAATGGTGGCCTCAAGTTGGGTTGAAAGGTCTAGAGAATAAGAGAGTGGAGATCTTTTTAGGAGTTAAATTACGATATCTACGTTTTTTGTGGCTACCTATCCTGTTTCTTTTCATTCATGTACTATTAATTTTAGTTGCAGGTCTACCGCCAATCCGGGTTCTTATGTTTGTACTCATCAATACTTTGATGATAGGGATCTGCGAAGAGCTGCTGTTCCGAGGCATATTGTTTCATGGGGCTGCATCATCATTCGGGATCTGGCGTGCAGTGTGGATCACAACAATTATTTTCGGCGCTATACATGTATTAAGTGGTTTTGTCAGTGGTGACTTTAATGCGAGTATACTTCAGGCTTTTTATGCATTCATGTTTGGTTTCTATATGGTAGCTTTGCGTATCCGTCTTGATACTATTATTCCAGGAATCATTATTCATTGGCTGTGGGATTACTTGATAGATCTGACACATTTCAATGGGTATTCGGGGGTATGGGTAGAATCAATTCTTTATTATATTGCGTTTGTCGCGTACGGTATATGGTTACTTCGAGACTATATACCTAAAAGATACAATGATAGATCGCAAACAAAATCTTTCAAAAGAATACTTCAATAGCGGCATAGGTGAGAGAAAAATTTAAACCATTTGTGATTCGTGACTTTTTCCAACTCGATCAAACTTCGCTAGAATTCCTTTTCGCATGCAATCAGCATCATTGACGAATATTTCAAGATTCTCGTTTTTCTTCTCTAATACTTAATTAATTTTCAGATATTGTAATCTGCCGAAATCATCAGGAAACCGCCTTTCTAAGACCCACATACACATCTGATAAGTTTCAGCTTCGGCTGCTTCTTCCATGCGCTATGATAACCTTAGAGCTCCTTCAGTATTCAAAAATAGCTTCAATTAAGGGCTCTGCAAGTTTTATCACATCTTTTTTAAAGGAGTATATATCATCTAAAACAGCAGATTTTTTTCCCTTTAATAGTTCCTGTTTCAGTTTTTTCCCTAGAATGTCGTCGTTTCCCGCTTCCAACCTGAGCACTAAAGACCCCGGATAAATTTCTGTTCGGCAGGCAAGGTTGTCGCAGTCCCCGTCAGTGATCCCGATAATAGGAATCTCAAGCCTAGAGAGGATGTCGCCTGCTATGGCTGTGGTGTCGTCGCCCACGGTAACTGCAAGTTCAGCTCCAGCAGCTAGTTCGAAGGCATATTCTGCTGTATGATCTATAAGTACAACTTTTCCTGTTCTGAGACTGGAAGAGATACCTAAACTTCTGCCACAGGCATTTTGCTTTTGGGTATTAGGGAGTAAGAAATCGCTCCTTCTCAGGTTCCCACTCTTTGCCCAGGCTTTTGCAAGGTCAACTGAGTCCATTTTTTCATAATTATGAAGCTTTTCTAACCCGTGTTTCTTTACTACTCCCCCTTCGATTGCAACAATAAAACCGTTTTCGGAAACTATGCTTATTTTGGAAGATAGGGCTTTTCCAATCACGATCCCGTTTATCAGGATATTTTCACCGGGAAAGACGCCTGAAAGCTTGCGGATAACCCGGATTTTACCTGTGATCTGGCATTGTTCTACAAATACCGAATTTTGAAGGGACAGAGGGCTTTTCACAGGAAGCCCTAAAGTCTCAGAAAGTGTCTCACGGTACTCCCCTGCTTTTTTGTTAAGAAGTATCAATTTTCCATCGATGCCTTCTGGGTTTTCTATCTGGATAAGAGGTTTCATCTCCGGTTCTCTGAGATAAGCGGCAACCATCGCTCCGAATACCTCTCCTGTTTCAACTGTTTTCCCACTGTTCAGGAGACACACAAGGTTTGAGGTCTCAAAAAAGGCTTCAATACAGGCACTCGGCTTCAGGTGTCGACTGATGTCTATAACATTTTCAAGTCCGGCATCAAGGACAGCTGTTTTTCCCATGGTCCCTCCAAGCCTTGCCTCTACTATGCCCATGCGAGAAAGCTTTTCAAGGACTCTTTTCGCCTCTCCAGAATCAATCACTTCGGGTCCGTGGATTACCAGGCTGATCTTCATTTTCAACTGGTTTAAAGGGAAGACACTTATTAATGTGACCCTTCGAGCCTATCAGTAAAGTGTTGTAACCTACCGTAATATTTACGACTCGTCGCTGTTTCTAACCGAACTCGGAAAAACAATTACCTTAAAGAGAGGCATCAGGCTTGCAATCTGCATGCTCATAGGCCCAGGAATCCTTGCATTGCCCAGCCTAGCTTTCAGAGTGGGAAATGGTCCATGAAGCAATCCTTGGAGGGCTCCTTATAACCTTTGTTACCATTCCAAGGATTCAGATCTGCTCCCGTATTGGCCTGAAATTCCCTTCGACCGCCTGGCTTGCCGGAGATGCACAGTTTTTGTGATGGAAGCTCTGCATGTTCTCATTTTCAGCCTAAATTATAGGTTATTTTTAGCTAAATTACGGGGATAATACATAAATTTTATAAAAATATCTGCATTGAATTGCTAGTTTTCTGCATATACCCTTTTAAGTTTAACTTTTTCTTCTATATTGCTAAATAATTTTTTATAGTTAGACTTCACAATATATTATCAAATATGTCTTTAGATATACCTATCTTTGCAATATTTATTGTGATTTATTTTAGTTATGTATATTGGTTTATTTAAGACTGATACGATATCTGTACAAAGCAGTCGTACCTTAGTCCAAGTTCAAGCGTTACAGGAACAGGTACCTACAAAATAGCAGATGCCGACAAGTGCACAATAACAGATTATTCTCCCACTACGAGTATGTATGTCTAATTCCACACTAAAATAGGGATTCTACATCCACATATAGTCAGTCGGTAGTAAACAAAATTACATTAGTGTTTATGGCAATGATGATAATGGCGATCAGGCTAATTCTAAAATTGATATCTGCCCAGATGTCCGCTTTGGTTAGCATATAGGTAGCTCCGCTTTGGCATTGTGCAAATATTCACTATATTTTACTTTTAAAAAGGATCATCACAAATCCAGAAGCTTTAATTTAAATTTAAAGATTCATGATTAATTATTTTTCATAAAACATTTTATTAATTAGAAAGCTTTCAATAAGTAAGCTTATAACTTAATTATAATATACTAAATCAGTCTACAAATATGTAAGTATCTATATAATTTAATCTTGTTTGAATATGTATATATATTATATATATATATATCCTAATAGTGCTTCATATATTAGACTTACCAACTAAGTAGTAGATCGGGAAATAATTTTCTCAAGAATATTAAATAAAAAAAGAATATTTATTAATATTTTAATAGGTTACTAATTTAAACAATATCAAGGGAGTGAAATGAATGTTGAAACAATCATCTAGTGGAATAGGAAAAGTACTGGCTGTTTTGCTGGTAATTTTTTTTGCTGTATCAGTGACAACAGTTGCAGCTAGTGCACGTGGTTGTTATAGCGGCTGGGGCGGTTATCCCGGGTATGGCGGCTACGGCTATGGTCTCGGAATGTACCCATACAGTGGTGGCTATGGAGCTGCGGTAATTGAAGCAGCACCAGCAGTTACAACAGTTGCAGCAGCACCAGTAGTTGCCGGATATCCTTACCTCGGCTATGGTCTCGGATACCCATATCTCGGCTATGGCGGCTGGGGCTACGGTGGACACGGACGCGGTCGCTAATCCCGAAGACCATAGTGTGACGCTCAAGCATCACGATAAATTAATTTCTTTTTCATTTTTTATTTTTTTGATTTTTTTGCAACGGAACCGGAACAGTTACCTATGAAACAACAGAAGCCGACATTGATGTAGGTACTGTAATCAATTTGCAACAGGTTCATTCAACAACCAACCAGTAATTTCACCACAAACCGTTGCGATAGCTTTCTGTAATCATCCAGCCAGTGACGGAGATAGCAGTGGTGGACCTAAAAATGGTGGTTGTGGCGCTGCTGTAGTCCCTATAGTCACTGCACCGATGATGTATAGCAGCCCGATTTATGGCAGTGTACCTGGTGGGTATGGTAGCGAACCTTATGGGTATAGTAACGAACCATCTGGCGCAATAGAAACACTAAATTCAGAATCTAATGGCACAAGACTAAAGCTCATTTAAGCAAACATAAACACCATACAACAGGAATAAATCATTCAAAATAGAGAACTTAAAATAGAGCTTGAAAAATTAAACATATCTGGTATACGTTGCAAACAAATAGCCATATGGTGTGCGCCAAGCAATGTATACCAAGTATTCTTGAATTGAATACACAATGTTTTTCTAGATGGAAACTGATATTTTCATGTATCTAAACAGTTTAGCACATGATTTAACCTAAAATTAGTCAACAATTAGCATTCACAAACCGTTTCGCCGTTGCTGCTACATTGGTGACAAGAGATCCCGTTGCAGCACTGCCCGTGACTACATGTATGACAGGGACAGACCGTTTCGCCGCTGCTGCTACATTGGTGACAAGATATTCCGTTACAGCAGTTACCGTGGCTACAGGTAGGATAAGCGCTGCCACAGTGACGATGTCCATGCAAATGGCATGCACTTGCTGCTCCAACGGTTAATGACGCTACAAAAAGAACTGCTAGCAAAATAGTCAATACTTTTTTTGCTTTACTAAATGACTGTTTCAACATTAGTTTCACTCCTTCTTTGTTAAAATTAGTATCACTTTAGGGGTGTTTGTTTGTCGATTCAAATCTTTTTTTCATGGTAAATGAACTATGAACTTGGTTCAAATGCGCAAATTAAACTTTCTGAAATTATTTTATTGGCTATCTGCTATTTGACTGTTGGAAAGTTAATCAGGTTTCATAAAAACTTACTTGTTTGTAGTCAAAAAATTGCCAAGTGTAGCCATAAATTACTGTACAAGTCCCAAAATGAATTCGAGTTGTTTAATCAAAGTGTCAAGTGGCACTGAAATATACTAAATAATCCACATAAAAAAGTCACCGTTAACGAAAAATCATCACACAAAATAGCTGCGGCCAAATATTTCATGGAGACCATTTTGTTATCCTTTATGGTCTCCATCATGATCAAATAAAATACTAATTAAAAAAGAAGATTAACTGGTAAAAAAGCAAATTTCGCCAAAGGCTTTGCATTCTACCAAATTAAGCGCATTAAAGGATTGCAAGAAAGATTGGAAGAGTTATCTCTACTGTCCGCCCAGGTACAGTCACTTCGAATATATATCCGCATAAGTATAATTTAATTCGAAATAAGAACAACATCTTCCAAGTGATTCTACTAGTTTCTTTGCCCTATTATGCAGAAGTTTTGTTTGTGGTATGATACGACGGTACAATACATAATTATCTGCATAGTTATTTTAAATTAATTCTATGAAAATTTGCTTCTAAACGAAAAATAAACCCGTATAAAAATTTTTGTAATCAAAAAATAAATATATATTATTTATTATTTTTTATTATTTGTGAAGTCACCATAATCTAATGAAGAAAAACCTACCTTGAGCCTATCCGCAGCCTATTACTTAGGCAAACTTCTATTCGTAATCCATTAATACGATCGGAATTTTTCAAAATCAGTAGATGTACAATAAATAAAAAAATAAAAATATTAATATGTAAATTAAAAAGACAATAAAAAAATTTGTATATTCATATTTGATATTTTACTGGTAGTTGTTTTCTGACTATCAGTGACATCTACGACAACGGACACCAAAGATTGCGAAAATGGCGAAATCTCCACAGGCGGCAGACTTAGTAGGGATTCCAATTTCGGAAAAAAGAGTGGATCTCTGGTGCCCTATACGATTATATCACTTATAATTATATAAACAGATGTTAATAAAGATAAATTAGTGTATTTTTCGAAAGTACTGTGAAAAAATATATATTAAAAACAGTACTCATTTACCATTTTTAGTCAAAATTAAATCTTTAATAAATGCCAATTTTAGGCATAAATTGACAAATAAATCCCGAAATTAATTTTACTTAGTCAATAAAAATGCCAACTAATACCAAATAGAATCTAGTAATTCGCATAAAAAGGCAGCATTTAGTAAAAAATCATCAAATAAATCGCTACGGCCTACAAACCCAGATCCCGAAATAATAATGTAATCAAATAAAAGGTGCAAGTTTCACATTCCTAGCATCTTCCAACCTATAATCTTGATATAACAACTCTTCAAGTTTTTCTTTAGATGGAACGTCTAATTCGATCTCTCTTCCTGAAGCACCTTTCCCTTTTCGGAGAGTGACTTCTTTAATCATACCAATCATAATTAATTCAGCGATAGAGTTTGCCACAGTTGTCCTAGCTCGGCAGTTTTCTCCAATCATTTTACTTATTTGAGTGTACGTATCTTTAATTTCGGTTGCAGTAGTAGTCTTCTGATTATGATTTATCAATTTTAAAATCGCAAGTAGGACTATTTTTTTGTGGAATGCCATTCCGGGGACCAATTTTTCAAATCTATCCGCATCAACTGTATCAAATACTTTATCTATGTGTTCTGGAAGAACTTGTGAAAATCCATTTTCTTCGGCATATATCGCAGAAGCTCTTAAAAGTTCAATTGCTTTCCTAGCATCTCCATGTGATTTAGCTGAGATTGCAGCACATAGATTAATAGTTTCTTCAATAATAGACCCTTCATTAAATGCCAATTTAACACGGTCACACAAAATCATTCGTATTTGATAGGTATCATATAAAGGAAAGATAAAATCCTTAAAATTCATAGAAGACTTTACTCGTGGATCTAAATTTTCGCCATAGTGAAGATCATTCGAAATGCCTATAGTTGATATAAAATGACCGTTATTAAGAAATTTAGATTCCCCTGCTCGACTAATATTGTAAAGAAAATCGTCTTTTTTTAGGTAATCTATTTCATCTAAAACTACCACAAGAGAGACGTTATTCTCTTTGATAACCTTCCATAAGACAGAATAATAATAATCTAACGAAAATCCTTTCATTGGGACTTTAGTTTCTGGATCTACCTGTTTGATCATTTCATATAAAATACTGTTCTCAGTATGCTGAATTTTACACGAAATGTAAATCCATTTTAAGGCATGATCCATTATTTTTTTACTTTCTAAGCGTTCTATCAACTTTTGAAGCAAAAATTTTGTTACTACTGTTTTCCCTGATCCTGGATAACCTAAAACCAATGCATTCGAAGGATACCCCTTCGAATCAAGTGGTTTAAAGATTCTTGCCAATTCAGTGATTTCCTTTTTCCTTCCTATCAACTGGGAAGGTACATAATCAGGGGATAGCACCTGAGAATTCTTTAGGATTATAGATTGCTCTTCATCAAATATTTCTGAAAAATTATTAACGATGTCTTCTCCGCTGTGCATAATAATCTAACGTTTGATTAGGTATATATACATATTTTTGTAGACTTACACTAAAACAAACGTTATACTTCCATCTAGACGCAGACACCATTTCAAACGTTAAACTCATCTGATTCATTTGACTAAGTTTAAAAAACAAATTAAACAACTATATATAGAAAAAAAAAGATAACGAAACAACATGGCTTTTTTATTTTAAAGTCATTAAATGACTTCACTTTAGAGAAAATACAGTAATAAAAATTATGCTTTTAACGTTCGAAATGGTGTCTCTGTCCTGACAATTCTCTTGATTACATTCATCTGGACTCATGCTGGCTTCTTTATTTTTGTTTTACTACAAATTTTTTTATTGTCTTTTTAATTTGTATATTCATATTTTTATTTTCATATTTACTGCACATTTACTGATTTTGAAAAATTCCGATTGTATTAATGGATTACAAATAGAAGTTTGCCTAAGTAATAGGCTACAGATAGTCTCAATGTAGGTTTTTTTCTCTCGACAAAGAATAATATTAGGTTATGATAACTTTACAAAGAATAAAAAATAATTATTAATATATATTTGTATTTTGACTACGAAACATATTATGCAGGATTATTTTTTGTTTAGGAACTATTTTTCTTATAATTAATTTAAAATAACTACGTGGGTAATTGGTATGTGCAAAGATTAAATAGACCAAAAAATATATCAACATCGGTAGAATAGAATTGCGTGGAAGGCGTTGGTCTACTATTTAAAGGTTGAGAGTAGGTAAAACTCTTCCAAGGCATTTTTTCATCTTTTTATGCCTTTGGCTTAGTAGCATGTATAATTTTATGTGAAATTTGCTCTCTATCACTTGATATTTTTCCCATATAATTAATTCAAAATAACTGTTGTGACGAAAATAAACATTTATAGAATACACATTTATAGACATGTATATCATCAAAATATAAAAATAATAAAATTTACAACATCAAATTTTTCATAAAATAAATCGGGAGTGAATCTTTAATGAGAAAAAAGGCCTTTGACAAAGCAATTGAAATTAACTCGCAGAATTCAATAGCTTGGGATGGTAAAGGACTTGCTCTATATAATTTAGATAAATACGATGAAGCAATAAAAGCCTTTGACAAGGCAATTGAAATTAACCCGCATGATTCAGACTCTTGGGTAAATAAAGGAATCATTCTTGTGAAATTAGGCGAATTAGATAAAGCAATAAAAGCCTTTGACAAAGCGATCGAAACTAATCAGCAGGATTCCAAAGCTTGGAAAAAGAAAGGAATCAGTCTCGTGAAATTAGGTGAATTAGATGAAGCAATAAAAGCCTTTGACAAAGCAATCGAAATTAACCCGCATAATGAGTGTGCTTGGAACAATAAAGGAGCTGCTCTAGATGATTTAAATAAATCCGATGAAGCAATAAAAGCATATGATAAAGCAATTGAAATTAACCCGTATAATGAGTGTGCTTGGAAAAACAAAGGAGCTGGTCTAGATGGTTTAAATAAATAAGATGAAGCAATAAAAGCATTTGACAAAGCAATTAAAAGTAACCAGCACCCCAGAAGCTTAATATAATAAAAATAATTTATCTAAATAAAATAAATCCGATTATAGGTTGAATTGTTATCTAATTTTCATTCATTTTTATTCTTCGCGAGCTAAATATAGCAACTTTTTGACTCCTTAGTCTAAAACATATTTTAATAAAAACTATTCATTTCCTGCACAACCAGATAAAAGTATCCTATAATTTCGGCTAAAAAATAAGAGAATACATAGATTTTGCCACAAAAACTATGCATCAATGAAACAATAGAAACATAACTTTGTCAGCATAACTATTAACTCAGAATCCTACTTTTTGCAGTGAAATAAATAATGAAAATACAATTGATATTAAATTGTTGTTTGGTCTTAAAATATAGTACGAAAAAATATTTTTTAATAACATAATAAATTATACATACAACATTATATAAATGATACCCCGTATCTTAAAACTTACTAACAAGTTATATTTAAATAAATAGTTAACAACAGAAAAATAAGGAGTTTTTGTATGGAGGAAATTCTAAAAATTAAAAAAAACAAAGTTTACTCTACAGAAATTGATCTTAACAAGGATGTCTTTAAAAGGGGTAATCTTATAGGGGCTGATCTTATAGGTGCTAACCTTATAGAAGTTAATCTTGAAGAAGTTAATCTTAGGGAAGCTAACCTTGAATGGGCTAACCTTGAGGGGGCTAACCTTAGAGAAGCTAACCTTAAATGGACTAACTTCAGTGAAGCTAATCTTAGAAAAGTTAATCTTGATGGTGCTAATCTTGAAGGCACTAATCTTAGAGGAGCAAATCTTGTAGGCGCTAGCCTTAGAGGAGTTAATCTTGAGGGTGCTGATCTTAATTGGGCTATACTTTGTGGAGTTAATCTTTTAGAATCTTACTTAGCGATGACTAACTTTACGGGGGCTAATCTTGAATTGGCTGATCTTACAAAAGTTGATCTTAGATATGCTAACCTTAGATGGGCTAACTTTAAAGGAGCAAATCTTGAAGGAGCTAACTTTGAAGGTGCCAATTTAAAAGATTCATATTATTTAACAATTGAACAACTTTCTAAAGTGGAAACACTTTATGATGCAAAATTGGATGAAGAGCTTCTCAATTCACTCAGAAAAGAACATGCCAGCCTTTTTAAAAAATAAATATTTTCACCTTTTTAGAGACCAATAATTACTCCTTTTAAAGAAAAGCATTAAAAAGGCAAAGGAATATTCAATAAATTCCTTAGCTATTGATTTTAATTAAATTAATTCGTGAAAATTGTTGGTAGCTGGGATATCAAGTTCGAAGAAGGGGACCAGCCAGAAAAACCTGAGAACTGGTATATAATGTGTAATATCAAAATTATAATACTGTTTCCATATTTAATTGTTGTCCAATGTTAAAATGTTCTGCGGGGGATAATTTTTTAATTCGAAACTGTTTTTTTATAAATCATTTAATATACTATATCTGATACGTGTATTGGTAACCAACCATAAATTAGAGCTTATCGAAATTCTCATTAACTAACTGATTTTGGGTAGATTGAATAATTACCAAAAACAAAATCCCTTAAAATTATTATTCAGTTATATAAATTTACATAAATTGTGTTATAACGTTATTTTATGGAGATATTTGATATGAACTGGCCGCTAAGAGAACAATTTCAGGACCCGCACGCTAGGATCCTTTTGAAGAGATTAGGAAAACGCAGGAACGCCTGAACCTGTTGTTTGAAGATTTCATGCCTATGAAAAAATGGGGAGGTGGGAATGTATTTAACCCTGCTATTGACATCAAGGAAGAAGAAAACAAGCTTGTAGTCACTACCGACTTGCCAGGAATAAATAAGGGGGATATTGAAATAAACCTTAAAGAAGATATGCTTGAGATAAGTGCAAAGAGCGGAAAGGAAAACGAAACAGAAGAGGAAGGATATATTCGTAAGGAAAGGGAATATACTCACTTTTACCGAGCTGTCCGCCTGCCCAGTAGTGTTAAAGAAGAGGGGAGCACTGCAAAAATTGAAAATGGTGTTCTGACGATAACACTTCCGAAAATGAAGCTGGAAGAACCAGCAAAAAAAATACAGATAGAATAATATTCAAGAGCTGATAGATAATTTTCGATGTAATAAGACGGTTTTCTCTTTAATATTTTTGGTGGTTTCGGTGAGCTAGTGCACATGGCGGTGGTGGCCATGGTGGCTGGGGTGGCTACGGCGGCGGTATGTGGGGCGGTATGGCTGGGGTTGGGGTGGCCTGACATGAGTTATCGCTATATGGGTTATGGCTATCCTGCAGCCCCGGTAGTCGAAGAAGCTCCAGTCCAACAAGTTTGCTGCCCGCCTAAAAAAACTTTGGATACAGCAAAAGCTAAAGCTTCAGCCTATTAAAAATATGAAATCATAAGTGGTAAACGTATATTCAATTTTGAAAATAATCAATTAAAAGTTCATAAATACTGAAGAGGATTTTGAATAAATCTCAATTTTGGTTGGTATTTATAAAACCTACATAAGAAATTTATTGAAAATCAAAGATTTATCGAAATCTGCTATAATTACAAAAATCGGAGTGAAATGGGGAGTTTTAATGGATTGCAAGAATTCAATTTTATCTACGGAAACAGATCCAATTTGCAAAATGCAGGTCGATAAAAGGAAAGCAAAATTCACGAGTGAGTATAAGAGAAAGACGTACTATTTCTGCTCCCTTTTCTGTAAAAATGAATTCGATGAAAAACTTATCGAATAACCGAGCTATGTAGATATCTATAGCATTATATTACCATAAGGATTATTAAATACTATTAATTTGCCAGGCCTATGAAAGCTCTTGAAGATTAAGGAGTATGAAGCAAATTTTACAAAAAATCAGGAATATTGTTTAACCAGACAGTTTTTTTCACTTCTTATTGCCAGTAAATGCAAAACCGAAATAAACTCGTGAAGAACATTAAAAAAGCATTATTAACTTTGATTTATTTTTTGTATCCAAATTTTTTATCGTATTTTTTATGATTGATTATATCAAGAACTAATACGATAATTTCAATACCTGAACTTCCTGCTGTAAGCGTGTAAAGCATTCTCCAAAAATTAGGAAGCTCTACTCTAAACAAGTTAGTTATTCCATATTTGGTTTTGTATTCAACAGGAATCAGTTCTTTGGCAATTGGTTGTCCATAATGGACATTCTCTTTGATCAATTCCACTTTCTGAAGAAATGCATTTAGGATTACTTCTTCCTGTTTTGAGTCTAATGCTTTGTTCAGGAAATTGTAATACGCATCTGCAGCCTCTGGGGCAAGAATTACCCTGACATGTTTCATAGTTCAAGTCCTTGAAACACTGCCTTTCTTAAATTTTCATTCTTGCTGTGAATCCAAGTTATTCCCTTGAGTCCCACAACAATTTTATTTCCTTGCTCCAGATAATTCAGTATAATCGTCAGAGTATTGTGGTTTACTTGTCTTGGCAGCATTTTTTTTAGTTCTGCAATTGTTACAACACTATTTAGGCTATTTTTTAAGGCGTCTTCGACCATAAGAATAGTGTTAAGGGTGGGTGAAGGTCTCGATTTATCGGAATTTAATGCTTCTGTCATTTCTTTATCTCCTGTAGATTTGAAAGAGTCTTTGATTTTTTAATTTTCAGAAGCTTTTACATGTATAATGTTATTAATTAATATCAATTCGTTATTAATTAATAAATGGTTGATATCTACAAATATTTATGTTTTTCGACATAAGGTTTTCGTATCGTTATGATTTATAAATTGTCTGGATAGCTACGAGGTTAAAAGGTGCTGTTATGGCGTGGACCTTTTAGTCCTGTTTCAAATTCAGTGCCAGGAATATTATCCATGAGATTGAGGAAATACATAGATTTTCTCACAAAAACTATGCATCGAAGAGCAAAAAAGGTAGGATTTTAATAAACTCACGATTTTACCAAATTGATTGTATGGACTGTACCAGCAATTGGAAATAAATTTAAGTTTATAAAAATAATCTTAAGAAAATTTAAAAAGACAATTGCTTTTGTGTTAGTTATTGTTTTTTTGCTTATTAATTGCAGCTACAGCAGTAAACTCAAGCCACAGCGATGGTAAAGAGCATCAGTAACAGTGGTATGAGAAGTGGTAACGTCAGTCCTGGCAGGAGCTTCCACATTTTACCATATTATTTCACATCCGTTATTCCTCTGGGATGGATTCATACAGTTTTCTTCTTTCCAGAGGCATGGATTTGATATACTCTTTTGCTTATTCCGGAGATACAACTCTACGGGTTCCATCAGCTTCCTGTATGACAACACCGCTTTCTATGAGCATCTTGTATCTTGCTTTTCGAACTTCCTTGTCAGGGTGACAGACGAAATGGCAGTTGGAACAGGTGTATTCCATCCGGGATCCTGACATTATGGGTATAAAATATCCACCTTTGAACTTCGGTCTGCCGAGATACGCTTGTGTAGCAGCGGGTATTGCAGCAATGAAATCTTCATCTTTTTCGGGGATTTTAAAGCGCGCTGGAGACCATGTGGAACATTTTCCTGTGGCATTCAAACCTGTAAGACCGTCGCAGACAAGGAAACAGCGGTTATTACTTCTTCGCTTTCCGTATTTTTCACTATATTTTTTCTTTTTTATATAAAACCACGCGCTGCATTTGCTTAATATTTCATAATACTTTTGAGTTCTATGATTTATTTATTTCTTGATTTCACTATTTTTGGAACAATATTGATTTCTATTAAATGAAATCCATTTTATAAAATTAGATAAGTTGGTTAATATATAGAAGATTTGCTAATGGAGCTAAAAGGTCACAATGGTCAGCTCGAACTTTACAAAGATAAAGTTACTATCAAGCGGAAGGGCCTTTTCGCAAAATTATATTTTGGGTTTGTTAAAGGAGACAAAACAATTTATTTGAACCGGATCTCCGGAATAAAACTGAAAGAATGTGGACTTTCGATGGGGTATATACAGTTCATACTTCCAGAAAATATCGAAACTACACGTGAATCTATTAATGGGATACAAAATGACGAAAACACCGTTACATTTGGATTAGGTCCTTTAAATCGTGGTAAATACAACAATCTTGCAAAAAAAATAAAATTGGAAATCGAAAATAGAATCATAAATTATTCTCAACCAGTAATAAATTCTAATTCAGATGGGCCGGATACAATAAGGAAATATAAACAATTATGTGATGATGGCATAATTACCAAGGAAGAATATGAAGCAAAGAAAAAAGAAATATTAGATATTTAAGGTTATGTGAATTCTTAGTCTGTTGATTAGTTTAAGAAGTACTGTTGATGATGCACATATCAACAGTATCTAATTTACTGTATAGAGTTTATTTGTCTGTTCTACCGAAAAGTAATAGGTACTCCACTTTATAAACTTTTTTAATATTGGTTGTCTTAAAGTATAACATTTTCTTTTCGATATAAAACTACAAATTACATCTGCTCAGCATTCAACAGCATTTTTGAGTTCTTAGATTGGTTTATTTTTGCTAATATTCCAGTGTATCAGTTATGGACTTAATTCGGGGAATATACAAGCAGAATAGACAAAATCACGTATTGACTTTGCAACAAACAAAATAAAATATCCCCTATTTATATAAGAGCTAATTTTCTTTACATTGAGTGAAAAAAATTTAAGCATAAATTATATTGGAATTTGGGTGTTGGCTATTTGGTAGATCAAGAGAAAATTCACGATCAATGTTTAAGCGATGATCCAAAAGAACGTAGCTTAGCAGCAGACCAATTTAAATATTTTTCATCCATCTCAGATAAAGAACAGGCTTGGAACGACTTACATAGACTTATCACTGACGAAAACAGGAATGTAAGATCTCTGGCAGCTTATGCTCTTCGTTTTGCGTTTTCTCACGTCCCAGATAAACAACAGGCATGGGATGACTTACATAGACTGAACAATGATAAAAACAGTGAATCACGGAATAATAATTAGCTAAAATGTTGCTTCATATTAAATTAAGACCCCATTCAGGATTCGAGGAAATAAGAATGTATTAATAGAATAGTAATCAAAAAAGAAAAATTCACGGGTACAGGTAAAATTTTTTTATAGATCTTCTAGTTACTTGATCCAATATAACAGAATCAAATATATAATAATTAATAGAAGATGTGATCGTTTTTAGATTTGGATGATTCAAGTTCTTAATGTTGGTATCCGAATTAATCGGTTTTCCAATCATTTTTTGCTTTAATGCGACCAGATTTTACTGCCTCTTTCAATGCTTGATGATCGCGTTCTGTCTGTTCGGCGTAGGCAATAGCAAAGTTTGTAACTGCCTTACAAAAAACGTCACTTTTGCCAATATATCCTGAAATACAAGCTGCATCTCCTGTTCGTGCGTGAGCTCTGGCCAGACATAAGCTACAAAACTTGAGATAGGTTTCCAGTCCAGTTTTATCCAGGGAATCTGAGTCAAAGGATCCTTTCATATCTTTAAATTGTCGCCAGTAATAATCGATTCCGGTTATCTGATCTTTAATCCCTGCTAGGAAGATGTCGCTGGCTGCCTGCATCAGTTTCTGTCCAATCACCACACGTTGAGCATGGCTAGAGTAATCTTTTTTTGCGACGTAGGGTTCCAGGACTGACGCATCCGCTTCTTTCAGTTGCAATATCAGCGCATCATCTTGCGTAGCCCCTTCGAGGAGCAGAATAAAGCAACGTGTTCCAACACTACCTATGCCTACAACCCGCAAGGCTCCGCTAGAGATCCTAAAATGTGACACAAGGTGGCGCTTTTCTTCAGTAAGACTATCTATGTATTCTTCAAATAGCTTCTTAGCATCCAGTTCTGTAATCCATCCTTCCCGTTCCTCCGGTACTGTCTCACGTAAGCGCACCATTAGTGGAGGATTATTCTTGATCTGCCGCTTTCCATGGGCTATCTCAGTGAGCTTTTCCATCGTATGCAGCTCAGTACTATAAAGTGCCTCTTTAAGAACTTTTTTAGCGTTTTTTTTGTCTTTTTGGGAGGATTTACTTAAGGCCTTAACTACTTCACTTATTTCTAGCTCGTAATACCAAACATCTAAGGCTGGCACCAGAACAAAATTTTCTATGGCCTTTTGGTAAGATCTAGTAACAATCATAGCTAGCTCTTGGTTTATCTCATTGTTAAACCCCTTTTCTTTTCCAGCGAGTACCGCGCTGGTAGCTAAGCGTTTTAGATCCCATTCCCAAGGGCCAGGATATGTCTCATCGAAATCATTAATATCAAAAACTAATTTGCGTTCTGGAGTTGCAAAAATACCAAAGTTTGATAGATGTGCATCACCACATAGCTGTGTTTGCAGACCGCTAGCTGGCGTTGTAGCCAAGTCAGCAGCCATCACTGCAGCCGCACCTCGCATGAAGGCAAAGGGTGATACCAACATCCGGCCATATTTGATAGGCAAAAGATTTTTCAGCCGATTTTTATCATGTTCCTGAAGCAGGATAATTGGGTCGGGCCTGGAAGGCATAGGTTTCCAGATCCCATGGCTACTGCGGGGCTTCTGTTCTCTCAGAATCCTGCCCTTTTCCCGACGCTCCTGAATACTACTAAATTTTTCATTGTCTAAAACTTGTACCATATACCAACTTATCCAACTCTTCACTTTATAGCTTTTACCTTATGGCAGCATTTTAGGATGCATAAATTTACTTTCATAGACAGTCAACCAAAAATTCTGAAAATTTTGGTTTATTCTATACTTTTTTATCACAAGAAGATGAATTCATCGTCTTCATTGATGCACAGGTTTTATAGCAAAATCTCTGCATCTACGTAGCAACGAAATCTCATTTTATAATGGGAGAAAAGTGGAAAACAGTAGTTTTTACGAAGCTTTTAGCATACAGTTCTGCAATGAATTAAAAACGCAGAAAAAGATATAATATCTTTTATCTTAAGAAAACTGTGCTATAGTTAATCAGATAATTTTATTCAGGGAAAGCTAAACGCATACAATGATCAATTAGCAAAATATTTAACTGTAATCAAAATGGTAACTGAATTTTTGGTTGTGAGAAGATTATCTTGGACTGGAATGAAGCATACAAGGGTACACTACCATGGGATATAGGTCACCCCCAATCAGTTTTCGAAGCTCTTATAAAAGATGGAGAAATTACGCCTGGAAGAGCTCTGGATATTGGATGTGGTCGGGGTGATAATGCAATAATGTTAGCCATAAATGGGTGTGATGTTACAGGTATAGACATTGTTGTAGATGCTATCACGGATGCAAAAGCAAAAGCTATAAAACATAATGTTAAGGTAAATTTTGTAGTCGGAAATGTGTTACAGATGGACCGACTTTTCACGGAAGCTGAATTTGATATCGTTATTGATTCTGGTTTGTTTCATGTGATGACGGATGAGGAAAGGCCAGTTTTTACATGGCAGATACATAGAGTGCTAAAACCAGGCGGTAAATATTTCATGCTGAGTTTCTCCGATAAAGAGCCCGAAGGCTACGGGCCAAGGCGGATTTCAAAAGCTGAAATAGAGCATACTTTCACGTCACTTTTTAATATTATATATATAAAAGACTCGGCTTTAGATTCTTGAGTTGGGCCAAGTAGCATCAAACCTTATCTTATGTTAGCTACAAGGAGTTAATTAGCTCAGGCTGGAGATTTAATGCTCCATCTATGAAGTTCCATAAAATCTTGGATGGGCTTTCTATTAGCAGTCAGAATGCAGGAGATATAGTATCCCCTTCATTATTTCTCAATCATTTTTTTCTAGGTCTCCCTTCATTCAGAGTTTATCAGGGATCTCTTAGTCGTGTATGGTTTTACGTCTCATGATTAGCCAATTTACCAGATATAACAATTATTTTATCTTCCGGATAGGCTTTTGGTCAGTAAACATAAGGAACCCTTAAACTTTAATCCTCCGACTTCCAGAATCTATATAAAATTCAAACGGCATAGAACTAGAAGATTAAAATGAAAGTGCGTGAGGTTATCAAGCTACTTGAAGCCGATGGTTGGTATCTGGTTGCCACAAAAGGAAGCCATCGGCAATATAAACACCCGATTAAATCAGGCCGAGTAACGATTGCGGGTCATAGCGGAGATGACCTTGCTCCAGGTACGTTAAATAGCATAGTAAAGCAAGCGCGATTGAAAATGGAGAGTTAAAAATGTACCGTTTCCTTGTTGTAATAGAAAAAGCAAGCAATAACTATTCAGCATATTCTCCTGACTTGCCAGGTTGTATAGCTACTGGCTCAACCAGGGCCGAAGCGGAGAAGAATATCTATGAAGCTATCGAAATGCATGTTCAGGGATTGTTGGATGATAATTTACCGATTCCGGAATCAGAATCATTTGCAGAATATGTAGCTATTCCTGAAAAGTCATCGACTAGGTTTGAAGTAATGTAAATTATGTTTCATATATATCGCCTTATAGCATTTTTTTTCGTTAAAATCCCACCTGAAAGTTCTTGTTTTCTATCTATGTTTTGTTAACTGGATCATTCCATTACATATAGGAATATCCAAGTTTCTATCGATTACATGCCCAGTAAATGCAAAAAAATAGTAAGAAAAACATAGACATTTTGGATTGATGTCTCTTGATGATATTTTCAATTACAATGAAGGTATGATAGGTAATGTGCCAATTTTTCTGTAAAATCATGAAACACGCATCTTTCTATTATATCCTAGCGCTGATCACGTAGGCATTTATAAAAATTAAAATATTCAGAGAAATACTTCTTTTATCTTCAATGAAATGGTACGATATATATTAATAAGAGATTAATCTTGTATTAATGTGATATATATGGTTCAAGCGATTATAAACATTGATGAACGGACCAATCGAATTTTGAATATTATCAAAGCTAAATATGGTTTAAAAGACAAAAGTGCCGCTATCAATCGAATGGCAATTGAATATGAAAAAGAAATTTTAGAGCCAGAGTTAAAACCTGAATATATTGAAAAATTGAAAGGAATAAAAAAACAAAAATCGATAGATACAGGCATCATTGAAAATTTAAGAAATAGATATAGTCCTTGATTTTTATGTACAATTTAGAAATCAAACCTGAACTTGATAGCAAATTTGAAAAATTAGCAAAAAAGAATCGGTGATAATATTGCGCTCGGTTTGACTTATAGGTTGGCCGCCGAAGTTGCTGGAATCACATATAAGACGTACAACGAATGGATGTCTAAAGGTAAGACAGATGAATCCGGGAAATTTTTTGAGTTTTCACAGTATATCAAAAAATGCAATGCTGAAGGTGCTAAACAACTATTAGAACGCCTGCATGATGCTGCTGAAGCTGGGAATTCTCAGATTTGCATGTGGATCCTAGAACGGCGATTTCCAGAAGAATTTGGAAGGCGCGTGTACAGAAAAACAAATATTGTATCGGAGAACCCGAATGAGAATGTCGAGTTAATTGTTAATGGTGCAGATGGAATCAGAGAGAAAATTATAGAGAAGTTTGCGTTAGGTAGAGAAAATCAAGATTATGTAAGTATTTAATATTTTATTCTAACCTGACTTATTTTTAATAGAATGTCCCAACCAGCTTTCTTATTCAATAGTATAATTGCAGTTGGACTACCAGAATCTCCACCAGGGTTTTTTTGCTCCCGGGGCTTCTATAGCTTTTTGATTAATCAGAGTCTGCATTTGCATCATATAATTGGTATGCATGTTCCTAAGGCCTTCGAGCTCTCCCTTCAAGGTCTCGATGTGCCTATCCTTCTCAGCGATTTGGTTATCCTTTTCTTCAACCCTAGCTTTAAGCTCTGGATTTTCTAAGGATCCAGCCATATCTTTCGAAGGATCTTGAAGCAATAACTCAAATGCCTTAGTGACTGCGAGAGTCGGACTTGAGTATCCTAAGGCTTCAATTTTCTCCCATGTAGAAAGAGAGATCCAGCATTGTATTTTTTTTTGGCTTTTTTGCTCTCCTCCTACCATATATCTCTCAAAGGATCTTAATGTATTTAAAATAGTTGGGTTGTATCCTTCGAAGGATCTATCAAATTACTCAAAAGATCTCAAAATATGGTTCCGTTGCAAAAACTTCAGAATAAGCATGTAAATCTATGAGTATAAAAAAGTCGAAAGATCCGAGGGGAATATACCAACATTATAAAACTATACCAAACAAATGATTAATGTATTTGACTTCATTAAGAACAGAGTAATTTAAATTATTGACTTGTCTTTTTTTAATCATATTCATAGCTTCAATTCCTTTTAAAGTCTTATTGGCAGATCGAAAATACTGAAATCCTAACATTGAATTAACGATTCGCTTTATAGATCTATGATCTTGTTCTATAATGTTATTCAAATACTTGATTTGTCTAATTCCTACGTCTTTATGTAATATTTTATCATTTTTCAGTTCATCTATAGCAGAGGGATAAGCTGGATTCTTATCAACGGTTATTACTCTTGGAATTTGATTATGATTAGAACTCAAAGCTTTCTTAAAGAATCTCTTCGCTGCTTTTTGATTTCGTTTTGAACTTAACATGAAATCAATTGTGTCTCCATCTGAGTCAACTGCTCGGTAAAAATATTTCCATTTACCTTTTACTTTGATATAGGTTTCATCAACTCTCCACGAATTATTTGTTGGTCTTAAATGTCTTCTGATCTTCTTTTCTATTTCAGGGGAATATTGATGTACCCATCTCATTATAGTACTGTGATCAACTTGAATTCCTCTTTCTATCATCATTTCCTTTAAATTTCTAT
>Ga0326728_10006524_pt1 | contig 31287 bp, 28 predicted proteins | sample MB3enrmetagenome_FD_207602 | JGI IMG/M metagenome (GOLD analysis project Ga0326728, IMG submission 207602) | Lab enriched peat soil microbial communities from McLean, Ithaca, NY, United States - MB31MN | ecosystem: Environmental > Terrestrial > Soil > Wetlands > Peat | place: USA: New York...
GGGCGGATCAGACGGACTAGAGAATTGCGAAGCCCTCTGCATTCCGTGCCACAAGAACACAGGGTCCTTCGGCGGTTAGCCGAGCAATTGATCAAGCCAGGAGGCAACCAACGGGTTTGCCTCCTGGCTCTTCAGCCTGCCAACCGATCCTGTCTTACCCTCTGACCACCTCCGCCCCGCTTCCCTCAGTGGCCCTCGCCGTGCTATATCTCAAAGCATCACGTCTGGAGGGCCCTCATGGCCAAAGGTTTCGTCGCCATCACTGTTGAGCGCTGCAAGGGGTGTGGGTTCTGCGTGGAGTTTTGCCCCACCCACGTTCTGGCTCTTTCTTCCGCTTTCAATTCTACGGGTTACCATCCGCCGCACGTCGTAGATGCTGACAAATGCAGTGGTTGCGATCTCTGCGGTATGTACTGCCCGGATTTCGCCATTTTCGGAGGCCGCTATGCACGCTGATCCGAAAGGAGTTCTCACAGGTGTCCATTTTCTCGACGGCGACCATTCCTGCTGTGAGGGAGCTCTCGCTGCCGGTGCGCGATTTGCCGCAGGTTACCCCATTACCCCCTCCACCGAGGTGGTCGAGCGATTCGCCTCCAGAATCCCCACCGTGGGTGGCATCTTCATCCAAATGGAGGACGAATTGGCCGCTTCCATCGCCATCCAGGGCGCGGTCTGGGCAGGCGCGAAGGCGTTTACCGTCACTTCCGGACCCGGTTTCTCGCTCATGATGGAGCACATCGGCCTGGCGGCTATGACCGAGACTCCCTGCGTGTTCGTCGACGTGCAGCGCGGCGGCCCCTCCACGGGCCTTCCCACCCTGCCCGGCCAGGCGGATATGATGCAAGCCAGGTGGGGTTCCCACGGCGATTACGGCATCATCGCGCTGTGCCCCAACTCTCCGCAGGAGTGTTTCGACCTCACCATCCAGGCGTTCAATCTCTCCGAGGAGTTCCGCGTCCCGGTGATGATGATGATGGATGAGTGCGTCGGCCACATGACGGAAAAGGTGGTCATTCCCGAGCCTGACCAGATCGAGATTACGCCGCGCCGCTATACCAAGCTTCCGCCGGAGGAGTACCGGCCGTTCGAGCCGCGCGAAGACCTGGTCCCCGACATGGCGCGCGCCGGCGAAGGCTACCGGTTCCACATCACCGGCCTGACGCACGACGAACGCGGTTACCCCAACATGGGCGTGGACGCGCAGGACCGCTTGGTGCGACGCCTGCTGGCCAAGTTGAAACCGCTCAGTAATGGCCGCTCCTTGTGCGAGACCGATAATCTGGAAGATGCCGACGTGGTGGTGGTCTCTTACGGCATCACCTCGCGCGTGGCGCAGCGCGCCATCCAACTGGCGCGCTCCCGCGGCATTCGCGCCGGCAAGTTCCGCCTGATCACCGCGTGGCCATTCCCCACCGAGCGCATCCGCGAGTTGGCCGGCCATGTGAAGGCCTTCGTGGTGCCAGAGCTGAATCTCGGCCAGATGGTCCTCGAAGTGGAGCGCGCCGCCGCGGGTCAAGCCAAGGTGATCCCGGTCAGTCATGCGGGAGGCACGGTGCACAATCCCGACACCATTCTCAATGCCATTGTGGAGGCGGCCCGATGACCCCAACGACGACTCTCGTAATCCCGGATGGCGCGCAAAACCCCGTCGAGCCGTTCCTCCGCATGGACCGCATGCCGCACATCTGGTGCCCCGCCTGCGGCATCGGCACCACCGTCAACTGCTTCACCCGCGCGCTGCTCGATTCCAAGGTGAACCTCGACAAGGTGGCCGTGGTCTCCGGCATCGGCTGCACCGGCCGCGTGGCCGGGTACGCGCGCCTGGATTCCTTCCACACCACCCACGGGCGCGCCATCCCCTTCGCCACCGGACTGAAACTCGCCAATCCCGAGTTGCAAGTGGTGGTGTACTCCGGCGACGGCGACCTGTTTGCCATCGGCGGCAACCACTTCATCCACGCCGCCCGCCGCAACATGGACCTCAAGGTGATCTGCGTGAACAACATGACTTACGCCATGACCGGGGGACAGTCGGCCCCCACCACCCCCGCGCAGGCCATCAGCGCCACCTCGCCCTACGGCGCTTTCGAGCCGACCTTCAACCTGGTGGCCCTGGCCGAAGCCGCCGGCGCATCCTACGTGGCGCGCTGGACCACCTACCACGTCAAGCAGCTCAGCCGTTCCATGGAAGAGGTGCTCAAGCGCAAGGGGTTTTGCTTTATCGAAGTGCTTTCGCCCTGCCCCACGCTCTACCAGCGCCGCAACAAAATGGGAGACGGCCTCGATGCCATGAAGTACTACAAGCAAGCCAGCAAGATCCGCCACGGCGCGCCCACCGGCGAGTGCACGCTCTCCAAGAGCGGCGAGATCGTAGTCGGAAAGTTCGTGGATCGGGATCGCCCCGACTATCTCGAGCTGCTCCGCGCCCAGATGACCGAGTCGCTGGGCGAGCGCTACATAGAACCGGAGGCGTCATGCAGTTGCTAACCGAGATTCGCATTGCCGGATTCGGCGGCCAGGGCGTGATCCTCGCCGCCGCCGTCATCGGCAGAGCCGCGGCCATCTTCCAGGGCGGCTACGCCACCATGACCCAGGCCTTCGGCCCCGAGGCGCGCGGCGGCTCTTCGAGCGCGCAGGCGATCCTCTCCACCGAGCCCATTCTCTACCCTTACGTCGCCCAGCCCGATGTCCTGGTGGTGATGTCGCAGGAAGCCTACACGCGCTTCGCCCCGCAGTTGAAGCCCGGCGGCATTCTCATCGCCGAGCAGGAGCTGGTGCACATCGACAAGATGCCCAGTGGCATCCGCGTCTACGGCGTTCCCGCCACGCGCCTGGCTGAGGAGCTGGGCCGCAAGGTGGTGCTGAACATCGTGATGGTGGGTTTCTTCGGAGCGGTGACCAACCTGCTGGACCCGGATGCGTTGCGCAAAGCCGTGGCCGATTCCGTGCCGCCGGCGATGCAGAAGCTGAACCTTCAGGCCTTCGATAAAGGCTTCGAATACGGCGCGACGCTGGCGCACACGCTGGCGGAAATGGGCGAAGTGGCAGACCCGGTTTCCATGGAATCGGACGGGTAGGCGCGAAATAAGAGTTGAAGGTACCCCCCTTATGGCCTCAGCAACCCAGCCATGGGCGAAGCTCTTGATTAGCTTGCCCTTTACGCTCAGAAACCGGCTATTCCCCGCGAAGACGAATGTCGCGCACCCCACTCGAACACCGATTCGCGTCGTATCCGGCACCGCGTGATATGATGGCAGATTCGCCTCGGAAAGACTGCCCCGCATGAGGATGCTCACGATTCTCGGATCGACAGGGTCCATTGGAACCAACACCTTAGACGTTGTCCGGCGCAACCTCCACCGTTATGGTGTGTACGCCCTGGTGGCCGGCCAGAACGTGGATACCCTGGCTGCCCAGATCCTGGAGTTCCACCCCAAACTGGCGGTTGTTGCAACTTCCGACGGTCTGGCGCGTCTCTCAGATAGGCTCACAGCGGCTGGTCTGGCTCGAACCGCCTGGCCCGAATTGCTGTCGGGGGATGCGGCGCGGGTTCAGGCCGTCACCGCCACCGAAGTCGATACCGTGATTTCGGCAATCGTCGGGGTGGCTGGCCTGGAGGCCACTTACGAAGCTGTCCGATTGGGGAAACGGGTGGGGTTGGCCAATAAGGAAGTCCTGGTTTCGGGTGGCAAACTGGTGATGGAGGCGGTACGAGAGCACGGAGCTTTGTTGGTGCCGGTGGATAGCGAACACAATGGGGCGCACCAGTGCCTGCGCGCGGGCAACCGCCAAGAGGTCACCCGGCTGATTCTCACCGCGTCCGGCGGCCCGTTTCGAAATACGCCCCAAGAAGCCCTGGCATCCGTGACGCCGCGGCAGGCGCTCAATCACCCTACCTGGAGGATGGGGAACCGTATCACCATCGACTGCGCCACGCTCATGAACAAGGGTTTTGAGGTCATCGAGGCCTGCTGGCTGTTCGATTTCTCCCCGTCCCAGGTGGAAGTGGTCATCCATCCCCAGTCCAGCGTGCATGCCATGATCGAGTACAGCGATGGCAGCGTGCTGGCGCAGATTTGCGCCACCGATATGCGCATGCCCATCCAGTATGCCCTGACGTATCCGGATCGCTTCGAAGCGCCGGTGCCCAAGCTGAACTGGGCCGAAGCGCGGAAATGGGAATTCCTGCCGCCCGATTTTGAGAAGTTCCCGCTCCTCAAACTGGCTTACCAGTGCCAGGAAACCGGCGGCTCCGCCACTTGCACATTGAACGCCGCGGATGAAATCGCGGTAGAGGCTTTTTTGCTGGGGAAAATCGGTTTTCTGTCGATATATGAAATTGTAGCGGAGACGTTGTCGAAGATGCCGGTTTGTTCTCCGCGGTCCGTTGGCGATATCCTGGAGGTTGACCGGGAGTCGCGAGCCCTCGCTCGCGAGTTGGTAACAGCCCGCGCGGCAGGCCCCGTCTCCGCTTGAATCTATATGCTGATTTTCGCTGAAAACATACTGTGGGTGCTGGTCCTCATCGGGATCATGATCATGGTCCACGAGTTCGGCCATTTTTGGGCGGCCCGCTATTTCGATGTTAAGGTGGAGACCTTCAGCTTTGGGTTCGGCCCGCGCCTGTTTGGCTTCCGCCGTGGCGATACGGATTACCGGATCTCCTTGATTCTGTTCGGCGGCTACGTCAAGATGGCCGGCGAGCAGATCGGCGACGAGCACTCCGGCGATCCCCGCAGCTTGCTCGCCAAACCCCGCTGGCAGCGGCTGGTCGTCGCCTTTGCCGGGCCGTTAATGAATGTGGCCCTGGCCGTCGGCCTCCTTACCGGCCTGTTCATGGTGAAGTATCAGAAGGTATCGGACGCCGATATGCAAGCCATCATCGGCCACGTGATGCCCGATTCACCCGCCGCCAAGGCCGGCATTCAGGATGGCGACCGCATCGTCAAGCTGGGCGCCAAGCAGAACCCTACCTGGGAAGACGTGGGGCTGAAGGAAGTCGAGGGCGCCTACCAGCCCATGTTCCTCACCATCGAGCGCAACGGCAAGCGCTTCGACACCACCGTCACGCCCACTATGGGAGAGCGCTCCGGCCTGGGATTTGCCGGCTGGGACGAGCGCGGTGAGGTTCAGTTGGGCGAGATCACGCCCCATCTGCCCGCCGAGAAGGCCGGCCTCAAAAAGGGCGACCTGCTCATCGCCGCCAACGGACAGCCCATCCATTCTCTGTTCAAATTCCAGGAGATCACCCAGAACAGCGGCGGCCAGCCCGTCGAAATCGATTTCGAGCGGAATCAACAAAAGCGCCATGTCTCGGTGCGGCCGGTCTTCGCCGGCATCGACGGTCCCGAGCGCTGGATGATCGGGGTCATGCCGCAACAGAAACTGAACCTGATCACCACCCGGCTTTCCTTCCCCGGCGCTTTCCATGAATCGCTCCGGCAGAACGCCAAGGGCGCCTTGATGATCGCGCAGTTTCTCAAGGGCATGGTGGAGCGCCGCATGTCCCCGAAGAGCCTCACCGGGCCGATCGGGATTGCCCAACTCTCCGGCGAAGCGGCCCGCGAAGGCCCCTCGGCATTCCTCGTCCTGATGTCGATGGTCAGCCTCAACCTCGCCATTTTCAACCTGCTGCCCATCCCCATTCTCGACGGAGGCGTCATCTTGATGCTGTTCGTCGAAATGGTCATGCAACGAGACCTCAGCCTCAACGTGAAGGAAGCCGTTTTTAAGGTTGGTTTTGTCGCCATTATGGTGATTGTGGCCTTCGCCATCTACAACGACATCTCCCGCATCCTGCCGGCGGGCTGATCCTCGCCATGCACTGTACCTCGGTCCGCCAGAGCGATCTGCCACACACCTCGCAGCTTCTTGCGGACGTGCTGTATCACCCGGATCGCACCGCCGCCTTTTACCGGCATCCGATTCGCGATCTCGGCGCGTTCCAGGCCGCCGCGCGCGAAATCCAATTCTCCGGCGACCGCCGCGCCGCGCTGGTGGCGGCCCTGCGCCTGCGCAATCCGGCCAGCCCCTCACTCCATCGCCTGGCCCAGCCAGGCACGCTGGCGGTGCTCACGGGCCAGCAGGTGGGCCTGTTCTCCGGCCCGGCCTACACGGTCTATAAGGCGCTCCACGCCGCCAGGCTGGCCCAGTGGCTGACCGCCAACGGGCTCCCGGCCGTGCCGGCTTTCTGGCTGGCCACCGAGGACCACGATTTCGCCGAGGTCAACCAGGCCTGGGTCTTCGATTCGGAGTGCCGGCCCGTCAAGCTGGAATTGCGGCGTTCGCCCAGCGCCCAGCCCGTCGGCGGAGTCGTGCTGGCCGACCCGCCCCTGCGCGAGCTGCGCGCGGCCCTGCGCTCTCTGCCCTTCGGCGACGAGGTGGCCGACCTGGTCGAAGAGACTTACCGCGGCGGCAGCACCATGGGCCAGGCGTTCGGCGAACTGCTGCGCCGCGTCTTGGCGGAGTTCGACATTCTCCAGGTCGATCCCATGCTGCCGGCCTTCCGCGAGCTGGCGGCGCCCGCTCTTCGCGCCGCCCTGGAATCCGCGCCCGAGTTGACCGCCAGTGTCCTCGATCGCAACCAGACGCTCACGCGCGGCGGCTACCACGCCCAGGTCCACGTCGAGGACCACACCTCCTTCGTCTTCCTGCTCGAGAACGGCAAGCGCCTGGCGCTCCGGCGCAACGGGCGCGAGTACACTCTGAACGGCCGCCGCTTCACCACCGCGGAGCTCATGGATCGCGCGGTTTCGCTCTCCCCCAACGCGTTGCTCCGGCCGGTGGTGCAGGATTCCATGCTGCCCACCGTAGCCCTCATCGGCGGCCCGGCGGAGACGGCCTACCTGGCCCAGTCCGAAACCCTTTACCGGGCGATTCTGGGACGCATGCCCGTGGCCGTGCCGCGCGCCGGTTTCACCATCCTCGACCGGCGCAGCCAGAAGCTCCTCGACCGCTACGGCCTGGCCCTTCCGGATTTCTTCCATGGAGAAGGGCCGCTGGCCGGGCGCATCTCCGCGAAACTCGTCCCGCCCACACTGACGGAAGCCATGCGCTCGACGGTAGCGGCCGTGGAGACCGCCGTGGGGCGGCTTCGCGGCGAGATGGCCGGTTTCGATCCCACCCTCGCCATGGCGCTCGACCGAGGCGCGCGCAAGATTCAATACCAGCTCGCCAAGATCGAGCGCAAAGCGGGCCGCGAAGCGCTGCGGCGCGATGCCACCGCCGCCCAAGATGCGGCATCCCTCTATGGGCTGATCTTTCCCGAGCGCCACCTGCAGGAACGCATCTATTCCATTCTCCCCTTCCTGGCCAAGCACGGTCTCGATCTCCCCGGCCGCATCTACCAGGCCATTCAGTTAGACTCCACCGACCACCGCCTGTTGATGATGTAGGGCCTTGCCCACCGCTCTCTGACGTACGCAGCCTCATTCTGAGCCGCGAACGTCAGAGAGCGGTTGCCGCCTACTGCAGCCTCGGCCGCATCTGTTCGTTGGAAATCAGGCCATCGAAGATGGCCAGTACCTGCTTGCGATAGCTGTACACGCGCCGCAGATTCTCGCGGAAGGAGAGTTCAAAATCGTGGGCCGTCAGCCACTTGTCCAGCATGGCCCGCGGCACGTCGATATCCTGCCTCAGCGTATCGACATCGTGTCCGCGCAGGAAGAGTCCATAGAAAAAGGCCGCCTCCCGCTGGGGCGCCAGCGGATCGAACTCGTCTCTCGCCATCATAAACATCAGCGAAACTGCCAGTATACCGATGCTCCCGACTTTACGGCAAGTCCCATACGGCCGGTTTCGGTGTCATAGTGAGGAAGAGCATGCCGAATCCATCCTATTTGGATTGGGTGATTCGAAATACCCGCACACAGTGGTGGCACGACTCCGCCCAGACGGCCGAGTTGGCGCTGGGCCTGGAACGCGGCGCCATCGGCGTCACCACCAACCCCTATCTGGCGAATCTCGCTTTGGTGAAGGACCGTGAGTTGTGGGCCCCCGCCATTGAGGCCGTGCTCGCACAGCACCTGCCGCCGGAGCAGAAGGCCGAAGCGCTCATGCGGATTGCGGTTACCACCACCGCCGCGAAACTCATGCCACGATTCGAAGCCAGCAACGGCCAATCGGGCTTGGTCTGCGGACAGGTCAATCCGGAGCGCGCGGGCGACCGGGATTCCATGCTGCCCATGGCCCGGCGGTACCACGCGTGGGCGCCCAATATCGCCGTCAAACTGCCGGCCACCAGCGCGGGCCTGGATGTCATGGAGGATTCGATCGCCGAGGGGATGACCATCGCCATGACCATCAGCTTCACCGTGCCGCAGGCCATCGCCATCGCGGAGCGGCACATGGCCGGCATCCGGCGCGCCCGCGCCAATGGGATCGAGCCGGGAAAGTGTTTTGCCGTCGTCATGATCGGCCGTCTGGACGATTTCCTGCGAGAGGTGGCCCACGACGCCGCGGCCGCGGCGACTGAATCCGATATCCGCCAGTCCGGCCTGGCCGTAGTCAAACGCGCCTATCGAATCTATAAACAGCGCGGCTACCAGGCCGTGCTGCTCATCGCGGCATTGCGCGGAGACTACCACCTGACCGAGTTGGCCGGGGCGGACCTGTTGATGTCCATTGCGCCGGCGATTCAGCGGAGTCTGGTTACCAACGACCTGCCGCGCGAGGAGCGCATCAATAAGCCGGTGCCCGCCGACGCCATCGAACGGCTCTGCCGGATGCCGGAATTCGTGCGCGCCTATGAACCGGACGGAATGGAGCCTTCGGAATTCGTCGCCTTCGGCGCGACCCAACGAACCCTCAGCCAGTTCATCGAGGCTGGCTGGAAACTCATGGAGAATTACCGGTAACCGTCTTATGAAGATAAAAACTCTTGGTGCATCAATCCTTTTTGCGGCATCCTGCGCGCCCCTGCTCTCGGGACAACAACTCGTCTACATCGGAACTTATACCCGGCCGCCGAGCAAAGGTATCTACGTTTGGCGGTTTCAACCCTCCAGCGGCAAGCTGACACCGCTCGGGCTGGCTGCGGAAACCAGCAACCCGACGTTCCTGGCCGTCGCGCCCAACCAGCGGTTCCTCTATGCGGCCAATGAAGACAAGACCGGGACCATCGGCGCGTTCGCCATCGACGCCGCAAACGGCCAGTTGAAGCTGCTGAACAGCGTGCCGTCGCGCGGCTCGGGACCGTGTCACGTGGCCGTCGATCCCCATGGCAAGTGGGTATTCGCCGCCAACTACAACAGCGGAAGCGTCGCCGTATTTCCGGTGCATGAAGACGGCACGCTGGGCGAAGCCACGGGCTTTGTGCAGCATGTTGGTTCCAGCGTGAATGCGCAGCGGCAGAGCGGGCCGCACGCCCATTCCGCCAACCTGTCGCCGGATGGCCGCTGGCTGTTCGTGGCGGACTTGGGGCTGGACCGGATTCTGACCTACCGGCTGGACGCGGTGAAAGGCACGCTCTCCCCCGGCGATCCCCCGTTCACGAAGATTGCTCCCGGGTCGGGGCCGCGCCACATGGCGTTTGGCAAGGACGGACGATTCGCCTATGCCATCGACGAAATGCTCGCCACGGTGACGGTGTTTCGCTACAACTCCGCGCGCGGCAGCCTGCAGGAGTTGCAAACCGCGCAAGTGACGCCAGAGGCCTACACCGGGCCAAAGAGCGGCGCCGAGATCGCGGTCGATCCGGCCGGCAAGTTCCTCTACGCTTCGAATCGCGGGGACAGCACCATCGCGGTTTTCCGCATCGATGCCGATCAGGGCACGTTGACCCTGGTCGAGCGCGTCTCCACCCAGGGCAAGACGCCGCGCAATTTTGCCATCGACCCGAGCGGAGCGTTTCTATTCGCCGCCAACCAGGATTCCGGCAACGTGGTCGAGTTCAAAATCGATCCAGCCACGGGCCGCTTGGCTCCGGCGGGAACTGTCCTGGAGTTGGCATCCCCGGTCTGCGTCGTTTTCGCCCCCGCGCGCTGACCGGATTGACAGACCCTTGTACTACCATCCATCACATTCTTCGCGCGCCGCGACGAATTGTGGGGCAGGATTGTATCCTGCGCGCCGGTTGGTTACCGGCGCAACTAGCGGGTTACCACCCCGCCGCAGGTTTCCAACCTGCCCCACAGTCCCTGCAACCCACGCTACACCGACATCAGCGCCGCCTGCATCATCGCCCGCGTGTACCCCACCTGGAACGCGTACGACGCGTATCCGCCGCCGCCCGGATACCCGCCGATGCGCCCGCGGTCGCGATCGTAGTCGAGCGCGCGCGGATGTTCGGGGTAAATCTCCCGCGTGTACTTGTGCTTGATGAGTTCCTTCATCACCAGGAACATGTTGTTCTCGCCTTCGTCGATGAAGACTTCCGAGTATCGCTCGTACGGCTTCTTCACCTTGACGTTGCGGAAGTGGACGTGGTTGATGCGGTCGCGCGAGGCGAAATACGCGCATACTTCCACCGGGTTCTGGCCCATCTCGCGGGTCACGCCGCAATCGAACGTGATGCCGTTGGCCGGGCTCTTGACGATTTCGATGAGGTGCTTCCACCCCTCCACGCTGCCCATGATCTGCTGCGATCCGCGGCTGATGGGCGCGGGCGGATCGTTGGGATGCAGCGCCAGCCGCACGCCCGCCCTTTCGGCTTCGGGAACGACTCTTTTCAGAAAGTAGGTGATGGTAGCCCACATTTCTTCCAGCGTGTGGGCGCCTTCGTTGGGCAGGGGAGGCAAGTCCCGGAACTTGATAGCGGCTTCCTCGGCCCTCACGTTGCCCGAATATTGACGGCCGGGAGTGCGCACCAGGTCGTAATCGAAGCCGGTCCAGCCCACCCCGGGGCGGGTATCGTCGGTCTCCTCGAAGTAGCCCTCCATGGCCCGGTGCGCGTACCAGTTGTATTCGACGACCGGCAGCCCCACCTTGCCGGCCGCCCGGATGGAGGCGATCACTTTTTCGATTTCCTCATCGCGTCCGGGCCGGCCATAGATGGCGTTGTTGAAGCCCCCGATCATGAGGTTGCCGAGCGTGAGGCCGCTGGCTTTGAAACGGTCCATCTGCGCTTTGAGGCGAGTTTCGTCCCAGGGCATCGGCGGCCCGCCGCCCAGCACCCAGTCGACGCCCAGTTGCCGGATGCGGCGCGCGGAGTCCACCCCCGGGCCGCCGCCGTCGCCCGCCGAGAGAGCGATCTTGGGCGTGTCCTTTCCTTCAAAACGGGGCGCGGGCATCGCTCCCGCGCCGACCGCTGGAGATGCCAAAGCCGCGATGCCCGCGGTTTCGATCAATCTTCTTCGCGAAAACTTGCCGTTCATGTTTCCCTTCTCCTGGGAAGCCCTATGCCTTGGCTTCCGCGTTGGCCCGGCTCAACAGTGCCCGCATGTATGCGAAACCGTACGCCGTCTGGGCGTTGCCGCCGCCCACGAGGCCTGGCGAGTGATCCAGGATGGCGATGCCGTCGAAGTTAACGTCGCGCATCGCCTTCATGATCTTGTACATGTCGTAGTAGCCGTTGTCCATGAAAGTCTCGACAAAATGCGGCAGCGGCCCGCTCACATTGCGATAATGGATCTTCCAGATTTTCCCCGCGCCGAAATAGCGGATCATCTCCTCGGGATCTTTGCCGGTGAGTTCTTTGCCGCCCTCCAGCCAGGTGCCGCAACACATGCAGATCCCCACATTGGGGCTGTTGGCGATCTCCATCGCGCGGCGATATCCGTCGAAGTTCGCGAAGATGCAGCGCGGCACCCCCGCCAGCACCGGCGCTGGAGGATCGTCCGGGTGAATCCCGATGCGCACGCCGGCCTCTTCCGCCACCGGAGCCACTTGTTTGATGAAGTACGTGTAGTTCTCCCAAATCTCTTCTTGGGAGAACTCGCGACCGTGGGATAACGGCTCTTTGTACACCACGCCATCCCAGACGCCCTGCTTGTTGGGACTGGCCATATCGAACTCGCGAGCCGTGGCGCCCCGCGTCGTGGCGGTGCCGCTGCTCCAGATCCCGTTGCCCATGTGCGCGTAGGTGGTGTAGTAGATTCCCGCCTTTGCCAGGTTGCGCAGATACTGTTTGTACTCCTCCACTTTGCGGTCGCGCCCGGGAAGGTTCAAGGTGACCTCCGGCATGTTGTGCACGCTGGTATTGCCGATGTTCCACACCGCGATGCCGGCGTCGGCATAACGTTTCTTGATCTGCAGGAATCCTTCCGCCGTGCGCAGGTCGGGCGTGGACCCCACACTCACGTACTCCGCGCCAATCTGCCGCAGGAACAGCAGGTCGTTGTCCGAAGGCTTGGCGGAAGCCTGCGCGCACAGCTTGATTCCGGGCTGCGGTGTGTGCACCTTCGCCGAGCCTCTGCCGGCTGATCCCAGCCACCCTGCCGTCCCCAGGGCGCCGCCCAGGGCCAGCTTGCCGAATTGTCTGCGGTTTGGGTCTTCCAATGTCTTATCCTCTTACTCCGAACGGAGGCGGCGGAGCCGCGCGCCGTTGTCTGCGAATCGCGGCGAAATCGAATTTCACCTCGGCGATGGACGCGCCCGCCACTTCGATCCGCTTCAGGTCGCGCGTCCCGATCCCCGCCTCTTCGGCCAGTTTCAGCATGCTGTCGCAGCGCTCGAACGGCGGCGTGCCGCGATCCGCCATGGCGTCGAACCCCATTACCGCCATGGCCACCGCGTCGGTCGACACCGGGTTGAGGCCGGCCACCATCACGCCGGGAGCCGCGGGCTTGAGTGTTCCGTAAATCCATGGGCCTTCGCCGCCGGTCATGGTCTTGATGCCTTCGACAATCGCCAGATGTACCGGGCGGGCCGCTACCAGGTCCACCACCGTGCGGGGCACGCGCCACGTATCCTGGCGCGGCGCATGCGGGTCCTTCTCCGGTGGAGCGCTTTTGGACGGCTGGCGGTTCCCCGCGTGGATCATGCCGCGTCCGCCGTTGGGAGTCTCCGAAGGTTCGTCGATGCCCGCCCCAGTGCCGTAAATAGTGCATGGGGTCAGCCCGAAGCAGTTCTTCATCGCGAGCGTGATGCCCGCCGTGGCGTGCTCCTTCATCTTGGTCAGGCTGACGAACACATCGCAGTCTTCATACGAGTGGTTTAGATCGAACGCCGGATACACGTACCCGCCGAAGGGAACCGTGAGACGCGAATACTTCTTGCCCTTGCCCAAATAGTTGGTGTTCTCGAACTCCACGTTGGGCGCCGCACCCAGGATGTCGCGCGGCTCCCAGTTGGCGCGCAGCAGGTATTCTTCCACCGGGTCGGTGGTGGCCCACGGGCTCTCCAGCACGCGTATGCGGCGGGCGCCCGCCTGTGCCATCAGGTGCGCCGCGGCGGCGATGACGTGCGGATGCGTGTAGTGCGTGTCCTCCAGCGGCAGATACCCCAGCCGGTAGGTGGGCGCGCCTGTCAGGTTGATCTTGATGGCGACCGTCTTCCCTTTCACCAGCCGTCCCAATCCGCCCAATTGGTCGAACATCTTCCGCATGGTGGGCAGCAACTCGGAGAGTTCGTAGGTTCTGCACCGGGCCACCGCCACCGGCGCGGTGGGCGCCCCAGCGGCGTGCCCCAGCGATGCGCCGGCCGCCGTCCACAGCCATTCTCTGCGTGTGTACCTCATTAGATCTCCAGCTCCACCGCCACGTACTGCGACACCGGCGGCAAGTGGATCTCCACGGCGTCGGATTGCGCCGCCATTTCCATTTTCATGCCCCAGGGAATATCGGCGGTGTACGCCCGCACCGCGCGATAGTGTCCGGCTATGCGCACGGTAGCCGAATCGGGTCCGCGGTTGGCGTAAAACAACAGGTGTACCACGGCCTGCCTGCCATCCGGCGCCACCGTGCAGAACGAGCCCGCCGCGCCGCTGTTCCAGAAGCGAACCAGGTCGTAGCGGTGGCTCACCATCACCACCGATTCGTTGGCCCACAAGTAAGGATCGTCGGGGCCCGCCACGGCCACTGCCACCTTCCCTTTTCCCAGCGCCCGCAGGCGGTAGCGCGGGTTCCCGTCGTTCTGGACGGGTGTGCCCGGAACTTCGCCCCACTTGGGGGCCGTGATCAGCATCCCCCCCGCCTCCACAAACGCCAGAATCCGTTTGCGCAGAGCGGGCGCCGGCGGCTCCGCATCGGCGTAGATGGCGGCCCGCAGCCCACCCAACGAAGCATCCGTGATTCCGCCCTTGGGCAGGATGCGGTAATGCTGGCCGGCGCGCGTCAGCAGGTTCAGCAGTTCCTGGCTGAAGAATTCGTTCTCGCCGGCAAAGTCCGAGACCACCCCCACCACGGCCATGGGCACATACGCCGGCCAGGCCTTATGTGCGGCAAAGAAACCGGCGGTCGCAGTGAGTCTGCTCCACGTGGCCAGCGCGTCGGTCTTGCCCGCGGCCAGCGAGACGGCGAGCGAGTTATCGAGCGAGACGATCCAGCGGCCTCCGTACGCCGCGCTATCGGCCACCGCCGTCACGTAGGAGCCGGCCGTGAGGAACGCGTTCCCGGCGGGCGCCGCGTCCACCCACACGGCGTTGTCGGGATCGAGGGCCGCGGCCAGCCGGATGGCCCAGCCGTTGGAATCCACCCACGGGTTGCCGGTCGGCCCGGCGCCCGCTCCACCGCCGCCGCGGCCCATCATTTTCACGCCCGGCCACTCGCCTTTGATAATCTCGACCCCCGCCGGAAGCGCGCTGGCCTCCGATACCTGGAACCCGTCCTGCGCGGCGCGCCGTCGCACCGCCGACCATTCCGCGCCCGCGCCGATAAGCAGGTGGTCGATGGCCGTGCCCTTCAACAAATCCAGCGCGCCGGGGTCTTTCCACGCATCCGGCCATCGCATCGGCGTCCAGGGAGTTGTCATCGGATCTACTTAGTTGTACCACGCGCTCTCGGGAAGCCGCCTTCACCGAGGACCGATTTGGTACTATAAGGTATTGACACCTGGAAAAGGTGTTGACCCTGGAGGCACCATGGATTCTTCTCGCCGCAACTTTCTCGTGGCCGGGATCGGATTGCCCGCACTGGCGTCCGCGTCCCGCTCCGCAAACCCCGAACCGCAGGCTCCCGCAAAACGGGCCTCTGACATCAAGTTCGAATACCGAACCCTTGGCAACACCGGCCTGAAGGTCACCGCCGTGGCCTTCGGCTGCATGGTCACTTCGGACGGCAGCGTGGTTGAGCGCGGGGCCGATCTGGGCATCACCTATTTCGATACGGCCCACAGTTACCAGCAGGGCAACAACGAGCGCATGGTGGGCGCCGCGCTCAAGGGCAAGCGCAACAGCATCACGCTCTCCAGCAAGACCCATGGCCTCACCAAGCAGGACGCGCTCAACGACCTGGATGCCAGCTTGAAGTCGCTGCAGACCGATCACCTGGATATTTGGTACCTCCACGCCAAAAGCAAGCCCGAAGAGGTCACCGACGACCTGATCGACGCTCAGCAGACCGCCAAGAAGGCCGGCAAGATCCGGTTTGCCGGCGTCAGCACCCACGCCGGCCAGCCGGTGCTCATTCCGTGGCTGGCCAAGAATCCGAATGTCGATGTCATCCTGAGTGCCTACAACTTCACCCTCGAACCCGCCGTCACCACGGCGCTCGAGCAGGCTGCCGCGGCCGGCAAGGGCGTAGCGGTCATCAAGGTCATGGCCGGCGGCTTCCGCAGCATCAAGCCCGGCGATCCCGCCTACGCCAAGCTTAAGCAGGATGGCGGCTTGCTGGCGGCCCTCAAGTGGGCCATGCGCAACCCCAAGGTGGTCCACACCGCCGTTCCCAGCATCACCGACAACGACCAGCTTGAAGAGGACCTCACCGCCATGCAGAGGCCTTACGGCCCGGCGGAAGAGAAACTACTGGCCGAACGCCTGGAACTCATCCGCCCGCTCTACTGCCGCACCTGCGGCCAGTGCGATGGCGATTGCCGCCAGGGCCTCCCGGTAGCCGACATGTTGCGCATCCTGACCTACGCCGATGGCTACGGACAGTTCCCTTTGGCCCGCGAGCGTTTCCTGGAGCTGGCCCCCGCACACACCGCCGTAAAGTGCGCCGATTGCCCCGGCTGCACGGTCCAGTGCCCGCACGGAGTCAACGTAGTCGAGCGCCTGACCAAAGCGCAGGACCTGTTCGCCTGATAGTGTAGTGGAGCGACCTTTTGGGTTGCCACGTCGGCGTCCGTGCCGACGTTTTTCACAGCAAAAGGGGACAGACGCATTTTGCCGGTTTGGCAAGAAATGTCTCTGTCCCCTTTTGCTTTTTCGGATTCGAATCTACTCCGCCGAACGAACGCTCGCCACTGCACGGCTCGGGCGGGGTCTGCGCTGAAAGCTTCGGTCAACCCAACTGGAGTCGCGTCGATTGCGGTGCCACGATGTCTAAACGTCGATCCAATGGCCTCAGCCAGAAGATCGCCGTCAAACGGGTACAGCCGCGCCAGCAGGGCGAGGTCGTAGTAGTCCTTGATGCGGCACGATCGCATCCCCAAAACCAATGTCGATCTGCATCGGGATTCTCGCCTTCGCGAGCGTCCCGTTGAATCGGACCCGCACACCCTCGTATTCCGCGTCTTCCTTGATGCGCTGAACCTTGATCGAGGCGGCAGTAAAATCAATGCCGTCGGGTACAGTGGCGAATTCGCAGACCTCGCCCGCCAGCCACCGAATATCCTCCAACTCGTTGTTGGTCTTTCCGGCCAGATCGATGTCCATCGTTGGCCGGGCGACGGGCGCCCTCCAAGCCGTCCGCAGGAGGGCTCCCTTCAGAACGAACCGGTCCGCGAACGGTGACTTCGTCAGGCGATACAGAAAGCGTTCCATGGCGAAGTATTGCAGCAGTTCCTGGAACGGCCGGCCTTGCGAGCGGGCTTGGTTCAGCAGACGTTGGCGGACGGAGGCGCTCAGATCGCGGGCACTCATAGCACCGCCTCCAGGTACGGACGCATCATCTTCTCCACGCGGTCGACCTTCGCAAACCTGGATAGACCCTGGTAGTCCGGCTTCCGCGTCCGTTCACGGTAAGTTCGTAGGGCTTCGATGGCGACGTCGAGCCCGATCTTGTTTCGGTACTTGAAGCAGTCCGCGATCGTCTTCTCCGGCGAATACACCCGCACCGCAACCTGGTCGATCGTAATGACCTCGATCCCGGCGCTGAATGACGGATCGGAGTACCAGAATACGCGTAGTGGAATGCCATCGAGCTTGGGGACTTGAGCGTGGCTGGGCAGCGCCACGTCCACCGCATGCGCCACCTGTGTCGTGAGGCCGTGATGTGCCAGGGCGGAGATCAGGCAGATTACCGCACGCGGTATCCGGATCGCGACCGAGACCAGGTCGGGGCTGGTAAGCGGTGGGGCGGTAGAGAGCCGGTAGATGCCACGGCCCACCTGTTCGAGCTCGCCGCGGTCCCGAAGCTTGTACAGCGTCCGAGGGTGAACGCCCAGACGAATGGCGTCGCTGGTGCGGAGCATTCCCTTGTGTTTGGTGAACACATGGCGTGCCTTGACGAGACTGGCGTCGGCAATCGGCATTGGATAGAACCTGCGGACATTATCCATTGTTTCCGAGGTTTCTATCCAGTGAGCTCGGCGTCACTCCTGCGGCGTCTTCTCGTTACGCCAGGACCGCGCCGGTCACCACTTCCAGCCACCACTCGGACTTCCCTCCTCGCCCCGAGTCTCCCGGCATGGTGGTATAAATCAGAGTTCCCAATGCACGCGTTGGAAACTTACCTTCAGGACCTCCGGGCCACCCGCTCCTCTGGCGGGGCCGTCAAAGAGACCTCGTACTACCCTGCGCTCGCAAACCTGCTCAACGAGGTTGGTAAAACGCTCAAGCCCAAAGTGCGGTGCATCGTTCACCTCCAGGACACCGGCGGCGGTATTCCGGATGGCGGGCTGTTCACCGAGGAGCAGATCCGGAACAACGTGAACGACCTGCTGGCTGGTGCCACACCGGCGCGCGGCGCGATTGAGGCGAAGCCGCGAGTGCGGACGCCTGGAAGATCGCGGAATCGAAGCAGGTAAAGGAGTACTGGAGCCGCTACCGGCAGGTGCTCGTCACGAATTACCGGGACTTCCTCCTGGTGGGGGCCGACGCCGAAGGTAACCGGGCGATCCTGGAGACGTATCGGCTGGCGTGCCACGAGCAGGAATTCTGGCGCAAGGCGGCGCATCCGCGGGCAGCCGCCGATCAGCAGGGCGAGAGCTTCGAGGAATTCCTGAAGCGCGTGATGCTGTACCAGGCATCGCTCGCCACGCCGCGCGATCTCGCATGGTTCCTGGCATCCTATGCTCGCGAGGCGAAGTTCCGGATCGAGACCGGCGAATTGCCGGCGCTCACGGGAATCCGGGCGGCTCTCGAAGAAGCGCTTGGCCTCAGGTTCGAAGGCGCGCGCGGCGATCACTTCTTCCGTTCCACGCTCATCCAAACGCTGTTCTACGGCATATTCTCCGCATGGGTCCTGTGGAGCAAGTCCCACCCTCCAACGAATAAGAAGAGTCGGTTCGAATGGCGCATGTCCGCGAGTTTCCTGCGAGTGCCGATCCTGCGCAAGTTGTTCCACGAGGTAGCAGAGCCCGGCCAACTGGAAACGCTGAACCTTCCGGAGGTGCTCGATTGGGCCGGCGCGGCGCTGAACCGCGTGGACCGCGCATCCTTCTTCGCCAACTTCGAGGAGGGGCACGCCGTCCAGTACTTCTACGAGCCGTTCCTGGAAGCGTTCGATCCAGAACTCCGTAAGGACTTGGGCGTCTGGTATACGCCCACCGAGGTGGTCAAGTACATGGTCGCCCGCGTCGATGCTGAACTGCTAAACACCCTCGGCGTCGAGGATGGGCTGGCCGATCCGAATGTCTACATCCTCGACCCATGCTGCGGGACCGGCGCCTATCTGGTCGAGGTGCTGCGCAAGATCGCCGAGACGCTGAAAGAGAAAGGCGGCGATGCGCTCGCCGGCCACGATCTGAAGGAGGCGGCGCTCGCCCGGGTGTTCGGCTTCGAGATCCTGCCCGCGCCGTTCGTGGTCGCCCACCTCCAGTTGGGACTCTTGCTCCAGTCGCTCGGCGCTCCGCTGTCCGAAAACAAGCAGGAGCGCGCCCGCGTGTTCCTGACGAACGCGCTCACCGGATGGGAACCGGTGAAGCACCCAAAGCAACTCGTGTTTCGCGAAATGGAGGAAGAGCGCGAAGCGGCCGAACGCGTGAAGCGCGAAACGCCCATCCTGGTAATCCTAGGCAATCCGCCGTACAACAGTTTCGCCGGAATCGCGAACATGGACGAGGAGCGGGTGTTGACGGAGGCGTATCGCACCACGAAGGAAGCGCCTGCTCCACAGGGGCAGGGACTCAACGATCTGTACATCCGATTTTTCCGCATGGCAGACAGGCGCATTGTGGAAAAGACCGGAAAGGGTATCGTCTCGTTCATCTCCAACTACTCTTGGCTTGACGGCCTGTCGTTCACCGGCATGCGCGAGCGGTACCTGGAAGTGTTCGATCACGTCTGGATCGACTGTCTGAACGGCGATAAGTACAAGACCGGAAAGGTCACCCCCGATGGGAAGCCGGACCCTAGCATCTTCTCGACGGACTTCAACAGGGAGGGCATCCAGGTCGGCACTGCAATTACGCTGCTCGCCAGAACCTCGCCATCGAAAGGCGCGAAGGCGGTTCAGTTCCGCCACCTCTGGGGGAAGGAAAAACGCGACCGACTCTTGGCGGAATCGACCAGTGAAAGCGCTCCCAAGTACGATACTGTGCGTCCGGCGATGGCTCTCGGCCTTCCCTTTGCGCCGTCGCAGGTCGGGGCCGCGTACCTGTCGTGGCCCCTACTGCCCGACGTGTTTCCTACGTCGTTCCCTGGGGTGCAGACATCCCGCGACGATGTCGTCGTCGATATCGACCGCGAGAGGCTGATTGCTCGAATGGAAGCGTACTTCGATCCCGAGATCTCGTCTGCGGAGATGGCGCAAATAGCTCCCCGGGCGCTGATAGATGCAGCACGCTTCCCAGCCCTGCAGACGCGGCGGTACCTCCTGAAGCGGGGCTTCAAACCTGAATTCGTGGTTCCATTCTATTACCGGCCCTTCGACACTCGCTGGCTCTATTGGGAGCCGGAAACGAAACTGTTGGATGAAAAGCGTGCGGAGTACTTCCCACACGTGTTCGACGGTAACGTCTGGCTCAGCGCCGTCCAACAGAATCGAAAGGAGTTCGATCCTCCGCTCGTCTCGCCGCGACTTTCCTGCCGGCACATGATTGAACGCGGGGCGAACATGTTTCCGCTCCTCCTTAATCCGGGACATTCCCTGCTGGACGCACACGACTCCGATCAACCGCGCCCAAACGTAAGCGCGACCGCGGCCGAATACCTGCGCACTCTGGGCGCCGAAGCCGCCGATCTTTTCCACCATGTCCTGGCGGTGCTGTACGCACCCTCTTACAGCGAAGAGAACTCTTCCGCATTACGGAACGATTGGCCGCGAATACCGCTGCCAGCCGGTAAGCCCGTGCTGGTGGCTTCCGCTGCGCTCGGCCGCGAAGTCGCCGCGCTCCTCGATCCGGAAGGCGCTCTGCCAAAGCATGCCAAGGGACTGAAGTTGATCGGACCCATCACTGCGGCCGAAGGCACGCTCGATCCCGACGCTGGCGACTTGGAACTTACGGCAGGCTGGGGCCACGCCGGGAAGGGCGGCGTCACCATGCCGGCGAAAGGCAAGATCACGTTGCGCGAGATGACCCCAGGCGAGCGCGGCGTCCTGCCCGAAGGCGCTATTGGCATCCTGGGCGAACAGACTTGTGACGTGTGGCTGAACCAACGGGCCTACTGGCGCAACGTCCCGCTGCGCGTTTGGGAGTACACTCTCGGCGGTTACCAGGTCATCAAGAAATGGCTCAGTTACCGGGAGAAGGAACTCCTGGACCGATCCCTCACAGTCGAAGAAGCCCGGTACGTCACCGGAATGGCGCGGCGCATCGCGGCAATCCTCTTACTCTCGCCGGCCCTAGACGCGAACTATCGCGCCGCGAAGCAGGCGACCTCCGAACTGACAAAGGCCGCGGAGGCATGAAGGGCAGGCTTCAGAGCACAGAACGTGCCGGGCGCGTATAGGTGAGCAGTCCTCCCCGCGCCCCGAACCCGAGCAACCCTTTTTCGTTCACCAGTTTTTGCCAATATCTCCCCAACAGTTTCAACCACTTAGGAGCTTAAGACCTGTTACCCCGATTTTCGTCTGCTATACCAGAATTAGGGTGCACCAATGCTTGATCCCCTCGATCCCCTCAGCGCCATCGTCCGCCTCCCCAACCACCCGGGAGACGCATCTTGCAAAAAAGTGCCTCCCGATGCGTCTCCCAATCTCGCCCCACCGCCTCAACCCATTGAAAAAGAGTGGCTTAAAACCTCACGATTATGAATTCCACATACCCGGAACAGATGCGTCACCCGGGTGACGCATCTTGCCAAAAAATGCCTTCCGATGCGTCTCCCAATCTCGCCCCTCTACCTCAACTCATTGAAAAATAAACGCTTAAAACTCGATGATTATGAACTCCACTCACGAACCGATGCATCACCCCGGCCCTCGACCCCCGGCCCCCGGCCCCCGCCCCCTAGCCCCCGCCCCCTATCCCTCGCCCCCTGCCTCTGGCAGAATAGTCAACGGACCCTATTAGCGGTAACCCAAGTTTCCGAGAGGAGAATTCGGCAATGTTCAAACGCGATGGCAAATTAGCCCGGCGGGATCTGTTCAAGACCTCCGCCGGCATCATGGGCGGCGCGCTTCTGTCGCGGGAAGCCGCGGCCGAACAGGCGGCGCCACGCAATGTCAACACCAACTCGAGCCCCTCCGCGCTCAGGATCACCGATCTTCGCGTGGCCATCGTGGCGAAACCCGGGCCCAGCCCGTGCCCCATCATCCGCCTCGACACCAACCAGGGCGTCTATGGGCTTGGCGAAGTCCGCGACGGCGCCAGTCCCACCTACGCGCTGTTTCTCAAGAGCCGCCTGTTGAATGAGAACCCGCTCAATATCACCTATCTCTTCGATAAGATCAAACAGTTCGGCTTTCACGGGCGGCAGGCGGGCGGCGTGGTGGCCGTCGAAGAGGCTCTCTGGGACATCGCCGGCAAGGTCTACAACGTGCCCATCTACCAGATGTTGGGCGGCAAGTTTCGCGACCGCATCCGAATCTACGCCGACACCGACGAATCGCCCGACCCCAAAGTCTTCGCCCAACGCCTGAAGGCCCGCAAGGAGGAGATGGGCATCACCTGGCTCAAGATGGATGTGGGCATCAACCTCGTGCAGAAGATCCCCGGCACGTTGACCGCGCCCGCGGAGCTGAGCGCCTGGGAGCGGCGGGCGCTGCCCCATCCTTTCGTCGCCTCCGAGGTCACCGATAAGGGCATCGAGAAGCTCTCCGAATATGTGCAGGCCGCGCGCGAGGCTGTCGGCATGGAGATTCCCCTCTCCATGGACCACCTCGGCCACCTCGGCGTGAACTCCATCATCCGGCTGGGGAAGGCTTACGAAAAGTTCAATCTTTCCTGGATGGAGGATGTGATTCCCTGGCAGTACACCGAAATGTTGCAGCACATCACCGCCGAAAGCCCTACCCCCATCCTCACCGGCGAGGACATTTACCTGAAGGAAGACTTCATCAACTTGTGCCAGAAGCACGCCGTCAGCAAGATCCACCCCGACATCTCCACTTCCGGCGGCATTCTGGAGACCCATAAGATCGGCGATGCCGCCATGGAGTTGGGCGTGCCCATGGCCATGCACTATGCCGGTACTCCCGTGGGCTGTATGGCCGCCGTGCACTGCGCCGCCGCCACCGCCAACTTCCTGGCCTGCGAGAACCACTCGCTGGATGTCCCCTGGTGGGGCGACCTGGTGGAAGGCATCGACAAGCCGGTCATCAATAAGGGATGGATCGCGGTTCCGGACAAGCCCGGCCTCGGCGTCACACTCAACGAGGACGTGGTGAAGCAGCACCTGGCGCGCGGCGCCGGTTACTTCGAGCCCACCACGCAATGGGACCAGGAGCGCTCCCAGGACTGGCTTTGGAGTTGAATTGTGGGGCAGGTTGTTAACCTGCGGCGGATTGTTAATCCGCCTGCCGCCCTCACCCGCGCCCGCCACGCCCCCGGAGAATCGCCCCCCCTGTTTGCGCCTCGCCGCCTTGTGGGGCAGGTTTTTAACCTGCGGCGGGTTGCCAACCCGCCCAAGCTTTCCAACTGGAGTTAACCTAGCAAAGGAGCACCCAGACAATGATTCGCAGATACGGCTTAATGACCCTTTGCGCGGCTGCCTCGATGGCGTCCGTGCTCGCGCCGGCGGCTAAGGCGCAATTGTGGACCTGGACCAAAGACCAGATGGTGGAGTACACCAAGGCCTGGACCGGCGACCGCTTCCCCGACGGCCGGCCCAAGGTCCCGGATCAATGGCTCGAACGGGCCAAGGACCTTTCCCAGGAGGAGATCTCGGTCCCCAGCGGCGGCGGCCGGGGCGGAGGCGGCTTTAGCCAATACGAGGGCGACTGGCGCGTGCTGCATCCGGAAATGAAGATGACAGGCCGGGCGTTCACCATGGCTTTTATGCCCGCGCGCGCCGATCTCGACCAGGTCGTCATGGCCAAAGCCAAGGAAAAAGGCATCCCGTCCCTCAATAACCAGTACGGATTCGACATGTTGCAGCCCGGCGACGTCCTGGTGGTGGATCTTTACGGGAAGAAGGAAGGCGGCACCATCGTCGGCGACAACCTGTTCTACTACGTTATGAAGGCCACCGGGAGCGGAGGCCTGGTGGTCGATGGCTCGCTCCGCGACCTGGATGGTATCTCGCCCATGCCCATGCCGTGCTACTACCGCTCGGTGCATCCCAGCGCCATCGGCGGCGCCACCCTTGCGGCCGTCAACGTTCCCATTCGCATCGGCAATGTTACGGTGATGCCCGGCGACTTGGTGGTCGGAGATCGCGAGGGCGTCTCCTTCATTCCGGCGCAAAACGCGGAGACCATTCTCGACCGCGCCGACGAGACCCACATCCACGACGAATGGACCCGTAAGAAGTTCGACGAAGGCAAGTACAAGTCGAGCGAGATCTACAGCAGCCCGCGCGACCCGGCGCTCAAACAGGAATACCAGGAGTACCTCAAAAAGCGGCTGGAGGAAATCAAGGCCAGCCGGAAAAAGTAGCGACGAAAGGGGCTAATTATGATGAACGCACATGGCCGCCGCTCGTTTCTGAGAGGCGCGGCCGCAATGGGAGCGGGACTCTGGTCGGGAGTCGAACTCGAGGCGTATCCGCAAAACGTCAACACCAATTCCAAGCCTTCGGATCTGAAGATCACCGACATGCGGGTGGCTGTCCTGAGAGGAGTTCCCTTTACCTCCCCTATCATTCGCATCGATACCAACCAGGGGATCTATGGGCTGGGCGAGGTGCGCGATGGCGCCACCAAGAACTACGCCCTCGAATTGAAGAGCCGGATTCTCAATGAGAACCCCTGCAACGTCGACAAGATCTTCCGTAAGATCAAGCAATTCGGCGGCCATGCCCGGCAGGGCGGCGGGGTCTCCGCCGTCGAGGTCGCCATGTGGGACCTGGCCGGCAAAGCCTACGGCGTCCCCATCTACCAGATGCTCGGCGGCAAGTTCCGCGACCGCATCCGCATCTACTGCGACACCACCGAATCTCCGGACCCCAAGGTGTTCGGGCAACGCCTCAAGGACCGTGTCGCCCAAGGTTTCACCTGGCTCAAGATGGATCTCGGCGTGACGCGCCCCCCCGGCGAAGTCACGTCCGCCGCCGGCATCTACCAGCAGTACGGCGGGCTTCCCATGGAGCATCCGTTCATGGCCACCGAGATCACCGAGAAGGGTCTCGCGGGCGTGTGCGATTTCGTCGCCCAGATCCGCGAGGTTCTGGGTATGACCATCCCGCTCTCCGCCGACCATTTCGGCTCCATCAGCGTCAATAGTTGCATCCGCCTGGGCAAGGCCCTCACCAAGTACAACATCTCCTGGCTGGAGGACATGATCCCCTGGCAGGAGACCGACCTGTTGAAGAAGATCGCCGACGCCGTCGATATCCCTGTTTGCACGGGCGAAGATATTTTCCTGAAGGAGCCCTTCCAGGTGCTCTGCCGGGAGCACGCCGTGGACATCATCCATCCCGATGTGCTCACCACGGGCGGAATCCTCGAGACCAAGAAGATCGGGGACATGGCCCAGGATTACGGCGTCCCCATGGCCATGCACTGCGCGCACACGCCCATCGGGGCCATCGCCTGCGCCCATGTGGCCGCCGCCACCGAGAACTTCCTGTGCCTCGAGAACCATGCCGTCGACGTCCCCTACTGGAGCGACCTGGTGGACGGCGTCGAGAAGCCCATCGTGAACAAGGGGTACATCGCCGTTTCCGACAAGCCGGGCCTGGGCGTTACCCTCAACGAAGAGGCCTGCAAACAACACATGGTCGAGCCAGGGTGGTTTGAGCCGACCGACCAGTGGAACAATATCGGCCGTCCCAACGACCGCCTCTGGAGTTAGCATGTTGGCACGCCGGCGATTCCTCGGCGCGGCCTCGGGCGCGCTCCTCCCAGCGATGGTCCGCGCCCAGACCGCCGACCTGCCCAACCTCACCATCAAGGAGGTGAAAGTCTATGTGACTGCCTCCGGACACCTGGCGTCGATCACCACCGAAGGCGGGGTCGAGGGCATCTGCACGCTGCAAACCCGCGTGTTCCACGCCAACTGGGACAACTCCGGGTGGCTCGACTACGCCAAACGGACACTGGCCGGCAAGAACGCCCTCGCTCATTTGCAGTTTACGTCTCAATACTCGCCGGTCCGGCGGCACTACGGCCAGCCGCCCGAAGCCGCCGCCATCGACATCTGCCTATGGGATCTTTTGGGCAAGGCGGTGGGTCTCCCCGTCTACCAGATCCTCGGCGCCTACCAGGACCGCGTGCTGGCGTACGCCAGTTCGCAGCACCTACAAACGAAGGTGCCCGACCCCTACGTGGAAGCCGCGTTGAAGGCCAAGGCGGAAGGGTTCAAAGCGTTCAAGATCAATCCGCCGCCGGTCGAAGCCGACGGCGACTCTCACCACCGGCTCGACATGGAGATCTGCAAAGCCCTGCGTAAAGCCCTGGGCGACGAATTCATGCTGATGCACCACGCCGTCGGCAACTACACCCGGCCCGAGGCCATGGAAGTCGGGCGGCTGCTGGATGACCTCCACTTCCGCGGATACGAGGACCCTCTGCCCTCCACCGACATGGACGGACTCGCGCAATTGTGCCAGGAGCTGCGTGTGCCGGTGATTGTGGGCGAGTTTGTCTTCTCGCTCTACGACTACCCCGAATATATCCGCCGCGGCGCCGCCGATACGCTGCGTTTCGTGGTCGATAACGTCGGCGGCATCACTCCCGGCCTGAAGATCGGCGTTCTGGCGGAGTGCCACGGCATGGAATGCATGCCCCATGGCGTGGGGAACATTCTGCACCAGGCCGCCCACCTGCATTGCGAGCTGGCGATGCCGAACGGCGCTTTTGTCGAGGTGCCGTACCCGCAGGGCGCCCGCGACGCACAGCCCTACGTCAAGGATCGGGTCCGCATCGCATCCGACGGATACGTCCACGCCCCCACCAAGCCCGGCCTCGGCTACGAGATCGACCGCGCCGCGCTCGATAAGGCCATCACCCGGATCGAGAGGTAGCGCCGGGCGGGCCGGGCAGGCCCGGCGCTACACCTTGTAATCCCACTCCTTGCGATACGGCGTGTCGACCAGGCTGTTGGCCGCGTCGTCGTTGGTGATTTTCATGGCTTTCGAGTCCCAGGCCAGCACCTTGGCCTCGCGCCGGCCGCGGCCGGCCCCGGCGCGCGCCGCGGCGGGCATGGTGTAGCGGCGCTGCGCCAGCGTCCCCAGCAGGGCGAACTCCGTCAGCCCGCAAGCGAATTCGATGGGCGTGATCGATTTCTTGCCGGCTTTGGCCTGGCGCACCCACTCGGTATAGTGATCGGGTCTCTCGCAGCGCGGCAAGTATGGTTCGGGTTGCTTGAAGTCCTTGAACCGGCTCTCCGGCAACAGCCAGCCGCCCGGCAGACCGCGCACCTTGCTGCCCGGCGCGGGTTCGCGCCCAAACGGCATCCACGGGTTGCCGCCGTAGTACGCCGAAATCTGAGCGCCCTTTTCACCCACAAACATGAAGCCGCTGCCGGGCATGGCCACGTCCAACGGCATGCTCGCGGGCCGGAACGGGGTCAAGCCGCCGTCGTAGAAGTACACCATCGTCTCGGGATGCTTGCCGCGGGCCGGCAGGTGCCACTGAATGACGTTGGCGATGCTCATGCACTCGGTATTGTCCACGGGCCCCGCCAGCGAGAAAGCCTGGCCATCCTCGGCGACCACCCAATCGGGCGCGCCCATCTCGAGTTCCTCATGAAACATCTGCAGACAATGGCAGCCGAAATCGCCGATGGTTCCCGTTCCGAAATCCCACCAGGGGCGCCAGTTGCCGTAGTGATAGGTCTTGTGATACGGGCGGGCGGGAGACGGGCCGCACCACTCGTCCCAATTCATCCCCGCGGGCGGCGTCTGCGCCTCCGTCGGACGCGCCAACCCGCTGGGGCTGTAAGTGCCGGTCCAGATATGCACTTCATGAATCGGGCCGATGGCGCCGGTGAGCAACAATTCGGTGCTGGCTCGGGCGTAGGCGGTGCGGGAATCCTGGATGCTGGCCTTGGTGGTGCGCTTGGAAGCTAAACAGGCCGCCTTGACCTTGCGCGCCTCGGCAACGGTGTGCGTGATCGGCTTGGCGCAATAGACGTGCTTGTCCATCGCTAGGCCGGCCAGCACCAGGTGAGAGTGCCAGTGATCCGGCGTGGCGACAATCAGGGCATCGAAGTTCTTCTGCTCCTGGTCGAACATCTGCCGGAAATCCCGGTACACCTTGGCGCTCGGATATTTCTTGAATACCGGCGCGGAGAACTCGAAATCCAGATCGCACAAGGCGACGATCTGTTCGTCCTTGCAGCCATCCAGGTAGTTCTTGCCCATGCCGCCGACGCCCACGCAGGCGATGGCGAGCTTGTCGCTGGGCGCCCGATAGCCGGCGCCGCCCAGAACGTGACGGGGAACAATGAGAGGCGCCAGGCCGGCGGCAATCGCCGTGCGCCGGGTGAGCGCGTCTTTCGATGATTCGTTGGCATTCATGAAGTCAGTCTCCTTACTTCGGTGGCGCTGGCGGCGGCCCGCCTCGCCCCCCTCGTCCGCCGCCGCCCTGCACCTGCGGGGTTGGCTGCAGGTCGGGCGCCGGGCTGCCTGAGAATGGCCGCAACGGCCGGATATAGATGTTGCGGAACGCCACCGCCCCGTGGTCGCCCTGTAGCCCGATGGGATTGGTGGGCGCCTCCGGGATCTTCAGCGTAGCCACCGTCGGTCCCAGCCTCTCGACGTTCTCGTGGATCAACTGGCCGTTGTGCAGAATTCGGATGAACTTGGCATTCGCGATCTTCTTGCCCGACGCGTCGAATTTCGGGGCTTGGAACCAGTAGTGAAAAGACTGCCACTGGCCGGGGGGCCGGTCGGCCCGCACTTTCGGCGTGATCCCGCCGTCCTGACCATTGATGGGGCCGCCGTCATAGTGGTACATGGCGCCGCATTGATCGGTAGCCAGCCGCGGTGTGAAACCCCAGCTATCCCAGATCTGGGTCTCATACAGTCCGTGCATGAAGAACCCGGAATTGGAGTGGGCCGCCACCATGAATTCCACGTAGACTTCGGAGTCGCCGAACTTTTCGGTGGTATAGATGTTCGACGCGTTTCCCGACGGATCCACATCGGTGTTCACGATGCGGTCGCCGGGGCTGTTGGGCACACCCACCAAAACCGTCGGGTTCGTCACGCCGCCCCAAACGACGGCGCTGGTGACCAGCCACTTGCCCTTCTTGGCGGGATCAGCCAACTCCCAGCCACTCAAGTCCTTGCCGTTCAGCAAGGGTTTCCAGCCGCTCTCAGTCAGAAACGGCGGATCGCCGTGGTCGCTTCCATCGTTCAACGGAGGAAGGTCCGCCGCCGCTACCAGCAGAACAAAAGCGGCGGCCAAAGCCATGGCCGCAGCCACACCAACCAGAAAATGTCTCACGTCGAACGATTATAGTCCGAAACCCTCCGCCGTGCGCCGCGGTAGATCGGACAAGGAGGAGATGTACTCCATGAACCGCATCCCCGCCGACGTCATCCACCTCGATACCGGCTGGTTCGAGCACGACTGGCGCTGCGATTACAAATTCTCCACGACGCGCTTCAAGGACCCCGCGAAAATGATCGCCGATCTCAAGCAGGATGGCTTTCATATCTCGCTCTGGCAGCTTCCCTACTTCGTCCCGCAGAATTCGCTCTTCCCGGAGATTGTGGCCAAAGGGCTGGCCGTCAGGGACGGCAAAGGCAACCTGCCCTATGAGGATGCCGTGCTCGATTTCACCAATCCCGCGGCCGTCGCCTGGTATCAGGACAAGATTGCGGGTTTGCTAAGCATTGGAGTGGGCGCCATCAAAGTAGATTTCGGGGAGGCCGCTCCGCTACAACCAGGCAGTGGCCGACATTACGCGCCAGGTCACCGGTGAGAACATCATTTGGGCGGGCAGTGCCTGGGTCGGCAGCCAACGCTATCCGCTGCACTGGGGCGGCGACTCCGGCAACACCGACACAGCCATGGCGGCGACCCTCCGCGGCGGCCTTTCGTTCGGCTTGAGCGGTTTTTCCTTCTGGAGTCACGACATCGGCGGTTTCACTTCCAAATCTCCCGAGGAGCTCTACCGGCGTTGGGTGCCGTTCGGGAAGTTGACCTCGCACAGCCGTTGCCACGGCGCGCCGCCCAAGGAGCCATGGGAGTACAGCGTCGCGTTTCTGGACGATTTCCGCCGCGCCGATGAGATGAAGTAGCAGGTGGATGACGAGTACCTGTTCGGCGCCGACATCCTGGTGGCACCGCTGTTCGAGACCGAGACCACGGGCCGCGAAGTGTATCTGCCTCAAGGCCAGTGGATCGACTATCAGACCGGTAAGCTATACTCCGCCGGCGCGCAGAACGCCCAGGGCCTGGTCTGCCTGCCTTCGGACAATGTGCTGCACAAAGTGGAGGCTGCCCGCTGCGGCGGCGCTTTCGCGCTGGCCAGCGATCCGCTGGCCGGGAAGGCGACGTCCGCCGGCGACCTACTCCGCTGAAAAGACCCGGTAAGAGGCTGGTGGAAGCGGGATATCGAAAGCGATATCGTTGCCGCTGGCATGGCCGGAGATTCGCTCGCCGGAAACCACGTCGATGAGTGTCTTGTAACGGTTCCCAGTAACGGCGCTGACGGTGACCGCGCCGCCGCCAGGCGCGGCAAAATTCTCCACGATGAACTTGCCGTTGTCGTAGGCAAAGAGGCCCACTTGGCTGGGACCCTCGATGCGGACCGGAAGGTCGCCCGCGATCGCGGTCCGTATCTGGTTCAGTACCTGCGGCGGCAAGTTGTACAGGTCGCCGAAGTTGTCCGGAATGGTGAGAACGTAAAGCGTCCCCTTCGCGTAACTGGCTTGCAGCAGAAGCGGGTAGCCGATGCTCTTGGTCGCCGTGGTGATAATCTCCCAGGCGTCGTTGGTGGGGTAGCGGATCTCCGGGATGAGGATGTCGGTATCGATCTTGGCCCCGCCGCCCCGTCCCGGAAACTCGCGAACCGATGCCTTTAAGCCGGTATTCTCCATCTCGGCGATGTCCTCGATGCCCTTGCCTTGCAGCGCCTTCAGCAGGCCCGACGTGATCACTACTTTCTTGCCGGCGGCCAGGTGCTGCTTCATCTTGGCGACAATCGCCGGGTCGAACTTGGCGGATTCAGTGAGGAACACGGTGGGCGCATCGGATGGGAATGCGGGAACCATCTCCATCGGAATGCCGAGCATACCGATGTAATCGTGCAGAAAGTCTTCTCCGGAGGAGTGGAAAGGCTTGTAGCTTTTGACCCCGATCGGTTTGCCCAGCTTGCCGATAAAGCCATCCACCTGCTCGAAGACGCTGCCGGCGTAGCCCGGTATGGTCTGCCCGCCGGAGCCCGCGCCGCCCGGCATCGCCGCCAGTAACTGGCGGAAATCGAAGAGCGTCAGTTCCGGCGCCTTGGCGAAGAGCGTGAGCCAGAGTTGTTCTCCGTAGCGTTCCTTGTCGCGCCATCCGCCGGTATCCACCCAGCCGCCGCCGTTGCCACCCGGCTTGATGTTCTCCAGGTAGCGGACCAGCCCGTAGCCCATGTATTGCTGCAAGTGCT
>Ga0326728_10006525_pt1 | contig 31285 bp, 27 predicted proteins | sample MB3enrmetagenome_FD_207602 | JGI IMG/M metagenome (GOLD analysis project Ga0326728, IMG submission 207602) | Lab enriched peat soil microbial communities from McLean, Ithaca, NY, United States - MB31MN | ecosystem: Environmental > Terrestrial > Soil > Wetlands > Peat | place: USA: New York...
TACAGGTTCAAGCGCTGGCGCGCAGGTTGAAGCGCCTCGCGCCTCGCGGCGCGTGGCGCAGGACAAGTACGCTCGCGCTGCCGCGCTCGCCTCCGGCTATAAAGAGCCATAGATAAAGAGCCGCCCGGGGCCGCTCTGCGCCGCGCCCCGGACCCCCGGCGGGCTCGCTCGCGTGTCCCCCCCGCAGAAGCCAGCCCGGCAGTCCGCAGCGCCCGTGGCGGGTCCCCCCCTTCGCTCGCTCGCACGATGGCGCGGGCTGGTGGGGGAAAGACAGCGAGACAGGCGATGTGCAGGCCGACGCCTCGGAGTATGCCAGCCCGCGCCGAAAAACCATAGATACACCAAGCGAGGCCGGGCGCTCCGCGCCCGGCGGTGCCAAGCTCGTGCCCGCGCTCGGTCACGCACAATGGTCACCGCCGGTCACGTGGTCACGTCTTGACACCTGCGCCAAGACACGCGATACTCCTTGCAACTCAAAAAACGGTCACGCGCCCCGCTTTATTTTGGTCACATGCACCAGCTTGTGTGATATCCACAAATTTATGAGACTTTTGCACTTGAATCCACAGATCGAACGGACGTACTGTGCCAACAACTGATGATCCTGCAGGGAAGCGAGCAGGAATCGCCGGATTGGCGAGTGGGTGTTCCGGCCGGTGCAAACCGGAGATTGAAGCCGCCGCCAAGCCAGAATGTGCAGCCAACGGTGCAAACCAAAGGCTGAGAACGCTGGCACGGCCAGAGAGATGAAAACGCCGGTGAAAGCCGGGCAGTTCCTCGCTGGTGCAGTTCCGGAGATGAGGGGAAGGCCGAGCACGAATACTCATCGGCGGCGCAAGCCGACGATGCAAGGTCCGGGCAAAGCTGAAAGCTCATCGCAGGCCTAGCCGGAAGATGGACCTTAGGCGCAAGCCAAAGGTTGCCAGCCGGCCGGTGACGGAGGGTGGAGCGATGGCGCAAGCCAAAGTTCGCCGCCGCGCCGGGAGCCGAAGGATCCGCCATTGGCGCAAGCCAGCGGCAGATCATACAGGCCTAGCCGGAAGATGGACCATTGAGCCTCAGACTCGATGGCTGCCAGCCGGTCGAGCCGATGGGAACGGCACAGGGCGCATGCCCGGTGCAGGCCTCGGTTTCGAGCTCAGAGGATTCAGGTTCGATGCGAAGCGGAGATTCGGCCGCGGGTCAGGAGCCCGAGGACGCGAACTCCGAAGAGGGCTGGGCCCGATGGTTGGCGCGAGCTGGCTGTCAAGGGCGACCAGCTGACCTGTGAGTTGTCACGATGTGAAGGCGCCAGGGGCTTCGGCCTCTGGCGTTTTCATTTGCGCTGCGCACAGGGCCTCTAGTGAATTCCCCGGCAACTCCGGCGTAGGATGGATGCGTTGGGGGTGCGCATGAGGCGGGGGCGCAGACAGCCGGGGCGCAGGCCGACTGGCAACGCAAGGGCACGCGGCGCCTGGGGCACGCGGCTGCTCGTACTCCTCTTCGTGATCGGGGCCATTCTCGCAATCCTGCTGCGAATGGTCAGCTTCACCAGCCACCGCTTCCCGCGTCGGATATCCGGTCCTCCACCAGCCTCCATCACGACTGTTCGTTGAGCCTTTGCCCGTTCAGGAGCGCCAGCCGTCATCATTAGGATTCTTCCCACTCCCCGGAAGCCGCGCGCGCGTGCACTGAAAGATGGAATAATGGCAAGGATGCGAATTGCGGTGATTGGGGGCGGAACTGCGGGACTTGCAGCCGCTTATGAATTGGAAAAGGCGCGCGCGGCCGGCCAGGCTGTGGAGTACACGCTCTTTGAGGCGCGGCCCAGGCTGGGCGGTGCGCTGTCTTCTGAGATCGTCGATGGCGCGGTGCTTGAGCGCGGTCCGGACTCCTTCCTTACAGAAAAGCCGGCTGCAGCCGAACTCTGCCGTGAACTGGGTCTCGGCGGCGACCTGATTCCCTCAAACGACGTGGCGCGCAAGACGTTTATTGTCGTTCGCAACAAGCTGGTCGCGCTGCCCGATGGGCTCATGTTTCTGGTCCCCACCAAGCTGCTGCCCACGGCGCTCACGCGCCTCTTCAGCTTGCCGACCAAGATCCGTATGGGGCTGGAACTTCTGCATCCGCCGCACGCGGTTGAGGGCGATGAATCGGTGGCGGCGCTGGTCGAGCGCCACTACGGCCGCGAGGCCGTGGACCGGCTCGCCGATCCTCTGCTCAGCGGCATCTATGGCGGCGACTCCACGCAGTTAAGCGCGCGCACCGTACTGCCGCGCCTGGTGGAGATGGAGAAGAAGTACGGCTCGCTCACGCGGGGGATGCTGGCCGCGCATAAGAAAATGAGGGCAGCGGCAAAGAACTCAACCAAAGGATCAAACCACGGAGCGGCGCCGCCGATCTTTACAGCGATTCGCGGCGGCATGAATCAGCTGGTGGATGCGCTTGTGGCTCGGATCGATCCCGCATCGGTCCGCACCGGCACGCCGGTCGAACGGATTGAGAGGGCCGGCGAGGCATGGAACGTGATTGCGGGCGGCGAAACGCAGACGTACGACGCCGTCATCATGGCCGCCTCGGCATGGGCCGCTGGTCCGATGCTGGCTTCTGTGGATCCGGCGCTGGCCGCGGACCTGGCCGCGATCCCATATTCCTCGTCGATCACGGTGAACCTTATCTACGACGAGAAGAACATCGGCACGCTGCCCGAGGGCTTCGGTTTCCTGGTCCCGGCCTGCGAGGGCCGCTCGATGCTGGCCTGTACGTTCGTCCATCGCAAGTTCCTGGGCCGAACACCTGCGGGCAAGGCCGTCTTCCGCGCTTTTCTGGGCGGGGCGCGCGGCGAGGCTCTGCTCGAACAAACCGACGAAGCGCTCATCGCCACCGTGCGCCGGGAGCTGAGCGAGATTCTCGGGGCGAAGGTACTTGGCTTGGCCATGGAGCCCGAGCATGTGCAGATTACGCGCTGGCGGCGTGCGATGGCGCAGTACGCTGTCGGTCATCAGGAGCGGATCGCGCGGATCAGGGCGCGTGTTGCATTGCTGCCCGGCCTGCGTCTGGCCGGTAACGCTTACGACGGCATCGGCGTGCCGGACTGCATCCGGCTGGGCCGGCTGGCGGCGCGGGAGTTGGCGGCCACGAGCGCGCAGGTCTCCGTATCTGCGTAGCGCCTGAAGCAGGATTTTGACCGTATACTCGGCTTAGAACATGTCACCAGATACCGTCTTATCCACCATTCTGGCCCGGACCCGCGCCACCGTGGCCGCGGCGAAGAAAGCTGTCCCCACGGCGGAGATGGAGCGCCGGGCCGCGCGCCATCGCCCCCGTGGCTGGGCAGCGGCCTTGCGCGCTCAGGCGGGAGAGGGGCCGGCGGTGATCGCCGAGATCAAGAAGGCCTCGCCGTCCAAGGGCCTTATCCGTGCCGACTTCGACCCGCAGTGGCTGGCGCGCCGCTACCGTGCCGGCGGAGCGGCGGCGCTCTCCGTGCTCACCGACGAGCCGTTCTTTCAGGGCAGCCTGCACAACTTGATGCTGGCCTCGGCGGCAGTGCCCCTGCCCTGCCTGCGCAAAGACTTCATGGTCGACGAGTACCAGGTGGTGGAGGCCCGCGCCCACCGCGCTGACGCCATCCTGCTCATCGCCGCCGCGCTCGACGATGCCGAATTGCTGCATCTTTCGCAGGTTGCCGACGGCTTCTCGCTCGACGTGCTCGTCGAGGTGCACACGGCCGAGGAACTCGACCGCGTCCTGAATGTTCTTGGGACAAGTGGAGCAAGCGCGATCGGCGTCAACAATCGCGACCTTAAAACATTCAAGGTCAGCCTCGAGACATCGCTCGCACTCGTCGACAGGATTCCACAGGAGCTGGTGCGCGTGACGGAGAGCGGCATTGCGAGTGGAGCGGACATCGCAAAGCTGCGCGGGGCGGGCTTCAATGCCTTCTTGATAGGTGAGAGCCTGATGCGCGAGGCCGACCCGGGCGACGCGCTGGCCCGACTGATCGCAGCGGCTCAAGAGCCATGAGTATCTGGATAAAAATCTGCGCCAACACCTCGCTGGCCGACGCGATGCTGGCCGCCGATGCCGGGGCCGATGCGGTGGGCTTCGTCTTTGCGCCCAGCAAGCGACGGGTCACAGCGGAGCAGGTCGCCGCCATCGTGCCGCACCTGCCGTCTGCGCTTGAGAAGATCGGTGTCTTTGCCGAAGCGCCCTTTGAAGAGATCGCGGCAACCGCCGCGGCCTCGGGGCTCACCGGCATCCAGCTTCACTTTGAAGCGCCGCCCAGGCTGATCGCCGATCTGCGCCAGCGGTTCGGTGCGGAGATGCGCATCGTGCGGACGGTGCACTTTTTGGTGGGCGGACCCGCGCCTTCGCTCGATGCCATCGATAATGACCCGAACATCGACGCAATCCTGGTTGATACAAAAACGGCGACAGCCGCCGGCGGCACCGGGCAGACCTTTGACTGGAATCTCGCCGCCACCACGCTCTTCCAAAGCCCAAAGGCGCGGAAGCGCCACTGCATTGCGGCGGGAGGGCTGACGCCGGAGAACGTCGCCGAGGCCATCCGCACTCTCAAGCCCTGGGGTGTGGATGTGGCCAGCGGAGTCGAGGCCGAGCCGGGACGCAAGGACGCTGCCAAGGTGCGCGCATTTATCGTAAGCGCCCGCGCTTGCAACGCTAAATAAGAAGAAAATCCACCTAGTACACTAAAGACTGTGCCCCTTTTCGCGTCAGGCGCAGGAGTTTTCATGGCATCCACCATCCATCCGGCAGACCCCTCTCAACCGCGCGCGGGCCGCTTCGGCGCTTACGGCGGCCGCTACGTGCCGGAGACCCTTATGGCCGCGCTCACCGAGCTTGAGCACGAGTACGAGATCGCGCGTAACGATCCAGCCTTTCAGGCCGAACTTGCAGACCTGCTGCACAACTACGCCGGTCGGCCTACACCGCTTTACTTCGCCAAGCGGCTGACTGAGGAACTTGGCGGAGCCAAGATATATATAAAGCGCGAAGACCTGCTGCACACCGGTGCGCACAAGATCAACAACGCTCTCGGCCAGGGGCTGCTCGCAAAGCGCATGGGCAAGAAGCGCATTATCGCCGAAACCGGAGCGGGCCAGCATGGCGTGGCTACGGCCACCGTCTGCGCGCTGCTGGGTCTAGAATGCGTCATCTACATGGGCGAAGTGGATATGGCCCGCCAGGAACTGAACGTGATGCGCATGAAGTTGCTGGGCGCGGAGGTGCGCGGCGTAGCGGCAGGCTCGCGCACGCTCAAGGACGCCATCAGCGAAGCCATGCGCGACTGGGTCACCAACGTCCGTACCACTTTTTACATCCTTGGTTCGGCGCTGGGCGCGCATCCATATCCGACCATGGTGCGCGACTTCCAGCGCGTCATCGGCAAAGAGATCAAGGAGCAGATCCTGGCCAAAGAGGGTCGTCTGCCGAATACGATCGTCGCCTGCGTGGGCGGCGGATCGAACGCCATCGGCGCGTTTTACGACTTTATCAACGACAAGCAAGTCCGGCTGATCGGTGTCGAAGCAGGCGGTCGTGGCACGGGCCTGGGCGAGCATGCGGCACGTTTCCAGGGCGGCGTTCCGGGCGTGTTGCAGGGCACCTATTCTTACGTGCTTCAGGATGAAGACGGCCAGATATCGCTCACGCATTCGGTCTCGGCGGGGCTCGACTACGCGTCAATCGGCCCCGAACATGCCGAGCTGCACGACACCGGCCGCGCCGAGTACACGTCGGTCGACGATGCCGGCGCGCTCGACGCCGTTGTTAGGCTAGCGCGGACCGAGGGCATTCTGCCGGCGCTTGAGAGCGCGCATGCGGTGGCCGAGGTGCTGCGCATTGCGCCCTCGATGCCGAAGCATGAAATACTTGTGGTGAACCTTTCAGGCCGCGGCGACAAGGATATGGGTATCCTGGTCAACGAGCTGAAGCTGTAAAAAGCAGGGACTAGGGACTAGGGATTAGGGAAATGAGCTTTCCGGCTCCCTCGGGGGCTGAAGCCCGTACCCTTCAAGACAAGACTAGCTAAGTGGTCTGCTGAAGAGATATGCCGATACGTTTCGATCACAAACCGGGATTGGTCGTCTATCTGACGGCCGGCGATCCATCGCTGGATGCAACGCGCGAGATCGCGATTGCCGCCATCGATGCGGGTGCGGACGTGATCGAACTTGGCGTTCCCTTCAGCGATCCGCTGGCCGACGGGCCGGTGATCCAGCGCGCCATGGAACGCGCCGTCGCCAAGGGCACCAACCTCGGCGATGTGCTCGGAGTTGCAAAGGAGATTCGCGCCGCGCGGCCCAATGCGGGCTTGGTGATCTTCAGCTATCTCAATCCGATTCTGCGTTACGGCTTGAAGAAATTTGCCGACGACGCAAAGGCGGTAGGCGTCGATGGCGTGCTGGCCACCGACATGATCGTCGAAGAGGCTGCCGAATACCTGAGCGAAATGGGCAGGGTGAATCTTGCGCCCGTGTTTCTGGCCGCGCCCACCAGCCCCGACGAGCGGCTCGAGGCCATCGCCAAACACAGCAAGGGCTTTGTCTACGCCATCTCGCGCGCCGGGGTTACCGGCCAGCAGACGACCATGACCAACGACGCGGCCAGCCTGGTTGCGCGTATCCGGCGATGGACCACGCTGCCGGTGGCCGTTGGGTTTGGCATCTCGAACGCCGAGCACGTCGCTCAGGTGACCGAGTTCGCCGATGCCGCGGTGGTCGGCAGCGCAATCGTCGAGCTTGTGGAACGCTCGACACCGGAAACCGCGCCCGGCGCAGTAGCCCGATTTATCAAGGGCCTGCGCCAGCACGATGCGGCGCAGGCCCGGTGAGAGAAGCAGCCATTAGCTCCTATCTATTAGCTTCTAGCCTGTCCGTGACAGATTCCGCCACTTCGGCTTGGATCTGCACAATGGAGCTATCGGCTAACAGCTAAGAGCTGGAAGCTCGCGCCAGATTCCGCATCCCGAGGACGATGATGACGCTCGAAGAACTGCGAAGCCAAATCGATGTTCTGGACCGCCAACTGGTGGAACTGCTCAACCAGCGGGCGCGCATCGCGCAGCGGATTGGGCACCTCAAGGCCACCACCGCGCAGCAGGTCTACGAACCGAACCGCGAGAGGCTGGTGTACGAGAACGTGCGCGCCGCCAACGCGGGGCCGCTGCCCGACAAAGAGCTTCAGCATCTCTATGAGCGCATCCTCGACGTGATGCGGGCGTTGCAGCGCAATGAGCTGGCTTCGGAAAGAAACGCCAGAGGTCTCAAAGAAGATCTCAATGGCCTCGCCGCGGGCCCCGCGCCCGAGACAGGGAAACAGAAATGATTATCGCAATGCAGGAGAATGCAACCGAGGAACAGATCTTCGCCGTAGTCGAGGAGATGGAAGAGCACGGCGTAACCGTGCACCGCACCACCGGCGCGGAGCAGACTATTCTGGCCGCGGTGGGAGCCACGGCAGGGCTCGACATTACGCAGTTCGAGTCGCTCCCCGGCGTCTTTCACGTGCACCGCATCAGCGCGCCCTATAAGCTGGCCGGGCGCGCCTTCCGCCCCGAGGGCACGGTGGTCGAGTTCGCGAACGGCGCAACGATAGGCAGCACGCATGTGGGCCTCATCGGCGGGCCGTGCTCGGTGGAGACCGAAGAGCAGATCTTTGCTATCGCCAAGTGTGTGAAGGCGGTGGGTGGAGGGTTTCTGCGCGGCGGCGCCTTCAAACCGCGCACTTCGCCATACGCCTTTCAGGGCCTGGGCATCGAAGGGCTCAAGGTGATGCGCGCAGCCGCCAACCAGTATGGTCTGGCCACCGTCACCGAGGTGATGGAGATTGCACAAATCGAGCCGATGCTTGAGTACGTGGACTGCTTCCAGGTGGGCGCACGCAACATGCAGAACTTCAATCTGCTGCGCGAACTCGGCCTGGTGCGCAAGCCGGTACTGCTCAAGCGCGGCATCGCCGCCACCATCGACGAGCTACTCATGTCTGCCGAGTACATCCTCTCTGGCGGCAACTACGAGGTGATTCTGTGCGAGCGCGGCATCCGGACTTACGAAACATCGACGCGCAACACGATGGACATCTCTGCCATCCCGGTGCTCAAAAAGCTGACGCATCTACCCGTTATCGCCGACCCCTCGCACGGCACCGGCCGCCGCGACATGGTTGCGCCCATGGCCAAGGCCTCGCTGGCCGCGGGCGCGGATGGACTGCTCATCGAGATCCACCCCAACGCCGATAAGGCCTGGTCCGACGCGGCGCAGACGCTCTACTTTGACCAGTTTGAGAAGCTCATCGGCGAGCTAAAGGTGATTGCACAGGCGGTCGGCAGGACGCTCTAAGAAGCAGCAAGTCAGCGGGTCGGCGGGTCAGCTATCAAAAAGCTGGCTTGCCGACCCGTCCGTTTGCTATGCACGATTGGGCGCATCGACCTGTTGAAACAAGTGAGTGGCTCAAATGACACGATTCCGAATACCATTTCTGCTGCTTTTCGTTGCTCTTTTCTTACCTGCCACTCTGTTGGTTGGGCAGGAAGGATGGAGGACGGTTCCTTCCGAGTACCCTGATGACCACAAGGCCATGCCCTTTGCGAAAGCGATTGGCATCCCGGCAACAGCTACCTACAAGGGGGTGACGCGGAATGCCTTTGTGATCATCCATGGCACCGACAGGAAGGCCCTGGCAGGCCTTCCCACCAATGTGCATCTTGTAAATCCCGGAATCGAGATTCACATCGACGGGTTCGATGATCTGCTTCCCGAAGGTCGCGCAGATTTGTTCGATGGGCCGCCCGATGAGGGCGAATCCAGTGAAATTCGAGTTATGAAACTCAGTATTTCGCGCGGCCAACTAACCTTCCGCACGAATCACTTTGTCGACCGATACATCGGGGAATATCCTGAATCCATTGTGGGGCCGGACGGTAATGTTCTCGGTATGGGATCGTATCCGAAGGGCGCGCGCCGGACCGCGTGGATGCAGTTTCTTCGCGAGATGAGCAAAGGCTTCGACAAAGGGCACATCTCGATCGGCGGAAAGGCGCTTTCGCCGAATATCGAGATTGAGTTTTCAGGCAAGGGCATCGAGCCTTTGCTGGCAGAACTGCTCCGCGTTTGTTACCTGTAGGAGATATCAGACGGTCAATCTATCTATGACGGATGCGCAACCTCCCGCGTAAAGCTGATGCGCAGGCGGGTTTTTGTGGCTTTGGCAAAACGCTCAAGGGTTCGGGCAGAGGGCAGAACCTTGCCGCTTTCAAGCCGCGCGATTACGGCCTGCGTGGTGCCCATGGCTTTGGCTACCTGCTCCTGCGTCAGATTCGCATCGGCGCGGGCCTTGATCATGGCCGAGGCCAGCGCGAACTCCGCTTCCAGCTCGTCATAGGCCGCGACGTATGCGGGGTCCTTCTTCCACTTCTTGAACGACTCTTCTACGGGAATAAATTTTGCCATCACTCAACCTCCCTTGCCTTCTTCAGCGCCTGATCGATCTCCCGGCGCGGGGTCTTCTGGGTTTTCTTAGAGAAGACGTGCACCACCACGATGCGCATTCCGCTTGCTGTAATGTAGATTGCTCGGGCGATGCCGCTTTTGCCCTTCAGGCGCATCTCCCACAACGGCCCTTCCAGGTGCTTCAAGTACGGCTCTCGCACTCGCTCCAGGCCATGAGCCTGAATCAGTTCCACAATGCGTTGAAAGCTGGCTCGGATATCGGCAGGAAAACTGTCGAGCGCTGCCTGGGTTTGCTCATCGAGAAATCCGATCTGCCACCGCATGATTTAAGTATACCATTTTTGCAATAATTTGTACGATTTTGGGTTTTGGCCAAGTGGTTTACTGTTGGAACCGGGAAACCGGCGCTTATGCAAACTGGTAGCGAGGATCGATGCTGAGTAAGTCGAGGCGGCTGCAATCGCGTATTCTGAAATTCACTGATGGAAAATTCGCCGCTCGATAAAATCGCGATTCTCGGCACCGGATTACTCGGCACCTCGGTGGGCCTTGCTCTGCGCGCCAGCGGATTTTCCGGCTCCATCGCGGGCTGGAACCGCAGTGCTGAGAACGCGCATCAGGCGCTAAAGATGGGCGCACTCGACTCCGTGGCTACCGATCCGATCGAAACCGCGCGGGCGAGCCAGGTCGTCGTGCTCGCCATGCCGATCTACTCCACGCTCGATTTCATGGAGAAGCTCGCGCCTCATCTGGGTTCGGCGCACCTGGTCACCGACGTGGGCAGCACCAAGCGAGTCATTACCGAAGCCGGAATGCGGCTCTACAACACTCCTGAGCGCGCGGCTTTTCTTCCCGGCCACCCCATGGCGGGAAAGGAGCGCGGCGGTGCGGAGCTGGGCGATGCGCAGTTATTCAGCGGAGCTGCGTGGCTGTTCACAGACGTTCCCGGTACACAGCGTTCGGCCGACGGCACGGCTCTGGTTCAAGACTGGCGCAACTGGGTTGCCGCGATGGGCTCGCGGATTCTCGATCTTGACGCTGCGCGCCACGACGAGCTGGTTTCATGGGTGAGCCACCTGCCGCAATTCTTGTCTACGGCTCTCAGCGCGCTGCTTGACGAGCAAGTGGGCCACGAGCCGGAACTGAACGAGGTGGGCGGCCGCGCCATGCGCGAGATGACGCGCCTGGGCGCAAGCCCCTATTCGATGTGGCGGGATATCGCCTACACGAACACCGAGGCTGTCTCTCATGCCCTGGAGATGCTGGAGCAGCGGCTGGCCTACCTGCGAGAAAACCTCAAGACGCCGGAGTTGCGCGAGGAGTTCGAGCGGGCAAACCGGTTCCGCAACGGCGGCTAGCGGGTGATCTGCGTGGTTGTCTTGTCGGTCTTGAAGGTGAAGGCGTCTCCGGGAAGCGTCTGATTCATACGGAAGTTCGAGTAGAGGCAGATGCGCTGCTGGCCCTCGCCCTCGTCGAAGACTTGCTTGAGGCTCACTCCGCGATCGAGATCCATCCACAGTGTCACCTTGGGCACGTTCTTGCGCACCGCCGGGTCTTTGGCCACCATCTCCAGCTTTTCGGTCTTGACGCCGTTGATCGTCTCCGCGCCGGCGTCGACGATGGTCCACTTCTCAGCCAGCTCCGTGCCGCTGGCGCCAAAGCCGAGCATGAACCAGCTCTCGTACTGGCCGAGCTTGGTGAGCGTGGTCAACTGGTTGAGCTTCTGTTCGTAGAGCTTGACCGTGCCGTTCTGGCAGCAGACGATGACCTTGGGAACGCTCTGGTTGTTCACTTTCTCGATGTGTACGCCCACCTGGAAGCTCGATCCCGAGCGCTTGTAGTACGCCACGCCCGTCTGCACATCCTTGTCGTAGACCGGCTCGGTCTGGATGCTGTCGAACTCAAAGTCCGCGGTCAGGGTATGGAAGTTGGCCGCCGCCGCATCGAGCTTGGCCAGCGTGGCCTTCAGGTCGCCGGCGGCAAAGGCCGCTCGACCCGGAACAAGCAGGAGCACAAACACGGCTCCGAATACGACTCTTCCCCACGCAGATCGCATGTAATTCCTCTTCTTGTTGGTTAGACGGGGACCTGCCCCGGGAAGCCTCAGCGTCAGGCCGCTACCGGTGGGCCCAGATCTGCCATTCCAGCTGGCCGTGTTCGTCGGTGATCGTCTGCCAGCGCTCCACGAAGACCGCGTCGCCGGTCACCGGCTCCATGGCCTTGCGCAGCGCTCTCTTGATCTCGCTGTCCGTGGCGTTGGCCGGCACATGAACGTCTGAGGCCTCGACGGTGACGATCAAGCCATGAGACCCGTAGCCGGAGACCTGGATCGGGTGGCTCACACCGGTCACCGGCGTTGCCCGCCCGCCAAAGTCCCACAGGTGAGGAGCGCCGAAGATGAAGATCAGGACCAGCGTCACCATGATGTCGTAGTGGAAGCAGCCGCGTGGGTAGGTCCACCACAAGTAACTGGCCAGCACCTGGCCTATGCTCCTGCGAGGCTTTGGATTCGTGTCGCTGCTGGTAGAAGAAGACATTACGGCTCCTTCGTTATTTTATCTCTTCCGCCCATGTAGGGCTTGAGAACTTCGGGGACAAGGACGCTGCCGTCGGCCTGCTGGTAGTTCTCCAGGATCGCGAGCCAGGTGCGGCCCACGGCCAGACCGCTGCCGTTGAGCGTGTGCACAAACTCGGGCCTGGCCTTGGCACCGGCCGGCCGGTAGCGGATATTCGCCCGCCGGGCCTGGAAGTCGCCGAAGTTCGAGCAGGAAGAGATCTCGCGATAAACCTGCTGGCCGGGAAGCCAGACTTCGAGGTCGTAGGTCTTGGATGCGGAAAACCCGGTGTCGCCCGTGCAAAGTAACATTCGCCGATAAGGCAGCTCAAGAGCCTCCAGAATTTCTTCGGCGTGGCGGGTCAGCAGCTCGTGCTGGGCGTCGGACTCCTCGGGGCGCACGAACTTGACCAGCTCCACCTTCTGGAACTGGTGCTGGCGGATGATGCCGCGCGTGTCCTTGCCCGCTGCGCCGGCCTCGGCGCGGAAGCAGGGCGTATAAGCTGTCAGCGAGATGGGCAGCCTCGCCTCGTCCAGAATCTCGTCGCGGTAGAGGTTCGTCACTGGCACTTCGGCGGTGGGGATCAGCCAATGGTCGTTGTCGCGGAACTCGCCGCGGGTGGCGGCTTCCACATCGGCATCCGAGCAGCGGAAGAGGTCGTCGGCGAACTTGGGCAGTTGGCCGGTGCCGAACAGCGACTTCGAATTCACCATGAAGGGCGGCAGCACCTCGGTATAGCCGTGCTTCGCGGTGTGCAGGTCGAGCATGAAGCCGATCAGCGCCCGCTCTAGGCGCGCGCCCGCGCCCATGTAGACGGCAAAGCGAGCACCGCTCAGCTTGGCGGCGCGTTCGAGGTCGAGGATGCCCAGGGCCTCGCCGACCTCCCAGTGGGGCTTGGGCTCAAAGTCGTAGCTGCGCTTCTCGCCCCAGGTGTGAACCACGGCGTTGTCGGCCTCTGAAGTGCCGATTGGCACCTCGTCGCGGACGAGGTTCGGAACCCGGGCCAGCGACAGGCGCAACTGCTCGTCGAGCTCGGTGGCCTTACGGTCGAGGAAGTCGAGATGGTCTTTCAGCTCGCGGGTCTCGTCCATGACGGCTGCGGCTTCGTCGTCCTTGCCGGCCTTCTTGAGTGCGCCCACCTGCTGGCTCAGCTCGTTGCGGCGGGCTTTAGTCTGTTCGGACAGGGTGATGGCCGCGCGGCGGCTCTGGTCGAGGGTCTTGAAGTCACCCAGCAGCGCGGCCGGGTCGGCGCCGCGTGCACGCAACTTAGCTTCCACCAACTCCAGGTTGGCGCGGACAAAAGACAGATCAAGCATGACTCTTTCAGTTTACGATGCGGACCGAGCCGCAGCCCGGGTATGGGCAGCACCGGCCCATGGGGCCTGCTAGGATTCACCATATGATTGCCGGGGCGAGCTGGGGCTGGTGGATCGGCTTTCACGCCGCGGTACTGGCGTTTCTAATTGCCGACAGCTTGTTCGCGGACCGGCTCCGCAGCCGGCAGCGGGCGGTGTGGATCGTTCCGGCCCTGCTGGTAGTTGCCGCTTTGGCCCTGGCGCTCTGGATCGGACTTACCCGGGGCCGTACCAGCGGTCTTGAATTCCTCACCGGCTACACGGTCGAGCTCTCCCTGAGTATCGATAACTTGTTTGTTTTCATGATCCTGCTTGAGGGATTCGCCATCAGTCCCGTACGCCAGGCGAGAGCCTTGCGCTGGGGCGTCGCCGGGGCCATGGTGCTGCGCGGGATCTTTGTGGCTGCCGGGGTGGCGCTCCTGGTCCGCTTCAGTTGGGTCTCGTGGTGTTTCGGCGCTTTCCTGCTCTATGCAGCCGGGAGGCTGGCGCGGGGCAGTTCTCCCATGTCCGTAATTCCTGGGTGGATACGCAACCTGCAGCCGGCGCGCGGCTCGCTCTTACCGGTCATCCTCGCCATCGAATTTACTGACTTGGTTTTTGCCACCGACTCTGTGCCTGCAGTTCTCTCCATCACCCACAACCCCTTCCTCGCCTACACGTCGAACATCGTCGCCATTCTCGGGTTGCGGTCGTTGTACTTCGCCGTGGCCAGTTTGCTCGGACGGCTCCGCTTCCTGCATTATGCTCTGGCATTTCTGCTTGGCTTTGTGGGCTTGAAGATGCTGGCAAGTCCCTGGTTCGAGATCCCGGTTACAGCGTCCCTGGCTGTTATCGGGGCGATTCTGGCCGTCTTCGCGGTGGCCAGCGCACTTCTGCCTGCCCAGAAGGAGCGTTGACGTGCAGAAATCCTCTGTTCGGGAGCTGAATGCTACTTCTTCGCGGGCTCCTGCTGGCTGGTGAGCAGTTGCTGGAACTCCGGATTGTCGCGCAGGCTCTGAAATGCTGGATCGGCGGCAACTTTCTTCGCCGTGATGAACCCTTCGTTGAGGGCCATCCGCAACGACTTCAGCGCGCAGTCCGTCTGGCCCGCCCGCACGCAGCCCAGTGCCATGTAGTAGTTCAAAGCGCCCCGGTCCTGCACATTGCTTGGGTTTGAGACCCGTGGACTGTTGGTGTCCTGAAATACCCCGGGGTCGATGGCCAGGGCCTGCCTGTAGGCTTCCCCCCCGCTGACATACTTCTTCTGCATCATCAGGTTGGTGCCCAGGTTCTTGTAGATAATGGCGCTCTTCGAGTCAATCTTCAGGGCTTTGCGGTACATCTTCTCGGCCTGCCCGTACTGCTTCATCGAATCGTAGACCGTTGCGAGATTGTTGACCACGGAGGCGTTCTTCGCATCGAGTTTGATCGACTGCTTATAGCAGCGCACCGCGTCCGCGGTATCGAACAGCATCTGGTAGGCGATGCCCATCTTGTTCCAAACGGTCGCGCTGGGGTGCGCAATCGCCTTATATGCCTCGATGGCGGCTTGGTAACGCTGGCGAGCCCCGTAGGCGTCGCCCATCTCTTCCTTGGACGGTGGCGGCTCATTCGCCGCAGGGAGCTGTGCGGAAGGTACTGTGCCTGGCGGGCCGGCGGGCGTAGCCTGCCCTGTCTGGGCATAAACCGGATAGGCCAATGCGGCTCCGAATCCCCACACCGGAAGCCAACTGCGTAGGAAGCTCCTGCTCATAGTCTGTCTCGTGCCATCGGCGCGAAAGAGCGCCGTCTGACCCAGATTAGACCATTCTTCGTCGATTGGCGGAGAAGATTTCTTGCCCTGCGGCCAATCTGCCCAGTGCTACAAGTTCCCCTCGACCAGCGCCGCAATCCGAAGCAGATCAGCCTTCACTCTCTCCGCAAGCTGGGGCCCTTTGACGCTCCCGTCCAGGCGGTGCGGGCCTTTCCGGGCCGTGTGGTCGAGCGCCGTCGCGCCGCCGGGCCCCGAACCCGGGATCAGAGAGGCCGCAAAGAGGGCCGGACCAAGCACAGCCAGGCATACAGCCGGCGCCAGGCGCAAGGATCTCTTTGCAAGGATGAATCTGAGCTTCATCTCGACTCTCCGTAAAGCAGTTGTTTCGGTTGCGCCCTGCCGCAGGCGGCGTTTGATCGCCGCCCGCGGCCGAGCCGGCTTAGAAGTTGAACATGACCTGCAGATCGATCTCGCGGTTCGATGAGGCGGACCCGAACATGCCGCCCGCAATGGAATTGGACTGACCGAAAGACGAATTATGCAGGGCAGGCAAGCTGTTTGCGTAGTTAGACTGGACCGCCGACAACGACGGCAGACTGCTCATCGGGTTCGCCAGGTTCACGTTGTTCATCACATTCCGTCCCATGGCGGTGAAGGTCAGCGAGTACCGCCGCGCTATCGCCTGCTGATTGGACCGGAACATGCCGCCGCCGCTTCCGCTCAACCCGCCCGGCCCAAGTCCGCCTCCCGGCATTCCACCGCCGCCTCCCGGAGGAGGTCCGCCCGGTCCACCGGGCCCGCCTCCCGGAGGTCCACCCTGACCGCCGGAGTTGGCTCCCTGGGCGCTTTTCACCAGCTTGGGGCCGACGCCGAAGCTCTTGCTGATCCTCATGTTCAGGCCGATGCTGGAGGGGCCGGTCCCGACGTTATAGGGGATGCGCGCCGCGTTCCATGCCGGGTTCACATCGAAAGTCCCGTAGCTTGTCGCCACCTGGTTTGCGGCCGGTGTGGAGCTGGTTGCATAAGCCGGCCGGTCGTTGAACTTGTTGTCTCCATTCAAGTCGTCGGAGAGAGTGATATTGAACGGCGACCCCGAATTGTAATCGAACATCGGATTGAACGTGATGCCGTAGGGGCCGGTTATATTTCCGCCGAACATCAGGCGGTTGCGCACGTCGAAGTTTGCCCGCCCCCAATCCGCCATGGGGTCGTACTGGTTCGACGGGAAGTAGTTGGCGCCCGAGGTGTCGGCGTTGGCGAAGGTCAGCGCATAGAAGCCGAAGATCGACACGCGCTTGGCTTGCACGCTGTAGTTCACCATCAGCTGATTCTGCTTGTACAGGCCGCCGGACTGGAACTGATAGATGTTCTCGTTGATGCCGTTGGGCCGGATGCCGGTCTGTGTGGCCGGGTTGTAGGTTCCGTTCTCGTACGCGTTCACGTTATCGCTCAAGTACTGATGCACGCCGCGCGAATTGATATAGGTGGCGGAAACCGTGGCAATTTTTCCGAACTGATGTTCGATGCCGGCCGCGGCCTGCATGTTGAGCGATGCCCTGAGATTCGGCGCGATCTGGTAGATGCTGGGCGTGGGAACGCTGGTCGCTACGCCGCTCGGCGAATAGGTGGTAATGCTGGTCTGCTGGTTGACGCCGTTCTGACGGATGGTCTGGAGAACGTTGTTGGAGCCGAAGCGGTCAAAGAACCAGCCGTATCCAGCGCGAATAACCGTTTTGGTCTTGCTGCCACCGGGCGCCCACGCCAGGCTGAAGCGCGGCGCCCAGTCGTTGTGGTCGTCGATCTGGTTCTGCGTCTCGTAGCGCAGCCCGTAGCTCAGGGTCAAATTGGTGCTGTACTTGTAATCGTCCTGGAAGAACAGGCCGAGGTCGTACATGGAGACAAGCGCTTTGGGGTTGCCGGTCGTTACGCTGTACTGCGAGGGCGTGCCCGCCGCATACTGTTGCAGCGAGCTGTAGGTGTAAGAGCCGTTGAAGCCGGCATTCGAGTAGTTCGCGTCGCGATAATAGCGGAGGCGCAAGCCGTACTGGATGGCATGAGCCTTGGCAGCCACCGTGGTGTAGTTGTCCAGCTCGAGATTGTCCTGGTGATCGTGCATCGCTCCGGCGCCGTTGCCGCCGCCCATGAATCCGCCCTGCACCATGATGGAAGGAGCGGTGCTCAACGGTGTCTGCGTGCTGATGGAGCGGCGGTAACTGAAGCGTGTCTCGTTCACGGTGGTGCTGCTGATCACCTGCGAGTCGCTGAGCTGCACGCTGTTGTCCCAGCCGGACTGGTTGAAGCCCTGGGCAGGCAGCGTGTTGGTCGAGATGCCGCCATTTGTTGTCGTCTGGCGATCCAGCGAGTAGCGCACGGTCAGCGTATTCTTGGCGCCAATCTGGAAATCGAAGCGCGGGCTGAAGTCCAGCCGGGATTGCGGACTGGCCACCGCTGCGGAATAGTAGTACGTCTGTCCAGTTGTCGTATCGATATCCGGGGCATTGATAATCGCATTGGCCGCATTGTCGCGGTAGAAGGTGCTGGCATACCACGATGTTCTGCTGTTCAACGAGCCGCCCACGCCGCCCATGGCGGACATGGTGTGGTAGGCAGGTTCCGATTTCACAAACGGGTTCAGCGAATTGAAGGCATTGTCGTTGCCCATCATCATCAAGTTGCCGTGCAGCTTGTCGGTTCCGGGCTTGGTCAGAATCTCGATGCGGCCGTAGCCCAGCTTGTCGTACTGCGCCGAAAACGGATTCTGGTTCACGCGGATCTCGCGGATCGACGACTTGGGCGGAAGCGTACCGCCCGTGAATCCGTCGATGAAGATCTGCGCGCCGTTGGGTCCGGCCGCGGGGCCGGCCAGCGCCGTCAGCTCGCTCTGCAACTCGTCGGGATCGTCGGAGAGCGCGTTCAGGTCCTTGCCCTTGATCACGATCGAGCTGGCGTTGTTATCCGACTCGGTGCTGATGGTGACCGCGTCCTCGGTCACCTCCACCTGCTGCTCTGCAACCGCTATTTGCAGGGTGATGTTTTCGAGAACCGCGCGGCTGGCCGCGACCGTAATGTTCTCCACTGTCGCCGGCGAGAACCCGGGAGCGGAGATGGAAAGCTGATACGATCCCGGAGCAAGCCCGGCAAACTTGTAGGCGCCATCGCGGCCGGTGGTTGCGGTCTTCTTCGCGCCGTCTGGCGAACTCAGCACCACGGCCCCTGCCTGAACCAGTGCGCCGGAGGGATCCGTGACCGTGCCGTGAATCTCGCCGGTGCCGGTCTGCGCCATGGCTGGCGTCGTGGCCAGCGTTAGGGCCAGAAAGATCGCGGCCAGGGAACATGCAACGGCAATACGCTTGATCATCGAAACCTCCCGCTCTAAAGGCTGTAATCCGCCGCCTTCCGAGCTATCTTCAGTAGAATTCGGGCTCCGAGACAACGCGGTCAAGATGAGTAACGCATTGTAAAGATTTGTAAAGCCCCGGTGACCATTCTTTACACTTTTCCTGTGTAGCAGGCGGGCTCTGAGCGTAGCCTCAAGACAGGATTCTTAACGTGGACGAAATTCTCCTCATCGACGACGACGTAGAGCTGTGCTCAATGCTTACCGAGTACCTGGGCAAGAACGGCTTTCGCGTCAAAGCCGTGCATCGCGGCGATGCCGGCCTCAAGGCCGCACAGCAAAAGCCGTGGTCGCTCATCCTGCTTGATGTCATGCTGCCGGGCATGGATGGCTTTGAGGTCCTCAAGCGCATCCGCTCTGAGTCCGCGGTTAACGTGCTGCTGCTTACCGCGCGCGGAGAGGACGTGGACCGCATCGTCGGGCTCGAGATCGGCGCCGACGATTACATCCCCAAACCCTTCAATCCCCGAGAACTGCTGGCCAGAATGCGCGCCGTGCTGCGCCGGGCCGCCCCTCCGCCTGCTCTGCTCGCCGAGGTGCTCCGCGTCGATGACCTCGAGCTGGACTCGGCGGCGCGCAAGGTGCTCAAAGGCGGACACAAGCTCGACCTCACCGATGTCGAGTTCGGGCTCCTGGAAGCGCTTATGCGCTCGGCCGGAAAAGTCGTCAGCCGCGAGGAACTCTCGCAGACCGTTCTCGGACGGGCATTCGACCCCTTCGACCGCAGCCTAGATATGCACGTCAGCCGCCTGCGGAAAAAACTCGGACGCAACGGCACGGACGACGAACAGGTCAAGACCATCCGCGGCGCAGGATACCAGTTAGCCATGGAACGGCAGGGAGAATAAGCGCATGCGCGGACTGTTTCTCAAGATCTTTACCCTCTTCTGGATCGCGCAGAGCCTCATCTTCGTGATCTCCACCGCGGTCATCGTCAATCGCCGCATGCCGCGCCCCGACTTCATGGTCGATCCCGCCTTGCTGCAGCAGGAGTCGATTGAGGCAGCGCGGTCCTTCGATACCTCAGGCTGCGCCGGCTTCAGAGCGTACGAACAAGGGCACCGGGCCAAGGCCGGACTCCTCGATGCCGGCGGCAACATTCTCTGCGAGCAGGGCGTTCTCGATCTGCCCGCCCACGCCACCTTCGATCCGGGGCTGCGCGCCCAGCAGGTAGAGAACGATACCCTTTGGTCGATCCCTGTCCAGGCCGCAAACGGACAGCAGGTCGTCTACGCCGTAAAAGTTCCCCGCCGCTGGGAGCCGCGCGGATGGTGGGACGGCATCACCCGCTTCGCATCGCCGCAATTGCCCGTGGCCATCGCGGTCGGCGGCGTTACGACGTTCATACTGGTGCTCATCTTCACCCGGCCCGTGATTCGTCTGCGCCGCGCCGCCACCCAGTTGGCTCGCGGCAAACTGAACACGCGCGTGAAACAGACCCGCTGGGGAGCCTTCTTTGAGGGCGAAGAGTTCAACGCCCTCGTCCATGACTTCAACCACATGGCCGAGCGCCTGGAGTGGCTCGTGGACGCACAGAAGCTGCTTCTGCGCGATGTCTCCCACGAACTCCGCTCCCCGCTTGCCCGCCTCAGCCTGGCTCTCGAACTTGCCCGCGGCGATGCCGACACCACCATGGGCATTCATCTCGACCGCATCGAGCGCGAGACCGAACGGCTGAACCTGCTCATCGGCCAGTTGCTCACCCTCTCCTCGATGGAAGCCGCGGAAAGTCTCGAAAAGCCGGAACGCGTCTCCCTCCAGCAGTTGCTCAAAGAGATCCTAGCCGACGCCGAGTACGAGGCCCAGCAGCGCGGCGCAGGCGTCACCATGCACTCGGTTTGCGAGTGCGTCGTTGACGGCCGCCGCGAGCTGCTCTACCGCGCCGTCGAGAACATCGTCCGCAACGCGGTTCGCTACACCGAGCCCGGCTCACAGGTCGACATATGCCTGCGCAAGGACGATACCTACCGCATGGCGGTGATCGAGGTGAGCGATCGCGGCCCCGGCATTCCGGAATCGGAGCTGGAGTCCATCTTCCGCCCCTTCTATCGCATCGACCTCGCTCGGGCTGCGCAGACCGGCGGCTTCGGCGTTGGACTCGCCATCGCCGAGCGCGCAATCAAGCTCCACAACGGCCGCATCAGCGCCGAAAATCGCGAGGGCGGCGGAGCCACGATCCAGATCGCGCTCCCCATTGCCGGGTGAAACATTGCGTGAATTCGTAGATCTGTCCGGGATCGAGCCAACGACCTCTTCCATGCCATGAAGAGTCTCAATAACGGCAACGGAACTACGATCCGGAATAGCCGGTAAGACCGTTACCGATAGCGCAAATTGGCACTTCAATCGCGGGCACCGAGACATCCGCCGGGCTTGACGCTGCCCGGAGTCTTCTTTACCTCCGCTAAGAGGCTGTCTTGGCCGGGGCTGCGTCGCGGAAGGACTTCTTCAATTGCTCAAGCAAGCAGCCGTCGGGCGGGTTCGCGCGGCACATTTCCCGATGGCTCTCCTCGTAGAAGCGATCGAAATCTTCAATGAAATGCTTAACCACAGCAGGTTCGGTCTCGCAATGGGTCATGTCGAATCCGCCGGCATTGCCGCGCTTCATCCCCTCATAGACAACTTCATTACCGAGGATCAGGATGTTTGGCATGGGAATCGGAGAGAGTGCGAATTGGCAGTTCTCGATTGCCTTGAGGTCCTCGACGGCGGCCTCTGGATTGCCAGGAATGTCGCTGCGGCCCTCGAGTAATCCGATCAGCCGGCTGAAGCGGGCTGTGAGCCGGTCGGGAAGCTGGGCCTGGGTAAATCGGTGAGGCGGATTGAGGACGGCCTTGAGCCTCGCGCCATGTGCCAGCGCTTTGCGAATGGCATTCCGCTCCGCTAGCAGCGCATTCAAATACTCCCCGCCGAGCTTTGGGTCGCAGGCTTCATGATCGCTGATGGAGATGGAGGAAAGCTGGGCTGCGCAGCGAATCACCAGCCCTTCCAGGCCCTTTGCGCCCGCCTGCTCGATGATGCGTTCAAGATCCCGCACCACGAACTGGGTCCGAGGCAGACGGCCGCGAATCACCTTCCAGTGCTCCCAGTCGGAACTGGCTTGCAGCGCTTCTTTAATTTGCTCGGGAAGGTCGTGGCGAAGTTTGGCGCGGCCAGGCTCGTCGTGGGTGTACACCAGCTTGCGGAACTGGTGAATGTCGAACTCCTTTTCCGGTTTGATGGATTGGGTGAGAATAATCACGCGCTCCTGACCAAGCAGTTGGTGCGCGATGCCAAGCTCGTACATTACATTCGCATTGTGGGTGGAGATGTCTGCCACGATCACATCGGCGGCGTGGATATCCTTGATAACTTGGTTTATAACCACGCCCGGAGTCTTTTCATGGTCGCCCCGCTTGTAGAGAAGGCCGCATTCCTTTGCGGCGCTTCCTATAATCCCGTCAATATCGTTGAACTGGCCGTCAAACGGCATGATTGAAAAGCACTTCTTGTTCATAGAGATCGAACTCCTCTTCCAAACCGCATTTCAAATCCCCGAGCAGGCTTCGCTTTGCTGCGTTGGCGAGAGGCGCCGCCGCGTAAAGAACCAATTCGCGGGACTCGGCCTCTAACGGCTGAGCCGTTGTCGCGTCCTCATCTCTTCTGTGCGGGCGATCAGGACTTGCGGCTTCGCCGTCCAAAGGCCAGAGAACCTACTAGCCGGCGGCGTAGAAATGTCTTTCCCCCATCCCCGGGCTTGCGATCCGGAAGTTCGGTCTCGCTGTCCAGAGGCTCGAAGACTTCGTAACCGGCAGCCTTCAGATACTCCGGGATCAGCTTGACAGCGATGCGATCGAGGTCCTTGATCTTCTCCGTCAGATACTCCCAGCGGAACAGGTAGTTATGAAGCAGCTGGATGTTCTTCCGGCAGGATGCGTCCAATCCGGATGCCGGAATCCAGCCCGCCCGCCGTCTTTCAGCCACCCAGCGGTCATGCTCGATCCTGGCCAGGTCATCTACCTTTGACTGTAGAAACTCCTCCGCCTCTTTTGCCGGAGGCAGACCCTCGACGCTCTTTCGGAACCACAGCCCGACCGTACGCAGCTTGGTCGCAATGTGGTCTGCCTGCTGGCGGTTCGACTCCCGATAGCCCTCCCCCAGGTCGCCCCAATCCCGCATATTCTCATTGCTGCTGACGTAATTCCCATTCCTTTTCTGCTCCGCGATGTATTCCGCGTGAATGGCCTGCGCGATCAACTCGCGATCGGCGGCGGGGTACGGGTAGTCGGTGGCCAGCAGTTGCCGCAGATGAGCGGCGCAGGCGTGCAGCGCTGTGTGGCCGCTGGCCGGCATCAGCGAGGGCGTGAACCGCTCGACTCCGACAAGGTGGCTCATGTCCAGCAGCGCCTCGAAGGAACGGTTGCCATGCACGAACTTCGGCAAGTGAAGCAGCGCGCGAAGAACCGGATCGCTCACATCCAGAGCGTTCGTCGCATCGCGCAGCCGCGATGCCTTCTCGCCTAACTGGTGAGCGAGAATGTTGGCGCGGCGCAGCAGGATCGATGCCTCGCAGGGCAGCGCCTCGGCCGGTCCGTAGGCGTCGAACTCGGTCTCGAGATCGAGCCCCGGTATGTCCAGCGTGCCCCGCAACCGTGAGAGGAAGTCCTTTCCTTTGGCATCCCTGAACGCCCTCGCTTCGTCCGTATCCTTCTCGAAGCAGTGCTTGGCAAACTCCGCATAAGAGCCGCACGTGCCGCCCGCAAATACAAAGATGCTGGGGCCGATCGGATGCGGCAATCCGCGGTCGATAAACTCGGCGTCCTGCATCGGGCCTAGGAAGTAACGCAGCCAGCCCAGCTTCTTGTCGCCCAGAGCCGTGTCGAACTCGTCGAAGAAGACAAGCGGAACCCGGCCGCGCAGCACAGCATCTCGAACCAGGTGGAAGGCCGCCGCCAGCTCCTCCGGCTCCTTGAACTGCGACAAGTTGAAGGTGAGCGTCTCAATCTGCCTGCCGCCGCTCGTCTCCAGCGCCTTCGCAACCATCTTTACGCCAAAGGATTTTCCCGCGCCCGGCGGCCCGAAGACGGCGACGCTCAGCGGCCGGTTCGGCCTCGTCTGTTCCAGGTAGTCGAACATCAAACTGTAGAGCGCCCGATAGCTTTCGATCTCGCGCCGGTCGTAGGCCCGCAGCGCCTTCGCAAAAACCGCCACTGGCACCTGCTTCAGCAGCCAGGCCGTGTGCTCGTCTTCTGTGATGACGTCGTCCGAACCCTGCTTACGCGCCTTGTCCTTCTTCACCTTCTCCGCGGCCAGGGCGTCGATGTTCTCTTCCCGGGCGAGCAGGTTAGCCGCGCGGTGCAATCGGCTTGTCTGGCCGGAGAAGATCGAGTCGATCAGCCGCCAGTAGCCGCGATCTGGAACCGCCGCCTCAGAGATGATCGGAATGCATTGGCTTGCAAAGAAGTGATCCTTATCCCCCTTCTCGGTCGAGCTGAATAAATCCGCCCGGCAGTATCCGGGCTCGGCGCCAGGTTTCCCAAGGCCGGACTCCAGCAGCCGCCGGCTCGCAATCAAACCTGCTTGAATGGCGGAAAGCGCCAGCTCCGGGGATTGCTTCAAAGCTTCTTCGATGGTCGCCTCCGCCTGCCCGCCCGCGCCGCCGGCGTCGGCAAATGCCTTCACCAGCCCGGCGACAAAGGCCGACCCGTAACCTACCATCCGCCCTTCAAACCGGCTCTCCCAGCTGCCCTCAATTCCCTCCGGGGAGTAGATGAGCCGCGCCGTGAACGGACCCTTCTTCTTGTTCTCCTCCATCGCCTTTTCGTTTTCCTCTATCGCCGCGTCGTAGCGCCAGTACAAGGCGCCGTCCAGCCCCAGGCGAACAATCAGGTGCGGAGTCTTGCGCAGTGCCTCCCACTGCGGGTGATTGCGCAGGTGCCAAACCAAGTCCAGAGCCGTCCGCTCCCACGACAGACCGCGGCTGATCGAGGCATCCTCTGCCCGCAGATCCTCGACCGAAAGCACCACCACGCGCCGCTGCGTATGCTTTGTGGCGACAGTTTCCCAAAGCCGATTCTGCGCGCCGGGGCGCGGCAGCACCGGCCGGTGCAGCTTGTAGACCACCATGGGCAATGCCCCGCCGGGCGCGTCGATAACCGCCGGCCACGCGTCGGGCGAATTGCGAAAGTTGTTTCCGGTATCGTCGAGAACCACAATGCTCGCTTCAGCCGACTCCGGACGTATGGTCTTCAGCGACGGCTGCTCCGCCGGCGGGCCGGAGAAGCCCTCAGTGTGTTCCACCCGCAGCGTCTTGTCGTTCTTCTTCGCATCCGCTGAACTCTTGAACAGGTCGGCGCGTATCACCGAGTGAACAATCTCGTCCCGGCTCAGTCGCTTATACATCTCCATCCCGAGAGGCCCATCCTTGCCTCCGCATCGCAGCGCAAGCGGGGTCTGCAACTCCTGGCCCAGTACCGTCGCTCCACCGCACGCCGCCTTCAACATTTCGGCCAGCAGCAGCGAGCCCCCGCGCGTGTGGTGGGTGCGAATCTCGCCCGTCAGCCGCCAGTTTTCCGTCCTGGCATAGGCGGCGGCCGATGGACGCGGTTGTGGCACACCGATTACATCGATGCAAACATCCCCAGCGACAAGGATCGTCTTGTCTGGCATAGCGATCACCCCGATGAAAGCTTGAATGAGATGCGGGCCCAAATTCCTTCTAGGATCGAGTGCCACCAGTGTCGTCGAACCCGCCGGAAATGGCAAGCTCCCGGCCCCGGAGTTGACCGGCTTGTAACATTGGCGCGCCCCCCGGCCCCGGCGCAAAAACAACGGCCACAACGCAATCTAGAGCGCTACGCCCGCCACTGTGCTACACCTATTCTTGATCTCCCGGGCCAAGAACCAAGAGGAACGCGGATGAAAGTCTTTCTGTCCTGTGTCACACGCGAGTTCGGCTCCTGCCGCCTTCGCCTTGCCGAGCAGCTCTCCGCGCTCCCCGCCCCCAACACCTTTGAAGTCAAAGTGCAGGAAGATTTTGTCCAGGGCGGGTTCACACTGCTCGATCAACTGGCCGCCTACATCCGCGACTGCGACCTCGTTATTCACCTCGCCGGCAATCTCGCCGGAGCACGGCCATCGGAAGAGCACGTCCGCGCCATGTTCGACCGGCTCGGCCAGCCCGCCCCCTCGCCCCTGCCCACGCTCTCTTACACCCAGTGGGAGTACGACCTGGCCCTCCGCTTCGGCCGCCGGATGCTCTGCTACATCGCCAAAGACGAAGCCCGCCGCGACTGCGCGCAACTTCCAAGCGGTTGCGCCCAGCCCCCGGCCGACGCCGCGCTCCAGCAAGCCCACCGCGCCCGCATCGAATGCGAAGGCAAGCACTACGGCCAGTTCGCCGGTCACCACGACCTCATTCGCCAGGTCTTTCACGACCTCGAACTCAGCCCCCGCGACAAAGCCAGCAACCTGCCCTTTGGCTCTATTGGCTCGCTATTCAAGGGCCGCGACGAGTTCCTTGAAAAGCTCCGCGACACCCTCGGCGAGGCCGGCCATCGCGGAGCCCCCCGCGCCGCCGCCATCACCGGCGCGCCCACCGCCGCCGTCCACGGTCTCGGCGGCATCGGCAAAACCCGCGCCGCCATCGAGTACGCTTACCGCTACTGGGACGAGTACACCGCCCTGCTCTTCGCCGTCGCCGACTCGCCCCAGAACCTCGAATCCCAACTCGCCCGCCTCACCGGCGCGGCCATCCTCAACCTCCCCGAGCAGGACGAGCGCGAGCAATCCAAACAGGTCGCAGCCGCCCTCCGCTGGCTCCAGCGCAATCCCGGCTGGCTTCTCATCCTCGACAACGTCGACTCGGAGGATGCGGCCAAAGCCGCCGAGGAGCTGGTCGGCCAGCTTGCCGGCTCGGGACAGGTCGTCATCACCTCCCGCCTCGGCCGCTGGGGCGCCGAGGTCGAGTCCCTCGACCTCGACCTGCTCAGCGAGGCCGCCGCCACACAGTATCTCTTGGAAAGTACGGAAAAGGACCGCCGCAAAGAATCCGATGACGAGCCCCGCGCAAAAGAGATCGCCCTAGAACTCGGCCAGCTTGCCCTCGCCCTCGAACAGGCCGGAGCCTCCATCAACGCCCGTCACTGGACCTTTGCCCGCTACCTTCAGATGTGGCGCGCCAACCGCGACCGCATGATGGCCGAGCTCGACTCCCGTCTTGCCCACTACCCAAAGAGCGTAGCCATCACCTGGCTCACCACCTTTGAGCAGTTAACGGACGATGGCCGCCGCCTGCTCCGCATCCTCGCCTGGCTAGCCCCCGATCCCATTCCCCGCTCGCTCCTTGAGGCCGGTGGTGGACCCTTCGTAGCCGCGAACGAAGAAGGCGCACCCAAGAAAAAGCGCGCCGCGTCGGTTCTCGAAGCCGAAGACGCACTGGCCGACATCGAACGCTACTCGCTCGCCAAATCGAAGGAAGACAAACTCTCCTTCACCGTCCACCGGCTGGTTCAGGACGTGATGCGAAGGAACGAATCGGAAGACGAGCAGAACCACAACTGCGCCGCCGCGCTGCGCTGGGTCAACAGCGGCTTCGTTGGCGAACCGGACGATGTGCGAAGCTGGCCTGTGCTGGAGCCGCTGGCAGCGCACGCCCGCGCCGTAGCCGAGGAGGCCGATCGGCGCTCGATCCCCGAGCCCACAGCGCGGCTGATGAGCCAGCTCGGCATTTTGCTGTATCGCCGAGCCGAGTGGTCCCAGGCCGAGCCCATGTTCCGCCGCGCGCTAGCCATCGACGAGCAGAGCTACGGTCCGGATCATCCCGCCGTCGCCACCCGCCTCAACAACCTCGCCGGATTGCTATATGACACGAACCGTCTGGCCGAGGCCGAACCCATGTTCCGCCGCGCGCTAGCCATCGACGAAAAGAGCTACGGGGCGGGTCATCCGGAAGTTGCCACCGACCTCAACAACCTCGCTCTATTGCTCCGGGCCACGAACCGGCTGGCCGAGGCCGAGCCCATGTTCCGCCGCGCGCTGGCCATCGACGAGAAGAGCCTCGGGCCGGAGCATCCGAAGGTCGCCAAACGGCTCAACAACCTCGCTCTTTTGCTCGGCGACACGAACCGTCTGGCCGAGGCCGAGCCGCTTTATCGTCGCGCACTTGCCATCGGGGAGAAGAGCCTTGGGGCGGAGGATACATTGGTTGGCATAGCCCTCAACAACCTCGCCTCATTTCTCGATCACACGAACCGCCTGGCCGAGGCCGAGCCGCTCTATCGCCGCGCGCTTGCCATCTGGGAGAAGAGCTTTGGGGTGGAACATCCGGAAGTCGCCAAAGCACTTCACAACATTGCTTTGTTGCTGCGGGCCACCAACCGTCTTTCCGAGGCTGAACCATTGATGCGACGCGCTATTGATATCTTCGAAAAAGGTCTTGGACCGGAACACCCCAACACTGCTAGCGCCCTCCTAGGCCTCGCACTATTGCTCCAGGCCACGAACCGGCTGGCCGACGCCGAGCCGCTATTCCGCCGCGCGCTGGCCATTCGAGAAAGGTCTCTGGTTCCCGGTCATCCGGATACCTTCAAAAGCATGGAGCGTTTGACGGAATTGCTGGAAGCGACCGGTCGTTTTGAGGAAGCTGTTCCCTTGCGGCAACGCATCCTGGAAGATCAGAAAAATAAGCTCGGTCCCGATCATCCCGACACACTGCTCGGCTGGAACAACCAAAGCTATGAATTCCGCAAACGCGGGCTGGTGAGCGAGTGTGAGCCCATCGACCGCCGCATCGCTGACGCAACCGCAAGAACGATGGGCGCAACCCACCCGCTCACCCTACACCGCCTCAACAACATCGTCCTCGACCTGCTGCTGCAGGGCCGCGCAGCCGAGGCACTCCCGCTGCTCGCCCAAAACTGGCAGGCCGGGGCCGAACGCTTCGCCAACCTCACCCCGCGCATCCCCTTTCTTGCCTACATAGCCTCGCTTCTCGGCGGCCACGCCGATCCGCTCTACCTGGGCCAGGTAAAGACCCTCCTCACCGGCCCCGAGCTGCCCATCAACCCAGACATCCAGCATCCCTGGGACTTCGCCTACATCCTTGGGCAGCTCCATGATCGCCTGTCCGCAGGAGCCCCGAAGTTCCTCACCGCCATCGTCGCCGCCCTCAACGACCGCTCCTCGATCCCAGCCCTCGACACCTTCCCCGAATGGCGCAACCAGACCCCCATCCCCCTCGAAACCCCCTGGCCTGAGAGTTGAATAGAGCGGACGACTCCCGCCCCGTGACCCACAGTGGCCGCGAATGACCGGACCGGCTCTATCTCCTTGATTCGATTAATACCTACGGCCGAATCTGCTCCGGTGACGGGGGTAAGTAAGTAGTCCACTACACAATTGTCATCGAGGCGCACTGCGCGATGGCTTACCTGTGGATCGAGGACGCGGAAGGCTGGCTGGCCAAAGGGCTCGCGGGCGATGGGCTCAACCTGGGCGCGCTGGCGGCTGAGGCCGAGCACGCTCTCCTGTGCCGCTCGGCGACGAACGGTACAACTAACTGGTCGCTGATGTCGGCGCCCTGCGCAACCGTCCGCGTCAACGGCGAGCAGCCTCCCGCCGGCCTGCGCGTCCTCGCCGACCGCGACGAGATCCGCATCGCCGACGGCAAGCGCTTTTACTTCACCACAGAATCCCTCCTCCACATCGAGCCCTTCCCCGGCGCGGAGCGGCCGGTCTCCTGCGGCCGCTGCCGCCAGCCCATTGAAACCGGCGCGCCGGCGGTGCGCTGTCCCGGATGCGGTGTCTGGTACAACCAGAGCGCCGAGCTGCCCTGCTTTACATATTCAGAAACCTGCGCCTTCTGCAATCAGCCGACCTCTCTCGACGCCGGCTTCCGCTGGACGCCCGAGGAGGAGCGCTGATGGCCAACCTGCACATCGCCGTCGCCGGCCTCGGCAACACCGGCACGAATGTGGTACCGCATCTCGCCCGCATGCCGGAGGTCTCGCAGCTCACACTCATCGACCCGCAGACGTACGAAGCCGCAAACGTCGCCGTGCAGAACATTGACATCGCCGACGTGGGCCAGCCCAAGGCTGCGGCACAGGCAGCTCGCATCAAGCGCATCCGTCCCGACCTCGACGTAACCGCGATTGAAGCACGCATAGAAGACGTGCCCCGCGGTAAACTTCGCTGCGACCTGATCGTGAGCTGTCTCGATTCCAAGCTCGCCCGCCAGCATGTGAACGAGATCGCATGGCGGCTCAACATTCCGTGGATCGACTGCGGCGTGCTCGGCTCGCAGAGCCTGGTGCGGGTGAACGCCTACGTGCCGGGCTCCGATGGGCCATGTCTTGAGTGCGCGTGGAATCCCGGCGAGGGCGGCGACTACGCGCTCCTCGAGCAGGAGTATCTGTGCGGCGCAACCGGTGCGGCCTTCCCCACCATGGCCACTTCGGCGCTCGGGGCTTTGGCGGCATCGCTGGTGGTGGTGGAGATTGCCAAGTACGCGCGCGATGGCCGCGAAGCGCTGGCCGCATCAAAGCAGCTGGTCTTCGACGCCGAACACCACATTGCGCAACTGACCAGCCAGTGCAGAAATCCCTGCTGCCGTTTCGATCATGCGGTGTGGAGCGTGAAGCCGTGGGTATGCCGCTTGAGCAGCACCACAGTGAGAGAGGCTCTCACCGAACTCGGCAGCCTGCGCGTCGAGGGCCACCACTTTGTGACCGAGCAGGTGTGCCCCGGATGCGGCTACGAAGAACACCGCATGCGATTGAATCGTCCACTGGCGCGCTGCCCGGAGTGCAAGCGGAGGCTGGCGCCGGTTGGAGCCGGACCCGTGGAGCGGCTGGAGCCGAAGCACGCCGGCAGCTTCCTCGCAATGACGCTCGGCGATATGGGGCTTGAAGCAGGAGACATCGTCAGTTGCTCCCGCGGCCAACTCGAACTCACGGAGGAAGCATGAACGACTTCAACCCATCCGCCGATCCGGTCTTCGATGGCTTCCTCGCCCAGCAGTCGCGGGAGGGGATGGAACTCGCCAGTGAGAGCGATTTGCTCGTGCTGCACCCGGCGCCGCAGTCCCCGCCGCACTTCATCGCGGAGTTCCGCTGTCGCGGGCTGGTGCGCGAGGGCGAGGGCGCAATCACTGAGTGCGACAGCTTTCATGTGGGCATCTGGTTTCCGGCCGACTATCTGCGCAGGGCCGATCCCTTCCAGATGATCCGCCTCTTTACACCGAACGTCTGGCATCCAAACATCGGCCGCCAGCACCCGCTCATCTGCACAGGCAAAATCGCGCCGGGCACGCGCCTGGTGGACATTCTTTACCAGATTTACGACATCCTCACCTACCAGAAGTACACGCCGAACGAGTTCGATTCACTCAACAAGGCCGCGTGCTCCTGGGCGCGCGCCAATGCGCAGATGTTCCCGATAGACCGGCGTCCGTTAAAGCGCCGTTCCCTGCAGCTGGAGGTGCGCGAGATATGAGACTTGTGAACAACCAGGCAGACATTGCGCTGACCATGCTGAATAAGTTCTGCGACGAGGTGAAGCCGCGCGGCGCCTGGCGCTGGCAGTGCGCAGTGCAGAATGGCGCGCTGCTGCCGCTGGATGCTTCGTTTGCCGGCGGCTTCCTCCGGCTCACAACTCCGCTGCGTCCTGGCGACGATTGCGCGCTTGCACTCCACCGCGCAATCGTGCGCAACGGGACGCTGACCGGCGGAGTGAAGACCGTCTTTCATGCCGTCCGCAATGAATTCTTCCTCTGCGCCGATCTGGTTGTCATCGGCGAGCAGCAGTTGCTGTCGCGC
>Ga0326728_10006526_pt1 | contig 31285 bp, 28 predicted proteins | sample MB3enrmetagenome_FD_207602 | JGI IMG/M metagenome (GOLD analysis project Ga0326728, IMG submission 207602) | Lab enriched peat soil microbial communities from McLean, Ithaca, NY, United States - MB31MN | ecosystem: Environmental > Terrestrial > Soil > Wetlands > Peat | place: USA: New York...
CCGCGCTTCAACAGCCTGCTCTTATCCAGCTTCGCCGCGGTCGCCTTCCTGATGGCCGTAGTCGGAGTCTACGGAGTGCTGGCGTTTCTGGTGACCGAACGGACCCAGGAGATCGGCATCCGCATGGCCCTGGGCGCGTCGCAACCGGGCGTGGTGGCGTGGGTGGTGCGCGAAGGAATACTGCTGGCGGCCGCGGGGAGCGTCGCCGGCGTGGGCGGCGCGTTGCTCCTGACTCGATATCTACGAACTCTTCTCTATGGCATCGGCGAGAGGGACCCTGCGACATTCGCCGTCGTGGTTGCCGGCCTCGGTCTCGCCGCCGCGGCCGCGAGTCTGCTGCCGGCGCGCCGGGCAGCCGCGGTGGATCCTATGGTGGCGCTGCGAATCGACGGCTAAGGGCTCGTAACGGAATAACCGCGCCAACCGCTCCCTCACGGTCGCGGTTGCCGGCGAGTGAGATGGTAATTCCCCGACGAGCCCTAATTGTAAACCCTGTAACATCGCCCGCCCCAGATATCGCCGCGGATCGCCGGCGACTTAGTCCGCCGGCTAAGACGCCGAACCGCTATAATGACCACAAGTCTTCCGGCGGGAAGCCGCCACGGGAGGAAGCATGAATCCAGACCCGGGACCTGAGTGTATCCGAGCGGCCGCCGAACCAGTCGGCGAACCGGCTGGGACCGGGGACGCCGGCTTGTCGGTGGTGGGCATCGGCGCTTCCGCCGGCGGGTTGGAGGCATTCCGGCTTCTGTTGCGCGAGCTGCCCGCCGACACGGGCTTGGCCGTCGTACTCATTCAACACCTCGACCCGGCACACGAAAGCAGCCTTAGCGAGATCCTCGGGCGCACCACCGCCATGCCCGTCCGGGAGGCCGTCGACGGCGAGCCGGTCGAACCCAACCACGTATATGTCATACCGCCCAACACCGAGCTGACCATCGCCAACCGGGTGCTGAAGCTGAGCCCTCGCTCGCAAACGCCTGGTCCGCACATGCCCATCGACCGTTTCTTGCGATCCCTGGCCCGGGACTGCCGCGGCAGTGCGATCGGCGTGATTCTCTCCGGCGCCGGATCGGACGGGGCGCTCGGCTTGCAGGCGGTCAAAGAGGCGGGCGGCGTCACCTTCGCGCAGGAGCCGGCGACCGCCGAATACGCCAGCATGCCGCAAATGGCGGAGGCGGCCACTTGCGTCGATTTCGTCCTGCCCCCTTCGGGAATCGCCGCCGAACTGGCGCGGATTGCCTCTCACCCTCACTTCGCGGTGGCGCAACCCGCGGACCGGGAGAGTGCGCCGAAGGAGCTGAAAGGCGAGCTTCACGACATCCTCGCGGTGATGCGCGAGACCACCGGCATCGACTTTTCACTCTACCGGGAAACCACCGTCCGGCGCCGGATTATGCGCCGCCTGGCATTGCGGAACGTCGCCGGCCTCGAAGAGTACGCCACCTTGCTGAAGCGGGAACCGGGCGAGCGCAGATTACTGCAGAGGGACCTCCTCATCAGTGTGACCAGCTTTTTCCGCGATCCCGGATCGTTCGACGCGCTGACCACGCTGGTCTTCCCCGCGATCGTTCGCAACCGGCCCCCGGACGAGGCGATTCGGATCTGGGTGCCGGGATGCGCCACCGGAGAAGAGGCTTATTCGGTCGCCATATCGTTACAGGATTACCTGCGGGAAACGGGCGGAGCTTACCGCGTCCAGATTTTCGCTTCCGATATCAGCGAAGCCGCCATCGAGAAGGCCCGGAGCGGCAAATACCTGGAGAACATCGCTTCGGATGTCAGTCCGGAACGCCTGAACCGGCACTTCACCAGAATCGAAGGCGGCTACCAGGTCGGCAGATCTCTACGTGAGCTGTGTATCTTCAGCCGGCACAACCTGATCGACGATCCTCCTTTCGCCAAATTGGACTTGATCAGTTGCCGCAACGTGCTGATCTACCTCGGAGCCATTCAGAAGAACATCATCCCGGTGTTCCATTACGCGCTCAAGGCGGACGGATTCCTGATGCTGGGACAGTCCGAGACGGCCAATTTCGACGACCTGTTCTCGATCATCGACCGCGATCACCGAATCTACGCGAAGAGAGAAACCGCGGGAAGACGATACCGGCTTCAAGCTCGCGCCGGCATGGCTCATGGGGGCGCCGCGGCCGGCAATATCGCGGCGCAGGCGCCGGTTGCCGAACTCTGGGACGCGGACATGCGAAGAGCGGCCGATCATGTGCTTCTGTCGAAATACAGCCCGGCCGCCGTATTGGTGGACGAAGGGCTGGAGGTGCTCGAAGTCCGCGGCGATACCACTCCGTTTTTCCGGTTGCCGGCGGGAAAGGTGAGCTTCCATCTGTTGAAACTCATCCCGGATGTCGGGCTCTTCCTGGAAATCGAGAAGCTGGTTCGCGAGGCGGCGGAGAGCGGAGAGACGGCGCGCCGGGCGCGCGTGCCGTTTGAGTGCAATGGCGCCATCCGCGAAGTGAATCTCGAGGCGACGCCGCTGTACGCCGGCCAAAGACGCGCGCTATTGCTCCTTCTCGAACTTCCACGGGGGGTGGAGGAACACGCCAGGGAATCCCTGGAAAAGCCGCCCGGGCGCGATGAAGCCCTGGCCGGCAGGGACCGTCAGATCGCCAAGCTGAAGGAAGAAATCGCGGCGGCCCGCCAGCGGCTGCTGTCCGCCGTCGAGGAGCACCAGGTATCGGACGAGGAAAGCCAGAGCGCCGCCGAAGAGGCGCTGTCCGCGAACGAAGAGCTGCAGAGCCTCAACGAAGAACTGGAGACGGCGAAGGAAGAACTGCAATCCACCAACGAGGAACTGATCTCCGCCAATCGGGAGCTGCAGTCGAAGAACGTATCGCTCGCCCAATCGCGCAACTTCGCCATGTCGATAGTGGAAACGGTTCGCGTACCCCTGCTGGTGCTCGACGGCGAATTGCGGATCAGGACCGTCAACGAATCGTTCTCCAAGGCGTTTCTGATAGCGCCGGGCGACGCCGAAGGCCAGCTTCTTTTTTCGCTGGGCGGAGGCGGTTGGAACATCCCCGGTCTTCGCGAGCTTCTGGAAGGCGTTCTGCCGGCCGGCGAACCGTTTGAGAATTTCGAGGTCCGGTGGGAGTTCCCGCGCATCGGGACCAGGGATTTGATGGTCCACGGACGCCGCGTGGATCATCTGGATCTGATCCTTGTCGCCATCGAGGATGTCACCGCGCGCCGGGAAGCCCAAGAGGCTCTCCGCCACAGCCAGGACGCTCTTCGCCAGGCGCAGAAGTTGGAGGCGATCGGCCGGCTCGCCGGCGGCATTGCCCACGACTTCAACAATTTGCTGACGGCCATAATCGGCTACAGCCATCTCCTGGCGGAAACTGTCGGAGGCCAGCACGAAGCCATCGAGTACGTGCGCGAAATCGAAAGCGCGGGGCAAAGGGCGGCCGCTCTCACCGATCAATTGCTGGCCTTCAGCCGGCGGAAACTCCTGCAACCCAAGGTCTTCGACCTGAATACCGTGGTTACCGACTTCGAGAGAATGCTGTGCCGCATCGTGGGCGAGCAGATCAAAGTCGTGGTTCGTCCCGCCTCCGGCTTATGGCAGGTGCGGGCCGATCCCGGTGAGATCGGGCGCGCGCTCATGAACCTGTGCCTGAACGCGCGCGACGCCATGCCCGCGGGAGGCACTCTGACCATCCAGACTTCCAATGCGGCGATGGGCGAGGCCGAAGCTCTCCGGCACAACCTCGGAGCCGGCCGGTACGTCGGGCTGGAGGTGCGCGATACCGGACTCGGCATGGACCCAGAGACGCAGGCCCGCGTCTTCGAGCCGTTCTTCACCACCAAAGAGATCGGCAAGGGAACGGGCCTGGGCCTGGCCACGGTTCTCGGGATTGTGGAGCAGAGCGGCGGCGCCATCTGGTGCGACTCCGAAATCGGGCAAGGCACCAAATTCACGATCCTTCTGCCGGCTGTGGCGGCGGCGCCGGACGCGGGCGAGCGTCCCACCGGCGCGCGGGCCGAAGCGTCCAAGGGCGCCGCCGAAGTGGTCCTGCTGGTGGAGGACGAGGACCGGGTCCGCAGGCTCGCGGGCAAGATCCTCAGAGGCCGTGGATATGTCGTCCTCGAAGCTCGCGACGGGCGCGAGGGATTGTCCGTATCCGAAGGGCACCAGGGAGAGATCGACCTGCTCCTGAGCGACGTGGTGATGCCGGAACTCGGGGGCCGCGAGCTGGCCGAGCGCATCCTGAAAACCAGGCCAGGCACCAAAGTGCTGTTCATATCCGGCCACACCCAGGATGTGATCCTCAAGGAAGGCGTCGAGGCGGGAGCGCCGTTCCTGCAGAAGCCGTTTGCGCCCACCGACTTGGTTCGCAAAGTGCGCGAGGTTCTCGATTCGCAAGGCCGTCCCGCATGGCCCGGCAAGGGCTGAAGTTTTGTATTACCATCGCTCGATATCTTCGCAGCGTGCGACGGTTTTGTGGGGCAGGTTGGCAACCTGCTGCCGATTGGTAATCGGCCAGGCGCCCGACCCCCCCCCGCCGGTGTGACCCACCGGCCCCACAAGCCCGGAGAATCCCACGTGGTTTGGTTGCGGCCACGCTGCTGTATGGGGTAGGCTGGCAGCCTGCGGCGGACCCAGAGGATACCCCGCCCCGACGCGCCTGCCGGCCAATTTGCCGTAGCCGCCCAGGCCGGTTAACAACCGGCCGCAGGCTGACTGCCGGCCCCACAAAGCAGCAAAGCCTCAACCGAACTTTTCCGCTCGCGGGGTCGGTAGACCGGTCGGGAGGCCGAGTGCCACTCGGCCGCAGGTTGCCAACCTGCCCCACAAAATCGTCGCGAGGCAGCAAGAAACTGGCGGGTGGTGGTTCAAAAGGTCGGCCTACCCCAGATACCGCTGCAAGTCGTCGGTGCGGTAGCCGTGGGCATACGCGGTCTCGCGCGAGATCCGGCCCAGACGGACCAGGTCGGCGAGCGACTGCTCCATGGTCATCATGCCCTCGGCCTTGCCTACCGAAATCTGCGACCGCAACTGGTGGTCGTCGCCCTTGCGGATCAGCGCGCGCACGGCGTCGGTGGCGATCATGACCTCGGTCGAGGGCCAGCGCATCACGCCATCCACGCCGGGCACGAGCTGCTGCGCGATCACGGCCGCCAGCGCCAGCGAAAGCTGCTGGCGGATCTGCGGCTGGTTGCCGGCCGGGAAGGAATCGAGGATGCGCGCCATGGCCTGAATGGAATCGTTGGTATGCAGCGTGGAGAACACCAGGTGGCCGGTTTCCGCGGCGGTCAGGACCGTGGCCATGGTTTCGGCGTCGCGCATCTCGCCCACCAGGATCACGTCCGGAGTTTGCCGCATGATGCTGCGCAGCGTGACCGCGAAATCCGGGGTGTCGCGGCCCACTTCGATCTGTTCGATGACCGCGCTGCGGTTGGCGTGCTGGTACTCCACCGGGTCTTCGATGGTGACCACGTGCGCCGCGCGGCGGGAGTTGACGATATCGATGAGCGCGGCCAGCGTGGAGCTCTTGCCGCAGCCGGTGGGTCCGGTCACCAGCACCAGGCCCTGCCGGCGCTCGGTCAGTTTTCCCAGCGACAGCGGAAGGTGCAGCGATTCGAGCGACGGAATTCTGGACGGCAGCAGCCGTATGCTGGCCGCCAGCGTGCCGCGCTGGTAATGGATGTTGACGCGGAAGCGGCCCAGGTTTTCGCGCAGGAAGCTCAGGTCCACCGACTTGCGCTTCTGCAGTTCTTCCAATTGCGCCGGCTCCAGCAGAGGGAGCACCATGCCACGGACATCCTCGGGGTCGAGGGGCGGACCGCTCAGCGTCAGCAAGGCGCCGTTCACGCGCAGCACGGCCGGCGCGCCCACGATCAGCAGCACGTCGGAGGCGTTGCGTCCGCCGGCGGCGGCCAGCAACTGGTCGAGCGAAGGAGTCGCCCCGGTTCCGCGGCTGGGCGCCGTCTTCTTCTGGCTAGGCGCCGCGCGATTCAGTTCGGCGACGATTTTCGAAAGTTCTTCGCTGTCGTATTCGCCCATGGGTACTCATCTATAATTCTCTCATTGAGACTGCTGATTTTTTCAGACATCCATAATGATTGGAAGACGCTGGAACACCTGCTAAGCGTGGAGGCGGATTGCTACATTGCCGCCGGCGACCAGGTGACGTGGTCCAAGGGGATCGAACGCTGTGGCGAAATCCTTCGCGCGCGCGGCGACAAAGTCTACGTCCTGCCCGGAAACCACGAGTCCGCCGATCAAGTGGCCGCCATGTGCGCCCGTAACGGCCTGAACAATTTTCACGAACAGCATTTTCAGGCCGGGCGGTGGCACGTCGCCGGACTGGGCTATTCCAACCCGACGCCATTCAACACCCCCGGCGAGTACAGCGAGCCGCAAATCGCCGAACGCCTGGCGCGGTTCGCCGAACTGGACCCCCTGGTGCTGGTCTGCCACGCTCCGCCCTACGGCACCGCGCTCGACCGGATTCGTCCCGGACTGCACGCCGGATCGCGCGCCGTCGCCGAATTCCTCGCGCAGCGTCAGCCCGCCTACTTCTTCTGCGGGCACATTCACGAAGCCGAAGGAGTCTCGGTGGAGCTCGGCCGCACCCGCGCCCGCAACGTGGGCAAGAAGGGCTATTTGCTAGAATTGGATTGACATCCCATGACATTCGAAGAACTGGAACGCTCCTACCAACCCCTCCGCGACCAGGCCCTGGCCGTGCGGAGGTATCTTTGACGCTCCCGCGCAAAAACTGAAGCTCACCGAAACCGAAGAGCAAATCTCCGCGCCGGACTTCTGGAACCACCCCGAAAAGAGCCAGAAGGTGATGCAGGACCGCAAGCGCCTGGAGCAAGCCATCTCGAACGACGGCCGCATCCGCTCCATGACCGACGACCTCGACACGCTCTTCGAACTGGCGCGCGAAGGCGAGAACGTCACCGCCGATATCGAGCGCGATCTCAAACAGTACGGCGAGCTGCTGGAAAAGCTGGAGACCGCCATGCTGCTCTCCGGCGAGAACGACGCGCGCAACGCCATCGTCACCATTCACCCCGGCGCCGGCGGCACCGAGAGCCAGGATTGGGCCGAAATGCTGCTGCGCATGTACCTGCGCTGGGCCGAACGCGAGGGTTTCCCGACGGTGATTACCGACCGGCTGGAGGGCGAAGGCGCGGGCATCAAGTCGGTGACTTTCGAAGTCAACGGCGAAAACGCCTACGGCCTGCTGCAAAGCGAAATCGGCGTGCACCGGCTGGTGCGCATCTCCCCGTTCGACGCCAATGCGCGGCGCCACACCTCGTTCGCCTCGGTCTTCGTCTACCCGCAGGTGGACGACGAAATCAAGATCGATATCAAAGTCGAAGACGTGCGCATCGATACCTTTCGCGCTTCCGGCGCCGGCGGCCAGCACGTCAACATGACCGATTCGGCCGTGCGCATGACGCACCTCCCGACCAACATCGTGGTGCAGTGCCAGAACGAGCGGTCGCAACACAAGAATCGCGACAGCGCCTGGAAACAACTGCGCGCCCGGCTCTACGAATTCGAGCTGGAGAAGAAACGCTTAGAAACCCGCAAGACCGAGGACTCCAAACTCGAGATCAACTTCGGCAGCCAGATCCGCAACTACGTGCTGGCCCCCTACCGCCTGGTGAAGGACCTGCGCAGCAAACTGGCCCTGGGCGACGTGGACCGCGTGCTGGAAGGCGACCTGGAGCCGCTCATCCACGCCTACCTGGTCTGGCGCAAAACCGGCAAGATCGCCGGCGATGACAAGGACGAAGCCAAGGACGAAGCGCCCGAGTGACTTCCGTAGCCCACGCCGCGTCCCTGATCCGCGCGGGCCGCCTGGTGGCCTTTCCCACCGAGACGGTGTACGGCCTGGGCGCCAACGCCCTGGACGCCGCCGCGGTGGAGCGCATTTTCGCCGCCAAAAACCGGCCGCGCACCAGCCCCCTGATCGTCCACGTGGATTCCATCGAGATGGCGCGCTCGCTGGCCGCGCGCTGGCCGGACGCCGCCGAAACGCTGGCCCGCCGCTATTGGCCCGGACCGCTGACCTTGGTGGTGCCCAAGCAGCCACAGATCCCCGACATTGTCACGGCGGGACTGCCGACGGTGGGTCTGCGCATGCCCGCCCATCCGCTGGCGCTGGAGCTGATCCGCGCCGCCGGAGTCCCCATCGCCGCGCCCAGCGCCAACCGTTTCAGCGAGCTTTCGCCCACCGCCGCCGGGCACGTTCCGGAATCGCTGGCGGATACCGTTCTGGATGGCGGCCCGGCTCGCGTCGGCATCGAATCCACGGTGCTCAGCCTGGTGGACGCTCCCCTGCTGCTGCGGCCCGGCGTGATCCCGCTGCCCGAAATCGAAGCCCTGATTGGACCGGTGCAACTGGCGGCGGCGCCGGAAGCCGCGCACCCGTCGCCCGGCATGCATCCCCGCCATTACTGTCCCTCGACGCCGCTGTACCTGTTGGCGCCGGGCGAAGCGCCGCCCGGCGGCCGCGGCGCCTGGCTGCGGATGGGGCGCGAAATGCCCGCCGATCCGCGCCAGTATGCCGCCGCGCTATACGATACGCTGTATCGCCTCGACGGACGGCGCCTGGATTGGATCGCGGTGGAAGCGCCGCCGGATCGGCCGGAGTGGGCCGGCGTGCTCGACCGCCTGCGCCGCGCGGCCACTGTCCCCGGCGAGGAAAAACCATGATCGGCTTGCCTTTGTGGGGCAGGTTGTCAACCTCCGGCCGATTGTCAATCGGCCCGGCGAGCGCAGCTCGCCCGCGCGGGCGATCAGCCGGCCCACAAGCTCGGACATTCCACCCCGTTTGGTTGTGGCCAAGCCGCGATGCGGGGCGGGATGGCATTCTGAGCTCGATTGTCAATCGGCCTGGCTGGTCCTGTGCACGCATCCGAAGGCGGGTTAACAACCCGCCGCAGGTTAACAACCTGCCCCACATCGAGCATAAACCATGACTAGCAGACTGGTACTCGAGAACCTTCGCCACAAGCCCGCGCGCACCTTGCTCAGCGTGCTGCTGATCGGCGTGCCGGTGACGCTCATCCTTTGCCTGGTGGGCCTCAGCCACGGCATGATGGACGAGACCGTGCGCCGCACCCGCTCCATCGGCGCCGATATCAACGTGCGCCCGCCCGGTTCCAGCATGTTCACGCTGGGCGGCGGCATGCCGAGCGAAGTGGTCGCGGTGCTGTCCCGGATGCCCCACGTCAAGATGGCGATGGGCGTGGTGAACCAGAGCGTCGGCAGCCTCACGCTGTTCGCCACCGGAATCGACCTGCAACAGTTTACCGCCATGAGCGGCGGTTTCACCTACCTCCACGGCGGACCGTTCCAGGGCCCCGACGACGTGATCGTCGACGAGTATTACGCCTCGCAGAAGCACAAGAGCGTGGGCGATTCCATCGAGATCCTGAATCGCAACTGGCGCATCTGCGGCATCGTGGAAAACGGCAAGTTCACGCGCATCGCGTTTCCGCTGGAGGTCTTGCAGCGCAAGACCGGCAACGTGGGCCGCGTGAGCCAGGTCTACCTGAAGCTCGACGACCCCGCCAATACCGAGGCAGTCATTCGCTCCATCAAGAGCCAGCCCGGCTGGGAAGACTACCCGGTGTACTCCATCGAGGAGTTCACGTCGCTACTCGGCACCAGCGACCCCGGCGGTCTGAAGGCGTTCACCGCCGTGGTGATGGGCATCGGGGTGGTGATCGGTTTTCTGGTGGCGTACCTCTCGATGTACATGGCGGTGCTGCAACGCACCCGCGAAATCGGCATTCTGAAATCGCTGGGCGCATCCAGCGGGTTCATCCTAGGCGTGATTCTCGCCGAAGCCGCCGCGCAGGGGCTGGGCGGATGCGCGCTGGGGATCGCGCTCAGCTTCGGCGCGCGCTGGCTGATCCACTTCATGGTGCCGGCGTCGCTCACCATGGAGATCGTGCATGGGTGGTGGCCGGTCGCGAGCGCCATCGTTCTCGCCGCCACGCTCTTCGGCGCGCTCTATCCTGGATTGGGCGCGGCCCGCCAGGATCCCATCGAAGCTCTTGCTTATGAATAGATGGCTCTGGCTTATGAATAGATCGCTCGCGCTGCGCGCCGCCTTGACGCTCCTGGCGGCCGCGGAATGCGCGCCCGCGCAGTCCGTGGACCAACTCCTGGCGCGGCTCGATCAGGCCGCGGTCACCTTCAGGGGAGCCAAAGCCGACATACGGCGGACCTCGTACACGGCGTCCATCGGCCACACCGATGTGGAATCCGGTTTCATGTTGGTACGCCGCGCGGGCCCGGGAAAGCTGGAGTTCCTCATCGATATCGCGGGCGACAACGCCAACGTCCTGGCCATCCGCGGCCAGACCGTGGAACACTACCTGCCCGCGATCGACGAGATCCAGGTCTACGATTTCAAGAAATACCGCGACTTGGCGCAGAAGCTGCTGGCCCTGGGCTTCGGCATGTCGGGCCGCGACCTGGCGGCCAATTACGCCATCTCCAACCTGCGCCGCGAGAGGGTCGGCGGACGCCCCGTCGCCGCCGTAGATTTGGCGCCCAAATCGCAGGATGTGGCGGAGCGTCTGAAGAAGGTGGAGCTATGGATCTCCGACGAAGCCGCCGCCCCGGCGCAGCAGAAGCTCTACTTCCGCGACGGCAACACCTGGACGATCGAGTATTCCAACGTGCAGTTGAATCCGAAGCTGCCCTCGGGCGCGTTCGATCTGCCCAAGGGCGCCAAGCGAGTGAAGGTGCAGTAAGCCGGGGGCAGCATGGTAGCGGCCGGCAGATCCGCCAGATGAAAACAGAGGAGTTTCTGACGGCAGATATACCCTTTCACGAGTCTGATGACACGAGCAAGAGTCGGCCCGCGCCTACGCTGAACGGCTGTTTGCCTCCCATCCGATTGCACGCCCCGTGCCCAACAGCGAAGCGCCCCTTTTCGGCTTAATCCGCTCAACCCAATCCAAGTTTAGGAATTAAGCTGTATTATTGAGTATACGTCGGCGCTAATGAATGGCGTCATTATCTTTTCATTGGCTGCGCTCCTCCTGATGCTGCTCATAAAAGGCCTAAAGGCAGGGGAATGGCGGCAGCTTGCGATAGGGCTGATCACAATATCCGGCTTCGCAGCTTTTCTCAATCGGCTCTTTGGTTTTCCGTTCTCCACTACAAGAGCTATGGGGCCGCAGGACATGGCCTTCGGCGCAGCCCTGTACCTCGGTATGCTGGCGGGGATCTTGTCCCAGTACGTGTATCGCCGGCTTGCCAGTCCAGCACGCAGGCGACCCAACTGGGATTGGGGGCTCTTCTTCGGACCTGTTTTTGCTTCTCCAATCGTTTTCATTCCGCTATGGGCAGCTTTCGAGGGCCTCATAAACCGCCTCCAGGCGCAGCTTGCGTTTCCGTCCCGATAGGCTGTGCCCCTTCTGGGAGATCGTCCAGGATCTCAAAGGAAAAGTCCTGAGGGGAGCTCGTTACACCACGGCGGGAGCCGCGGGGATCGGAAAACGCTGAGCGCGACTAATCGCGGGTCACGGTTCGCGGCCCAGCCATTCCAAGCCGCACTTGCCCCACAGCGATATTCTCGGGGCGGTCGTTTGACAGATCAATTCTCGGACGGTCGTTCCACGTGATCGATCACCAACGTCTCCACCTGGCCCTTCGCCGGCTCCAGCCGCAACCCCAACGCCTCCAGCGCCGCGAAGATCGATTCATCTTCTAGTGGTGGGGATGGCGCATCGAGCGGCTGCGACGCCCCGGGAGGAGGGGGCGGCGGCGGTCGCCGCAGGGCCGATGCTGGCAGCGCAAGGTCGTAATACCCGGTCAAGCCGGTCTTGTCTACCACCGGTCTGTCCGCAACGCTCGGTAGTATCGTGTTCGCCAGGATCGCCATCGAGATGGCGTAGAACTGTGTCCTGTTTGGGCCTCCCACAGCCATCGTGCTGCTCCCCCTCATGATCCCTCCTTCGGGGTGCTTCCGCCTCAGTTCGGCCGTATCCAAAGTCTCCGCTTGTTTGAACTTCGGCCCGCCCTTCGCGATCACTAAGTCATACACCGGCGCCTCTTTGCTCCCATAGTGCACCACTACTTTGCACCGTTCGGCCAACATCGCCCGCAGCATCGCGCGGAGCATTGTCTGCCTCATCGCCGGCTTCTGCCAGTCGGCAAGGTCTGCCTGGTCGACCTTCGCCACCACGTCATAGAGTTCGCCGGCCAACCAGCCCGGATCTCCCTCAATCTGGTCTCCACGTAGCAACCCGGGCTGGTTCGGAAGCGCATACGCCCACTGAAAAATGCCGACCACGGGCAGACCGATCGAACGAAACCCGTCCGGCGTCGGCCCAGTCTGCACCGGCCCGCTCTCTGCTGTGTGCCGCTTGATCGAAATCACCTCAAACTTCGGATGCTTTTCGCTGGCGCTTGCGCCTCCGGCGGAAGCAGGCGCCGCGGAGCTCTGAGCCAAGCCGGCCTGAGCCATTCCAGCCACTCCCGCGCACAAAAGAGTAGCCGCAGTGGCCAACCGCAAAACCCTGCGACAGTAAGGTTTCACCTTGGATCGTACGCAAGCTCGACAGTCCGTCATGACGCGGCCTCCTGCTATTTTGCCAGGCAATATCTGAAATCGTCGTTACTGGACATAAAGGTATTCTCGGCGGGTCTATCCAGATGCAAGACGAACTGGCGATCTCCAGCGAACACATGCGCACGAATCGAGAGGCGCTGTTCGTTCTTGAATGTCTTCACGACTTTTCCATCGATTAGTGCGACCCCGGTCGCGCCGGGACGCGCAAAGTAAAACGCAAAGAGTGGCTGCACTGAATTGCCCGGAATGTCCCGTTGCGCGGTCATGCAGAAGCTGTACGCGCCGGCCGAGACGGACCGCCCGGCTGAGCCGCCGGCCGCCAAATTGGTGGCTGAATTTCGAACAGGCGACTCTTGTTCGTAGGGATATCGAGCCTGAGCCAGAGCGCTGTCCGCGGGCCCTCGCGGCAAAAGCGGAGCCGGAAATAATGCCGGGAATCCCCCGCTGTGCGCAACTACGAAGCCGCATAACCAGAACAACGCCGCCGATAACGTACCGCCCAAACACAGACGAGTCGGGTTCAACGACGGTTGGGCCATAAGCTGAAACGAACGTTCGCCGTGTAGGGGATGCGCCGCTATGATTGCCGTTGTTCGCGGGTTGCTGTATTCGCGGGGCAGCGATTTTGCGAGATCCAACAACAGATCCAGCCAAAGGCGAAGGCCGGAAACAAATCCTTTTTCACTACGGGCGCGGTCACGGACCAGGCGCAGCGCTTCGTCGCCGTATGTCCGGCGGAAATGGTCCGGATAAAGCTTGAGCAGAAACGCGCAGAGCTTTTCAGACATCCGCCCCTCGAAATATACGTCTTGCCCGCGCAACCCGGAGAGTCTGGGCGAGGCCTTCCACCTCCGATCGAACCAGCTTGAGACCTGCGGACGTCAGGCGATAATAACGACGGCGCTCTGAACTCTCCTCCGAGCCGGAGTTATCATCGAGTTCCTCGATAAGACTCGCTTCCAGCAGTGTTCGGAGCGACCCGTACAACGTCCCCGGTCCCAGTCGCACACGTCCACATGTCTGCCGCTCAACTTGCCGCATGATGGCGTAACCATGAAGATCTTCACCTGCTAAGGCCAGAAGGATGTTAAAGGCCGCCGAGGGCAGTGGATCGAGCTTTCGTCTTGGCATAACGAAGAACGATATATCGATAAACGACTATAAAAGGCACTTTGTTCCCTTGTCAAGCCCGATTAGCACAGCCCGACCGGAACAGCCGGCCGCGTGAGCCGAACTTCCGGCCGGCATTCGAACGCACCAGTGACCCACAGATTCCTCTGACGAGGCGAAACAATGAGGTCATGAAGCGGCCGTTCGCCGCGGCCGTTCGGCGTGAGGGGAAGCGGTACGTCTCTCAGCGTTTGGAACTCGACGTCGCCAGCCCGGGCGAGACCGAGGAAGAGGCTCTCACCAACCTGAAGGAAGCGATTGAACTACATTTCGAACCGCTGCTAGCCACGCGGCCGCCCGCGGTTCCGGTCGGCACGCTACGCCGTTTGGCCGACTGACGCTATCTGCGCGACAAACTCCTACCGCTTCGGCTCCGTGATCCCCAGATCCGTCAGCACCTTGGGATTCGCATCGTCCGTGGCCAGCAAACTATGGCAGGCGCTGCAATCCATGTTGATGGAGTCGCCGTTCTTGGCGTTATGGCCGCCATCGTGGCAGCGGAAGCAGCCGGGGAAATCGGTATGGCCGATGTTGACCGGATACTTGCCCCAGGTCACGTTCATATCGGGGAAAATATTGCGGTTGTAAATGGCCAGGACCTGCTCCGCCGAAGAAGTCACTTCGCTTTGCCGCGCGCTCCAAACCGCCGGATAGCGGTCCCGATAGAACTTGGCGAAGGCCGCGGGAATGCGCGCGGCGGCCTCCTCGCGGCTGTGGTAAGCAACCTTGAGGATCTCCAGCGCCGTCTTCTTGGCGAAGGGCAAGTTCGGCGAGACCACGCCGGCGTACATGGCCTTATCGAGCGCCCGCTCAGGCAGATCGAAGCTATGGGATGGGCGGTTGTGGCAATCCATGCAGTCCATCTCGCGCACCGGGCCGTTGGCCGCGCCCTCGGGCTTGGCGTCGGCCGTGGCATAAACGGTCTTCTTGCCGTTGACGTCGTACTCCACCCACGGAATGGTCTGGCGCGCTTCGTCGCTGTGTGCATAGTGGATCACGATGCCTTTGCCCAGGTGCGTCCCGTGAATGCCGATGCCGCGGTTGCCCCCGCCGATCTTCATCAGCAGTACGTCCTTGGTCAGGGTGTTGGCTTCGTCCTCGGCATACTTGGGGATCACGCGCAGGCGGTCCTCGCCGTATTTCTGCGGCCAGTGGCACTGCTCGCAGGTCTCGCGGGCGGGACGCAGATTGTGGACCGGGGTGGGAATGGGCCGCGGATAGGTGTCGAAGGTGACCGCGAAAACCTGGCCGACGCCGGACAGCTTGCTGCGCACGAACCAGCCCGCGCCCGGTCCGATGTGGCACTTGACGCACTCCACTTTGGAGTGCGGGGAGTTCTGGTAGGCCGTGAACTCCGGCTGCATCACGGTGTGGCAGGTCTGGCCGCAAAAAGTCACCGAATCCATATAGTTCACCGCGCCGTAGCTGATCTGGCTGGCGATGGCGATGTTGAGCACGGTGGTGGCGCCCAGGAAATAGGCCAGGCGGCGCAGTTCCAGGTTGTGCCAGTTCAAGGGCGGGAATTCGGGCGGATAAAGGCCCGCCCGCCCGCTGCGTTTGCGCTTCAGCCACATGCCCAGCGGGATCAGAATCAGGCCCGCGAAAAACGGTCCGGGGAGCACCAGGAAGACCAATATTCCGATGTACGGGCTGCTGGTCTCCCCGCGCAGCGTGGTGGGCAGCAGGAATAGCCAGAATATGGTTGCGGTGGTGACCAGGATCACGCCCGCCAGGCTGATCCAGTTATTCGACAGGTAGATGATGGGCGCGAGCCATCCCCGGCCCTTTCCAATGTTCGGTGTCATGTCGGTGTATCAGTCTCCGGCTGCGGTGTGCGTTTTCCGGTCCGGCGCCGGGTCGCCCTTCTTCACGCTGCGTCCCGTCAGGAACGCGGTATTCAGCGGGTAGACGTCCGGATCGAAAATTACGGAGTAGAAGTGCCAGATCACGATGGCCAGCGATGCCAGCACGGCTTCGTAAAAATGTACCGATGTCGCCACGTCCAGCCAGGTCTTGGGAAGGAACCTCATGGCCAGGTTGTTGGCCCACAGCAGCAATCCGCTTCCCGCCATCACCACCGCACCCCATACCACCGCCCAGTACTCCGCCTTTTCAATATAGCTGTGGTCGGAGCGGCCCGGGGGAACATCGCCCAGGCCCAGGTTGTAGGCGAAACTGGAAAGCCCCTCGCGCCCATCGCGAACTTTGGGGATCATTTCCATCCAGTGGGCGCGCAACTTGCGGCTGACGATGAGCGAAACCACGTGGGTGACGGCCACGGTTATGAAAATCACGGCGGCTACGCGATGGATCAGGCTGCGCATGGAGTGCGTCCCTTCCATGAGCAGCAGCGGGCGGGCCCACCACTGGTCCGGATACCGGAGGGCAAACCCGGTCCAGACCAGGATGATGAAAGACGCCGCCATGACGGCGTGCTGGACGCGCTCGAAAGGCAGCATGCGCAAACCGCCATGCGCCGCGGCGCTGGGACGCGTGGCTCCGCCGCCGAAACGCAGGCGGATCAACTTGCGGATCCAATCGCCTCCCTGGTGCAGGAGCATGAGCCCGAGGGTGACCGGGATTACCAACAGGTAGAACTCGCGCACCCAACGGAGCACGGCGGGCTCGGCTTGCCCCTGGGAAACGTGAACCTGGCTGATGGCGAACCGCGTGCCTGCGCCGGGATGGCACTTGCCGCAGGTGTTCGGCAGGTTCTTCGGATTGATGGTGGACTTCGGGTCCGAGGACGGCAGGATGTTATGTACCCCGTGGCAGCTTGCGCAGTTGGCCACGGTCTGCGAACCGGCCTTGGCGGCCAGTCCGTGGTAGGACGAATCGAAGCTCACCAGGCGGTCGGAGGGAAGGCCGAATCGGCGCGTCAGGCGGACGTTCCCGTGGCAGCTTCCGCAGGTATCGCGGATGTGCAGGCTGTTGACGGAAGAGGCTTGGTTGGTGGGCTTGAGGATCTTGTGTTCGCCATGGCAATCGGTGCACAGCGGCGCCTGGGTGACGCCTCGGGCCAGCGCCTGGCCGTGTACGCTGGCGCGGTATTGCTCCGCCTCCTCGGTGTGGCACATGCCGCAGGTATCCGGCACGGCGGCGCGGAACTCCTGCGATTTGGGCGCCAGCAATTCGTGCGCGCTGCCGTGGCACAGGGCGCAATCGGGCGCGCCTTCGTTGCCGTTCTTGCGGGCCTGACCATGCACGCCGCTGGCGTAGTCGCCGGCCTGGTCGGGATGGCAGGCGCGGCAGACCGGTTTGGGGATATTGGCGGGATGGGGATACTGGTCGTGGGAAACGTGACAGGTTTCGCAGGGCAGTCCCGCGTGCGCGCTCTTGGCCAGTTTCTGCCCCTGCTCGTGGCAGGAGGCGCAGTCCGTTGTGGCGGCGTCCGCGGCCATGAGATTGGCGACGCCTGCCCCGAGAAACAGGCCCAGTAGGATAGAACCGAGCTTCCGGCCTGGCAGCCCGTGGGGAGAGACACCGATCGGCCAATTCGGGGACTGGGGACGAAATTCCGCCGCGGAATCTCGTTGCCTGTCCGCGGAATCGGCCGCGCACTGACTTTCACCACGGGCTGCTACGCCGGAGGCTCGGTTCGTCATCGTTTAGACTCCAATGCTGGAACTGGCGATCCAAGTCTGGTAGAAGTACAACCCCGCCAGAATCAGGCCATAAACCACTACGACTATGGTGAGGATTTTTCCCCACTTGTCGATCTGCTCGAGCTTATGGGCCACGCCCACCTGTTGCTGGACTGTGCCCGGCTCCAACACATGCAGGGAATCGTCCTCGTGGGTGGTCACCATTCTGCGCCACACGATCATGGCGATCACTACCACGGCCAGAACGGCCCATAGAATTACGAAAGGCATCAAATGACTAGTCATCGCTACTCTCCAGGATTCGGTTTCACAACGGGATTTGGGGGTTAGGGCGAATCCCCAGGGGACCGCCCGCCGGTTGAAGGCGACTCTTGTCAATGGTCTTGCCGATGGCCACACCGATAGTCTCCACTACCAGCGACAGGTAGGCATCCAGCGAGCATCGAAACGGCTCCCGGATTTCGCAGGAACCGCCGGACGCCCGGCCGGCGCACACCGCACAGACGTTCCGCCGGATGGCTTCGATGTACGGGTGAATGTCGTGGCTGGTTACGGATTGGATGGCCTGGACCACTTGCGGGAAAAGGCGGAACAGGGCGCAGTTGGAGGGTTCTTCCAGGGCGCACTGTCCCTCTACGGTCCGGTCGGTGCAAACGCGGCAAATCCGGTTTCGGACAATGGCTTCCAGTCCTGCTAAGGGACGGTCCATATCACCTTCTCCTTTCCGGGAGTAGATGGCGATGCAAGCCAATGTCCATGGCGAATCGGCGCTAACCTATTGAGTTTTACAACGTTTTGGCCCGGAAGGCTGCTTTTGTGGGGATATTGGCGCAGCATCGGAACCGGAAGTGGGGGATATGTCGCTCGGGTTGGCCGAGGCATGGGAATGCGCGACCCGCAGAGCGGCCGCCATAATGGCGAGTAACGCGGTGCTAATGGGATCGTCGGCGAAAATCACGGAGACGATACCGGCTTCCCACGCTTGTGCCAAGACCTGAGGATTCTTGCGGGCAATTAAGACAATCCGCTCCGGATTAGATAAGGGGAGGGGCAGTTTGGCGAACGCGAATTCATCCAGGACCAGAACACACTGATGAGCGGGGTCCGGGCAATCGACGGATTCCACATGCCATGCGCAACTGCGTGACAGAGCTTCCCGGACGGCCGCGGCATACGGGCCGTCCGTGATCGAAAGCTGGACTGTCTGCATTATGGACAACTCCCGCCTCCACCTTTCCAGCGCTACTTCTTCTTTTCGACGTAGCCGTCCAACGTCTTCTTGTCCTTGTAATACTTGCCGGCGTCGGTCAGGTTCTTTTTCATGGCGTCCTTGTCGGCCGACACCTTCTCATGGCAATACACGCAACCCTTCTTGGTCGCGGCTGCCGCATCCTTATTGCCGTACGAAACCGTCGTGCAAATCAGGAAGCCGCCCAGCAAAATGACAGCGGGCACAATAATCTTGAAATGGGACATAAAGCCTCCAAACTGCGAAGTAGCAATTGCATCGCCACCTCGCCATGGCGCCAGTTCCACGGGGTTTACATCGAAGAATCCCCCCATTGGGTGGGGTCAATTCCCCCCGCTTGTGCCTTGGGTTGGGCCAATTAACCCAAGAATGGGCTGGTATAATTGGGTCAGACCAAGTTCAATGTCGAAGCTCACACCAGGTTGGCAGCATACCAGCGTTTTGGAATCGGTGTTCGACCAGCTTTCCGACGCCTTGGTTTTGTACGATCCGGAGTTCCGTATAACCGGCGTCAACCGGGCCGCGGAGAAGCTGTTTGGCATGGCTTCCGAGGCGATGCTCGGCAGGCACTGCCAGGAAGTCTTCCAGTGCTCTTTGTGCGAACCGGGATGCGGCGTGCTGGTGGGCCTGAACCAGACTCCGGCCGCCCCCAACTGCACCGTCCGCCTGCATACCGGCAACGGCATGGAGCGCCTGGTGGTGATGCGCACCAACCAGATGTTCGATGGCGAAGGCCGTCTGACCGGCGTGGTGGCCACCATCAAGGACATCACCGAAGAAGCCGCGCCGCAGAAGCGCGAAGTGATCGCCGAATCGGCGCCCATGCGGGAAGTCCTCAACTTCGTGCGCCGCGTGGCCGCCAGCGAAGCCACCACCATTCTGCTGGAAGGCGAGAACGGCACCGGCAAGGACCTCATCGCCAAAACCCTGCACTACCAGAGCCTGCGCCAATCCGAACCCTTCATCGCCATCAATTGCGCGGCCATTCCGGAAACCCTGCTGGAAAGCGAACTCTTCGGTTACGAGAAGGGCGCCTTCACCGACGCGCGCGCCCAGAAACGCGGCATCTTCGAGCTGGCCGACAGGGGGACGCTGTTCCTGGACGAAATCGGCGAAATTCCCCTCATGCTTCAGGCCAAACTGCTGCGCGTGCTGGAAGAGCAAAGCTTCCGGCGTTTGGGCGGCCTGAAGGACATCAAGCTGGACCTGCGCGTAGTGGCAGCCACCAACAAGAACCTGCGCGAGGCCGTCAAGGAGGGCGCATTCCGGCAGGACCTGTACTTCCGCCTGAACGTCATCCAGATTCTGATTCCGCCCTTGCGCGAGCGCACCGAAGACATCGTTCCGCTCACCCAGTTCTTCATCGAACACTACAACCGCAAGTTCAAGCGCAACATCGAAGGCGTGAACGAGGCTACCGCCAAGCTGCTGGAGATGCACGATTGGCCGGGCAACGTGCGCGAGCTGCGCAACGCCATCGAGCGCGCCATGATTCTGGAGGAGTCCGCTTACATCACGGCGCCAAGTCTGCCCATTGCGATCTCACGGCCGGATGCGGGCGCGTCCATGACGGCGCCGATGGGGACGGAGATTCCCACCGACGGCCTGTCGCTGGAAGACAACGAGCGCAGCCTGCTGGTGCGCGCGTTGGAGAAGACCAACGGCAACCAGACCCAGGCCGCCCGCCTGCTGCGCGTCACGCGCGATACCCTGCGCTACAAGATGAAGAAGTTCAATCTGCGGTAAGCCGGTCCGGCCCCGCACCCCCTGCGCTCCACCCGGGAACACATGGGTCGGGTGCTTCTACTGCGCCGCCGCGGCGGGAACAAACACGATCCGGGGCTCCGCCGGCCCCCCGGCATCCAGCAGCCAAAGCGGGCCATCGCCCAGTTCGTTCAGGCGCAGGACTTGGCCCATCGGAACCAGGCTGGACGGCGCGCAGTTGCACGCGGCCACGCTACTCGTCCCGGTAGCGATGTCGATGGCCGCCACGGACTGCTGCGCCCGGCTGGCAAGGAACAAGCGGCTGCCGTCGGCCGAAAATGCCAGCGCGCCGGCGTGCCGTATCCCGTCCGGCGTGGCCAACGGCTGCCCGGTGGATGCCCCGGCGACATCGTGGAAAAGCGCCAGCGCGGCGCCGCTCGGGTCGGCGATGGCCGCATCGTGGCCGCCGGCGGCGAAGGCCACCAGCGCGTAAGGCCCCGTCTCCAGGAGTTGGCGGGGTCCGCCGTTGGCGCCGAACAGATTCACCGCGGCCACGGCCGACGCCAGGAGCCACGCTCCGTCGTCGCTGAGCGCCATGGGCGGCGCCAACGTTCCGGCGCGGCTGGCGCGGCGCGGCAAAGACCCAACCTCGAAACTGGCGCCGGCCGCGGGAGCGTCCGGCAGACCCGTCACAATCCGCGCTTGGCCCGCCGAATACAGCGCCACGGCGGTACCGGAGGGGCTGAAAACCGCGGCCTCGGCAGTGGACGGGCAGGCGCCGCAGAGCACCTCGGTGACCCCGGAACCCAGACGCAACAGGTGCAGCGAGCCATCGGCCGCGAAGGCGACGGCCGAGTCCTGGCGGGGAGCCACGGTGGCGAAGGACAACTCGAAGCCGGCGTCCAGCGGATCGCCCAGCGTGGACGCGCCTGGGATTCCCAAAATCGGCCGCAGGGCGCGCACCGAGCCATCCCACACGAAGCCGATCACCGGGCCGCCGACCTGGCCGGATTGGCCGAAAAGCGCGGTGGCCGACAGGGCCAATAGGACCGCAACAGGCAGGGTTCGAGAGCTCATGCCGGTTACCTCGGGGGACCTATGGTTCCCGCGCCGGCGGTAATACTGGTGGTAACCGCCGGCGGCGACGTGCTGGTGGCCGCGCCGCCCGAATGGGTGGCGTAATAGGCGCCGCCGGCCGCCGCCGCGCCCACCACAATCAGCACGGCGATCAGCTTGCCGGAGATTCCGCCGGCCGCCGCGCCGCCAACGCCGGCCGCGCCCCCGCCATTGGACTGGGTGATGGTGGCGCTGGCGTTCTGGCCGTTGTACGAAGCGTTGACGTGGATCTGGAACTGGCCTTGACCGGTATTGGGGCGCAGACCGCGGGCCACGGCGCGGCCCTGGTCGTCGGAGATGACGGTCAAGGTGTGCGAGCCGTTGGCGAAGGTTCCGCCGGCCCCCTGGTTGGGCAACAGGAAGACCACTACCGCCCCGGCGACGGGTTTGTGGTTCTCGTCCTCCACCCGAACGATGGGCTCGCGGGCGGTGCGCTGCCGGATGTTGTTGATCGCGCCGTCGCCTTCCACGATGACCAGGTTGAGTTTTGCGGGCGCGGTCTGGGCCGCGCCGACGGGGGACAACGGCAGAGCCATCAGCAGGGCCAGGAACATCGGCAAGCAGCGCATCGGCACCCTCCCAGAGCTTCAATAATTATGGACACAACTGTGGGGAATGCGCCAGTTGGGACTCTGCGGACGCTGGGTGGAAACGTACGGACGGAAGCTCTGCAGAGCCGAGTTGGCTCAAGTGGAGCCAATCGCAAAATCGTAAACAATTGATAATAAACCAGTTGTATGATTTCGGTTGGCTCAAGTCGAGCCATTTCAGGCGCTGGCGGCTTCTTCCAGGCCGAGGGCGGCCTTCACGTCGGCGGAGAACTTGCGCAGGGTTGCGAGCTGTTCCGGGGTGGCCGGCACGGCGCCGCAGTCCTTGTGGTACAGGAACGGCTGGTCGCCCTGCCATTGCAAGAACGCCACTCCAACCCCTTCCAGCGGATAGCCGGAACTGCCGATGGATGTATAGGCCCCGGTATCCGGATTGCGCTGGGCCACCACCAGGCAGCCTTCGCGCACGAAGACTCCGTAGTAGGCCGCATTCACCATCTGCCAGATTCCGGCCGCCTGCAGGCGCGCCGTCAACTCCTCCGGCACGGGTTTCTTTTCGGGAATGGGGGACACCGCTGCCTCACATCTTGTAGCGGCCGAGATCCTCGTCGTTGAGGCCCTCGAGCCAGCGGCGCAGTTCTTCGTTGTTGACCTTTTCGGTGACCGTGGCGGCCAGCTTCGAAGATTTCAACACGGTCTCTTCCACGTAAATGGGACAATCCAGCCGCAACGCCAGCGCCAGAGCGTCGCTCGGGCGGGAGTCCACACTGATCAGTTCGCCGTCGCGGTCCAGCCAGATCACCGCGTAGAACGTATCGTCCTTGAGATCGCTCACCACCACTTTGCGCAAACCGGTGTTCAAACCCAGCAGCAGGGTCTTGATCAGGTCGTGGGTCATCGGGCGGGGCGTGGAAACCTTTTCGATTTCGAGGGCGATGGCGTTGGCCTCGTACACGCCCACCCAGATCGGGAGCACGGTATTGCCGTTCACGTCCTTCAAAATGACAATGGGCATGTTGGTCACGGGGTCCATCATCAACCCGCGAATTTTCATTTCGACTTCCATGACGCCCTCCGCAACTTCAATTACACCACAGATACACTCTCGCCCACCAAGGAGTTGGGGCCGGAGCGCGTGACGCGTACCAGTAGGTACTGGCCCAGTTGCGGCTCCGCGCCTTCCGCGGCGTGCGAGAAGTTCAACGTGCGATTGTCCGAAGTGCGCCCGATCCATTGGCCCAGCGCCCGGTGCCGCCCTTCCACCAGGACCTCCCGGACGGCGCCGATCAATTCGGCGTTGCGGCGGATCTGGATGGCGCGCTGCTTCTCCTGCAGCGTCACCAGGCGGCGCTGCTTCTCCTCCTCGGGAATGCGGCCGGGCATTTCCAGCGACGCGGTGTTGGGGCGGGGCGAGTATTTGAAGCTGAACAGCGAATCGTACTGCACTTGGTCGAGCAGGTCGAGCGTCTGCTCGAAATCCCGCTCGGTCTCGCCCGGGAAGCCCACGATGATATCCGTGGTGATGGCGTACTTGCGCCTGGCGGTCTTGAGCCACTCGATGCGCTCTATGTACTCCTCGCGCGTGTACAGCCGGCGCATGGAAGCCAGCACGCTCGACGACCCCGATTGCACCGGCAGATGGACGTGATCGCAGATCGCCGGGTTGGCGTCCATGGCGTCCACGATGCTCCTCGAGAAATCGCGCGGGTGCGAGGTGGTATAGCGCACGCGCCGGATGCCCGCGACCTCGGCCACGCGGGCCAGCAGCGTGGCGAAATCCCAGCTTGCGGGCGAGGGATCGCGGTAGCTGTTCACGTTCTGCCCCAGAAGCTGGATTTCGCTATATCCCAGTTCCGCCAGGCGCCGCGCTTCGTCCATGACGCTTTCCGAGGTGCGGCTGCGCTCCGGTCCGCGGGTGAACGGCACCACGCAATAGGCGCAGCATTTGTCGCAGCCTTCAACAATGGTGATATACGCGCGATGCGGATTGTCGCGCCGCGCGAAAGGCGTGTCGAAGGTTTCTTCGGTATCGAGGCTCAAGCCCGTTACCCGGCGCGCACCCGCCTCCAACCGCACCAGCATCTCGCCCAGCCGCGGGTAGCTGGCCGAGCCGCACACCAGGCTGACGTGCGGCGCGCGGTCGAAGATCCTTTCGCCTTCCTGTTGCGCCACGCATCCCAGGACGCCGAAGATCTTGCCGTTTCCGTTGCGCTTGAAGTTCTGCAGCCGGTTGTACACCTTCTGCTCGGCCTTGTCGCGGATGCTGCACGTGTTGTACAGCACCAGGCTGGCTTCCTCGGGCGTTTCCACCGGAGAATAGCCGTGCGCCAGCAGCGTTCCCGAGACTTTCTCGGAATCGTGCACGTTCATCTGACAGCCGAAGGTTTCGAGGTAGAAGGTTTTCCCAGACACTGATTCCATTGTAGGACAACGGTCCGGCGGCACAGGCACTCCCGAACGACGGCAGGCCCCACAACGGACACTACCGGCCGATGGCGTACATCAGCGCGGCGAGCTTCTCGGGCGAGCCGGTAAACAGGCCGGTGGGCGGGCGGCGGAACGAGATCATGTGACGGTAAATTCGATCCTCCAAAGTGGAATTGATGCCCCATCCGCCCCAATACTGCAGGCGCAGGTCGCCGTCGCGGTTGAGATCGACGCCGGCGGTCCACTGGCCCAGGTCGGATCTCCGGCCGGCGTAGGTGGCGAAGAGATCGAGGGCCGACGGGAATTGCACGTCGCGCAGCGATTCGGCCACCAGCGCGTAGTCCGGGCGGTCCAGGCGGGCCTGGATTTCGTCGATGTCGATCTTCAAGGGCTCCGCCTGTCCCATGAAGACCATGTCGTAACCTTGCCCGTTGACCGTGTTGGCCCACACCGTGGCGTTGGGGAAGGCGTCGAAAAACGTGGCCAGCTCGCTGCGCACGGTGCGCTCGTCGCTCTCGTACAGCGGCACGTACAGGGTGAACATGCCGCCCGGGTTCAGGTGGCGCTTCACCGCTTCGAAGTACTCCCTGGTGTAGAGCGCGGCGGTGCCTTTGACGAAGACATCCAGCGGGTCGGAGGCGATGATATCGAACTTCTCGGTGGTGGTCAGAAGATAGTGGCGGGCATCGTCGAAGATCATCCGCGTGCGCGGGTTGTGGAGCACGTCGTAATCCTGCTTGGCGAAGTAACGCGTGGAGATGGGCGGAATGATGGGCTCGATTTCGCACACCGCGATGTGTTCGATGGTGGGGTAGCGGGTGAAGGTTCCCGCCGAGACACCGGCGCCGAATCCGATTCCCAGGACGGATTTGGGATCGGGGTGCAGCAGCGCGGGAAGGTGTCCGACCATGCGCTGCAGCTTCATATCGTAGGGCTCGGTGGTGGCTTCCACGTGGCCGTTAACGTCCACTTCCGTGGCGCCATCGTTCCAGCGGGTGATGGCCACCGAGGAGTTGATGCCCTCGGCGGTGTAGAGCAGCTCGGAGTTGGGCGCGGAGATCATGATGCGGCGGCCGTAAGCGATGACCTTCCCGGGAATGGGGTCGATACCTTTGGCGAACAGGCCGGCGAGCACCAATGCGGCGGTCAAGGCGACCGCGGGGATCTTCGACCGGTGCTCGGCCACGTAGGGCCACAGCACCAATAGAGCGCTGGCGGCGGAGAGAATCAGGATGACGCGTTCGCAGTTTTGCGTTCCGATCCAGGGCGCCAGCACCAGGCTGACGCCCAAGGCGCCAGCGATCGCGCCCACGGTGTTGGCCGCGTAAACCGTGCCGACCACCCGGCCTGCGTCCTCGCCGGGAGCGGCCACCGCCGCGATGGCCAGCGGGAAACTGGCGCCCCACAACAGGGCCGGCGGCAGGATGGCCCAGAAACATCGGACCATGTCGAGCTGGAAAGTAAACCAGGGACTGGTGGTGAGGAGCGGATTGATCGGCCAGTTGGGCAGCGAATTGGCGATCATGTACGCGGTCCAGGCAACCGCGAACCCGAGCAGGATCTGACACCATCCCAGGGCCACGCGCGGGCGCACCGAGCGCACCAGCCAGGATCCCACCGTGCTGCCGATCGCCAGGCCGATCAGGAAGACCGCCAGAATGATGGAGAACACGTACACCGTGGCGCCCAGCAGCATGCCCATCAGCCGCGTCCAAACGACTTCGGCGCCCAAAGCGCCGGCGCCGGAAAGGCCGATGGTGACGTACACGGGCCAGCGGCTGGGCGCGGGCGCAGTTTCGATTGCGGGCATGCCTCCCACAGTGGGCCCGGCGGCGGGTTCGGGAGCGCAAGCCTGGGCCGGCGTGCGTGCGGCCAACACGTAGCTGACCACGGCCACGGCCACGTTGATGGCCGCGGCGGCGTAGGTCGCGGTGGCCATGTTGTACACGCGCAGCAGGTAGAAGCCCGCCAGGAGACATCCGAACACCGCGCCGGCGGTATTGCCGCCATACAGCATTCCCCACCAGGAAACGCCGCGCGGCGTGGACTTGATCCAGCGCACGATGGCCGGCAGCGAAGCCCCCATAAGAATGGTGGGCGGGACCAGGCACACGGCGGAGATGCATCCGCGCAAAAGCATGCCCGGCATGCCGTGTTCCGCGCCGGCGACATAGATGCGGTCGACGAGGGGCAGTCCCGCCAGAACCAGCAGGCCGAGCGCGGCGATGCCGAGTTCCAGGAATGCGTAGATTTGCAGGGGATGGCGCTTGGTGCGCAGGCGGGGCAGGCCGATGCTGCCCAGGCACAGCCCACCCATATACGCGGCCAGCAGAAAGCCCAACGATACCGAAGTGGAGCCGATGGCGAGCTGGAGCATCTGGTACCAGACGATCTCGTAGATCAGCGCCGAACAGCCGCTGCCGGCGAACAGAATGAGGAGCAATGGAAGGTAACGCGACGCGTCGAAACTGGGTGATGCCTGGGATTCAGTGGTCATGGCGTTCCGGTGCTGGACAATGATAACAACCGGTGGGGTGTTGAAGCGAGGAGTGCCCCACCCACGCGAAAAGCCGCGAAAACGCGGGGACTGACGACTCCGGCCCAAGGCGGGCACGACCTCTCGATGAAACATAGTGTCCCCCGTCGCCGCGTGGACGGAGCCGTCTGTCCCCAGTGTTTTCGCCCCGTCCGAGTACTTCCGCCTGTCCCGTGTCAGATTTGCAGGCTAAAGCTTGGGCGCAGTTCCGCCGATCTCTGGTTTGGATGACGGCGGAAGACATCGTCGCGCTGGAACTCATGCGCAACCGGTTCCTCCGGCTCATGGGCGACCTGAGGCGCGGTGCGCTGGGACGTAATACCTTCGAGCCATGGGAGGTCGAGTTGTTGGTGGATTTCGAATCCTGCCAACTGGAGCCGAGGCGGCGGCGGCAATTACTGAAGCAGTATGAACGGGCCGTGGGACGGCAGATGGACGCCGGACCGGGGCCTCCGATGAAGCTGTCGGAATACCTTCAATCCAGGAGTACGCGGCGGCCATCCAGCCGGTAGCGGCCGCTCAGCACGATGCGGATGGCTTCCGAGTAGATGCGGTGCTCCTCGCGCAGGATCCTGGCGGAGAGCGTCTCGACGGTATCCGCGTCTTCGACGGGAACGGCGGTTTGCAGGACGATGGGGCCCGCATCCAGGTCCTCATCGACGAAGTGGACGGTACAACCGGTGATCTTGACGCCGTGCGCCAGCGCCTGGTGCTGGGCGTCCAGGCCGGGAAAGGCCGGCAACAACGATGGGTGGATATTGAGGATGCGGCTTGGGAACTGCCGGATGAACCACGCGCTCAGCAGGCGCATGAATCCGGCCAGGCACACCAGGTCGACGCGATTCCGGCGGAGCGATTCCACCAACATGCGGTCGTAGACCTCGCGGTCCAAGCCCTTGGACGGGATGCACTCGGCGTTCAGGCCGCGGGCGCGGGCGATGTCCAGGCCGGCAGCCTGCGGCCGGTTGGAGAGCACCACGGCGATCTCCGCGTCGATGCTGCCTGAGGCGACATTGTTGGCGATGGCCTCGAAGTTGGAGCCGCGGCCGGAAATCAGAATGCCCAGGCGGCGCTTTATCGGCGGGCTCGTCGGTTGACTAGTCATCGGTACTCCACGCGGGGATGGTGGCGCTTCCGCGGAACCACCGTGCCGATGCGAAACGCGGATTCGCCGGCTTTGGCGAGGACCGCCTCGGCGCGAGCCGCGCCGCGCGCCGGAACGGCCAGGATCATGCCGACCCCCAGGTTGAAGGTACGGCGATAGTCGTCTTCCGGAATGTTGCCGACCCGGCGGAGCACTTCGAAGATGGGCGGAATCCGCCAGGCGGCGGTGTCGATGCGTACGGCCAAGTCCTTGGGCAGCATGCGCGGGGTGTTGTCGGTAATGCCGCCGCCGGTAATGTGGGCGGCGCCGCGCAACAGGCCGGCGGCCATCAACGCTTGAATGGGCTTCAAGTAACTGCGATGCACGGCCAGCAGCGTGTCGCCGACGGCCACGCCGGTTTCCGCCAGCACGGTTTCGGGACCATAGCCGGCCACCTCGAACAGCAGCTTGCGGGCCAGCGAATAGCCGTTGGTGTGCAACCCGGTGGAGGGGAGGGCCAGCAGGACGTCGCCCGCGCGGATTTTGGTCCCAGTCAGCAGTTGGGTGCGCTCGGCGGCGCCCACGATGAAGCCCGCCAGGTCGTACTCGCCGTCGGCGTACAGGCCGGGCATTTCGGCGGTTTCGCCGCCAATCAAGGCGCAGCCATTGACCCGGCAACCGCGGGCCACACCGGAAATCACGGCGGCGGCGATCGCGGCATCCAGCTTGCCCACGGCGAAGTAATCCAGGAAAAACAGCGGGCGCGCGCCTTGCACCGCGATATCGTTTACGCAGTGGTTGACCAGGTCCTCGCCCACGGTGTCGTGGCGGCCGGTGAGGAAGGCGACCTTGAGCTTGGTGCCGACGCCGTCCGACGAGCTGACCAGCACGGGCTTGCGGAATCCAGCCAACTGGAAGGCGGCGCCGAACGATCCGATGTCGGTGAGCACGCCGCGAGTGAACGTCCCGCGGGCCATCTTTTTGATGGACGCCACGGCGCGATCGGCTTCGTCGATGTTCACGCCGGCGTCACGGTAGCGGACTTGGTGGGAGTTTGACAAATTTCAGTATACGGCTGCGGGGGGTCGCGACGGACGGCGGGGGCGTGCGCGGCGAAGAAGCGAAGAGTAAGCCGCCCGCGCCTCCCGGTACTCCTCAAGCCGGCCGTTGAGACGGCGCCATCGCGGGACGGCGACGGAAATGATGTCGGCCATTGACGGCGATCGAAGGGGACACGCCCGTCATCCCGTCGGCTATGCCGCCAATGATGGCCTTCCCGTTCTGCCGAGTTTTCTTGACAGTCGCTGCCCAGGCCGTTCCCGGGCGAGCGCCTGGCGCGCAGACACCAACCGCGGTCGAGCGGTCGAGCGGCGGCAGACCGCCAAGCTGAAGGGGCGTTTGCGGGGGCTCACCGGATCGAAGGGGCTTACCAACGGGAATCGGGTGGCCGAGGTCTCGCCCAATGCCGACCCAGTTTACCCGGACGAAAGCAACCTCTGCATCCGTCTCCCAGAGAACGTCCAGAAGCATGAAATAGTCAACCACCCAGCGAAGGACTGGGTGCGCGGCGATGTCCACACCGGCACGATTGACGGCTACTGGGGACTTCTGAAGCGCGGCGTGATAGGCTCCTTCTACCAGATCAGCGTGAAGCACCTTCACCGGTATTTGGCCGAATTCCAGTTCCACTGGAACAACCGCAAGTCCCAGGACATATTCTTGCTCGTCATCACGGCCCCAGTGATAGGGCAGGCGTTGACGTGCAAGCAGCTCACCGCCAGCGTGAATGAGCAACCCAACGTCGGACCGGAAGTGGAACTGGACGCCGAGCCGTTCTAGTTGCTATGGTTGGCGAATCTTCCCGTGGTCTAGTTCGTAGGAGTCTATCACCTTACTAAGACTTGTCGCTAACGCTTTCGCGTGCTCCCACGACATAGTCACTCCAGCAATGTCTTCGATGTAAGGTTCGACATTCTCGTCTTTGGAATGCCCTGACACAATACGACCAAAGATGATTTGAAAATCATAGAACCCCACACCGAATCCAGCCGTATTAGTATAGATGGAATAGAAGTCCTGCGCCTTGTGGTGCTGTAGGTCCTTGAGAAGGTGCTTCTTTTCCTGGTCTGGCTTTGATTCAGGTTCAGACATTTCTATATACTCCGCCGGTATTACTTTGCACTGGTCGAACCATTACCGTATCCGAAATAGCTGGCTTCCTAAGTACAGTCCCTTCTGTCTGGTCTATTATGACTGTCCGCTGAGCGGCAACTCGCTGAAAACTGATGCCGCCAGTCCCTGTGCCAGCGGCCCTATGAACGGTCCAAATATCAGGAGGATTGTAATCAAAAAGTCCAGCCGCTTCCTCCACCTCGAAACTGGGGACTGCAAGCGACTCCGGAGTGAGGCCGGCGTCGATGCGCCTTGTACTACTCACCCAATCGATCATCTCGCTAAAGGGAACGAAACGCACAACCAGCCCGACATCTAGCGCCGCAGCTAGCCGTTTAAGTGTCGTAATTGTTGGTTTTCCATACTCTGGCGATTCGAGGCGGGAAACTGCATTTTGCGTCATCCCGACCTCCTTGGCGAGAGCATCCTGACTCCATCCGAGACGGTCACGAGTAGCTCGAATCTGGAAGGCCACCCCCTTGCTAAGATGGGAGTCGATGAACTGTTTGCGTGCATCCTTCCCCCTTCGAAGCCTCTTAATCAACGTCTTCCTTCCATCTGAACTCATGAACCGATGCCTCCTTCCGCACTAATTGCCCCTTGCGGGTCTTTGCAATACGTTTTCCCGCCTTGTCGTTTTTTACCGTCTTGTCGTCAGCATGAAGGAATGTGTACTCGTGGCGCCTTGGACCATAATCGCCATACATTCGGTACACTGCGCCAGAGACCTTGAATCGAAATTCCGATATCCCTTCACCACCCAACTCGTCAAATGCCGGGCGTTTCCAGAGATTTCGTTCGACGTTTTCGTGGTACCTGAGTGAATCCCGAATTTCATCCCGCACGTCATCATCACGGCCATCAAACCATTCCTGAACAGGCTCATTTTGCGCTACTGTCCGGAATCCGTAGAACTTCCACAGGGGCGACTCAAGATCCATATTATCACAAAAAATAGCTATCACAAAAAATATATTGTATGGGTCGTCCTGCCGACATCAATTTTGTGATATACTCAGTCCAAGTGCCAGAAGAAAAAGGGCTAGCCTGTGCCAGACTAGCCCCCGCTTTGGGGTGAGTTGGCAGAGTGGTTGAT
>Ga0326728_10006529_pt1 | contig 31274 bp, 27 predicted proteins | sample MB3enrmetagenome_FD_207602 | JGI IMG/M metagenome (GOLD analysis project Ga0326728, IMG submission 207602) | Lab enriched peat soil microbial communities from McLean, Ithaca, NY, United States - MB31MN | ecosystem: Environmental > Terrestrial > Soil > Wetlands > Peat | place: USA: New York...
GCGCTGACGGCTCCCCAGGACGAAAAATCCCTGCTCATGCAAAGGGTGGAAGACTCCAGCCTACGGCAATTGTGGCGGCTCATGAATATGCTTTTCAGGGTTCGCAACGGGGAGTTGACCCGCCGAGAAATTAAAAATGAAGATCGAACCGGATATATCCATGAAAACAAAGGTGACGGTGACAAAATGTCTAGTGAAAATCAAGGCTTTTTACAGGAAAATGCAGCAATTGAGCGATAATCGACAAGAATCGAGCTGACTTTTTTGACGAAACACACAGGTCAAGCGATGAATCGAAGCGAAGTGGGAAGGTTTTTGAAATGATTGCCAGCGTCACCTTGAACCCGGCGATCGACAAGAGTGTAATCGTTCGCGGTTTTGAAATCGGCAAAACCAACCGTGGCGAAGTGGCGCGCGTGGATGCCGGCGGGAAGGGAATCAACGTGGCGAAAGCGCTGAGGTGTTGGGGCTCTACGGTCTGCGCGCTGGGGTTGGTGGCGGGGAGCAATGGCCGCTTTATCCTGGACGCCCTCAGCGCCGAGGGAATTCCCGCGGACTTCGTTAATGTCCCTGGCGAGACGCGCGTCAACCTGAAAATCCATGATCCCGAGAAGGGAACGGAGACCGAGCTGAACGAGCCCGGATTCCGCGTCACCACGGAGCACCTGGAGGAATTGCGGCGGAAGATTGAAGATCATGCACCACGATGCGAAGTGATGGTTTTTTCCGGAAGCCTGCCGCCCGACGCTCCGCCGACGATCTTCGCGGATTTGATGCGCATTGCCAAGGCGCATGGCGCCAAGTGTTTCTTGGATACCGCCAGGCCGGGGCTGAAACTCGGACTCGAGGCGGGGCCGCTGTTGATCAAACCCAATCGCGCGGAAGTGGAAGACCTGCTGAACTGCACGCTGAGAACGCGCCGCGAATTAGTGGAAGCAGCTCGTATGATAATAACCATGGGAAGCGAGCAGGTTTTGATTTCGCTGGGGGCGGAGGGCGCTGTGGGCGTGGCCGGGAAGGATGCGTTGTTCGCCCCGCCGCCGGCCGTCCAAGTGCGAAGCAGCGTGGGGGCAGGCGATACGATGGTGGCGGCCATGGCGTACGCCGCCGTCGAGGGTCTCCCCTTCCGCCAGGCTTTCTGCATGGCCGTAGCTGCGAGCGCGGCAACCGTGGCCATGGAAGGAAGCAAAGTGGCGGATTTGGCAGCGGTGCAAGAGTTGATCCCGCAGGTTACGTTGGAAGATGCCGATGGGTAAAGCGGGGAATCCAACGCGGTACGTCGCGGCAATAGTCTTCGTACTCCTGCCCGAATCTCTTCCGCAGGCCGGGCTCTTCGGCGAAGACGACGAAAGCGTGGAAAACCAGGAATGCGACCAACGCGAACAAAACCATCGAGACGGAGGCGAGGCGAAGTCCCAATCCCAGCAGCACCGAAATGCCGCCGATGTACATGGGGTTCCGAACAAGCCTGTATGGGCCATGCGGAACGAATTTCCTGGGAGGATCGAACACTGCGGGAGTGCCGCGGCCTTCGATTATGAAGAACACTACCGTAGTGAGTGCGAGGGCAGCGCCCGCCACGATCAGCACGATACCCGGAGCACCTAGCCAACGCGGAACCCGGAGTGGAATACTCTTGTCCAAGGCACGACAACTCAGCGCGACCCAGCCCCATGCGGCCAGGAACAACGTCGCATATACAATTGAACGCAATGCGATCCAAAGCCGGCTCATCAGTTTTCTCCTGGGATTGATTTTTCCCCGACCAAAAGCTCCGGGCACGGGAAGGTCATAAGTGTGATCTCCAGCTCGATCTTGTTGCCATCAGTGTACACCCGCTTCTTTCTTGCGCGCGTCTTACCTTTGGACAATGCCTGCTGCAACAATTATGGTCTGGACAAGGAAACGAACGGGGAGGATCATGAGCCCCAAAAGTGTGTGACCGGCGCAGCTTGCACAAGGAGGTAGCGATTCCATGAATGTCTCGACCCTCATCAAGGCAGTGTTGCTGGCGGCGGTGCTGAGCTACGGCCAGTCCGGCGGGAGGCACTTCGACGAGGCGAAGGTTCCCAAGGACGAACTGCCTAATCCGCTCGGAAAGACGAACTACGACGCAGCGAAGGTTCCCAAGTACACCCTGCCTGATCCGCTGGTAATGCAGAGCGGTAAGAAGGTGCGCGACGCCGCGACTTGGAACAAGCGGCGCCGCCCGGAGTTGCTCGGTCTTTTCGAGACCAACGTCTATGGCCGCACGCCGGCCTGGCCCAAGAGCTTGCGGAAGAGCTTGAAGTTTGAGGTCACGTCGGTGGACCGGCAGGCCCTCGGCGGTACGGCTATTCGCAAGCAGGTTACAATGTACTTCTCGGGCCGGAAGGACGGTCCCAAGATGGACCTGCTCCTTTACCTGCCCGCCGGCGCGCGCAAGCCGGTGCCGGTGTTTCTGGGGTTGAATTTCACCGGCAACCACACCGTGAACGCGGATCTGGGCATCCAGCTCGGCGAGGTTTGGGAGAGGGGCCATAAACAGCGCGCCGGGGAGAATTCGCGGGGTAGGGCTGCCAGCAGATGGCTGGTTGAGAAAGTCCTGGCGCGGGGCTACGGCACGGCCACGGCATACTATGGCGACATCGAACCGGATTTCGACGGCGGCATCAAATACGGAGTGCGGCCCCTGTTCTTCAAGCCGGCGCAGACGAGCCCGGCCGCGGATGACTGGGGCGCGATCGGCGCTTGGGCGTGGGGCCTGAGCCGGGCGATGGACTATCTGGAAACGGACCCCGACGTGGATGCCCAGCGGGTCATTGTCCATGGACACTCGCGCTTGGGGAAGACTGCACTTTGGGCCGGCGCCCGGGATACGCGCTTCGCCATGGTGATCTCGAATTGTTCCGGCACAGGCGGGGCCGAACTCTCCCGGCGCCGATTCGGCGAGACCGTAGCCGACTCAAACCGAATGTTTCCGTACTGGTACTGCGAAAACTATAAGCAATACGTTAACCGCGAGGACGACTTGCCGGTGGATCAGCACGAACTGCTGTCGCTGATCGCCCCGCGGCCGCTCTATGTGGCGAGCGCCGAGGAAGACTTGTGGGCCGATCCGCGGGGCTCGTTTCTCTCCCTGGTCGCCGCCTGCCCCGTATACAAGTTACTGGGCAAGCAGGACCTGGGGACCGATCAGATGCCCGAGATCAACCAGCCCATCATGACCACTGTGGCTTACCATGTCCGGACGGGGAAGCACGACATCACAGATTACGACTGGGAGCAGTACCTGACCTTTGCCGACAAGAATTTTAAGGAGTGACGCGCGGCTTGACGCAGTCCGGAGCCTTTAAGCACTAAGCGCAAAGTTGGAAAAGACGCCAAGAAAACACAGTGCTTGTTCTTTGCGAGTCTTTGCGCCTTCGCCTCTCCCGCCGTGGCGGGTTTTCGAACGCCACTGGCTGTTAGGTTAGCACCTCTTGCCTGAGCGCATGGGTTCGGAGCAGGGAAACTCGTTGACAGGCTGTAATCGCGAAGCCAAACTAGGGTGAGCAAGCGGGCACTCCAAGGCGGTGAGGGAAGTATGGACGGAGAAGGGCGCGTTTCGCGTCGGCCTCTCGAGCAGGAATTGGTTTCGCGTGGGGTGCGGATGACGCACCAGCGTCGCCTGTTAGTCCAGATCATTCAGGAGGCCGCTGGCCACTTGGACGCGGTGGCCCTTTGGGAGCGCGCCAAGAACCAGGACCCCACCATTAATAAGGTCACAGTTTACCGAACCCTGGCCATGCTGAAAAAGCACGGATTGGTGGATGAACTGGATCTGATGCACCTTGAGGGTGGGAAGCATTACTATGAAGCAAGAACCACTCGCGACCATATCCATCTGGCCTGCCTGAAGTGTGGGCGCATTCAGGAGTTCGAGAGTTCGCTGTTCGAAAAGTTGAAAGGGCAGATCGAGCGCGAGGAGCAATTCCGCATTAGCACCGTGCGCGTGGAAGCCGGTGGTCTTTGCGACCGCTGCAAGTGACAACTCTCAGACCATCCCACCACGGGTGGTTCCGATGTGCCGCCGCTACGCTACGCTAAGCTAAGCTGAATGCCTCCCGCTTTCTGCCTACTGCCTCCTGCTTACTGCCTACTGCCCGAGTGCAGCCTCTACGACTGCCGGCTGAAGCTAGGGGTTTCCCTGTGGACTTAGGCGCTGGGTGGCCTGCTGGTAGGTGGAATTCTGGGGATCGAGTCCCTGGGCCGTGCGGTATTCCTGCAACGCGGCCTGCCGGTTGCCCTTGTGTTCGTACGCTATGCCCAGGCTGTAGTGCGCGGCGGGGTTGTTAGAGTTCAACTGAATCGCTGCGCGATATTCCGTGATAGCTCCATCCCAATCACTTTTGTGGGAAAGCCTATTCCCCAAGTTAATGTGGGCTTGCTCATTGCTGGGATTCAGACGGGTTGCCTCGCGATACGCGGCGATCGCTCCGTCCTGATCGTCTTTCTGAGAAAGCAGCACGCCGAGGGTCATATAGGTCTGGTCGTTGTTGGGGTTTAGGCTCATCGCTTCGCGATATTCCGCGATGGCGCCGTCCCGGTCGTTGTTGTGCATGGAAGCAAGTGCCAGGCCAATGTGCGCTTGGTCACTCTTCGGGTTCAGGTTGAGCGCGGCGCGATACTCCGCGGTGGCTCCATCCCAGTCGTTCTTGCTTGCAAGCCGATTCCCCAGGTTGATGTGCGCCTGGTCATTGTTGGGGTTCAGACGAAAGGCTTCGCGATATTCCGCAATGGCTCCATCCTGATCGTTCTTTTGCGACAGCGCCACGCCCAGGGCAACATGAGCGCGATCATTGGTGGGGCTCACGCTCAAAGCCTTGCGCTCCTCCGCGATCTGCCCATCCCAATCTCCTTCGCGCCCCAGGGTGATTCCCAGCATGATGCGCAGGTCAGGGTCTTGAGGAGCCAGTTGAAGCGCGGCGCGATACTCGGTTTCGGCGTCCTTGTATTGTTTATTCTTCAGGTGTTCCGCTGCTTGCGCCGTGTGCTGCTGGATACCCGCCTGACGGGCCTGAACGGCAGGAGCAACACCTGTGGGCTTCGTCACTTTGGCGCTCTTGAGCGCATTCACCACGTCGTCGCCGCCGCCGGCGGCGCGGACTTGGCGGAGAACTTCATCGGTCGGATCAAAATCGATGCCGCGTTGTTTTGTCAGCATGACGATGCGAGAGCTAGGGATATCTCCTCCGGATATCAAGGAGAGAATCTGAACCTGCGTCAGGGGCTTCTGCTGCGCCCCGGCGGGCACCGCCAGAAGCAGAACGAGGATCAGCATCAAGACATCTTGGAGTGGCCGATGGCGCATTTTCACCCTCCCAATGCGGAGATGGAACAACCCCATGGTGCCCATTGTAGCACGGGGCCTGAGGCCGCAAAGTCTCCAAATGGCGTGGTGGTCGCTTTGAAGCAAACTCATCCTCTCCCGACATTGTTTGAAAGTTCAATTGACGGGTTTGGGGGTGGGGGTGAGTCCAAAAAGCTTGTGGATCTTGTCAAAGATGCTTTGCTGCTGATGTTGCATCATGGCGGTGCGGGCCGCGGCGTCCAGGTCATGGCGAACGGCTTCGATTTCCACTTTCCGGCGCGCCAGCAATTCCGAGAGGTAATGGGCGATCTCCGGGCGGCCGTGCAAGATGTCGTCAAAGGCTTGCCGGTCCAGGCGATAGCACTCGACATCTTCCAGCGCCTTCAGCGAAGCGCTGCGAGGTTCGCCCGTGAGCAGCGACATTTCGCCGAAAAAGTCGCCGGCGTGCAAAACACCGACAGTCTTGTGTACACCCGCGTCGGTGGAGACAATCGCTTCGGCGGACCCTTTGGTGAGGATGTAGAGCCAGTGAGCTTCCGCGCCCTGCCGCGTGATGATTTCCCCTTTCATAAAGGGGGCGTAGCGGAGGCGTTCGGCCAGCACGCGCCGCTCACCATCGTTCATTTCGCGGAAAAGCTCCACCCGGGCAAGGTCCAGGGCGCTGAGGCGTTGCGAGATTTCCCGCTCGTGGTGAAGCTTCTCGCGAGCCTGGTCCCTCTGCTCGATAAATGCGGTCATTGCAGGAACCGAGAGCGGGATGCTCGCGCGCTCGAGGGCGAAGTAAATGCGGCAGCGCACCAGCGAGTCCGTGGGGTCGTCCTTGACCAAGTCGGTGAGCCAGTAGCGGGCCGCGTACGAGCAGTAGCTCTCTTTGAAGTCCATCAAGACGACGTTGGGCGCAGGATCCACGGCCGAGCCTTCCACGGGTTCGGAGACCAGGGCATCGGTCACCACGCGTATGACCTCGGTGGGCGGCACACGAAAATCCACATTGAACCAGACCCAGCGGCGTGTCTGGAGGGGCTGTCCGGAGCGTTGCCCCTGTATCAGAACCTGCGACTTGATCAGGACGCTGTTGGGGATGATCACGGTGTCCCAATTGCGCGTCTCGATGGCGACGTGGCGCCAGGTAATCTCTTTGACTTTGCCCGCCGTTTGGTCGATTTTCACCCAATCGCCGACCTGGAGGCTCTCATCAATTTGCAGGACCAGCCCACCCAAAATGTTGGAGAGGCTGTCTTGCAGCGAAAAGACGATCACTCCAGTCATGACGGCGGAGGTGGCAACGATGCTGGAGAGGGTTACGCCATTGCGCGAGAGCACCCACAGCCCTGCTCCCGCGTAGCCCCCTGCCACCAGGATGTCGCGCAGCACTTGGGGTGGGGAAAGTGGAGTGAAGGCTAAGATGATGTCGAAGATGATGATGCTGGCCAGCTTCACTATCGCAAATCCCAGCAATAAGAGTCCGGCGGCATGGAGTGTTTTGGCTGTCGTTGGCCATCCGAGCGCCGCCGGAATGGCGGAAAGAACGAGGAGGAATAATGCGAGGGAATACATAACCAGCACGGCACGAACATGCGTGCGCTGGCGAGGCATTAATAGGGTCAACACCAGCACCATTCCCAGAATGAGGATGGTGATGGGAATCAAGTCGTCACTGTGGGCAATATTCCGGAAAGCTCGCCAGATATCCGTCAGCGGATTTGTTTCCAGCCAGAAGGCCGGGAAAAACCAGAAATTCATGCAGTTCCATTCCAAGGCTGTAATTGATCTCAGATTCTATCGCGAGTCGGGCGGAGAGCCAAGTGCTTTCCTCAGGTTGAAACCGGCGGCTACTCACGGTAGGCTCTTATTGGTGCCCGCGATGGACCGATTGCATTCAGAGGGGGGGCGGGTGTATCTTGGCAATTGGTCAAAAACCGAAAAGGGAAATCCCGGCTAAATCGGAAATTCCGGGCATGAGCCTAGCCACCCGCCCATCTTAGAGAGGAGGAACCATGCGACATTCAGCGCGACTGCGAAAACCCATTCTCACGATGTTTTTGTTGGCCTTAATCACGGGAGGCGCTCCCGGGCTCGTCACGGCGCAAGCGCCGCCCTCTTATCCACCTGCCGAACTCGACAAACTCGTCACTCGAATCGCACTTTATCCTGACCCTTTGCTCGCACAGATCCTCGCTGCGGCGACCTATCCGGATCAGATTCCTGACGCCGCCAAATGGGCGGATGAGCATCATTATCTGACCGGGGACGATTTGGCCAGAGCCATCACCGAGGACCACCTTACGTGGGATCCCAGCGTGCAAGCGCTGCTGCCCTTTCCATCGGTGCTTGAAATGATGGCTTCGGACATGAACTGGACGTCCGAGTTGGGTAACGCCTTTCTCGCGCAGCAGCAGGACGCGATGGACGCGGTGCAAAGGATGCGGAAAAAGGCCAGGGATTACGGCTATCTGCAAACCAATGCGCAGGTGGTGGTCTCCGCCGGTCCCTATATCACTATCGTGCCCGTGAATCCATACTTTGTCTGCGTTCCTGCATATGATCCGCTGATCGTATTCTATCCGCCGCGGCCGGGATTTTTCATCGGGGGCGCCATCGGCTTTGGATTTGGCGTGACGCTTGGCGTCGCGTTTCGCCCCTGGGGATGGGGCGACATTCGATTTGGCTGGGCCACACACGAGGTATTCATCGCCGGGGCGCGTTGGGGCCGGACTTGGGCCAATCGCGGCACCTACGTACATCCTTACCCCGCTCTCCACCGTTGGACTGGGCCTCGTGGCACGGAGATGCATCAACAGATACCCCGCAGCCCGGCGGAACGCAATGCAGCTCTTAAGGGTCGTGCGCGAGTCGAGGAGCATCACCCCGCTCGTGGGGGACACCGCTAAAAGCTGTCAGTTGTCAGTCGTCAGTTGTTAGTAAAAACCATCCCGCACACGGGGTTGGTACTTACGACTAAAAGTTGAAGACTGCCCGCGCGTGGGATTCTAACTGACAACTGATGACGGACAACTGACGTCGGGGCTTACTCGTCCTTGATGGCGGACTTGACCATCGCCAGGATAGAGGGTGGGATCATGGCGGCGGAGATGCCGTGATCTTTCTCCGCGTGCTCCGCGGCAAGCTTCAGGAGTTCATCTTCAGTTTCGGCGCGCACTACTTTGGAGCAGTTCATTCCCAGGTCACGACATCGCAACACTTTGGCCATAGAGGTTTCCTCTCAGATGAAAGAATGGCGGCTATCTTACCACTAGTGCCCAAGGTCGGGGCTGGGAAAAAGCCGCGTGGATCGTCCTCATGCTGTTGGTTCTTGTCGGAGCGTTCCGCCTGTGCCGGTGCTTGCCATTGCCGCTTTCGCTGATTGCATTTTGTGCGGCCCCTGCTATGATAATTAAGTGAAGATGGGCCGGCAGCTCGTCAGTTTCGCGTTGGGTGTCGCCGTAGGGGTTTGCCTGTATTCACTTCCCAAGTTTCGGGCCTTTTTTCCAATTCAAAGGTTGGATGTTTCGCCGCAAGTGGGCGCAAACCACCCGGTCAAACCTCTCCAATCCCCTGAGGTTCAAGGGCCTTTGCTCGCGCCAGTTGCTTCCCCGGCGGGGGCGCCTTCTGAAGGACGTGTCCATCGGGTGACACGTAAAACCGGCGAGCGGCGATCGCGGGTTCAGCCTGAGCCCGACAGCATGAAGATTGCCGAACCTGCGGCGACGAAAGGGGTTGCGGTGGTCAATGTCTCTTCCGCTCCACCGCCTCCGACGACCTTTAAGCCGATGGGCTTCGTGGAAAAGGCCGGGGGAAAACTCGAAGCAATTATTCTGCAAGAAAACGAAGTTCAAGTCGTTCATATCAATGATCTCATCGCGGGCCGGTTTCGGGTCACGAAGATTAGTCCGGACTCCGTCGATGCCATTGATGAGACGCTGGTGCAGTCCCCCATGGCTAAACCTAACGGCACTGGATCCAAAGAATTGACTGCGGGCGTCACCCAGGAGCCTTCGACCCCGCCCGTGGCCAGCGCTGAGGCTCAGCAAGGGGTTTTGGCCGCCGGCGCAAGGAGCGAGCACCTGGCGAATACTCATGGCAGGGAAGCGGTTTCGACTGCGCCGGCGGATGTTGCTCAGGTTCAGCCCACCATTCCTTCCCGCACTGGGGGGGAAGATCGAATCGCGCCCCCGCAAGGCGCTGAACCGGCTGCAAATTCCTTAGGGTACGTGCAGGAAGCAGATGGAAAGATCGAAACCATCGTGGCGGACGGGGATACGGTTCGCCTGGTCCCGGAGACTCCGACCGTAACCATGGCTCAAGTCGCTCCTCCCCATTCCCCGGAGGGGGCATCACCTCCCCAAGGTTCGCCTCCACCTGCATTAGCGGTCTCCTCGACCAGGGAAGCAAATGCTGACAGTGCGGTTCATCCCGGCGGGGTTTCAAGTCTTGCTTCAATGGTCCGGGAGGCGTCATACCAGGTTCCGATGCCTGCGCTCGGCGCTGCCGAAGGGTCGGCACTGGATCGGCTTGATATGGGTTCCCTGAGCGAAGCGGCTGCGACAGCGGATGCGGCAAGCGACTCGACACCTTCCATCTTCACGGAGGAGTCCGCTGGGTCAACGGACGGCCCGACACAGCTCGCCGAGTTGATGATACCCCTCGGGTTCATCGTGAAAGCCGATGGCGATTTTGCCGCAATTCTCTCTGACGATGACGGAGTTTATATTGTCCGGCAAGGGGACCGCTTGGCGGGGCGCTACCGCGCCTTGAGCGTTTCCGCCGATGCCGTGGAAGTGGTGGAAGATCCGCCAAGGCAAGCACACCCACCTCCTTTCAGAGCGCCTCCAGCAATTCCGGACTTGCTTTCTGCTTCGGCGCAACAAGAGCCAACTCTATTCTCGAAGGAAGACTGTTTGGGTTGTCTATCCTACGAGCCAGGTGAAGTGTCTGCGAACGTGCCTCAGACTCCACCTCCCAGGCACCGCAGGGAGGGCGAAGTGTACGTCAGCTCGGCAAGAGGGACCCGGCAGAGATCCACTCCGACGTCGAAAAAGACCACAACCTCACCGGACCCCGTCACATTTGTTTTCCAAACGCTTGGCTACGTCGAAACGCAGGACGGGGAAATGCGAGCGATCGTGGCGGATGGATCACAGGTGTATTTGGTAAAGGAAGGGGAGATCTTTGCGGACCAGTATCGTGCCACCAGCGTGGATCCTGCGCTGGTTCTAGCCGTGAGGGCAACTCCCGGGCAGGAGGTAGAGAACTTCCTATCTGCCCAGACAGAATCTGGCGGCGAGCCTGCATCCAACAGGCTGTACGGATATTTGCATTTTCCCTTGTCAGGATTGGCAAACGTACAAGCTCTCGACGAGATGGGTGCATCGGGCAGTCCAGGTTCTACCGGCCTGGGCGTAAGTCTGCTCAACTCGTCACTAACCGGGTTTGACTTGCAGTCGCATTTTTTCATGGCCGATGATCCCAGCCTCGGGTTTTGATTCCGGCCACGGGAGAGATGGATGCTCAATAGAAGAGTCCGGCTAATAGGGGTGTTGGCGTTGGCCGCCTCATGGCTAAGCTGCGGAGGCGGTTCCAGCGTTGCTTATAAACAGGGTCGCAAGGCCGAGGAGCGGAAGGATTGGGACACGGCTTTGGTGGACTTCGAGAAGGCGAAGGAGTCTGACCCTGCTAATCCCTTATATGTCCTCCATGCGCAAAATGCTCGCCTCCATGCCAGCATGGTCCACCTCGAGAGCGGCCGCAAGCTGGTAAAAGAGGGGCGGCTGGATGAAGCGGCGGGAGAATTGCAAAAGGCTGCTCGGATTGATCCGTCCAATCCGGCTGCGGCTCAGGAGCTAGACGCCGTTCTGGCCAAACAGGCGCAGGCAAAAAAGGCACACACTGAGGCAATCCAAAAGGCATTGAAGGCCAGCCAAGAAGAAAACCAGCCCGCCGCGGTGAAGCTGCAACCCTTTTCCCAAGAACCTATTGTTCACCTTCGCATCCCCTCCGCAGACAGCAAAAAGGTCTTCGAGACGCTGGCCAAGCTCGCCGGACTCAATGTCGCTTTCACGTCGGACTTTCGCCCTGTTCCGCTCAGCGAAGACCTGGTCGGCATCAAACAGGAAGATGCCTTAAACCTTGTCGCGCTGCAGAGCAAATCGTTTTGGAAGGCGGTCACTCCCAACACGATTCTGGTCATTCCTGATACGGTCCCCAATCATACGCTTTACGACGAACAGGTCGTAAAGACGATCTACCTTTCCAACCCCTTGGCGCCGGCGGACCGCACTGCCATTACCAGCGACCTCAAGCAGGTGTTGGGTTTGCAGCATATTATGGACAATCCCGATGCCAACGCCATCATCATTCGGGATTCGGCAGCGAAGGTGTTGGCGGCAGAACAGCTCGTGCGGAAATTGGATCGAGCCAAAGCGGAAATCATGATTGACATTGATATCGTGGAAGCCGACCGCGACCGGATTCGCGATTTGGGCCTGACGCCCGCCACCGTAAGCCCTACCGGGACGATTACTCCGGGAATCCAGGCAGGGGTGGCCTTTGCGCCGACCACGACTGTCTCCGGTACAACCACCACCGTCGCCTCTGCTGCAATCAACACCTTGAGTTACAAGGACTATGCCATTGTTCTTCCTGGCGCAACTGCCCAGGCGGTCTTGAGCGATTCCAAAACTCATATTATGCAGAGCCCTGAAATCCGGGTCACGGACGGCCAGACCGCCAAGGTGAAAATTGGCAGCCGGATCCCGTACGCCACTGGCAGTTTTCTGCCTTCCCTTGGGGGGACGACCAGTTCAACAGGAAGCGTCGGCTTGCTCGCCAGTACGCAGTTTCAATTTCAGGATATTGGCGTGAATCTTGACCTGACCCCCCACTTGCTTCAAACCGGAGAGGTTGCCGTTCACGCCAAAATTGAGATTTCCTCTCTGGGAGCGTCCATCTCCGTGGGCGGGATCACTGAGCCTACTTTCGGTCAGCGGGTTATTGAAGACGACTTCCGCTTGCAGGAAGGAGAAGTAAATCTCTTGGGTGGTTTGATTCAGAGAACCCTGACCAATCAGGTCGAAGGGGTTCCAGGGCTGGGCGACATTCCACTGATTCGTTACCTTTTTTCCCAGGAAAACAGAGAGGTGAACGACCAGGAGGTTCTCGTCATGCTGACCCCGCGGGTCATCCGCCTCCCTGAACCTGCCCTGTCCGAAGGCTCAGCCGTCCCGGTGGGCGCCCTGGGCGGTGGCGAGGGCCCCGTAGGCGCCGAGGGTCCACGTCCGTTCGAGGTTCCGTCCCCCCAGCCTCCTCAGCCCCAGCAGCCCCAATGATGGAACTGAAGATGGTGAAAAGACGCAATCTGTTTTCGGACAAAGCCTTCATGCTGATCGAGCTGATCGCGGCGATCACGATTCTGCTGGTGCTGACGACCCTTGCATTACCCTTGGCGCGCAATGAGATTATCCGAAACCGGGAGATCCTGCTGCGCGAGGACTTGCGCATGATGCGCGAGGCGATTGATCGGTACAAAGCGTATTCTGACCAAGGCATGATTCCCATCAAAGTGGATAGCTTCGGCTATCCCCCCGACCTCCAGACCTTGGTCGACGGAGTGCCAGTTAAAGGCACTGCCAAGGGAAAGTATAAGTTCCTTCGCAAGATTCCCGAGGACCCTATGACGGGGAACCCGGATTGGGGTCTGCGCGCAATGCAAGATGATGCAGACTCCAAGAGTTGGGGTGGCCAGAACGTTTTTGATGTGTACTCAAAGAGTCAAGGAACGGCTTTAGATGGGACACAGTATGGGGATTGGTAGAAAAGCAGGTGTCAGGTGTCAGGTGCCACGTGTCAGGTGTCAGGTGCCACGTGTCAGGTGTCAGGTGCGACGTGTCAGGCGTCAGGTGTCGGGCGTCTGGTCTTGTCACTCGTCACTCGTCACCCGTCACTGCTTCTGGGGATTCACCCTGATTGAACTGATGGTGGTGATCGTCCTCATTCTGATTTTGGCGAGCTTCGCCATGCCCATGTATCACATTGCCGTCGTCCATGCCCGCGAAGCGGTGCTACGGGATGACTTGTTTACGATGCGTAAGTTGATCGATCAATTTACCGTCGATAAACAGCGCCCGCCCACTTCCCTTGATGAACTGGTGGAAGCGGGGTACCTGCGGGGGGGAATTCCGGTTGACCCTTTCACGGAATCGAACGAGACTTGGAAGACCGACATCGAAGATGTACCCGTCAGTGCGGACCAATCCACCTCAGGGATTGTGGATGTGCATAGCGGCTCAGATGACACTTCTCTGGATGGCACGGCTTACAGCAGTTGGTGAGAAGGGCTGCTGGTAGTCGAGATTCTAGCGACGGAGTGGGTATGCAGAGGGCAAACATGACCTTGAAAAGCAAAATGCTCACGGGCCTGCTAACCGCTGTAACTGCCCTGGAAACTCTTGAAGCCGCTTGCGGCGGAAAAACGCTTTCCGAGGCGGTATCCTCGGCGGCCTCGAGCGTCTCCACGAGCACGAAAGTGGTCACGATGACGGATCCTAATCTGAATATGAAGGCCTATTCTTTCAGTATCCCCTCGGACTGGCTATTTCAGGGGATGGTCGTCCAAGGAACACCCTGCGCGGTGGGAGCGTTTCCGGTGTTCCGCACGTCCAGCCCGGATGGCCTCGTGGGTATGAAAATGTTGCCGCGACTCGACTGGACATGGTCGGACGGCCGCAATTACCAGCCCAAGCCCAACGCGGCCTGTTTGCCTTACAAAAAGGAGATGCCGGCTCTGGATTTCTTGAAATACATGATCGGCGTTCTCCAGGTGGACTATGTGCGAGATGAGCCCACCCCGCAACTTGCAGATATTCGGAGAAACGCCGCCGCGCGCAATACGCCTCAATTCTCCAATACTGTGGATATGGCAGCCGCCAGGGTTCGATATCATATCAATAAAATTCAAATCGATGAGGTAGTGAATGTACTGGTGAGCTGCACGTCTTACGAGATGTCCATGATTGGACGCCAGCACAATTGCAGCGCCAACACGACGCGCACGTGGGCCCCGCAAGGCAAATACAACGCCGACCTGTTCAAAACCATTTCCAAATTGTTCGTCATCGATCAGCAGTGGAATGCCCAATGGAATGCGGTGATGGCGCAGAAAATCCGGGCAATGGCCGAGCAAGGCGGGCAGATGGTTAGGGCCTATGGGAACCAATTGGCGCAACAAAGGAATGCCCAGCAAGCCCAGTGGCAGCAGGCCCAGGACATGCGGAACCGCCAACATGAGGAATTCATGGCCACACTCCAGCGTGGCACCGACATGTCCATGCAACGCGCTGCCGCCAGCGCCAACGCACGTCAGCAGGCCGCCGATGATTGGTGCGATTTCGCGCTCGACCGGCAGAAACGCATGGATCCCAATACTGGCGAGATCACGAAGGACTCCAGCGCCTACAGCTACACTTGGGTGAACCAGTCCGGCCAGCGATTCCAGACCAATGACATCAATGCCAATCCCAACGGCGCGGGCACCGGCAACTGGACGCTCCAGCAAAACGTTCGCTAGAAAAGGTTAAAGGGTAAAGGGTAAAGGACGAAGGCTAGGGGATAAATGGCCGAGTTTGTTTGCAAATTAGGGACGGAGGCTGGGCGGGTCCTGACCCAGACGGAAGAGGCGCGTTCCGAGGAGGAACTCCGTCAGCGGCTGCGGGCGCAAGGGTTTCTGATATTCTCGATTCACTCCAAAGACATTTTGAATTTTCAGACGCGGAAGTTACAACCGGGAAAAATCCGCCCTGATGATTTCTTGATTTTCAACCAGCAGTTTCTGACGCTTTCCAAATCCGGATTACCGTTGCAGAAATCGCTTGACCTGCTGGCGCATCAGACCCGGAGCGACGCGTTACGCTTGGCCATTCAGGCGGTCCGCGACAGAGTACGCTCGGGGGCATTGCTTTCGGAAGCGTTTGAGTCAACCGGCAGCTTCCCTAAGATCTACTGTGCCACCGTGCGGGCAGGAGAGAGAAGCGGGAGTCTGGACCGGGTGTTGGGCCAATACCTGAGTTACCAGAAGCAATCGCGGGGATTCCGCAAGAAATTCATTTCGGCCTTGATCTACCCCGCCATTCTGTTGATTGTCCTGAGCATCCTGGTTACTCTGGTGATCGAGTTCATCGTGCCGCAGTTCGCCAAACTCTATGCTGACATGGACGTGCAATTGCCGGCCATTACCACCTTCACCATTTCCTTCGCCATGCAAGTGAAACACTTCTTTCTGCTCATTGTGCTGGCGATTGTGGGTTTGGTCTTCTTGGCAAGGATGGCGGCCCGCTCCGAGCAGACCCGCCTGGCCTGGGAGCGCGTGAAATACCGAATTCCTCTGGTGGGACAACTCCTGCTGAAGTTTTCCGTGGCGGAGTTTGCGCGCACCCTGGCGGTGCTCTTACAAGGTGGTACCCCCATTATCCCGGCACTGGACACCGCCAAGGGGTCGGTGAGCAGTCCGTGGCTATCCCAAGCGATTGGGCAAGCGCGGACGGAAGTGGCGGCGGGGAAAGAGCTCAGCGCTTGCTTGCGCGCGAGTGGCTTCTTCCCCTCCATTGCCCTCGATATGATGGAAGTGGGAGAGACCACCGGCGCCATGTCCAACATGCTGGAAGCGTTGGCGGAGTTCTTTGAAGAAGACGTGAGCATCGACCTGGAAACACGGCTGGCGCTGGTGGGCCCGGTAATGATCGCCCTGATTGCCGTCATCGTGGCATTTGTGCTGATCGCGTTTTATATGCCGCTGTTTTCTATGGCGTCAATGATTCATTGAGCGTGACACGGGATACGGGACACGGGGAAAGGGATTAGGGAATTGCGACTCGAGTTATGAAACTAAGCCCGTGTCCCGTATCCCGTGTCCCGTGTCCCGCAACGGAGGTTCACTCTGGCAGAAGCAGTTGTTGACACAAATGAAATAAATGCCGCACGAAAGCTGGCGGCGCGGTATCAGTTCCAATTCGTGGATCTGCGTGATTCGCGTCCGGACAGCGAACTGTTACGCACCATTCCGCTGGAATTGATGCTCCACTATGAGTTTCTGCCTCTGGAAGGTGATGACCACCGGCTGGTGATCGTGGTGGCGGACCCTACCAACCTGACGCGCCTGGATGAATTGGAAGTCAAGCTGGACCGGCAGTTGGTGGTGCGGGTGGCAGCGCCCAGCCAGGTGCGTGACTTCCTGAAAAAGACCGAACCTTCCCAACGCGTTCTGGATGATGCCACCGAAGAATTTCGCTTGGACGTGATTCGCGACGAGGAAGCTGCCGGCGAAGGCCTTTCGCTCGAGCACTTGGTGGAGGAGCACGACGTCAACCCCATGATCCGGCTGGTGGACTCAATCATTTTCGCCGGATTGGAACGGCGAGCGAGTGACATCCACATTGAGAGCCGCGACAACTCGGTGGTGGTGAAGTACCGCATTGACGGGGTGTTGCAGCAGGCCATGGCGCCCCTGGCGCGGGAGTATCAGTCCAACCTCATATCCCGCATCAAGGTCATGTCAGAATTAGATATCGCCGAGCGCCGCGTTCCCCAGGACGGCCGCTTCCGCGTGCGCTATCGCGGCCGCCCCATTGACTTTCGCGTCTCCATTATGCCCTCGATTCACGGCGAGGACGCGGTCCTGCGCATCCTCGACAAGGAATCCTTGCACGAGAAATTTCATTCCTTGCGCCTGGAAGTGCTGGGATTGGCCGACCGGGAAATCCGGCGACTGCGGCGCTTTATCCGCGAGCCTTACGGCATGGTGCTGGTGACGGGCCCCACGGGCAGCGGCAAGACCACCACGCTTTACGCCGCACTCTCCGAAATCAAATCGGATGAAGACAAGATCATTACCATCGAGGATCCCGTCGAGTATCAGCTTCGCGGCATCACACAGATTCCCGTGAACGAGAAACGCGGGCTGACCTTCGCGCGCGGACTGCGCTCCATCTTGCGGCACGATCCGGACAAAATCATGGTGGGTGAAATCCGCGATAATGAGACGGCCCAAATCGCCATCCAATCGGCGCTGACCGGCCACTTGGTGTTCACGACGGTGCACGCCAACAACGTGGTTGACGTGCTGGGGCGTTTCCTCAATATGGGCGTCGAGCCCTATAATTTTGTCTCGGCGCTCAACTGCATCCTGGCGCAGCGTTTGGTGCGAACGATTTGTGAAGCTTGCAAGCGTCCCGCCGAAGCGCCTATCGCGCTGCTGGAGGAGTCCGGCCTGAAACCTGAAGAGTGGAAAGGCGTTACCTTCTATGAGGGGGTGGGTTGTCAGCAGTGCAACGAGACCGGATTCCGCGGCCGCACGGCGATCGGCGAACTCCTGGCGCTTTCGGATAATATTCGTGAACTTATCTTGGAAAAGCGGCCCTCATCGGAAATTCGCCGCGCTGCCCACGACGAAGGAATGCGGTCACTCCGGGACTCAGCGTTGGAGAAGGTCCAGCAAGGACTGACCACTTTGCGGGAGATTAATAAGGTCACTTTTGTGGAGTAAGAAGCGGGACACGGGACACGGGGTTAGGGATTCGGGACGCTGAACCATGAACAAGACAAGTAGGGGCGGTTCGCGAACCGCCCCTACGTTTGGGATTTGCGACCTGGATCACGAACCCTGTGTCCCGAACCCCTAAGCGGAGCGATTGATTGATGGATTGGAATACTTGGAAAAAACGGCTGGGATGGGAAGGTCACACGCACACCGGGCGCTTCGTGGCCCCGACGTTCGCTCTGGATTTGGAACCGGGCTTTGTGGCGGCCGCCCGTCTGAATCCTTCCAGACGGCAAGTGCAAAGTGTGGGGATACGCGAATTTCCGCCCGGGGCGCTCGCGCCTTCTGCCAACAAATCCAACGTGACGGACAATGCGGCGATCCGCCGCACGATCGCCGAAGTCAGTGAAAGAGTCGGAAACGTAGGCGGCAGGTTAGGCCTGCTGATTCCCGACGTGGCGGCACGGGTGGCCTTGCTGCAATTTGAAACCCTTCCCGAAAATCATGGGGAGGCTGAGACCTTGGTGCTCTGGCGGATGCGCGAATATTTGCCCTATGCCCCGGAGGAGGCGCGCCTTACTTTTCAGGTGGTAGGGAAGCAGCCCGGCTCCGTCGAGATTCTCGGCGTGGCCGTGCGGAGTTCCGTGCTGGCTGAATACGAATCAGTATTGGAAGGCATCAACGGCGGGCCGGCGTTGGTCTTGCCAGCGACGGTGGCGTTGCTACCGTTGCTTCCTGAGGACGCGGGCGGGCAACTCTTGCTGCATCTTTGTCCAGGGGCGTTGACGGCCGTGGTGGTGGCGTCAAATCGCCTGCGCTACTGGAGGACGCGGCCGCTGGAGGGGGATGCCGCGAACAACCTCGAGGAAGTGGGACGAGAAGCGGCGCGCGTGCTCGCGACGTGCCAGGACAATCTGGCGGTACAAGTTCAAAATGTTTGGTTCTGCGCGCGTCCCCCGGCGGACTCGGAAGTGAAGGAAGCCTTGGCGAAGGCCTTGGGCCGCGAACTTCGTCCACTCACGGCGAACTTCGTCTCCCCCGCCCGGCTGCCCTCCGAGCAACGCGAAATCTTTGACCTTTTCGGAATGCCTTTTGCCGGGTTGATGGCGAATCTGAGTTAACGACGATGAAAATTACTCTCAACCTTTCCCCCCAGTCGAGCGTGCGTGACCGTTATGCGCTCGCCTGGGCGCTTCCGGCGACGCTCGTCGGGTTGGCCGTATTGGTTCTTCTCGGCCGCGCCTCCCTGAACGAATATCGCGACTACCGGGGAATCGAAAACCAGCTCACGGAAGTCCAGATGCGCGCGGAGGAGCTCCGCAACCAGGAAGCGGCCATTCGCAGGAAACTTGAAGACCCGGCCTATCAGAAGTTGCTCATTCAAGCCCAATTTGTTAACAAGCTCATCGATCAAAGGGAGCTTTCCCTCACGGAACTGAGTGCGCGGCTGGCAGGCCTTCTGCCGGAAGACGCTCACCTGACAGGCTTGGCGCTGACCTCTCCCAAGAAACCGGGAGATGACTACACGGTGCGGATGGGAATTACCGCCAAAGGTGAGGACGCCATTGAGACGTTTATAAATGACCTTGAAGATGCCCCTGACTTTAAAGATGTGTCCATTCTTAACCAGGGATTTCAGGAAGAAAGTGCGCAAGCCCAGCAGGTAGACCTCGTATGTACGGCGCGCTATCTTCCAGGCGCGGAGGAGAAGTTAGAAGAAGAAAGTCAGGAGCCAGAAGTTGCAAGTCAGAAGTCAGATGCTGGAAGCCAGAAGCCTGGAGCCAAGAGTCAAAAACCAGGGGGCAGGACCCAGGAGCTGGCAGCCGGGAGCCAGAAAGTAGAGAAATCACGTGCGGAAGAGTCGACGCCAAATCGTAAGTCGAATAATTGAAGCGACCGGCGTAGGGTTGGTGGCATTGGACCTGCTGGTTTTCTTCGCTGTCTACCGGCCATTGGGAGATAAGCTGGAGGCGGAAACGCGGCGCCACGCGGAATTGCGGCAGACGGTAAGAAATCAGCAAGTTCGTGTGGATCTCTTGAAAAAGTTTGAAGCTGCCCTGCCGCAAGTGGGAAAAGGTCTACAGGATTTCGTGACCAAACGCACCCCTTCGCGCCGGGAGGCTTATTCTACCGCTGGTCACCTCATTTATAAGGTGGCAGATGACGCGGGTGTAAAGGTTACTACCGTCGTGTATCGTCTTGACCTGGAGCACCACGATCCCCTGGAGCGCTTGGCACTCGACATTAGCGCGCAGGGACCGTATGTGGGCTTGCTGAAATTCTCGCACGCCCTGGAAACCGCGAACGATTTCATTCTGGTGCGCGATTCCAGCTTTACCCCGGGAGATAACGGGGCAATCACTCTGCGACTGGGGGCAGAACTCTACCTTACGCCATGAAACTACCGGCCGGAATCGACAAATGGGGAAGCGCCGTACTGGGTGTGGTGTCCGTACTGCTCGTGGCCAATCTGGTGACGCAGTATCGAGCCATGCAGCCGGGGAATTCCCGCGCCAAGTCCGCCCCGGGGAGCGTGTCATCCCTGCGGGTGGCGAAGGTCTCCCCCCATGCTACCGATGACTTGGCCAAGTACGATCCGGACGTGCACTTTGTTGCTTTGAAGAAACTCGATTCCCGTCCCCTTCCCGACGAGGACCGAAATCCGTTTGAATTTGTGGGAGAAGCTGCCCCGCCGCCTCCCCAGGCGCCCGCTCCTCCTCCCAAAGCTCCGCCTGCTCCACCTCCCCCTCTCCCTTTGAAAGCGGAGGGTTACAATGAATTGCCCGGAGGCAAGAGGGAAGCCATGGTCACTTACAACGATGACCTGCAAATGGTTCACGAGGGCGATATGATCGGAACCAGGTTCAAGGTTGTGAAAATCGATCCCTCAAAGATCGTGGTTCAAGATGGCGACACACAGAAAACTCTCGAATTGCCGTTTCCGCAGTAGGAATCGGCAGCGCATGCGCAGGCCCGACGGCATGGTGCTGATCATTGTCATGATGGTGGCCACCCTGCTGTTAATTGCCTTGACGGCGGCGCTTCCAAGTGTCTATCAGGAGGGACAGCGCGAGCGCGAGGAGGAGCTGATCTTCCGGGGAACCCAGTACGCCCGAGCCGTGGCGCTTTTCCATAAGCAAATTAACCGCTACCCCACGAGCACGAAGGAACTATTGGAAACCAACGGGATTAAGTTCCTGCGCAAGGAATATACCGACCCCATGGATCCCAAGGGGAAGTGGCGATTTATTCATGTCAACGCGGCGGGAATGTTATTGGATTCCGTAAATCAGGGCGCTGGCCCCAATAAGACCAATCCCGCAGGCATAGGTCTCGGTAATTCCACATCAACGAGCCCAATGTCAGGGGCGGGCACATCCTTCGGAGGCTCATCTTTTGGAGGCTCATCCTCTGGAAGCTCCTTCTTCGGAGGCTCCAACCCCACGGGATTTCAATTGGGGGGTATTGGCATGGGGACGAACCCACCCACGGGAGGTTCGGAACAGATCGGACCCACTTCGTCCTTCTTTGGAAGCCAAAACCAAGTCCAGGGCGCTTACATTGCGGGGGTCGCCGCTACTAGCAAACACGAATCCATCAAGGTATGGCACAAATACCACCATTATAATGAGTGGGAGTTCATAGGGCTCGATATGGGGGTCTTCGGAATCCAAGTTGGATTGTCTACTTCAGGGCCAACCGGTATGGGGCAACAACCCCCCTCACCTGGTCTCGGTTCATCACCAGGAGGCTTTGGTTTAAATCCTACGCCCCCGAACGTTACACCTCCTCAGAATTGAGCTACCCTTTCTCTTGACAGATTCTCTTGCTAAGTCTATTTCTGTTGGTAGGAGCCGGGTCGATGAGGCGAGGCCTCCGTCGCAAAGCGGGTATTCTGGGAATCAGCTCGAGCCTGCTGATGATAATGGCGGGTTGTTGTCTAGGCGCATCGGCGGCGGCCCCCGGCGTGGCAGTTTCCATCACCAGTCCTTCCAACCCGGCGAGCGTAACGGTGGGCCAGACCTTGTCCCTTACGGCCTCGGTGACTGGCACCTCGAATACCGCCCTCACTTGGACCGTGACCGGCCAGCTTGCCGGCGCCGTGACCAATGGCAACTCGACAATAGGCGCGATTCCCGGTACTTCCCCAAGTGCGACCTACACGGCGCCATCGGCCCTGCCAACGGGCAATAACCCCGTCACCATCACCGCGACCAGCCAGGCAGATCCCACCCAGTCTGCTTCGCTCACGGTTTCGATCAATCCTTCAACCACCCACCCGAATGCGATCAATGTAACGGGGAACAATATGGATGCGGCCGGGGTTGACTTCGACATTCCCGACGCGAGCCCGACGCTGGGGCTTGCCGGTGTCGGCACCTGCACGGGAACTCTCACGCCCACAGTAGGCGCAACAAGTTGTTCGGGGGGAGTGGCCAGCGTCACAATTTCGAAAGGCACGTCCGCAATCGTGTGGCTGCTGGGGCAGGGCTTGAGCAATAGCGATGGGACCGAGCTGGCCAGCGGCTTGTCGGTCAAGGTGAGTCAGGGAACCAGCCGCGATGTGGCGGTGAGCGAAGTAACGCCCCTCAGCCCCACCAACAACGCAGCCGGGCTAGTCAACATTGCGTTCCAGGTCAGGGTGAGTGCGAGCGCCACAACCGGGCCTAGAAACATCGTGGTGACCAACAGCATCACTGGCGAGGTGCAGGCATTTCTCGGTGGAATTCAAATCCCATAGAGGGAACAAGCGATGAAAATGCGCGTTGGGATTTCCGTACTGGCCGGTTGCATGATGGCTATTTCCCCTGTGCGGGCTTCCACGCTCGTTTCCATGTCGCTGGACCAGCTTACCCAGGCATCCAGCGAGATTGTACAAGCTCGGGTGGTTAAGCAAGTGTGCCGCTGGAATGATTCCCATACCCAGGTTTTGACCATAACGACCGTGGCAGTCTTGCACGTTTATAAAGGTAATGCTTCGTCCACGCTGGAAATCGAGCAATTGGGCGGCACCATCGGCAATATGCATGTGTTCGTTCCAGGGGAGTTCACCTTTCAGCCGCAGGGGAAATACGTCCTCTTTCTCGAGCCGGCGCCCGCAAGTTCCCGCTATCGCCTGGTGGGGATGACCCAGGGCGCTTACCGTATCTACCAGGATGCCGCCACCCACCAGGATCGAGTGATCCTGCCGTCGTTCAGCCAGTTACAAACGCAGCTTCAGTCCGTCGGCGCCGCGAACCCCGCAGGCACCCTGCCTCTCGAGGGTTTCCACAAATACGTGGCCACAATTGTGGGCGCCGGGATCCAGGTCCCTCATGGGCTTGCCCTGTCTGTGGCGATTGTTTCCACGGAGTCGCGCGGCGCCGGGCGCATGCATGTGTATGGAAAAACCATGAGCGCTTTGTTTCCCAACAGGGGCTTGGTGATACCTGCCGGGACAGAGGTGGAAGGCGAAGCGGTTCTAATCAGCGCGCTGTGGACCATCCATTGGGATGAACTGAACGTTCGCGGTGTTCACGCCCCGATTTCGGCGACCAATCAGGAATCGGAGGGGAGCCTGCGGGGCAGAAGTTTTGTCCTGCAAGTGAGATGAAACCTGTGAGAGTGAGAAGGACAACTAGGAATCGTCAGCAATGGGCATGGGGCGGTGTCGCCTTGCTGGGGATATGCTCCGCCGTTGCCGCGTTCGCGACCACCTTTCAACTGCTTCCCGTTGCTTCCAGCGACATCGAGAAGGTCACCTGGCCGACGGGGAATATTTCCTGGAGTTTGAACCCCTCGAACTCGATCGTGTATACGGGCGCGGGTACGCTGGCAAACGAGACGGATCTGATATCTGTCCTGGACACTGCTTTCTCCCTCTGGTCAGGAGCCCAGTACCAGGGTACGAATGTGAATACCCTCTCTTTCATTCAGGAGGCTGATAATAGTAATACCACCTTCGTTTCGGGCGATTGTGTGAACTCCATAGGCTTCACGGAAAGCCTGGCGACAGGGATCATCGCCGAGACCGAGGTAACCTCATACTCGAGTTCTACCCCTCCCTTTGAATATTCTTGCTCGACGGGAGCTACCCCGCGAATCTGCCCCAATGAAGTCTGCATCAGTGATGCCGACATCGAGTTTAGTACGGGTTCCTTTTTCTATACCCCGAGCTATAGCAGCCCTCCCAGCAACTATTTTGATCTTCAGACCGTGGCCACACACGAGATTGGACACATGTTGGGCCTCGATCATAGTGGCCTGGCCAACGCCGTCATGTACCCTTACGGCGACTTGGGCACGGGGGGGATTAAGCATTCTCTGGCGATCGACGACGTGATTGGAAGTGCAGCTTTGTACGGGAACAGCGCCCTAGTGAGCTGGGCCGGAGGAATCAAGGGAACAGTGATGGTGGGCGGCAGCCCGGCCTTTGCAGCGCACGTAGTGGCGATCGACAGTGCCACCGGCAATGTCGTAACCGACACGCTCACGGACTCGAGTGGGAATTACCATTTGCGTATGTTCCAAGGGAATTACTTTGTTCTGGTCCTGCCCCTGGCCACCGACACCTCGGGTGACAGCAGCACCAATGGCGTCACCAGCATCCACAACTACGATGGGTTCACAAACGGCTATCCAGGGGCCACCGTCCAAACCGGCTTCACGGGAAAGTATTATTGATCTTTTCCCAATCGAGGAACTCATCAGGGCCGGCTCAAAGGGCCGGCCCTTGGCTCTGGGCCGCGACTTTTTGCAGAACGGAGAGGGCGCGTATTCCGATCGGGCGTGCATGCGAAGCTTTGAGGTGCGACCCGTGAACGTGCTTACGACGGAAGGGGATACGGCAAAAGGTCCAGATAAAGCGGCGGTAAGGCGGGTGGGAATGCCTCACCTGCGGGCGCCGGTTGAGCGGCCCCGTGGACATCGCCCGAAGCGTTTACGAGACGAGCTAGGCGTGTGCCGCTGCCACAGCGCGTCGAGAGGCTTCGACGGTTTTCGCTACCCGCCGGTGGTCGACGAGCATTGCGAGCAGGTCGCTCCGCTGCACTTTTTCGGAGAGGACGGTGCACATGGAAAGGGCGTTGAAGGGCCGAATGAATTCATGAAGGCGGCGTTGATAATCACGGATGGTTGCTGCATCGCTGCCATTCCCATATACCCACGACCAGTCCGTCACCCAGCGCATCACCGTGGCGTGCCGATGCAGCGGGCTGCGCTGCAAGGGTTCGCTGGGCCGGAACAATTCGGCCAAGCAATTAGGCGCTGTCAGGAAGACCAGTCGTTCACTGTGAAGCAGGGCATCTGTCTTAAGCCCCGTCTCACTCAGACCGTGCGCAATGTCTTTCAGGCAGGTGGGTCCTGCCATCATCACCACTTGCTGGCCGATCTCTAAGCCGGCGATAGAAAACTGCAAGATTTCGGAAAGGCTCTTTTCTTTCCGGATTACCAAACGGCACAGTTCGCCTGATCCCATCAGGCTACCGTGGGTCCCCAATTGAAAACTCATATACGCCTATCTTTGACGAAATGAGGTAGGCATGTCAACAGGTCATCGAGTGCGAGCGTAATATTGTCCGACGTGGGTTTTTTCGACGTTTCGCCTATTCTTCGCGCGGGTTTTCCGCAAGCAGCCGTCAAAGGATCGAAATTCGAAAATCGAAACTCGAAAATCGGGGAGTTTCGAGTTTCGTCTTTATGTTGGCTGTCGGCATTTGTCAGCAAAACCAGAAGTCACCAGTTTTCGTGGAATGGGCGCCCATGTCAAGTCATGGCCAAGATGGCCATGCCCCAATAAACTCCGGCCGTCGGAGACCTGCGAATTACCAACCCGCTCGTGATATCATAAAGCATCAGGCTCTCAAGGGGCCGGAATAGGGTGCAGCATTGACAATTAAACTCAAACCCGAACAAGAACGGATCATTCAGGGGGAGGTCGAGAGCGGCCACTTCCACAGCGCCGATGAAGTGCTCGATCACGCCTTGGCCGCATTGAAAAAGAAAAAGCACAACCGCCCGGGCGCAACGCGACGGAAGAATCTGGCGCAGTTCCTGATGGAGTCTCCGCTGGCGGGCGCAGAGTTGAACCTGGAAAGACAAAAGGACTACGGTCGCCCCATTGACCTATGAGCGGGTTCCTGCTCGACACCAATGTGCTTTCCGAGTTCAATCGCCGGGGCGAGCCAGACCGCCGGGTGAAAGAATGGCTCGAAGCAGCCGACCCCGATTCGCTTTGCGTCAGCGTCCTCACCGTCGGAGAAATCCGCTTCGGAGTCGAGCTTCTTCCTGCCAGTAAGCGGCGCACGCAGTTGGAGCGATGGCTTGATCGAGACTTGCCGGGGTGGTTCGAAGGTCGAATCCTGCCGGTGGATCAGTCCATCACAGACCGGTGGGGCTTGCTTCGCGCCCAGGCACAGATGAAAGGGCGACGTCTCTCGGTCATTGACGCCCTCCTCGCGGCAACCGCCCTCCAACACAATCTTATTCTTGTGTCACGCAATGTGAGTGGTTTCTCGGTCCCCGGACTGACCATTGTTAACCCGTGGGAAGCCCCGCGCCCCTGAGTACCAAATCGGTGCCACTTGAGCGTTCTTGTCGTGCCATTCGGTGTTTTAACGGTGGCAGGCGCGCCGCAAAATCAATTAGATAGCTTTACACGTCTAGCCTGTTGAGCTATGGCTGTAGTCGTTCCTTGGCGTCCGTCAACCGCACCCGGACCACGTTGTTATACTCCCGTTCCAAAGCGATGGGAGGCATACTTATTCCGTAACCCAGGTCGGTGTAGGCCCAGAGATTATCGATGTTGAGCTGAATTTTGCCATCCGGACGGACTTCCGCGCGGACGGCAGCGGCGCCATCCGATTCCACCCTAAGTTGATCGGGCTCATCCGCCCAGCCACAAGAGGCGGACCAGATGTTTTCCTTGAGGCTGCGAAAGTCATTCGTGCCTCGGCCACCCGGATCGTTCGGCCCGAAGAGGAAGAAATCTTGGGTATCTTCGGACCAGGGGCCCACGGGTGGATGACGATAGGTTTGAGCCGCGAAACGCGATTGCCGCCTGGCGGTCCCTCGGGCCCTGCCGATGTGGTCGTTCGGGTATGCGGACCAGAGGGCTTTCCGGTCCCAGCTCAAGTGGTCGATGGAACTGGAAAGCACGTAGCTGATTCCCACTTCATTGGCCGCTTTGACGGGATCATGCAGCGTGTACGCTGTCGTGATCAATCCCTGGCCGTCAATCCTGATTTCAAACTCCGTGCTCATGCCGGGGGCGGAACCGTGGCGGGCCACGTGGCCTCCCACCAGGTTGATCACCACCTCGTCCGCGCTTATTGCATGGCGCATACTGATCAGCCACCAGGGAGGCAGGGGCGTGGCTCCGAGATTCAGGAACGGTCCGCCCTCGATTATCTTCTTGCCGCGAAATACTCCCTCGGAGATCAGCCCTGTGGTTTTGCTGAAGACGATTCGGAAATCTGCACCTTGCACGGTGAGGGATTGGGTGTTTTCCGTTACCTTCGGCGCCGGACCTTGGGGGCCGGGGAAAGTCACCACGCGCTTGCCAATGCGGAGGTGGAATTCATCGATAGACATTTTGTCGGTGCCGCAGAACCGCAGTTCCAGAATTTCCCCATCACGCCAATTACGCGCTGGAACGCGGATGACGCCCTCAGCGCGCGGTGCGGCATCTAGGGTCACATGAAGCGGCGCCTCCTCTCCCACCCGGCAGAGCACCTTGAGCTCATTGAGATTCGTATGGTTGAACCAGTTCTTCACGGGAATCAGCAGGGGTTGGCCGGAGCCCGGGTTGGGCAGCTCGCTCTCGACAATGCGCACCGGCGAATAGGCCTTCTTGGTGAGCCAAAACTCGGGTTTGGGCCGGCGCCATTCATCCACGATCCCCCATTGTCCATAGCCCACCGGTAAATCGGGGAGCAGAAACACTTCTTCAAAGCCGGCCCAAATCGCCCCGCCCAAACATCCCTCGGAGGCGTAACAGTTTTCCCAAAATCGCTTGATAAAGTGTCCCCAGTAATTCCGCACGCCAGGATCGCGCTTCAAAGTATCAGTGTCATAACATGCGGTGTGTACGCATTCGTCGTTTAACTTCGGAAAGTCTGGGCTCGTCAGGTCTCCGTCAAACGTGGGGTAGTGTTTGCTGTAAATGTCGTAGGCATCGAAGCCCGCGTTGACCGTTTCGGGGTAGCTGAAAATGGTTGGACGCGAGGCATCTTCCGCCTTTACGTACTCGCGTTCCTTGGCGAAGTTTGTTCCCCAATGACTCTCGTTGCCCAAAGACCAGATAACGACCGAGGGATGGCTCCGGTCGCGCTCGATCATTTCGGCAAACTGGTTCAGGAAGCGGGAAGTGAAATCGGGGCTCGATTCAGTGGGGGTGGCAATCGAGCCGGTATGGTTGACAAAGCACACCGCTGTTTCCTCTTCCACGTGAATCCCCATGCGATCGCACGCTTCCAGAAAGCTTTCGGTGGGAGGGTAGTGCGAGGTACGGACGAAGTTCACATTGGCGTCCCGCAGCAGAAGGGCATCCTGCTCGTCGATTTGGGGGGTCACCGACCGTCCCCGGAGCGGGTGAGTATCGTGCCGGCAAACGCCCCGTAGCTTCACTTCGTCGCCATTAACGAAAAGTCGATTTTTCCGCTGTTCGACCTTGCGGAAGCCGAACTGCCTCGAATGCTTCTGAATCTCGTGCCCACCAATAACTAGGGTGGCCTCGAGCGTGTAGAGGTTGGGATGTTCGGAGTCCCATTTTAAAGGCGCGGCGACCGGAATGGCGACGACTGCCTCCGGCTTCTCGAATGAAAGCGTGATGGAACTCGGTTCAATGGTGACGTTTCTCCCTTGGGGGTCACGCAATTGCAAATTCAACGTGGCGGATTGCGCTTCGTGAAACGCCACGGCCGTTGTAACCCTGAGCGTCGCATCCTGGTAAGTCGAATCGAAGTCCGTCTCAATGTGGAAGCGCGAGACGTAATCGGAGGGTAGGACAAGCAACTTCACGCCCCTCAAGATTCCGCCGATATAGTGCTTGGCGTAGTTGCTGGCATAGGATATCTCATCCGCGCGATCCGTAACGCCGACGGTGAGCCACGCCGATTGTCCGGGCGTTACCAACTCGGTGATGTCGCAATCCCAGGAGGTGAATCCGCCGTGATGGTCGCGCACGAACTTACCGTTCACCCACACCCGCGCATAACTGTAAACCCCATCAAAACGCAGGAACACCTTCTTGCCCTTTGCGCCTGCGGGAATGAGAATAGATCGCTTGTACGGGTACTCGCTGTCCCTGGCGATCGGATGTCCTTGGGCAGCGAGTTCGCCGGGGACAATCACATTCGTCCACCCCGCCGGGTCCACGCGGTCGGACCAGAATTCCGGAGGAGGGAGGAGGCTGAATTTCCAGACGCCCGCCAAATCCACAAGGGAGGAATTCCCCGCGGTCTGCGTGGGAATGGGCACGATAACAGGTCTCGGCCACACCGGATTCACGTCGAGGCCACCCATACTGGGCGCAGCCGGGTTTTGGCCGCCGGGCAGAGAAAATCCGGCGGAGTTGAGCGCCGCGAAGGCCCCCCGATTCTTAAATGCCAGAGCCGATAAGAGAGTTGAAGTTCCGAACGAGCGCACAAATTTTCGCCGGTTCATGGACGTATACCTTTATTAGAAATGCGGTCTATGAGGCATTTTCCGAAGCAGTCATAGGCCTTGCAGAAGCCGTCCTTTGTATCACAAGAGAGCCGGCGCGCCAACACCTCGGCGATGAGCTGACTTGGAAATACGGGTTGGGTATTTAGGGAAGAGATAACAAGAGGTGCAACGGGCCGCTGAGGCGGCGGCCCGTTGCATCAATCGGTTTTCTTATGCGGAATGCGCCGATTGGGCGCTAGAACGTAAAGACCACCTGAAAATCAATACGACGGTTTGCGGCCTGGGTTCCGCCGCCCGGGCCGCCGCCGAACAGCCCACCAATCGAGTTCGACTGGCCGAATAGGGGCGAGCCGATGACCCCCTGCCGCGGGCCGAGGTTCACATCGTTAAACAGATTCCGGGCGTTGGCGCTGACCGTGAGGTTGAAGCGCCGATTGCTGTTTGTTGCCCCGCCAAAGAGCCCGCGAGGGCCACCCCCGCCGCCGCTCAGCCCGCCAGGGCCAAGACCGCCGCCGATGCCGCCCCCCCCGCCGCCGCGCCCACCCCCGCCCCCGCCGCGGCCACCACCTCCCCCGGGGCCACCTCCCCCAGGGCCACCAAAGCCACCCCCCCCAGCGGAGGCCTGTCTCTGAGTTTCTCTCCCGAAGCTGAAGGTTTTGCTCAGCCGAAGATTAAAGGTGAATTGCCCAGGATTTTCGTAATCGTAAGGGGGAATGATCGACTGGGCGGTCGTGGGAGCGCTATTGAAAGCGGTTCCGAGCGGACACGTAGGGCTGACCGCGCACGATAAGCCCAATGCCGGCCGGGCATTGAAGGTACCCGTCCCAAACAGGTCCTGGCCTACGGTAACGTTGAAGGGCGATCCGGAAGCTGCGACCATAAAGGGACTGAGGGTGAATTGACGCGGCAGGTTCCAATTGCCGATAATTACCACACGGTTTCGGACGTCAAATGCTGCCCGCCCATAGTCCTGCCGAATGTCGTACGGGTTCATGACCAAGCCCGCGCTGTTGCCGGTGGTGTCGGAGTCCGCGTAACTGAGCGTGTAGAATCCACCCAGTGAGAGTCTGGTGCCCAATCGGATGTTGAAGTTGGTAATCACTTGGTTTTGGTTGAAGAGGCCACCGGACTGGTAATCGTAGATGTTCCCGGCATTGCCAAAGGGCCGTGTCCCGAGCTGGGGATCCCCCAAAGGGAAGGTTCCGGGCAGAGGCGCATTGATATCGTTGGTTAAGAGTTGGTGGACTCCGTGCGCATTGAGATAAGTAAACGAAAGGGTCGCATTTTTTGAAAGCTGCTGCTCGAGGCCGATAGCAGACTGCATGGTGTAAGGAACCCGCAAATTAGGATCAATTTGGTACCGTGTAGGGGTTTCGGTGGATAGACTGCCGAGGTAGCTGAGGCTGGGAATGTTCGGGAAAAAGGTTGGTGAAGTAACCAGGTACGTCTGCTGGGTTGTACCATTCAAGCGCTCAGCTTCGAGCAAGAGGCTTTCCGGAAAACGGTCATAGAAAATGCCAAACCCGGCGCGTAGAACCGTTTTCGCCGCTTTGTTTTTGCCCTGATTCAGACCCCAGGCGAATCCCACCCGCGGCGCAAAGTCGGAATGATCGGAAATGCCGGTTTGCGACTCCCAGCGCAAACCCAAGCTGAGCGTCATGTTGGAATGAAGTTTCCAGTCATCTTGGGCGAAGAGCCCCACATCCAGGAGGTTGACGGTCGAGAGGGGTATCCCGGCAACAAGGAGGAACTGGCTGGGCCCGCTCGTCT
>Ga0326728_10006530_pt1 | contig 31270 bp, 31 predicted proteins | sample MB3enrmetagenome_FD_207602 | JGI IMG/M metagenome (GOLD analysis project Ga0326728, IMG submission 207602) | Lab enriched peat soil microbial communities from McLean, Ithaca, NY, United States - MB31MN | ecosystem: Environmental > Terrestrial > Soil > Wetlands > Peat | place: USA: New York...
TCCGTAATACGACTTCCTTTCGGAAGCTCAGCAATGGTACGAGCCATCTGCGGTCCTCCTCTCAAGTTAATGAGAGTAGAGTACCACAAATTTCATTAAGTGAACAGTATTGGGGCTTGCCCCGGCCGCTTGCCCGTAGCCAATAGCTCCCCCCTTGAGGACCCACACCCTGACCCTTTCATCGCATCGAGTGGAGACGCTCTTGCGCGGCATGAGTGGCTAGAATTCCCAGCAGCCTCGCACAGCACGGGTGTTTTCACCCAGCATACAGGCGCACTCGCATCCCCCCGGAACCCCATGGGCATATCGGAAGGACGGTTTGGCCAACGAAGGTTCGACAATTCATAGGCGCGAGGGATTGTCTAAGTTGTTGATTCTACGTGTGGCAAAATTTATCTCCAAAAGACGTGGAAGCGCACTAAGTGGTACATCTGTCATGCTGGAATGAACCGCCAGTCTGAATATCTTGTTGCGAAACACCACAGCCTAGATTCGAGCGGGCGCCAAACTATCCGTCTTGGGTGCCTTTTTACGTAGAACAGATGGTTCGGTTGGCTGGCCACCTAAAATCACGGGAACTCCCACCAAGTGACTGCCAAGGAGGCAGGCAGGCGGAAAAACCTGGCTTTGGCTGGAACCTTGCTGGAACGGACGTCTGACTTGGAGTTTGTGTGCCTAAGTCAGTGAAGCAGGTTGATATTAAACTCGGTTGAGTAGATTCCCACGGGGCGCCGTCAGCGGGCTGGATAAAGGCCATGCCGGATACCAACACGCCCGAAATGATCTTCGAATTACTGGGTAGCGTTCAAGTCTTTTCCGGGGCTGTTCGAAGCCTGCTGGAGGAAAAGCTGTTACGCGAGACGGCAGGCGGGCGGCTCACCTTTTCCCGTTTGAAACTCTTGAAACTGGTATCCTTCACCGACTCCCGCACCATTGGCGAGGTGGCGGCGTTCTTAGGCGTGAGTAACACCGCTGCGAGCAAGGCGGTGGACAAACTAGTGCGTCGCCGGCTTCTCCGTCGTACGGAAGGACACACTGACCGGCGCGCCAGCGAGCTTTCGCTTACCGGAGAAGGCCGCCGCCTGTTGAGCGCATACGAGGCCGCCAGGGACCAGAAGCTTTCGGAGATCTTCAGCGCGTGTGCGCCGGAGCAATTGTGTGGAACGGCGGCTACACTGGACCGCCTTTCCGCCAACCTCGTTGACCATTCGGCCAATCCGCAGGAGCTATGCTTCCAGTGCGGCATCTATTTCCGCGAGAAGTGTCTGTTGCGAGATCTCGTTCGGCGCACCTGCTTCTATCAGAAACAGAAGGCGCGCAAGACAGCGGAGTCCGCTGTCGACAGCGTGGGCGGAGCAGAGACTCACGTCCAACGGGCCTTGCCCGATACGGCGACATAAAAGAGGAGGGATGATGGCGAGTGCGAATATAAGTCCGATCAAGTTTCACGCGCCAGTTCCGGGGACTCTGCCCGCACCGGAGCGGGAACTGCGGCGGAGGTTTCTCGAGGAAGCCGAGGTCGTGCCCGGGGGCGACCGGATTTCACAATGCTTGCAATGTGGAACCTGCACGGGGAGTTGCCCGGTAAGTTACGCGATGGATATATCCCCCAGGATGGTCATCGCGCTATTCCGGGCCGGGCAGATCGAGGAGATCCTGCGAAGCCGCACGATCTGGATTTGCGCTTCCTGTTACATGTGCACGACGCGCTGTCCGCAGTCCATCAAAATCACCGATCTACTCTATGCTTTGAAGCGCACCGCGATCGACGCCGGGCTTTATCCCGAGCGATTCCCGGTGTACTTGCTGTCGAAGATTTTCGCTCGCCTTGTGGCCCGGTACGGTCGCAATCAAGAGATGCTTTTGCTCCTGTTTTATTATCTGAGGCGAAATCCCCTGGGGCTCTTGCGGCTTATGCCGCTGGGGCTGGCGATGCTGCGAAAGGGGAGAATCGCGATCCTCCCCAAGAAGATCAAAGGAGCGGCGGCAATCCACAAGATTGTGCAGGCTTCCAAGGAACTGGAATTGCCCCGCGAAAAGGGAGCTGTTCCGTACGCCGAAGATATGGTGGGATACCGAGCAGTGGGATAGGGACCAGCCCGAAAGAACGAGTTGAGAGGCGATTATGGAGTATATCTACTACCCCGGCTGTAGCCTTGAGTCCGCAGGGAAGCCTTACGACGAGAGTTTAAGGGCAGTGTTTCGCGCCTTGGACATCGGGCTCCGCGGGCTGGAGGATTGGAACTGCTGCGGCGCAACCATGTACATGAGCGTGGATGAGGCCCTCTCGATGGCGATCAGCGCCAGAAATCTGGCGCTGGCGGAGCAGGCCGGCTTCCGCGACCTCATCGCGCCCTGTAGCGCTTGCTACACCGTGCTGCTGAAAACCAACCGCTTCCTGCGGGAGAGTCCGGAGTTAAGAGCCAAGGTGGATCACCTGCTGGGGCAAGTCGGCCTGAAATACGGTCTCAGCGTCAATGTGCGCCATCCCCTCGACGTTCTGGTCAACGACGTAGGCATCGAGGCGATTGCTGCGGCTGCCAAGCGCAGCCTGGAGGGCGTCGATTTCGCCCCCTATTACGGGTGCCAAATCGTGCGTCCCGAGCGCGGCTTTGACGATCGCGAGTTCCCCACAACCATGGACACGCTTTTCCAGCGGCTGGGCGCCCGAGCCGCGTACTTCCCTTTGAAGACGCGCTGCTGTGGCGGAATGTTGATGACCACCTTCCCGGACGTGTGCCTGCAACTAGTGAAAGACCTGCTTGAATGCGCCGTGGAGAACGGGGCCCAGTGTATCATCACCACCTGTCCCCTGTGTCAGGTCAACCTGGAGGCGTACCAGAAGCGCGTGAACAAGAGGTTCGGAAAGTCGTATCAGATTCCCGTAATGTATTTCACTCAAATGTTGGGGGTCGCCTTGGGCTGCTCCGAGAAAGAACTCGGATTACAGCGGAATCTCATTCCCTGGAAAGCCCCGACCTCAGTGCTTGCCGCATAGAAGGAGGAGACTGATGGACCAAAATGGGCATCCGCGCATCGGAGTTTATATTTGTCATTGCGGGCTCAACATCGCCGGAACAGTGAACGTGAGTGAAGTCCGCGAATTCATCTCCCGCGCGCCCAGTGTCGTGATCGCGCGAGACTACAAGTTCATGTGTTCGGACCCGGGGCAGGCGCTGATTCAGGACGACATTCGACAACTCGGCGTCAACAGGGTTGTCGTTGCCGCCTGCTCTCCCCTGATGCACGAGCTTACCTTCAGGAACGCGGCCAAGAAGGCGGGGCTCAACCGCTATCTGGTCCAGATCGCCAATATCCGCGAACACTGTTCCTGGATCCACGACGACGTGCGCAGGGCCACGGAAAAGGCCAAAGCTTTAGTTGCGGGAGCGGTCAGACGCGTGGCCCTGCACCAGCCCCTGGAGCCCATGCGCGCCGAAGTCAACCCCAATACGCTCGTGGTGGGGGGCGGGATAGCCGGCATTCAGGCAGCTCTCGAGATTGCCGAATCGGGAACCACGGTGTACTTGGTGGAGCGCGAGCCGACCATCGGCGGGCGGATGGGACAATTTGATAAAACCTTTCCCACCCTGGACTGCGCCGCCTGTATCTTGACTCCCAAGATGGTCTCGGTCGGGCACCGCGAGAATATCAAGCTATTGAGTTACAGCGAAGTGGTGGGATTCTCAGGATACATCGGAAACTTCAAGGTGAAGGTGAGAAGGAAAGCAAGGTTCGTGGACGAATCCAAGTGCACTGGCTGCGGTCTGTGCTGGAACACCTGCCCTGCCACACGGGTCCCCGCAAAAAGGACCATCAAGCTCGGAGATCAGATTGTGAAGCAGGTGTCTTAATGAAACTGGAAGCCGTACGAAGGATACTCGACTGCCAGGTGATCACCGGCGATGACAAGCTGGTGGAGGAAGTAGGTGTCGGCTGCGGTGCGGACCTGATGAGCGACGTATTGGCCTTCATCAAGCCCAATGCGCTGTTGTTGACCGGTTTGACTAATGTGCAAGCGGTACGCACCGCCGAGATCGCGGAGGTCAAGGCCATCGTGTACGTGCGCGGCAAGCTGCCGGACAAGGACGCGGTCGAACTGGCGAAGGAAAAGGGCATCGTTCTGCTGTGCACGAGTCTTCCCATGTACGAATCGTGTGGGAGACTCCACCAGCACGGTCTGCCCGGCGGCAGCGAACTCCAGGGAGGCCTGCGGGATGCCAAGCGAGCCCCTCTTCTGGCAACGCTTTGATATTTGCGGGAGGGATTTCGTTGATGCGGGGAAGGCCTCCATCACGATCAAGGGGATTCTGAGAGAGATCGGGATTGACTCGTCCTTGATCAGGCGCGCGGCAATTGCTTCTTATGAAGCGGAGATGAACGTTGTGTTGTATGCCTCGAGAGGAACGATGGATTTGAGAGTAACTCCAAAGGATATCCGAGTTACCGTGGAAGACGAAGGCCCTGGCATCCCGGACATCGAGTTGGCCATGCAGGAAGGGTATTCCACGGCGTCCGACGAGATTCGGGAGATGGGGTTCGGGGCAGGCATGGGCTTGTCCAATATCAAGAAGAATGCCGATGTCTTTAACCTTCATTCCGTGGTGGGTAAAGGCACGACTCTGGAAATAACGTTTCGGCTTTAGCATGGGGGAATACTTTCATTCCGTTCGGGTCGTGCCGGAGCGATGCAACGGCCGCATGGCCTGCCTTAAGGTCTGCCCTACGGAGGCGATCCGGGTGCGCCAAGGCAAGGCGGAGATACTCGAAGACCGGTGCATCGACTGTGGCGAGTGCGCTCGGGCCTGCCGCCACAACGCCATCATCCCCCAAACCAGCTCCTTCACCGAGTTCTCGGAGTTCAGGTACACCGTGGCGCTCATCTCGCCCGTACTCTACGGCCAGTTCCGCAAGGACGTTCTTCCCAGCATGATCCTGGCGGGGGTGAGAAAAATCGGCTTCGATGATGCCTGTGACGTAGCGTGCGCCAGCGAGGCCGTCAGCGCGGCCATCGACGAGTATCTGGCCGGCTATCGCGGACCGCTGCCGCTGCTCTCCCCGTTTTGCCCCACCATCGTCCGGCTGATTCAGGCGCGATATCCCAGCCTCATTGATCTCTTAATTCCCATTGATTCTCCGATGGAGATAGCCGCGCGCGAGGTGAGGAACAAGAAGATGAAGGAACTGGGGCTGCGGCGGGATGAGATTGGGGTCATCTACCTGACGCCCTGCCCCGCCAAGATGGTCGCCATCAAGTATCCTCCCAGGAAAAGAGACTCACACATCGATGGCGCCATCGCCATATCAGACATTTACCGCTCCCTCCTTTCAGCCCTCGGCGACATGAATAACAGCGGGCACGAAATGGAAGAGTCCGTGACGGGCATGGGCCTGGGCTGGCCGGTTCTGGGCGGGCAAGTTTCCTCCTTGCAGGCCGAGAGTAGTCTGGCGGTGGGCGGCCTTGGGGATGTGGAGAGGATTCTGGACGAAATCGAGCACGGCAGACTCGGTGATATCCAATTCGTGGAGTGCCACGCTTGCGCGCAGGGATGTTGCGGTGGCCCGCTTACCGTCGGCGATCCCTATGTTACTCGGGGTACGATTCTGAGCTTGGTAGCACGGTTCGGGAGAGTGCCCTGCCAGGACCGGGGAAAGATACGAGGGCTGCACCAAAGAGGCTATTTCTCGCTGCCCGGCAAGATTTCTTCCCGGCCTTTTGCTCCCTTGGACAAGGACATAGGAAAGGCCATCGAGAAAAGGAAGTGCATTCAGGAGACATATGAAGGGCTGCCGCAGATCAATTGCGGGGCCTGCGGCGCGCCCACCTGTTTGAGCTTTGCCGAAGATGTGGTGCTGGGGCGAGCGCCGCTCGCGGGCTGTGTGGTCCTCGCCGCCAGGCAGTCGCAGAGCACGGCCAGTGTCTCTCCTGACTTGGCCGGCGACCCGCAGGTGATAACCCAATGACGATCCGGGAGGTTGTTGACACCTCGTCGCTCGAGATTCTGGCCTGCCCCGAGGGCCTCGAAAAGGAGATCACCGGAGGCTATGCCAGTGACCTCTTAAGCGACGTGATCGCCAACAGCAAGGCAGGAAACCTTTGGGTCACCCTGCAAACGCACCGCAATATCGTCGCGGTCGCCACCTTGAAAGAGCTGGCCGCGGTCGTTCTGGTGAACGGGCGAATCCCTGACCCTGAGACACTGGAGAAAGCACGGGAGGAGAAAGTTACCTTATTGGGCAGCCGGCTTCCGGCGTTTGAGTTGGTCGGAAGACTGTACCGGATGGGCATTGGCGGGAATCTATGATGCCTCGAATCTTCAAAGCGGATTTGCACATTCATACCTGCCTCTCTCCCTGCGCCGAGTTGAACATGGGTCCCAAAGCGATCGTAGAAAAAGCCCTCCAGCATGGTTTGAATGTGATTGGCATTTCCGATCACAACTCCTCGGAGAACGTGCCTGCGGTGATGAGGGCGGCGCGCGATAGGAACCTCACGGTGCTGCCGGGGATGGAAGTGACTTCGAAAGAAGAGGTGCACATCCTGGCGGTTTTTGACACCGTGGATAGGGCGCTGCAGCTCCAGGAGATCGTGTACGAGCATTTGCACGGAGAGAACAACACCGAGGCTTTCGGACCTCAGGTTGTCGTCAATGAAGATCATGACGTACTCGGGTTCAACAAACGGCTCCTGGCCGGCGCCACCGAACTCTCCGTCGAGCAGGTCGTGGATAGCATTTCCGGCCTGGAGGGCCTGGCGATCGCAGCTCACGTCGATCGCGAGACCTTCGGCATCATCGGGCAGTTGGGATTTGTCCCTGAAGAACTACACCTGGATGCTTTGGAACTGTCTCCAAACACCCGCCCCGAGGAAGCCAGGCGGCGTTTTCCAGAATACGCCGGCTATGCTTTCGTTCGTTCCTCCGACGCCCATTCGGCGACAGAGATCGGCAAAGTCTGGACCACGCTGCTCTTATGTGAGCCCAGCACGCGTGAAATCAAGATGGCCCTGCGCGGAGAGGATGGCCGGCGGGTGGTGGCCGAGGATGTCGAGGTTTGCGCTCCCGGCGAGGCGTTGTAGGGGCGGCCCTTGTGGCCGCCCTCGGGCAACCACAAGGGTTGCCCCCACAACAGAATAGGTTTCGCATGGAGGACCTTTCGCTGCACGTACTCGACATCGCCGAGAATTCCATCGCGGCGGGAGCCCAGCACGTGGAAATCCGGGTGCAGGAGAGCCAGCGGGAGGATCGCCTCTCCATCGAGATCATCGACGACGGACGCGGAATGAGCAATGAAATGCTTCAAAAGGCGACGGACCCTTTCTTCACCACTCGAACCACCCGCCGGGTGGGGTTGGGTCTGTCCCTTTTTGAGCAAGCGGCAGAAAGGGCCGGAGGCGAGTTCAAGATCGCGTCCAGTCCCGGAGCGGGAACCAAGGTCACCGGCATATTTCAATACAGTCATGTTGACCGACAACCCTTGGGGGATATGGAGCAGACACTTTTGGCCCTGATTGTCGGAAACCCGCAGATCGAGTTGAATTACTTGCACCAAGCCGATGACTCCCAAGTCTCTTTCAGCACCCGAGAAATCAAGGCGCAACTGGGAGAGGCACCGATTAATTCTCCCCAGGGAATATCGGCGGTAAGGAAGAGTTTGGAAGAGATGGGGGTTCAGGTTGGAGAACGGGGCGATTTTCACGTGACGGGGCCCTAGCTCGAAGGAGGTAAGCACATATGCAGTTGGAATCGGCTGAAAAGATCATTCAACAACACCACGCGCAGAAAAGCGCGCTCATCGCCATGCTCCAGGACGTGCAGAACGAGTTCAGCTATTTGCCGCAGGATGTTCTCACGCATATCTCCCGCACCATGGACGTACCCCTGAGCCGCGCGTACAGCATTGCGACTTTCTACCGGGCCTTCAGCTTGAAGCCCAAAGGCCGGCACCCGGTAGCGGTTTGCCTGGGCACGGCTTGCCACGTGAAGGCGGCCGGGAAGATCCTGGAGAAGTTCGAACGGCAACTCGGTATTAAATGCGGGCAGACCACGCCGGACCTCAATTTTGGTCTCGAGGCCGTGCGCTGCCTCGGTTGCTGCGGGCTTGCCCCGGTGGTCACCGTGGGTCCGGAACTGTACGGCAAGGTTACTCTCCCCAAAGTGGACCAGATCATCAAGCAACACTCCAAGGAAGGAGCCCGAGATGCCAAAACTTAAATTGGAAGACCTGGCGGCGGTCCGAGAGAAAGCCCGGAAAGCGACTTCCCTTCGCGAAGGCGCCGCCCGCGTCAGAATGACAGTTCACATGGGCACTTGCGGCATTGCCGCGGGCTCGCGCAAGATCCTTGAGGCTGCCTTGCGGGAAGTCGAGGGGCGAGATCTCCGGGACGTGATGGTGACGACCTCAGGTTGTGCAGGTTTGTGCAGCCGCGAACCGATGGCGACGGTCGAGGTGGTTGGCGAAGCTCCGGTGAAGTATGTGGACCTGACGGAGGGAAAGATCAAGGAAATATTCACGGAGCACGTTCTGGGAGGAAAGCTCTTGCAGCAATATGCGCTCGCCATAGGGAGCGAACGGACCTATTAACGACGTAGGGGCGACCCTCGTGGTCGCCCTGGGGAGGCATCCGTCAACCGACCGACCTGCCCAGGGCGACCACAAGGGTCGCCCCTACGTGGAGCGGCAAGCGGAGAATTCTGGAGGAGATCCACATGGCGTATCGAATGCACTTGATGGTTTGCGCGGGGACGGGTTGCGTCTCCAATCGTTCGCTCGATTTCCGGGACGCCTTGCAGAAGGAGCTCGAAAAGCGCGGGCTGGACAACGAGATTCAGGTGGTGACCACGGGCTGCAATGGTTTCTGCGGCGTCGGTCCTCTCATGGTGGTTCAACCCGATGGGATTTTTTACCAGGCGCTCAGCCCCAAAGACGTTCCCTATCTTGTGGAAGAGCACTTCCTGAAGGGCAGACCGGTCAAGAAACTGATGTATGTTCCGCCCGAGACCAAAACGCCGGTTCCCAAGATGATGGACATTCCTTTCTTTGCGCGCCAAATGCTCATCGCGTTGCGGAACCGAGGTTTGATCGATCCCGAGAGCATCGATGAATACATCGCCCGAGACGGCTATGCGGCGTTGGCCAAGGCCCTCACCCAAATGACCCCGGAGGGTATCCTCAATGAAGTCAAGATGTCCGGACTGCGCGGCAGGGGAGGCGCGGGGTTCCCGGCCGCGACGAAGTGGGAGGCCGTGCGGGTCGCCGAGGGAGAGCCGAAGTATGTGATTTGTAACGGCGACGAAGGGGATCCGGGCGCCTTTATGGATCGCAGCATCGTCGAATCGGATCCTCACTCCGTGATTGAAGGCATGCTGATCGGGGCTCGAGCCATCGGGGCACGTTGGGGTGTGGTCTATATCCGAAACGAGTACCCCTTGGCCGTCCAGCGAATCCACATTGCCATCGATCAGGCGCGCGAGTACGGCCTTTTGGGGGAGAACATCCTGGACACGGGGTTCGATTTTGACATCTCGGTGTCGAAAGGAGCCGGCGCCTTTGTTTGCGGAGAGGCGACAGCGCTGGTGGCGGCGGTCGAGGGCAGACTCGGAGAACCGAGAGCCCGGCCTCCTCGCTTGGCGGAAAAGGGACTGTGGGGGAAACCCACCTGCCTCAACAACGTCGAAACGTGGGCGAACGTCCCTCCCATCATCAACCGGGGTGGCAACTGGTTTGCCCAGATCGGAACGGAAAAGAGCAAAGGCACAAAGGTCTTCTCGCTGGTCGGGAAGATCAAGAGTACCGGCCTGGTGGAAGTCCCCATGGGCATTACTCTGCGCGAGATCATTTACGACATCGGAGGGGGAATTCCCGGCGGCAAGAAGTTGAAGGCGGTGCAGACCGGGGGACCTTCCGGCGGGTGTATTCCCAACGAGCTGATCGACTTGCCGGTGGACTTCGAGACCCTTACCGAGGCGGGCTCCATGATGGGCTCGGGCGGCATGGTGGTGATGGATGAAGACACCTGCATGGTGGATGTGGCTCGCTACTTCCTCAGCTTTACTCAGGACGAGTCTTGCGGCAAATGTACTCCCTGCCGTGAGGGGACCAAGTTGATGCTCGATATCCTGACCAAGATCACCGACGGCCACGGCACGATGGAGGATCTGGAAGCCTTGGAGGAAGTCGCCAAAATCGTCGCCGAAACCTCGCTCTGCGGCTTGGGAACATCGGCCCCGAACCCCGTCCTGACCACCCTACGCTATTTCCGGGATGAGTATCTCAAGCACATTGAGGCACACAAGTGCCCCGCCCATGTCTGCCGGCAATTGAACACCTATCGGATCGACCCGGAGATCTGCCTTCAGCGCGGACATGGTTGCGGTGTGTGCCGGCGGGAGTGTCCGGAAAAGGCGATCTTCGGAGAGAAAAACCAGCCGCACCGGATCGACCCCAGCTTGTGCAGCAAGTGCGGGACTTGCGTGGACATGTGCCACTTCAATGCGGTGATTGTGGATTGAGAGGTGGAGTGAAATGAAGCTGACTATCGACGGAAAAACAACCGAAGTGCCGAGGGGGACGACCATCCTCCAGGCGGCGAAACTCCTGGACATCAAGATCCCTACGCTCTGCTACCACCCGCTGATTAAGCCCTTTGCGGCTTGCCGCGTGTGCGTGGTGGAGACGAAAACCAAGTGGGGAGACGAGCTTGTTCCCTCCTGCCAGGTGGCCTGCCGGGAAGGCATGGTGGTGAACACAAACAACGAGCACGTCCTGAAGGCCCGGCGGTTCATCCTCGAGATGATGCTGGCGCGCTGGCCCAATGTGCCCATCCTCAGAAAGTACGCCGAGGAGGCCGGGCTCAAAGCGCCCCGGTTCACCAGCGCCCTCAAGGATGAGCACCAGGACGCGTGCATTTTGTGCGGTTTGTGCGTGCGGGCCTGCGAGGAGGTGGTGGGCGCGAGCGCCATCAGTTTCGCCGATCGGGGTATTCAGCGCCACGTTTCCACCCCCTTCAACCTGAAATCGGAGGAGTGCATTGCCTGCGGCGCCTGCGCGCTCGTATGTCCCACCTCGCACATTAAGTTTGAGGTTGAGGATTACAAGGGCAAGACTCCTGAGTTCCTTCTGGGGCCCAACACTGCGATCTATGTACCCACGCTTCAAGCGGTGCCTCGAGTGCCGGTGATCGACGCTGAGAGCTGCATTCACTTCAAGACCGAGGGGTGCCAAAAGTGCGTTGAAGCCTGTGAACCCCATGCCATCAATCACAAGATGGAAGACGAGGAAATCGAGCTCGAGGTCGGCCAAGTGCTGATCGCCACCGGCTTCGATGCGTTCGACCCAACCCCCATGGCCCAGTACGGCTACGGGCGGCTCGACAACATTTACACGGGCCTGGATGTGGAACGAATGCTGAACGCCACAGGGCCTACGGGAGGGCGAATTCTTCTCAAGAACGGACAAGTCCCGCGCGCCGTGGGCATCCTGCACTGCATCGGTTCCCGGGATGAGGATCACCATCGCTATTGCTCGCGGGTCTGTTGCATGTTCGCGCTGAAGTTCTCCCACCTGATCAAGGAGCGCACGCAGGGAGAAGTCTATAACTTCTACATTGACATGCGGGCCTTCGGCAAAGGGTATGAGGAGTTCTACGCACGCGTTCTGCACGAAGGCGCCAACGTCATTCGTGGCAAGGTCGCCGAGGTGGTCCAGGCGGGCTGGTCGAAGCGTGACGAAGGTACACTCCTGATCCGGTGCGAGGACACGCTGATCGGGCGCTTCCGGGAGATCCCGGTTGATATGGTGGTGCTCTGCAACGCCATCGAGCCGCGCCGGGACGCGGAGCAGGTCGGGCGCCTTTTCGGCCTCAGCCGCAGCCCGGATGGTTTCTTCCTGGAGCGGCATCCGAAGCTCGATCCGGTAGCCACCACCACGGACGGCCTCTTCGTGGCCGGGTGCGCACAGGGTCCCAAGGACATTCCCGACTCGGTGGCCCAGGCCAGCGCGGCGGCGGCCCGCATGCTGGCCACCATCGCCAAGGGGGCGGTCGAAATCGATCCGGTGCGGGCCGAAATCGACGAGCTGTTTTGCAGCGGCTGCCGCATCTGCAATGCCCTGTGCCCCTATAAGGCCATTGATTATCTCGAGGAAAAGAACGTTTCGCGGGTCAACATGCCACTGTGCAAAGGTTGTGGCACGTGCGTGGCCGCCTGCCCGGCGGGAGCCATCACCGGCAGCGGCTTCACCGACAAGCAGGTCTATGCGGAATTGGAGGGCGTCCTGAGCGTGTAGCGGCGATTCGAACCCCCTAACACTGGACGGCGTCCTCAGCGATAGGCGAAGGGAGGCAGCGAAATTGGAAACGAACAGCAAGAAATTTGAGCCCCGAATCGTGGGATTCCTGTGCAACTGGTGCTCGTACACGGGTGCCGATCTGGCGGGAACCAGCCGCATGAAATCGGCGCCCAACCTGCGCATCATCCGCCTCATGTGCTCGGGGAGGGTGGACCCCTCCTTTATCCTGCGCGCCTTTCAGTTGGGCGCTGATGGAGTTCTGGTAATGGGCTGTCACCCTGGCGATTGCCATTACCAGGAGGGCAACTTCAAGGCGCTGCGGCGGGTCCTCCTGCTGAAGCGCGTCCTGCGGGAATTCGGCGTTGACGAACGTCGCCTGAAGCTGGAATGGGTTTCAGCCGCGGAGGGCGAAAAATTCGCCAAGGTGTCGAACGACTTCACTGAGGAAGTCCGGGCGTTGGGGCCGCTGCGCCTCGAGACCGGCGTGCTCGCACAATCTCAAGAAGGGGAAGTAGAATCCCAGGAGGTGGCCGCATGAGCAAACCGAAGCTGGCTTTGTATTGGGCGGCAAGTTGCGGCGGCTGTGAGGTCGCCGTGCTGGACGTGGCAGAGAAGATCCTGGACGTGGCGGGGTTCTTCGACATCGTCTTCTGGCCTTGCGCCATGGACTTCAAGTATAAAGATGTCGAAGCCATGGCGGACGGCTCCATCGACCTGTGCCTGTTCAACGGCGCCATCCGCAACAGCGAAAATGAAGCGCTGGCGCACCTGCTGCGCCGCAAAGCGAAGGTTCTGGTGGCCTTCGGCTCTTGCGCCATGGACGGATGCATCCCCGGCTTGGCTAACCTGACGACGCGCGAGGAGATTTTCGAGTCGTCGTATCAACTAACTCCCTCCACCCTGAACCCGGAAAAAACCCGGCCCTTACCGGAATTTGCGGCGCCCGAGGGGGAGTTGGATATTCCCAAGTTTTACGAATCGGTGCGGACTCTGGTGCAGGTGGTTCCCGTCGAGTACTTCATTCCGGGCTGCCCGCCCCAGCCTACGCAAATCCTCAACGTGATGTCGGCGATCATGCAGGGAGCGGTATTGCCGCCCCCGGGGTCCGTGATCGGGGCCGGAGACAAGACCTGCTGCGAGGAATGCGGGCGTCCCCGGAAGGAGAAACATCTCAAACGCTTCTACCGGGTCTGGGAGGTTGAGCCGAAACCGGAAGAGTGCCTGCTTGACCAAGGCGTCATTTGCATGGGACCGGCCACGCGCAGTGGCTGTGGCGCGCTATGCGTAAAAGCCAACATGCCCTGTCGGGGATGTTACGGGGCAGCGCCCAACGTCACCGACCAGGGGGCAAAGATGATCAGCGCCCTGAGCAGCGTAATTGATCTCCAGGAGCCGGCTGAGATTAATTCGGTCCTGGATCAGATCGCTGACCCGGTGGGAACCTTCTACCGGTTCAGCGTGCCCAATTCGATGCTGCATCGCAAGCAGCCGAGTGCCTAGACCTTATCCTTAATGTGGGGGCAGAGGAGAGGTTGGGGCGCATACATGAAGAGCAATGTATGCGCCACCCGTGCGAACAAGGAGTAGCAGATGCGAAAAATCATGATCGATCCGGTGACACGGCTGGAAGGCCACGGCAAGATTGCCATCTTCCTCAATGACGAAGGCGCCGTCGAGAACTGCTATTTTCAGGTGCCGGAGCTGAGGGGCTTCGAGCAATTCTGCGTGGGGCGCCCGGTCGAGGAGATGCCGCGCATCACCACGCGAATCTGCGGCGTTTGCCCGGAAGCGCACCACATGGCCAGCGTCAAGGCTTGCGACGCCGTATTCAAGGTGGAGGTTCCGCCCGCCGCCAAGAAGCTTCGCGAACTCCTCTACTCATCCTTCTTTGTGGGCGATCATACCTTGCACTTCTACGCCCTGGGCGGACCGGATTTTGTGGTGGGTCCGGACGCGCCTCCGGCCGAGCGCAACATCCTCGGCGTGGTGAAAAAAGTAGGTCTCGAAGTCGGGGGAAAAGTGATCGAGCTGCGCAAGCGAGCCCAGCGCGTCGTCTCCCTGATTGGCGGGAAAGCTATTCATCCGGTTACGGGCCTCCCCGGCGGCGTGGCCAAGCCGCTCAAGGCGGAAGAGCGCGACGAGATTGTGGGACACACGGACTATTTCCTCGAGTTCGCAAAGTTCACCATCGATGTTTTCGATAAGGTGGTGCGCGGCAATCAGGCCTACGTAGACATGATCCGGAGCGATACTTATACCCACCGCCTCTACTCCATGGGAACCGTGGACGAGAACAACAAGCTCAACTTCTACGATGGGAAGGTCCGCGTGGTGGACCCCGACGGGAAGGAATTCGTGAAATTCCCTCCCCGCGATTATCTTCAGGTCCTGGCGGAGCACGTCGAGCCCTGGACATACCTCAAGTTCCCTTTCTTGAAGCAAGTCGGTTGGAAAGGTTTTGAGGAAGGCAAAGATTCCGGCGTGTACCGTGCCACGCCACTTTCCCGCCTCAACGCCGCAGACGGCCTGGCAACCCCCCTGGCGCAGGAACAGTACGAACTGATGTACGACAGGTTCGAGGGCAAACCAGTGCATCAGACGCTGGCCACGCACTGGGCTCGGGTCATCGAGTTGCTATACGCCGCCGAGCGAGCCGCCGAGTTGGCGCATGACGACGAGATCCTCAGCGACAAGATACGAACCATCCCCACCGCCACTCCCTCGGAGGGCGTCGGGTGCGTGGAAGCGCCGCGCGGCACGCTCTACCATCACTACGTCACGGACGAGCGGGGCATCCTGCGCAAAGTCAATCTGATCGTGGGCACCACAAACAATCATGCGGCGATTGCGATGTCCATCCGCAAGGCCGCTCATGTCATGATTAGGCGAGGAGTGGAGATTACGGATGGGGTGCTCAACCGGATCGAGATGGCTTTCCGCGCGTATGACCCCTGCTTCGGCTGCGCCACCCACGCTCTACCCGGCAAGATGCCGCTGGAGGTACAGGTCTTTGACTCGCATGGAACCTTGCTGGCCTCGCGCCGACGCGGGTCCGAATAAGCCCGGAAAAACCGCCCTCGTCGGTCTGGGCAACCCCGCGTACGGGGACGACGGGATCGGACCTGTGGTAGCCCGGGAGGTGTACGATCTCCTCCGCAGTTCAGCAGACGTCGATCTCCTCGAGCACGCTGCTTCCGGCTATAGCCTGGCGGAACGGCTGGTGGGCTACCAGCGAGCGGTGATCGTTGACGCCCTCACCGACGCGCAAGCGGAGGTGGGGACGGTTACCCAGGTGGAAATCCAGGAATCCTCCAGTTGTCCTTTTTTGAGCTTCCATACAGCGGGCTTCCACGATATCCTGGCACTGGCGCGGATGGCGGGTCTGGAAGTTCCCGGGGCTATCGTGATGTACGGCATCACGATCCGGGAACCCGAATGCTTTTCTGAGAATCTTAGCGCCGAACTGGCTGCTAAGCTGCCGCATATCGCGAAGGCCGTTGCGGAGGAGGAATTGCTCGATCAATGCAAGCCGGCCGGCGGCACGTAAATATGGGGTTGGATTTCCAACTCCGAGAATTCAAGACCAGTGCACCGCGGGGGAACTAATACGCAATGTCCGTAAATGACGAACAGCCAGTATAAGCACCTCCTGGTAGGCTGCACGGGGGAGAGATAACAATGGAAACACTAGAAAAGGTTTTGAGTGAGCATCCGTTTTTCGATGACTTTCCGGAGCGTCACGTCGGACTCATAGTTGGGTGTGCCTCCAACGTTCGCTTTGAGGCGGGCCAGTTCATTTTCCACGAGGGTGAAGAGGCCAACACCTTCTACCTCATCCGCCGGGGGAAGGTGGCGCTCCAGATATTCTCCGAACGCCGCGGCTCCCTCACCCTGCTGACGCTTGGAGAAGGCGAGATTCTGGGATGGTCGTGGCTGTTCCCGCCGCACCGATATAAGTTTTCTGCGCGGACCCTCGAGCCGACCCGAGCTTTTGCGATCGATGGGCAATGCCTGCGCGGCAAAGCTGAACAAGACCACGATCTCGGTTACGATCTCCTGAACCGCTTCGCGCCGGTGGTCGAGCGGGCCCTGGAGGCGACGCGGTTGCAACTCATCAACGTTTATCAGGACCGGTAACGCAGAGGCGCTGGGGGATTCCGGTCTCAAGTCAAGAGTCGAAAGTCGAGAGTCGAAAGGTAATTGCGTCGATCCTTTCGACTCTTGACTCTCGACTCTCGACTCTCGACTGCCCACGCCCTGATTCGCAGCACGGAGGGCGTCATGCAGATTCGCAAGCAAGATGCTTTGAATTATCACAGCCAGGGGCGCAAGGGGAAGATTGAAGTCACGCCCACCAAGCCTTGCTCAACCCAGTGGGATTTGAGCCTCGCCTATACGCCGGGAGTGGCCGAACCCTGCCTGGAAATCCAAAAGAATCCCGAGCTGGTATTCGATTACACGGCCAGAGGAAACCTCGTTGCCGTGGTGTCAAACGGCACGGCGGTCCTGGGTCTGGGGAATATCGGCGCCCTGGCGGGAAAGCCGGTCATGGAAGGCAAGGGGGTGCTGTTCAAGCGCTTCGCGGATATCGACGTGTTTGACCTCGAGGTGGGCTCGCAGAATCCCGAGGATGTCATCAGGTTCTGTCAACTGCTGGAGCCCACGGTCGGGGGTATCAACCTCGAAGATATCAAGGCCCCGGAGTGCTTTTACATCGAAGAAACACTGCGCCGCACCATGTCTATTCCGGTCTTCCATGACGACCAGCATGGAACTGCCATCATCTCCGGCGCGGCCCTGCTGAATGCCCTCGAGATCGTGGGCAAGGACATCGAGAAGATCAAGGTGGTAGTCAACGGCGCCGGGGCGGCCGGACTTACCTGCGCCCAGTACTATCTTAGCTTGGGAGTGAAGCGCGAGAACCTCATCGTTTGCGACCTCGTTGGCGTCATCTACGAAGGGCTCACCGAGGGCATCAACCCTTACCAAGCCCGCCTCGCCTCCAAAACCACGGCGAGAACCCTGGCGGAAGCCATGAAGGGTGCAGATGTCTTCTTAGGCGTCTCCGGCCCCAATTGTGTGACCCCGGAAATGGTGCGCTCGATGGCTGACCGGCCCATCATTTTTGCTATGGCCAATCCGGTGCCGGAGATCAGCTATGAGGCTGCCAAGGCGGCCAGACCGGACGCCATTATAGCGACGGGGCGGTCCGACTTGCCGAATCAAGTCAACAACGTTCTGGGTTTCCCTTTCATCTTCCGCGGCGCTCTGGATGTTCGAGCCCGCGCCATCAACGAGGAGATGAAGATTGCGGCGACGCGTGCCCTGGCAGCTCTGGCCAAGGAAGACGTGCCCGACATGGTGCTGCGCGCTTATGGACTTGGCCATCTGCACTTCGGTCCGGACTATATCATTCCCAAGCCTTTCGACTCGCGCGTGCTCCTTTTTGAAGCCGCCGCGGTGGCCCAGGCTGCCATGGATAGCGGGGTGGCGCAGGTGAAGGTTGACATCGAAGAGTACCGCGACGAACTCTCTCGCCGCCTGGGGCGCACCCAGGAAGTCATGTGCAGCGTGCGTCAGCAGGCGAAGGCTGCGCCCAAGCGCATCGTCTTCTCCGAAGGCGAGCATGAGAAGATCATCCGCGCCGCCCATCAGCTTACCAACCTGAAGATCGCGCATCCGGTGCTGCTGGGCCGTCCCCTGGTCATCGCTGACAAGGCGCACGAGCTGGAGCTGGGCAAGCTGAGCGCCGAGATCATCGAGCCGGCCCGCTCGCCCAGGCTGGAGGCCTACGCTGAGGAGCTTTACCAGCTTCGCCAGCGCCGCGGTGTCACCCGCAGTGAGGCGCGCGAGTTGTTGGCCAACAACAACTACTTTGGCGCCATGATGGTCCACATGGGCGAAGCGGACGGCTTTGTCGCGGGCGTCTCCCAGCATTACCCCGACACCATCCGGCCGGCGCTGCAAATCATCGCCATGCGCCCCGACGTCCACAAAGTCTCCGGCCTCTATGTTATCGTGACCAAAAGAGAGGTCTTTCTGTTCGCCGACACTACGGTCAACATCGATCCCAACGCCGAGGATTTGGCGGAGATTGCCCTGCTTTCCGCCGAGGTGGCCGAAAGCTTCGGCATGGAGCCGCGCGTGGCCATGCTGTCCTTCTCCAACTTCGGCAGCACGCGCCATCCTTTGACGGAGAAGATGCGCCGGGCCACCGAGATCGTCAAGCAGCGGAATCCCAAGCTCATGGTGGATGGCGAGATGATGGCGGATACGGCGGTGGTCCCCGAACTTCTGGCGGAGTATCCCTTCTCCACGCTCCGGGAGAAGGCCAACATCCTGATCTTCCCCAGCCTCGAAGCCGGCAACATCGCTTACAAGCTCATGCTGCGCCTGGGCGGCGCGGAAGCTCTCGGGCCCATCCTGCTGGGGCTCTCCAAGCCGGTCCACGTCCTCCAACGCGGCTCGACCGTGGAAGAAATCGTCGATGCGGCAGCCCTAACCGTAGTGGACGCTCAGAGGAACGTTAAGCACGCCGGCCTGTCCCTTCCCAAGGCCACCGCCGCGTGAGAAGTAGGGGCGGCCCTTGTGGCCGCCCTAACCGTAATGGACGCTCAGAGGAACGTTAAGCACGCCAACCTGTCCAAGGCCTCCGCTGCGTGAGTTTGGGGAGCTTCGAGGTTTCATCCCGAAATCAGAGATTCAACCTGAATTCGTCGGTTACAGCATTGGGTCTCTGCTCGGGACCGAGGCGTCGTTTACGAGTTGGAATCTCCAACTCGACCACGGCCAGTCTCCTCGCTGCTTCACCAAGCCGCGCTCGAGGGGATTGTTGTGTATGTAATTCGGTTTGTTTAGCGACTCCCTCAGTCTGAAGTTTTGAACAGTAGGCTTAGAGGGACCCTGGCAAAGAAACGGGCTCCGCAGCAGCAAATTATCCCCCGCGAAGTGATTGAGCGGCGGATCTACCTCATCCGTGAGCACAAGGTTATGTTGGACAGTGACCTGGCTGAGCTCTATGGGGTGGAAACTTTCAACCTTAACAAGGCTGTGAAACGAAACCTTGACCGATTTCCTCAAGACTTCATGTTTCAGCTCACCAAGGAAGAGGCTAACGTTTTGAGATTCCAAATTGGAATGTCAAAGCGGAGTGGCCGTGGGGGTCGGCGTTACCTCCCGTACGCGTTCACTGAGCAAGGTGTCGCCATGCTTTCGAGTGTGTTGAGCAGCAGACGCGCCGTACAGGTGAACATCGCCATCATGCGGACCTTCGTGCGGCTGCGGTACATCCTGGCTACGCACAAAGACCTCGCAGTGAAGCTAGAGGCGATGGAGAAGAAGTACGACAAGCAGTTCAGGGTGGTATTCGACATTCTCCGGCAGCTGACGGAGCCGTCGCCAGCGCCAGAAAAGGGGCCGATGGGTTTTATCGCGAGCCCGAAGAGAAAGTGACGGCACTATCCGTAGGATCTGTTCTCAATTGTGTATCGGAGATTTCCGCTCTCTCTTTGCGCGGGCGCGGATCAAGAACACCCTAACGAAGCCCTTTTAAAAACCTGTCCACGATCTCCGAGAATGCCTGTGGCTGCTCGTCATACATGAAGTGTCCCGCACCCTTAACCACTTCCAACGAGGAGTTCGGGAAGCATTCAGCATAGAGCCGGTCGGCCTTTTCCGGCTGCAAATCAAGATCGCCGTGTACCACCAGCACGGGAGCCTTCACGCTCTTGAGGGCTTGCCGATAATCATGCCGCTTTCCCATGCTCATGTACATGGCGTAGACCATCCACCCGCCGTTCTCGCTCACCCCTCTCCCGGCAGGCGGGGTGAGATTCCTGGCGCGCAGAGCAGCCCCGTAATACTTGGGGAATTCGCTGTTGAGCGCCACCAGGTCCGCCTCGTTTTTTGTGAAGATATGGCTGAAGTCGAAGTACCGCTTTCGGAAATCCGCATAGTCGTTCTTCAGGTTGGCCGGCAGCAGGTTGCCGACCTGATCGAACAGGTCGCCCTCCTTGGACGGCATCACCAGCAAGTCAGCCGGCGCCACCAGAACCAGGGCTTTTACCCTTGCAGGGAATTCTGCTGCATAAAGAGAGGCCAGGAAGCCGCCAAAGGAATGCCCGACCAGCACGAGCTTTTCATCCCCGAGTATCTGGCGAATGCGCTCGATATCCGCGATCTGTGCGCCCAGGCCGAGCGTTTTGTCCAGCACCTTCGTGTTCGCGTAGAAGTTGTGAGAAGAGAAGGTGTCAATGGGCCTCGTTGATTTCCCACATCCGCGCTGATCGTAGTAGTTGGACTTGTAATTGCCTGCCAACGGTTTCAGCCCCGCCCAAGGGTTGCGGATGGGGTACCCTGGGCCGCCGTGAACGATCAGGACATTCTCCCCGCTGCCCTCCGCAAAATGATAAAGCTGGATGTCGTTCTCGACCTTCCAGAAGCTCGGGTCACCCGACTGTGGCGGCGGCACTATAGAGCCACGAAGCCCTTCGCCCCGCCCCACCATTCCAGGTTCGTACATGGGCTTCCCCGTAAAGTAGAAGAAGAGCAGTACCCCTGCCACGATGAACACGAGGACGATGGCTACGATGACTAGAACCATTTTCATTGGCGGCCTCCTTGAATACGCCTACTCCGGAAATCCCGGCAGCCCGTGATTGTACACCATAACGAACACGGTTTGGTTGTGATAGACTCGCGGTCGCGGTTTCAATATGAGTTTTGGGATCAAGCGTTCTTGGGTGTTTGTGCAGACGTATCCCTGGAGGTTCACATGCCTGCGCCAGAAGAAATGTTCAAAATGAGGATTGTTTACACCGTCCCGGGGATGGAGGCGGTTACGGTGCATCGTGATCTCGTTTACACGACTGCCGGCCAGACGGAACTCAAGATGGATGTTTATTGTCCCGCCGCCATGCGGGAAGGTTCGCGAGCGCCTGTAGTGATGCTGGTCCACGGGGGGCCCATTGACATGCGCATGAGCCCCAAAGATTGGGGGGTTTACTTATCTTACGGCGAGTTGCTCGCGGCGTCGGGACTTGTCGCCGTCACCTTCAACCATCGTTTCTATAGCTCCTCCCATCTTCATGAGGCAGCCGGCGACGTCGCCCACGCGATCGACTACGTGCGCGGCAATGCTGACTCGCTGCACGTCGACAAAGATCGCGTAGCTGTGTGGGCGTTCTCTGGTGGAGGTGTTTTCCTCAGTCTGCCCATGCGCGACCTGCCCGAGTTCGTGCGGTGTTTAGTGTCATACTACGCCATCTTGGACATCCAGATGCCGCCTCCGGGCCAGGAAAGCGAAATCAGTGCAGAAACCCGCAAGGAATTCTCTCCTTTGTTTCACCTCGTGGCGAACCCGCTCAAGATCCCCCCGATTTTCATTGCGCGGGCTGGGCTGGACATCCCGTGGTTGAACGCCACGGTGGACCGATTCATACAGGAGGCAATCGCCAGGAATGCGGCAATGGAAACCATCACGCATCCTGGCGGACACCATGGTTTCGACATCCTGGATGACGACGCGAGGTCCCGCACCATCATCCAGAGGACGCTCTTCTTCCTCAAGACCTACCTCGAAGAAATGTAAAGGATGCAACCCAATGGCAGAAATCTGTATTGTTAGAACCCGAGCGCTGATGGCTGCTTTGTGCGGCTTGCTGTTTTATCTTCCGCTCGCCCAGGCTCAGGAGGGCAAGAACAAGAACCCTTATCAAAGCCAACTGTCGCGGTTACATGCCATGTTCGCGCAGCACCTTCCCGACTGGAAGGCCCACCCGGACGACCTTGCCCATGGCGAAGACCCGAGCTTGAACGATGCCGATTGGGCGCCCTTACGGATTTCCGGACAGTGGAAAGGCCGCCCTGTGTGGTTCCGGCGCTGGATCGAGATTCCCCAGTCGATGGGAGGGTACGACATTCGCGGCGCGCTTGTTCGGCTGGATCTGACCGTGAGCGCAGAAGGCTCCTCGCCGGTGCGTGTCTACTTCAATGGCTCCCTCGCGGAGATGGCGGACGAAAACACCCAGCAACCCATTCTGCTCAGCGAGAAGGCCGAGCCTGGCAAAAAGGTCCTGGTGGCCATCAACGTTCCTGCAGCTACAGCCCCGGTGCGGCTCGAAAACGCCGAACTCCTGGTTGAATACCCGGCAGGCCGGCCCGATCCTGCCCTCCTTTACGAAGAGATTCTGTCAGCCCAGGCCATGATCGCAGGCTTCTTCGCCGGCCCCTCGGAGAAATCCGAACAACTCGATGACGCTGTCCACGCCATCGACTTCGCTTTGCTGGACCGTGGCGACCAGCAGGCTTTTGAGAATTCACTCCGGGCGGCGCAGGAAAAACTACAGCCCCTCGGTGACTGGGCCAAGCAGTTTTCCGCCCGCGCCGTGGCCAACGCCCACATCGACATGGCTTGGCTCTGGCCCTGGACCGAGACGGTCGAGGTGGTGCGCAACACCTTCGGCACGGTGCTGCAACTGATGCGTCAATATCCGGGCTTCGTCTATGCCCAGTCAGCGGCCCAGGACTATGTCTGGTTGGAGGAGAAGTATCCCCAGATGTTCAAGGAGATTGAGCAACGGGTGAAGGAGGGCCGGTGGGAGATTGTGGGAGGCATGTGGGTCGAGCCTGACCTCAACATGCCTTCCGGAGAGTCCCTGGTACGCCAAATCCTGGTCGGCAAGCGTTACTTCCAGCACAAGTTTGGGGTTGATGTGAGAATCGGCTGGAATCCCGATTCGTTCGGCTACAACTGGCAACTACCCCAAATCTACAAGCGATCCGGCCTCGATTACTTCATTACGCAAAAGATGTCCTGGAACGACACCACCAAGTTTCCCTACAAGCTCTTCTGGTGGGAATCCCCGGATGGCAGCCGCATCCTTACCTATTTCCCACACGACTACGTGAATGACATTGATCCGCTGCGCATTTCGCAAGATGTAGCGGAGTATGTTCCCAAGACGGGCCTGCCTGAGATTTTGCACCTTTACGGGATCGGCGACCACGGAGGCGGCCCCACCCGCGCCATGCTGGACTCCGCCACGCGCTGGCAAGACCGTCCCAACATTTTTCCCAAGCTGACCTTCAGCACCGCCCAGTCCTTCTTCGACGATGTCGAGAAGAACTTCGCCCACCTCAAGATCCCCGTGTGGAACAACGAACTCTACTTTCAGTACCACCGGGGGGTGATGACCACCCAATCCGAAACCAAGAAACGCATCCGGCATAGCGAAGAACTTCTGCTCAATGCCGAAAAGTTTTCTTCTCTGGCCATGCTGGATGGGCTGCCTTATCCGCAGGAGGAGTTGAATGACGACTGGAAGAAGGTCCTGTTCGACCAGTTCCACGACATCATGCCGGGCTCGGGGATTGCCATCAACTATGTTGACGCCGCTCGGGACCAAGCCGTGGTGGGATTGTCCGGGAACAAGATTCTCTCCAGCTCGCTCGAGACTCTGGCGGCGCGCGTCAGCACTGAGAGCAGGGGCGTGCCTGTGGTCGTCTTTAATCCGCTCGGCTGGGAGCGCACGGACATCGCCGAAGTGGAAGCCCAGTTCCCCCTCAAATTGCAGTCTCAATACAGTGTCGAGGTGCGCGGGGCCGGTGGCGTTCTTCCTTCCTACGTCTTCTCCCGCGATGATATAACGCACACCGTGAAGGTCAGGTTTCTGGCCAAGTCCGTGCCTGCCATGGGCTATGCAGTTTTCCATGTTATATCTGACCGGTGGGTGCGTCCAGCCGACACCCTGACCACCCTCAAAGCCGGCGCGGAGGGGATGGAAAATGAGTTTGTGAGCCTCAAAGTGGATCCCAAGACCGGGTGCATCACCAGCTTGCTCGAAAAACGCGACGGCCGGGAAACTCTGGCCCCCGGCGCCTGCGGCAACCTCCTCCAGACCTTCGTGGACAAGCCCAAGGATTACGATGCCTGGAACATCGACGCCAACTTCGAGAACAAAAAGTGGGACCTGGACAGTGCGGAGGAAGTGAAACTGATTGAGAATACACCAGTGCGCGCGGTGATTCGAGTCAGGAAGAAGTTCCAGAACTCGACCTTCGTCCAGGACATCTGCATGTACCCCGGAATGCCCCGCGTCGACGTTAACATGCAGGCTGACTGGCATGAAAAACATATCCTGCTCAAAGTCGCATTCCCGGTAAGCGTGCAAAGCAATTTTGCCACCTATGAAATCCCTTACGGAAATATCCAGCGGCCCACCACCAGGAACACTCCCGAGGAAAAGGCCATGTTTGAAGTGCCGGCTCTTCGTTGGGGCGACCTCTCCGACACAGACCAAGGGTTCAGCTTGCTGAATGCGAGCAAGTATGGTTACGACGCCAAGGGAAACGTCATCCGCCTTTCCTTGCTGCGTTCGCCCGCCTGGCCTGACCCGCACGCCGACGAGGGCTTCCATGAATTTACCTATGCCCTTTATCCGCACGCCGGCGACTGGAAAGCCGCAGAAACGGAGCGCCGCGGCTTCGAGCTCAACTACCCACTCATCCCGGTCACCGCTAGCCCCCACCAGGGCGTGCTTCCCGCTTCCCAATCCTTTGTCCAGATCGAACCGGGCAACGTGATTCTGACGGCTGTGAAGAAGGCTGAAGACACCGACGCGCTCGTATTCCGCTTCTTCGAATTCGAAGGAAGAACCAGCGAAGTTCACCTGCATTTCCCCGAAGCCGCCACGCGAGCTGCTCAAGTGAACCTGATGGAGAAGCAAGATGCGCCACTCTCCCTCCAGGACGGCGGCAAGGAAACAACGCTGACGGTCCATCCTCACGAGATCGTCACGGTCAAAGCCTGGTTCGGGAAGTCCGGGGGCGGCCAGGCCGGGGAAGAACAATAGGAGGGTCTGCGAGGAGCTCGTCAGAGATGACCAGTGTGAACCGGTTCTGCTCCCAGGCGGCAAGCAGCTTGGCCGGCGCGCCGCGGTGCGAGAGTTGGGCGGAGAGCAGGACGTTGGTGTCGAGGATGAGGCGCATCAGGTTCGCTTGGCGCGGTGGCGGTACCGTTCCGCGCGGACGGCCTCGACCGCGTCGTCAGTTTCCTTCTGGAGCTGGTCCTCGGGGACGTCGACAAAACGCTCGCGGGCGGCGCTGACCGTCTGGTGAAAGCCGGAGATTCTCTAGAAAGCGAGACTCTGCGGCTTTCCCTTCGAATTCGCGTCCGTTCGTCCCCTTTTCGTTGAGCTACCTCGACCGGTAGGCCTGCTTGCGGTGGTCGGCGGCCACCATGAAGACGATTCCCTCCTCGTCATCAACCTCGTAGAAGAACCGCCATTCACCCACGCGATAGCGCCAAGTGGAGGGCTCCCAGTTCTTGAGGCGATTGATGTTTGGACCGAAATAGGGGTCCTGGCGCAGGAGGGGGTAGACGTACTCGCGGAGCTTAGCTTCGATTCGCTTCTGTACGGCCGCTCCGAGACGCGCGAGATCCTTCGAAAACTGGCGGGTCTCGAAGATCCTATAGGGAGGCGATGAACCGGCCTTGGCGCTTTCGGGCATCTCGGGAACCAGCCTGGAGCCGCTTCACGAGCTCAGGCCGCGAGGCGATCTCCGCCATTTCGGCGTCGTCGACGAAGCTGCCTTCCAGGATGTGTTGCAGGGCCGCGTTCTCCACCAGGTTGGACAACGACCGCCTCTCTGCCGTGGCAGCCCGGACAAAAGTCTGGTAGGTTTCCTCGTCCAACCGCATGGTCAGAGTCTTCGTCATTTGCATGCCCCTTCAAACATATTCATTATGAATATAAAGGAATACAGCCCCGGCGTCAACCGTAAACTTAGCTGCATGAATGAGCCTCTCAGGCAGTTTCTGAATCTTGCGCCCGCACACTTGCGCCCACCCTTGAACTGTCTTTGGAGGTGTCCTATACTCGCTCGCAATGTGGGTGCGCGTAAAAGTGCCCCTGGCTACTCGAGGAGGGAGGTATGACCACTTCTGTGCCATCCGAGACTGGCAAATACAAACGGAACTGGAAGAAGATTGGCTTTTTGGTGTTCATGTGCGCCCTCGCTACCGGATTTCTCTTTGTGCCGCTACGGAGCGGGCAATCGACTGTCCAATTCCTTGCGGGAGTGGTTTGGGGTCTTGCGTTCGGAGGAATTTTCAGTGAATTATTAATCGGCCCTGAGCGTTAGCAGGGGTATTTGACGCTGGGGGCGAGTACGGTACATTGCAATCTGTGCGGAGGGAGAGAACTCATGGATGATCCTATAACCCGTAGGGAGTTTCTGGGAAGATCGACTTCGGTAGTTGGGGGGACCATGGTGGCGGCGCTCGGCGCCTCAGCCGCCGCCGCTGCGAGGAAAGTAGGCGACGTTAAACCCGTGCTCTACAGCATTACCTATGCGGCTTGCTGGTATCGCGGCCCCGCTCTGACCCTGGAAGAGGTAGTTGGTCGGGCCAAGAGGTACGGGTTTGCCGGCATTGAAATCGACGGCAAGCGCCCTGGTGGGTTTCCTTTGGATTGGCCCAAGAAGCGCTGTGCCGAATTCCGCCAGAAGGTGGAAGATAGCGGACTGGTAATCGCCGGCGTGGCCGCCAACAACGACTTCAGCAGTCCGATTCCGGAGCACCGTGAAGCCCAGTTGGCGAATGTGAAGGATCTGATCCGGATGACTTCGGATCTGAACACGAAGCTCCTGCGGGTCTTTTTCGGGTGGACCGGAGTCACCAAGATGCCCGGAGGTGGCAGCCGCTACGACATTGCTCAGAACACATGGACATTCCTGCATCGAGATTTCTCGGAGGAGCAGACCTGGGATTGGTGCCGTCAGGGGCTGGCCGAAGCCTCCCGGTTTGCGGGTGATTATGGGGTGACCCTTGCGCTCCAGAACCATCACCCCGTCCTCAAGACCTACCACGATACGATCCGCATGGTGAAAGAGGTCGGCTCACCTCATCTGAAAATCTGCCTCGACGCCCCCATCATGGAGAAGAAGGACGCCGCTTACCTCCGGCAGGCGGTCCTGGATGTGGGCTCTCTCCAGGTTCACTCGCATTATGGAGGCGAGTTTGAACGGAAGGAGCCGAACGGGCCGATTCTCCGTCCTGCTATTGTGGGAAAATGGGGCGGCGAATTTGCGCGCCCTGGCTACGAAAAGGAGGATATCTATCTCCCCTTTATCAAGACTATGCTGGAGGTGGGATATCAAGGCTATATTGGCTACGAGTTGTGCCACCCCCTCCCCGTGGTGAATGGGGAAGTCGTGGGCTTGGACTTCGTAGATAGGAATACGGAGCTGGGCCTCGAGTATATCCGGAGCGTGATCGCCCAGGCAAAGCAGGAAGTAATGGCCCAGCCTAGGAGCGGGTAGCCGGTAGCGCAGGTCTCGCTTCTCAGAGACTCTGCGGCTTTTCGCTCAAATTCGCGCCCCTTCGCCCGCCGGCTCACCAGGCACGCACAGGGTTCTGAGTCAACCGAGGGATTGTCGCCGTGAAAGAGTCCGCCGTCGAAAAATCCGAGATTGTGGCCGCCCGCTCAAAAACGGAACTTATGGCGCGATTGACAATGATCCAGGGGGACGGTATCGTAAACTCAGATGTATGAAGCTGAAGGTTAAGGTCATGGAACTCCAAAAGAATGTCAGGCTCTCGGAGGGGCTGCTTGCGAAAATCGCAAACGCCGCGCAGGCAGAGAACAGAACACCCGACGAACTTCTGGAAGATGCCGCAGAGTTGTACCTTAAGAACCGGCGCTGGCAGAAGCTGCTGGAGTTCGGCGAGCAGAACGCGCGTGACCTCGGCCTGACAGCGGAAGACGTACCCCGCCTCATTGAAGAAGCGCGCTACGAGCAAAAAGAGCGTGGTCGTTAAGTGCATTCCGTTACCGCAGACACTAACATCTACATTTCGGGGCTGAATTTCAGCGGGCCTCCCAGGCAGTTTCTGAATCTGGCGCGGGCAGGAGGCATACGCCTTGCCATCTCCGAAGCGGTGATGGAAGAGACTCTGCGCGTGCTCCGAGAGAAGTTCCACTGGCCGGAGGACGCGCTGCGCGAGGCGGCAGCGAATATCAACGAGTTCACGGAGCGGGTGAGGCCCTCACAGTTGGTCGACGTGATCCAAGAGGACCCAGCAGACAACCGGATATTGGAATGCGCCATCGCGGCCAACTCGGACTTCATCGTCACAGGGGATCGACATTTATTGCGGCTCGAGCGCTACGGCAGTATCCGAATCACCAAGGTGGCAGACTTTCTGGAGCTGGTAGCTGCGGCTGAATAGCGTGCGCCCTTCAACTGGCTTTGGAAGCACCTTATACTGGGTTGCAAGGTGGGTGCGCTTAGGAGTGCCCCATGGCTTCTGGAGGCAGGGCGTGAAGTGTTTCCTGTTGAGTTTGTTCCTGACCGTGCTCACGCTGCCGGCTTCTGTGGCGGCGGAGACTGGATACGACGCGTGGCTTCGGTACGCCTCGATTGACGCCGCTTCCGTTCGCAGGCGCTACGACACGCTGCCTGCCAATGCCGTCGCGCTCGGCGATTCCGCAGTAATCAGAACGGCGCAAGCGGAGTTGATTCGCGGCGTGCGAGGCATGCTGGGCAGGACGTTGCGAGCCGAGGTAGCTCTTCCGAAGGAGAGCGCGATCATTCTCGGCACGTTCGGCGCCCTCGAGGCCGCAGTGCCGGCGGCAGGCCTCCCTACGGGCCTCAGAGAAGACGGCTTCTGGCTCAAGGCCGTTGCGGTGCATGGCTTCCCCTGTCTGCTCATTGCCTCACCGAGCGACCGCGGTGTCCTGTATGGCGTGTTCGCACTGCTGAGCAAGATCGCGCGGAACCAGACCGTCACCGGCCTCAATGAAGTGCAGCAGCCTTATGCGCCCATACGCTGGGTGAACCAGTGGGACAATCTGGACGGCCGTATTGAGCGCGGCTACGCAGGCCCTTCCATCTTCTTTGAGAATGGCAACGTCCGCGCCGACCTCACACGCGCCCGCGACTACGCGCGCTTGCTCGCTTCCCTCGGCATCAACGGATGCACCATCAACAATGTGAATGCCGATCCACGCATTCTCGAGGATAGCTTTCTTCCGCAACTTGCTCGCCTTGCTGACGTGTTTCGTCCCTGGGGCGTTGCCCTGTCCATCTCCGTCGATCTGAGCAGCCCCAAGGTGATCGGAGGTCTGGAGACTTTTGATCCGCTGGATGCCCGCGTGGGCGCATGGTGGCAGAGGAAGGTTGACGACATTTACCAGCGCATCCCGGATTTCGGGGGATTTGTGGTCAAGGCGGATTCCGAGGGCCGCCTCGGTCCCTCCACTTACGGCCGCACACCCGCGGACGCCGCCAACCTGATTGCCCGCGCCCTAAAACCCCATGGCGGCGTGGTCTTCTATCGGGCGTTCGTCTATAACCATCATCTCGATTGGCGCGACCCGAAGAATGACCGCGCCAAAGCCGCCTACGACAACTTCCATCCGCTCGACGGCAAATTCGACGACAATGTTATCGTCCAGATCAAGAATGGACCGATCGACTTCCAGGTGCGGGAACCGGCTTCTCCGCTTTTCGGAGGTTTGCGCAGCACCAACGAGGCCATCGAACTGCAAATCACGCAGGAATACACGGGCCAGCAGCGGCACCTTTGTTTCCTTCCGCCTATGTGGAAAGAGGTGCTGGACTTCGACCTGCACGCCGGCGGGCGTAGCACCCCGGTCAAAGACCTGGTGGCGGGCAGGAGTTTTCATCGCCCCACCGGTGGATTCGTGGGCGTGGCCAATGTGGGCATGGATGCGAACTGGCTCGGCCATCCTCTGGCCATGGCCAATCTCTACGGGTTTGGCCGTCTGGCCTGGGATCCCAATCTGAGCGCCGGCGCCATCGCCGAGGAATGGACAAGGCTCACCTTCGGCAACGACCCGACGGTGGTGCGCACCATCACTGCAATGCAGCTTGCCTCCTGGCGCGTTTACGAAAGCTATACCGGGCCACTGGGCGCAGGAACGCTCACGAACATTCTGGGAAGCCACTACGGACCCGGCATCGAATCGTCCGAGCGGAATGGCTGGGGCCAGTGGCATCGCGCTGACCACGAGGGCATCGGCATGGACCGCACGGTGGCCACCGGCACAGGCTTTGTAGCGCAGTACCCCGCCCCGGTGGCAAAGCTGTACGAGTCTGTGGAGAACACTCCGGACGACCTGCTTTTGTTCTTTCACCACGTGCCCTACACGCACGTGCTGCACTCGGGAAAGACGGTGATCCAGCACATCTATGACTCGCACTACGAGGGCGCGGTCCGAGCGCAAGAATTGGTGCGGCAGTGGAATTCGCTCAAAGGCCGTGTGGACGACGAGCGTTACGGGGCGGTGTTGGCGCGGCTCGACTACCAAGCCGGACATGCCATAGTCTGGCGCGACGCCGTTTGCAACTGGTTTTTCCGCATTTCGGGGATACCCGATGCGCAGGGGCGCGTAGGACACCACCCCGATCGCATTGAGGCCGAGGACATGCAACTTCAGGGCTATGTGCCTTTCGAGGTCACCCCGTGGGAAACCGCTTCCGGAGGGAAGGCGATCGAGTGCCCGGAGCAGGGACAACCTTGCCAGGCCATGTTCCGGTTCGACCGGCCCGCGGGATGGTACGAGCTGGACGTCGAGTACTTCGACCAGAATAACGGTGAGTCCAATTTTCGGCTTTTTGTGGGTGATCAGGAGGTGGATGCGTGGGTCGCGAACGATCGCCTGCCCGCGACCAGGCCGGGGGGCGATTCTTCCACGCGCCGCCGCATCATCGGCCTGGCGCTCCGCCCCGGCGACCGGATCCGCATCGAGGGATTTCCGGACGGGCAGGAACACGCGCCCCTCGACTACATCGAGATTCACGCCTCCCCGCACTGGCTTTGTAGGGCCAGGGCTTGCCCCAATACTGTTCACTTAATGAAATTTGTGGTACTCTACTCTCATTAACTTGAGAGGAGGACCGCAGATGGCTCGTACCATTGCTGAGCTTCCGAAAGGAAGTCGTATTACGGATTATA